>SCPN01001545.1_pt1 | contig 121349 bp, 117 predicted proteins | sample 6106831 | NCBI WGS metagenome assembly SCPN01 (sample SAMN10720447, study PRJNA508395) | human gut metagenome | isolation source: Participant 1, 0 month | reverse complement strand
GTAGTGTAAAATAGTTTGTGTCTTTGGAAAAAATGAAACCCTTTCGGGCAGGAATTCAGATATGGAAATTCTTACTCGAAAGGAGTCTTTATGGCAGTAGCAAAGGAGCAAATTCGACAGATTATTTCAGAAAACAACATCTCCAGCGTGGCAGATGTCTACTCCCGCGATAGTTTCAAAGATATTCTTCAGGAACTCCTCGAAGCAGAGATGGATGCCTCCCTTGGTTTACAGCAAAACCACAAGGCTGGGCTGGACACAGACAACAAACGCAATGGGTATTCTCAAGAAACTATCAAAGCCAGTTTGGAGTTCCCGCATATCCCAGGGACCGCAACGGGAGTTTGAGCCAAAGCTTGTTCCCAAACACCAGAGGGATGTTTCCGGCATCGAAGAAAAGTAATCGCCCTTTACGCACGGGGCATGAGCACAAAGGGATATCCATGACCAGATCAGGGACCTGTATGGAATTGAAATGTCGGCCGAGATGGTCAGCAAGATCACGGACCGCATCCTCGGAGGTAAAAGAATGGCAGTCCACGGCCTGAATTCCCTGTACCCGTTTGTGTTCATGGATGCGATCCACTATAAGGTGCGCGATGAGGGACGCATATCAGCAAAGCCGCGTATATCGTCCTCAGGGGTTACAACAGAGGGCTATAAAGACATCCTAAGCATCACAGTAGGTGCAAACAGAATCCTCAAGTTCTGGCTGGGAATGCTGAATGACCTGAAGAACCGGGGCGTACAGGATGTCCTGTTTTTCTGTGTGGACGGCCTGCCGGCTTCCAGGATACCATCAGACTGTGTTCCAGGCGCGAGATCCAGCGGTGCATCATCCATATCTCGCAATTCCTTTAAATATGTCAATTATAGCGACTTGAAGAAATTCGCCTCCGATTTTAAAGCGGTCTACAATGCCTCAACAGAAGAAATGGGAAAGTTGGAACTGGAAACATTGAAGGAACCTGGGGAAAGAAATACCCCTATGCCATACGGCTGGGAGGACAATCGGGAAGATTTAAGTTCGTTCTATCAGTTTTCTGGCGAACTGAGAAAGATTATGTATACCACAAACATCATTGAGGGGTAAACCGCCAGTACCGGAAAGCAACAAAGAACAAAGTGTTATTCCCGAATGATCCTCTGGCAAAATGCTGTACCTGGCAAGAACGTAATGAAAAGTGGACGCGACGGTACCGTGGCTGGGATCAGGTGATTGGCCAGCTCATCCTGCTGTACGGGAACGCCTAACGCAGTATCTGTAAAAAAAAGCCGGAACGGCCCAAATCTCAAAGACGAAAACCGTTCCGAGCTTATTCCGTCGGCATTTATAGTATTGCCAGAAAATCCCAGCTTATTCAGAGGGCCGGGTGTAGGCAGAACGAACTTAATACTATAAATGCCTGATTGATGATGCCTAAAAATGTATAGAACCAGACTTTCTGGCAATACTAAAAGTAAGGAGATGGAACATCCGGAAAAAGTGACAAAAAGTTCCAAAAATTGCTACATATCTAATTCCAACTGAATGGAACTTCCAATTTTAAAGACACAAAAAAATTTACGCCCTCTACAGATTTCTTTAAATAAAAATATTTTTTCAGGCGATGATTTTTCATCGCCTGTTTTTTTGGTTCTATACTGAATGTTGGGCTGAAAAGCACACTTCCAACATTCTTTCGTTGTAATAAAATACATCTATAAGAAGCCTCTAAACGCATTATCCGACCAAAGTTTAATGTACGGGTGACCCTATAGATGTACCCTAATTATACCAAGGCTTTCAACTTGGAAGGTGTTTCTATTAAAAAAGTGGTTCAGACAGACTCTTTCATTAAAATTTTCATCCAGTCCCAACCGGTAGAACAGACTTGTCCCTGCTGTGGGGCTAAAACAAAACGGATTCATGATTACCGTTTACAAAGTCCAGGACATTCCTACTGGGAAAACAAGTAATCCTGCTCCTCCCCAGCTACCACCGCAGGACCCGCAGGCTGGCATTTTACATTGTCTCCCTGCTCCGGCAGACCTTTTCCTTAAAACAGATCGCAGAGCTTACCGGTGTTTCCGTCCAGACGGTCTGCCGCCTTCTGGACACGATTTGCTATCCTCCGCCTGACCAGCTTCCACAAGCGCTTTCCATTGACGAATTCAAAGGCAATGCTTCTACCGGTAAATATCAGTGCATTCTGGTCGATCCGAAAAGCGCCGGATCCTCGACATTCTCCCGGATCGGACCCAAGCCATCTGGCTGATTATTGGCGGAACATTCCCAGGAAAGAACGCCTGAGGTAAAGTTCTTCGTCTGCGATATGGCGAAACCACCGACTTACAGACCTTCTTTCCAAACGCTACAATCATCGTGGATAAATATCATTTCATCCGGCAGGTGACATGGGCGATTGAAAATGTACGCAAACGAACGCGACGCTCCATGCCGGTTTCTCTGCGTAAAGTATTATACGCACCGGAAACTCATTCTGACCCGCTACAAAAGCTGAAGGATGAGAACAAACAGGCCTGTGATTTAATGCTTCACTATAGCGGGCGTCTGGCACCGCATGAAAGAGTGGTTCTATGATATCTGCCAGATGGAAGCGTATCGTCAGCGACAGGGAATTTGATGACTGGATTGCGAATGCGCAGAGCTGTGGGATCAAGGAATTTGAGGCCTGTGCTAAGACACCACAGGGCCTGGCGAAAGAAATCCTGAATGCCTTTAAATACGGGCTGACAAATGGTCCCACAGAAGGATTTAACAACAAGATAAAGGTATTAAAACGGAGCGACTACGGAATCCGGAATTTCAAACGGTTCCGAACCCGGATTCACTGTACATCATGGGATAAAAGGTCGGTAATGCGGAGGCTTATTTGGCATGCCAAAATCAGTAAAACCTGGAACTAAACATAAAAGGGCCCTTTTCATAGATTGGGGCGGGATTTTAACAAATCCACCCCAACTATTGACAAAGAGCCAAAATGTTGGAAGTGTGCTTTTGCACACCCAACATTCAGTATAGAATCTTATTTATCTAACTATGCAAACAACTCCAACATAGTTTTAAAATATTAGTTTAAGCCTCTCCAACCAGATGTTTTATGGTCAGCTTCTGTGTAAGTATAAATATCATCATCATATAACTGGATGAACGGAATGGAAATCTGCTGATCTTCTGTTACGTTAGCATTATCCCACTTAACATCAGCTAAGATAGTAGCAACATCTTTACCACCAATAGCAGTAACTTTCTTGCTCTTGCTTCCGATTGTTACTTCTACATCCTCTGAAGCGATACCTTTGTTTTCGATATCATACTTCTTGCTGGACTTCTGAACTTTACCCTTTGTATTAACAAGGTAAACATCACCCTCTACATAGTAGAATCTGTAATCATCATCTGCTTCGAGTCTCTTACCATTGTAGTACAGGTATCCATCTTTCTCACCTGTGTAGCCCTGGCCATTCTTACCATTCTTTGTGTTGAAGTAGAAGGTGTAATCATCATCATCACACTCTACAGATGCAATCTTACCAGTCTTCTGGTATCCATTCTCATCGAAGTAGTAGAAAGCGCCATCTTTCTTAACGTACTGTAAACCATCAAGCATCTGGCCTTTTTCATTGAATGCAAAATATTTGCCTTCAACTTTGATTCTTGCCACATAAACTGGGCCGTCATCATCATCTGTTACATAATCATCAGCAACTTCTGCATGTTTGATCTTACCGTCGTCTACATAATACCAGTCTGTATCACTGTCTGTACCTACGTCCTCGGAACCATCGATCTGGTACCAACCATCGCCTCTCCATCCTTCTTCTACTACATTGTAGTAAAGCATTTCAGATACAGAAGCACCCTTCTTGTCATTGCCGTCAAGCTGTGCATTTGAGCCCGGTTTGTTTACAGTATTGCTGTTAATCCACTCATACAGCATCTGTCCATGCTCATTGAACAGGTACCATTTACCATTAATTTTCTTTTTGTCTTTTCCGTTGTAAACTTTACGGAGGACTGGAACCAGTACCATCCTTCATCATCACAAGGATCAGTGTCGCTGTCATCACAGTCAAGAACTTTGTCCTGATCATCCTCATCCTCATCTAAGAGACCAGATTTCTCAAGCCATAACCATCTGCCCTCTGTTCTGGCGCCGTCATCTTCATCACCAAAATAGTATCCGAAGCCGTCTACTTCCTGCCAGCCATACTGCATTTTTCCGTCTTCATCGAAAAGATATGTCTTTCCATTGATTTTCTTTGTATCACTGTTTACTTTTTTACCTTTATTGTTGAAATAATACCAGTTCTCACCGTCTTCATCCGGATCATCCTGATCTTCATCAGCCATGGTCTTCTTCCACTGATTGACCAGCATAGCGCCGTCTTCACCAACGTAGTAATCGTCATCAACCCAGCCGTCTGTCAGCATTTCGCCGTCATCATCCAGGTAGAACCACTTTCCGCCGTCTTTCTTCCACTCACCGGTTACCATTTCGTCATCACTATCATAATAGTGCCAGATACCAGAATCATCTTTTTCCCAACCAGCGTCGAAAGATGTCATGGAAGCACCCATAGCGAGTAAAGCTGCTGCAGATAAAACTGCAACTAATTTAGTCTGCTTTCTCATAATTAATGCACTCTCCTTTTTTTCTTTTTGAAATATTTTTCGAAATTCCTAATTGCATTACGAGGTCATTATACTTCGGATAAGGAAAATTATCAATAGTTTTTTTACAAATTTTCCAACTTTTTGTTACAAAGTGAAATTTTTGCACTTCATACTACTGCTTCATTTTCTGGGAAGTTGACCCTGTCTCCGATACATTCACATTATAATATAACTAATCCCAAATTACCATAACTTTTCTCTGTGCATTTCCTTACGGAATTGTTACAAAAAGTCGTTATTAACCAATTATTGTTTTTATATTAATACAATCCTAAGAATTGAGGTTTACAATTAAAAATTTCATGCTATAATGTTCATATCTCATGATTCAAGTCACTTTTTTGAACACTGCAAAAAAATGTCGAAATCATGAATATACACAATATCCTGTTTAATTTCAACAATTTAATATACTAATTATAAAAGTGGAGGTTTATGCATGGATCGATACGGATTAATATGCAGGAGTATTTATGAAGATTCAGATGTTACCCAAAGAGAGCTGTCTTCAATTCTTGGGATATCTCTTGGAAGTGTAAATAAGCTAGTAGGTGAATGCCTGAAAGACGGTTTGATTCAGAATCATTCTGAATATGGTAAATACAGTTTAACGGAAAAAGGAATGGAATATCTGGAGCAGTACCGTGTTGATGGCGCTGTTATTACGGCGGCCGGATTCGGTTCACGTTTTGTCCCGCTCTCCTTCGAGACACCCAAAGGACTTCTTGAAGTTTTTGGCGAAAGGATGATTGAGAGGCAAATCCGTCAGCTTCATGAGGCCGGTATTACCAACATCACGCTGATTGTGGGTTATTTGAAGGAAAAATTTGAATATCTCATCGATAAATATAATGTAAAGCTATTTTATAACCCGGAGTACACCTGTAAAAGCACGCTTGCTACCGTATATCAGGGCAGAGAGCTTTTTTACGGTAAAAATATGTATCTTCTGGTCTCAGACAACTGGATTCGCAACAATATGTTCCATACTTATGAATGCGGCTCCTGGTATTCTTCCGTTTATATGGAAGGCGATACATCCGAATGGTGTGTTACGGCCAACAAAAAAGGTAAAATTTCATCCATCACCATCGGCGGACATGATTCCTGGACATTATATGGCCCGGCTTTCCTGTCAAAGGATTTTACCGAAACCTTCTTTCCTTTACTGGAATCCGATTATCACCGTCCGGGAACGGAGCAATGCTATTGGGAACACGTTCTGCTGAATTATATAGACAAACTTGATTTTTATGTAAACTGCCAGCCCGAGCATCAGGTCTACGAGTTTGAAAATCTGGAAGAATTACGTCTGTTCGATCAAAATACCGGAATCATTCAGACAACGAAGCGATGCGCCTGGTCTCACAGGTCTTCCACGTAAAGGAATCCGCAATCCGCAATATCCGCTGCCTCAAGGCCGGCATGACTAATAAATCCTTCCTGTTCGAGGTTAATAATGAACATTATATCTGCCGTATTCCCGGCCCCGGCACAGAGCTGCTTATAAACCGTAAGGAAGAAGAAGCCTCATACCACGCCGTCGAGCCTTTAGATATCACAGAGCATATCATTTACTTCGATGGTGATAACGGATATAAAATTGCCAAATATTATGAAGGTTCCAGAAATGCCGATGCAAAAAACTGGGATGACATCGCATCCTGCATGGCCCTTCTGCGCAAGCTGCATCAGTCGGAATTAACGGTGGAACATCATTTTAACCTGCGTGAACGGATCAATTTTTATGAAAAGCTCTGTCAGCATCATGAACTCCTTCTGTTTGAGGATTACACGGAAGTAAGGGGATGGATGAATCATCTGCTGGATCGGGTAGAACGTCTAAACAGGCCATGCTGCCTGTCACATATAGACTCCGTGGCGGATAACTTTCTCTTTCTTCCCGACGGAACCGTGCGGCTGATAGACTGGGAATATTCGGCTATGCATGATCCGCTGATTGATATTTCCATGTGCAGCATTTATTCATATTACGATGCAGAAGAGCTGGATCGGCTGCTGGAAGTCTATCTGGAACGAATTCCCACTCCTGAAGAAAGAATTGCAACTTATGCTTACGCGGCGCTGGGAGGGTTTTTGTGGTGTCTGTGGGCCGTATTCAAAAGTACGGAAGGAGAAGAATTCGGAGAATATACAATTATCATGTATCACTACGCAAAGCACTATTACAAGAGAATAGCCCGGCTTTTCCCGGATTAAGCCTCCCCGAATCAATTGTAATAAATTATTTATAACTTCACTGTATAAATATGGTATAATGACCGCATAGCGGGCATTATACCGCGCATAAACGGTTTCTGCGTTCACCGCAGAAATCCGGCGCTGTTTTCCGTCGGAGACTCCATGTTCCTCAGGGAACATGGTATAATGACCGCATAGCGGGCATTATACCGCGCAAGTTTTAGAAGTTTAAATAATCATATTAAGTATTTACTACGGATACAGTGAGCAAACACTGTATGTTTTACACAGGAGGAGGAGTATTATGATACACAAGAAACGTATCCAGGCTCTGGGGCTTGCCTGTCTGGTCGGCCTGATGAGCCTGGGCCCCGCCGCCGAGAGTCTGGCCGCCGTTTCCTGGACTAAAAATAACGGCGTCTATATAGGCAGCGACGGCACATCCATTGCCGGAGTTGTCGCCAGAGGTATCGACGTTTCACACTGGAAGCAGGCTATTGACTGGAAAGCCGTCGCAGGCGACGATATCCAGTTTGTTATGCTTGGAACCAGGTATAACAATGCCGTAGATCCTTATTTTAAGACAAATGCGGATGCAGCCGCTGCAGCCGGCCTTAAGGTGGGAGCTTATATATATTCTTATGCCACTACAACTGACATGGCGGTTCAGGAAGCAGATTTTATTCTTGATTTAATCAAAGATTATCCTATTTCATATCCGGTAGTATTTGATGTTGAAGCGTCCGTTATGAGCACTTTGACCCCTGCTCAGTTAAGTGACATTATTAATGCTTTCTGCAAAAAAATCAAAGAAGCAGGCTATTATCCGATGCTCTACGCCAATGATTACTGGCTGACAAATAAAATAGATATGAGCAAGGTTCCCTATGATGTATGGGTCGCACGATATGAAACTAAGCATACCTATAACAAAGCTTCCATGTGGCAGGCTACTAATCAGGGAACTGTAGCCGGGATTACCGGTAACGTAGACATCAATTTTGCCTATAAGGACTTCTCAGCCGTGATACCTGCAAAACAATGGAGGCAGATTAATAACAACTGGTATTACTATTCCGACTACAAAAAGCAAACAGGCTGGATTAACGACGGCAACGGCTGGTATTACATGAAGGATGACGGCACACAGCATAAAGGCTGGCTCCATATCGATGACAAATATTACTACCTGAACGACAATACCGGCAAGATGATCACCGGATGGCGCAAGGATCCTTCCACATCCAAATGGTATTATTTTAATTCAGAAGGCGTAATGGCTACCGGATGGATACAGGACAATAACAAATGGTACTATCTGAATAACGACGGAACGATGGTTACCGAATGGCTGAAAGTCGGGGACAGCACTTACTACTACCTAAAGAGCGACGGTTCCATGGCTACCGGATGGTATCAGATGGATAACAGCTGGTATTACTTCAATCCGACCGGTGAACTGATACGCGGCTGGACCGACATTGAAGGTTCCCGTTATCTTCTTGGAGATGATGGCAAGATGTATACCGGATGGCAGCAGATTGACGGAAACTGGTACTATTTCGGCAGCAACGGAAAAATGAGGACCGGTTGGCAGGAAATTGATAAAACCTGGTATTATCTGGATCAGAACGGAAGAATGCTGTCCGGATGGCGCAGATTGACGGTGAATACTATTATCTTCACGACGGCAAGATGCTGACCGGATGGCTCAGTGACAGCAATGGCGCAAGTATTACATGAGTACCAATTCCGGACGAATGACAAGAGGATGGAGAAAAATAGACGGTTCCTGGTTCTATTTTAACCAGAACGGACATATGCAGACAGGATGGCTGAACCTTTCCGGCAAGTTCTATTACCTCGATCCCGAAAGCGGGAAGATGACGGAAAATGTTTCCCGTGTCATTGATAATGTAAATTATACTTTTGACAATAATGGTGTCTGCCAGAATGAAACAAATAATATGAGCGGAATCGCCGACAGTTACTTTGATCCGAATTCTTTGAAGAATTCATCCTCCGGTTCCCAAAACGGCCAGACGAATAATACTTCCCAATCACCATCAGGCAACAGCAGCTCACCATCCGGCAACAACAGCTTCCCATCAACGGCAGTTCACCATCCGGCAACGGCAGCTCACCATCGGGTAACGGCAGCTCGCCATCGGGCAACAGCAGTTCGCCGTCCGGCAACAGCAGCTCTTCCGGCTGCCCTACAGGTGGCCATGTAACTAACGCCGGCACTTCAACCGGCGGTGGGAATGCCCCCGGAAGTTCGAATGGCAGCGTAACTGCTCCGGGAACTTCGGGCAATAATAATAATAATAGCAATAATAACAATCCGGGCGGTTCTTCTGCTCCGGGCAGCAATAACCATTCTTCAGGCAGCGGCAGTTCGTTTGCCCCAGGCAGTTCCTCCGGCTCCGGCAGCAGCGGAGGATTACAGCCAGGCCTCACCACCGGTCCCGGACGGTAATCCACTGGTTCAATGATCTAAACCGCCCCCAATAAGTCAGGCTTAAAAATCCAACTGATTGGGGGCGGTTCATTTATAGTTACTTTTCACATCCTTGCCAAAAAACGGCTATGCTGTAAAAAATAACACGCGGGACATTACCGTGTGAAAAGTAACGATTTATATACTGTAAAACTAAGTATTAATCCTTACGCCTACACTTCAAAAATCAAATCTCCATAGCTTGGGAACGGCCAAAGCTCTTTGTCAACAATCATTTCCAGCTTATCAACCGGAATTCTAAGAGCCTTCATCGCAGTCGTCACATTCTCCAGACAGTAATACGCCCGCTCCTTGCTGTTTGAAATGCCGGCTGCAATCCCGGCTTTCTCTTCAAGAGCGGCAAGCGCTACTTTTACTTCTGACAGCAGATCCGAGGTTTCAAGAATCAGCTCTTTCTGTACGCTGACATCCGCCTCCGGACATGCATCTCTGACTGCGGAAAGCGATTTTGCCAGCTGCGTCGTGTACGCAACAACGGCCGGAACAATCTGTTTCCCTGCCATATCGATCATCGTCTTTGCCTCAATATTGATTGTCTTGGCATAAGATTCATATTCGATCTCAGCTCTGGACTCCAGCTCCGCCTTCGTATAAACACTGAATTTTTCAAAAAGATGCACCGCTTTTTCCGTAATCAGGGCAGAAACGGAATCAATGCCGGATTTCAGATTCGGCAGGCCTCTCCTCTCAGCTTCTTCCACCCATTCATCCGAATAGCCGTTTCCACTGAATATAATTCTTCTGTGCTTTGCGAAAAGCTCTTTAATCATATCATGGACGGCCATATCGAAATCTTCTGCTTTTTCAAGCTGATCCGCCGCCTGCTTGAACGCTTCGGCCACAATCGTATTCAGCACCACATTCGGTGAGGATACGGAATCCGAAGAGCCCACCATACGGAACTCGAACTTATTCCCTGTAAAAGCGAATGGTGAAGTTCTGTTCCGGTCTGTGGCGTCCTTTGCAAAATCGGGCAGTGTCGTCACGCCTGTTTTGAGAACTCCTCCCTGAATCGAATGGGCTGCGGAACCGGTGCTGCAAAGCTGGTCTATTACGTCTTCCAACTGCTCACCCAGGAAAATGGAAATGATAGCCGGCGGAGCTTCCGCTGCTCCCAGACGGTGATCATTGCCGGGAACCGCTGTTGATTCTCTCAGCAGATCGGCGTGAATATCCACCGCTTTCATAATGCAGGCAAGAACCAGAAGGAACTGGATATTCTCATGCGGTGTTTCCCCGGGATTCATCAGATTGATTCCATCATCCGTGGTCAGCGACCAGTTATTATGTTTACCGGAACCATTGATTCCCGCAAACGGTTTCTTCATGAAGCAGGCAGGTCAGGCCATGATGTCCGGCAATCCGTTTCAGTGCCTCCATCACCATCTGGTTGTGGTCAACCGCCACATTGACCTGTGTATAGACAGGAGCCAGCTCATGCTGAGCCGGAGCCGCTTCATTGTGCTGCGTCTTGGCACAGACTCCCAGACGCCACATTTCTTCATTGACTTCTTTCATAAAAGCGCCGACACGGGGACGGATACTTCCGAAATAATGGTCGTCCATCTCCTGGCCTTTCGGAGGCATGGCGCCAAACAGAGTCCTGTTCGCGTAAATCAGATCTTTTCTCTGCAAATATTTTTCTTTATCAATCAGAAAATATTCCTGTTCCGGTCCCACATAGGGAATCACCCTCTTGGATGTGGTATTTCCAAATAGGCGGATAATTCTCAGAGACTGCTCATTAATTGCCTGCATTGAGCGCAAAGAGGTGTTTTTGTCCAGAGCTTCGCCTCTGTAAGAACAAAAAGCGGTCGGTATGTAAAGCGTCACTCCCCAGGTATCTTCTCTCAGAAAAGCTGGTGAAGTACAGTCCCAGGTCGTATATCCCCTGGCCTCGAACGTGGATCTCAGGCCTCCGGACGGGAAAGAGGAAGCGTCGGGTTCGCCCTTAATCAATTCTTTTCCGGAAAACTCCATGATAACCCGGCCTGCCGCATCGGGTACGGAGATAAAGGCGTCGTGTTTCTCAGCGGTAACGCCGGTCAGCGGCTGAAACCAGTGGGAATAATGGGTAGCCCCTCTCTCAATTGCCCAGTCCTTCATTGCATGGGCCACTACGTCTGCAATGGACGGATCCAGTTCCGCTCCGTCCTCGATAGTTTGTTTTAGCTTCTTATAAACACTTTTCGGAAGGCGCTCTTTCATTGCCGTATCATTAAATACATTTTTTCCAAAAATTTCAGCCACGTTAATTGCGTCACTCATTCTATTCTCCCTTACCAGACGATAAAATTGATCTGTAAACTTTTCACTGCCATCAAAAACGATAACCTGCACGCTCCGCGCACAGGTCACCGCCTTCATTTATAATCCGGTTATTATTCCAATCAGGCTTTGCCAACGGAACCAAACAGCTCCATCTTTGTCTTGACTGTCTCCTTAATTGCTTCCGTACCCGGAGCCAGAAGTTTACGCGGGTCAAATCCCTTGCCTTCCAGATCCTTGCCTGCCTCAATATATTTACGTGTTGCTTCTGCAAAGGCAAGCTGGCACTCTGTGTTCACGTTAATCTTGGCAACGCCGAGAGAAATCGCTTTTTTAATCATATCCTCCGTAATTCCAGTACCGCCATGAAGAACTAACGGCATATCGCCGGTCTTCTCTTTAACGGCTGCCAGTGTCTCAAAGCTGAGACCAGGCCAGTTTGCCGGATATTTGCCATGGATATTGCCGATACCGGCTGCAAGCATATCTACGCCAAGGTCCACAATTGCTTTGCACTCGTCGGGATCTGCACATTCCCCCATTCCGACAACACCGTCTTCTTCTCCGCCGATGGAGCCAACCTCTGCCTCCAGGGATAATCCCTTTTCAGCACAGACCTTTACCAGCTCTTTAGTCTTCTCCACATTCTCCTCGATCGGATAGTGGGAACCGTCAAACATGATGGAAGAAAATCCGGCTTCAATACATTTATAGCATCCTTCGTAAGAGCCGTGGTCTAAATGGGTTGCTACCGGAACTGTAATCTTCAGTTCTTCAATCATTGCATTCACCATATCTGCAACAGTTTTAAATCCGGCCATATACTTGCCCGCACCCTCAGAAACACCGAGAATAACCGGTGAATTCAGTTCCTGAGCGGTCAGCAGAATAGCCTTTGTCCATTCCAGGTTGTTGATGTTAAACTGTCCAACTGCGTACTTGCCATCTCTTGCTTTCTGAAGCATGTCCTTTGCATTAACTAACATATTACGAACCTCCTTGTCGCTTTTCTCACTTACATTCTTTTATTATATACCATATTTTTCGATTTGGGAAGACTGTTAAAAAATTGGCATATTATTTTATCCCTTTTATTTCAGAATGTCAGCTACCGTACTCTCCATTGTATCCGAGTGCACTGTATATTGTGGCGGATTTCAGCGTTCCTAATCTCCTCGATGGCAGCGGGCACGGCAACTCCGGAAGCTTTCTCCATCTCGTCAATCAGTTCGAATTCATCTTTTCCTTCTTCGCTTCCGTATATTGCTTCCATTACGCTTCTTGAAAATTTGTACGGGCTGGCTGTGGATGCAATCACCGTTTTCGCCGTATCATTTGTTTCTTTCACATATTTTCTATATACGCAGGATGCGACGCCGGTATGAGTGTCAATCATATAGCCGGTATCGTCAAAAAGGCGTTTGATTTCAGCGGCGTTCTCCTCCTGTGTTGCATAACCGCCGGAAAAATCCGCCATTCTCTCCCTCATATCGTCGGTAACCGTATATTTCCCGTCCCTGGTCAGTTCTTCCATCAGTTCCCTGGTCTTTGCGGCATCGCAGCCGGTAGAAAGATAAATCAGCCTCTCAAGATTGCTGGAAATCAGAATATCCATGGACGGAGAGGAAGTCAGGATAAATTCTCTCTTTCTGTCATAGATACCGGTCCGGAAGAAATCATATAAAACTTTATTATCATTTGACGCACATATCAGCCTGCCAACCGGAAGTCCCATCTGCTTTGCAAAATAAGCGGCCAGAATATTACCGAAATTACCGGTCGGAACTGTAATATTGATTTTTTCGCCATCCTCAATTTCACCGTTTTCGAGAAGCTTCACATAGGCATAGACATAATACACAATCTGCGGAACAAGGCGTCCGATATTGATCGAATTGGCGGAAGAAAGCTGGTACCCCTTAGCCGCCAGTTCTTTTTCGAACTCTTTATCATTAAAAATCTTCTTTACACCGTTCTGGGCATCGTCAAAGTTTCCGTCAATTCCCACAACGCTTGTATTATCCCCCTTCTGTGTCAGCATCTGAAGTTCCTGTACGCGGCTGACTCCGTCCTTCGGGTAAAATACAATAATTTTTGTCCCTTCCACATCGGCAAAACCAGCCATAGCTGCTTTTCCCGTATCACCAGATGTGGCGGTAAGAATAACAATCGTGTTATCAATCTTATTTTTTCTGGCAGCCGCAGTCATGAACCTCGGGAGGATGGATAGCGCCATATCCTTAAACGCAATCGTATTGCCGTGAAACAGCTCCAGGTAATATGCTCCGTCTGCTTTTACGAGAGGTGCAATCTCCTCCGTGTCGAATTTACTGTCGTAAGCGCGTGCGATACAGTCCTTCAGCTCCTCTTCCGTAAAATCCGACAGGAATAATTTCATTACTTCATAAGCCACTTCCTGATAACTCATCTTTGCCAGCTCACTGAAAGAGCGGTCAAATACAGGAATTGTATCCGGCATGAAAAGGCCTCCATCTTCTGCAAGCCCTTTCAGAATTGCCTGTGATGCCGTTACATTTTTTTCACCGCCGCGGGTACTGCTGTAATAGATTGCCATGATTCTCCATCCTCTCTTTTATCAAATGATTGATTATCCGTAGTTTTTGTCCTGATTATCGATGATTCCTGGTTAAAAATTTTACCATACTTTATATATTAGTGCAAGAAAAATAGAGATTTAGTTAAGCAGGTGAGGACGCCGCCGGTACGGCCAGCGGACGGGGTGGTGGGGTGTGTATATGAGTCTTTCGTCCCGGGGGAGATTGTCGTGGTTTGGGGCTGCGGGCGAAGATAAAGTCTGCGGAGCACACTCCGCTCTGTGAAATGCATCGCGCTGCTAAGCTCGACAGGACCTCGCTAATCAGCGATGGATTTAGGCGGCATCCGCAGACTTTATCTTCCCCTCCGCCCCAAGGCCAGGTTTTCGCCGGGACGAAAGACTCCGCCAAGTGTATCGGCCCCGTCCGCTGGCCTGCGGCCGCTGATTGTCTCACGCGTTAAGTGCGGGGGGCTGACCTTGTCGCGGCCACTAAGAGCTTCCGTGAGCGGGAAATACGATATGCCTTCGATGGGTCTATTATAAAAATTGTGGAGGATTTGATATCAGCCTGCCGGAAACACGTAGTGGCGCGACAGGTTCCTCCCCATTTAAGGTTGGAGACAATCAGCGGCCGGAACGGACCATGTCCGGTGCCGCGAAAACCTCCGCCTGAGTCTTCCGTCCCCGGCGATAACCTGCCAGGGGAAGTAGGCGGAATCAATTGCGGAGGGGACATGGGAGTCCGCCGGTGCTTGGCGAGGTCCCTCACGAGCTTAGCACTGCGCACTCAAAGAGTGCAAACGGTCCCCGCCAATTCATTCCGGCCGGATTCCCCTACACAACCAACTTCCCACGGGGACGGAAGACTCAGCCAGCCCCCTCACCACACCGGACATGGTCCGTTCCGGACGCGTCCTCCACACCTCAGTTAAATCTCCATTTAGATCGAAGAATAACCGTACTGCACAGACTATTATCTATCGGAAGTATGTAGTGGCAGCGACAAGGTTCCCGTCCCCCCTGAGGTTGGAGACAATCAGCGCCCGGAACGGACCATGTCCGGTGTGCGAAAACCTCCGCCTGAGTCTTCCGTCCCTGGCGAAAATCTGCCCCGGGGAAGTAGGCGGAATCAATTGCGGAGGGGACATGGGAGTCCGCCGGTGCTTAGCGAGGTCCCTCACGAGCTTAGCACTGCTGCGCACTCCAAAGAGTGCAAACGGTCCCCGCAATTCATTCCGGCCGGATTCCCCTCCACAACTTCCACGGGGACGGAAGACTCAGCCAGCCCCCTCACCACACCGGACATGGTCCGTTCCGGACGCGTCCTCCACACCTCAGTTAAATCTCCACTGAATCTTGCCTTCCGCCACCCCCTGCTGTATAATAATTACGATTTACAGCTTAAATCAGGAAAGGCAATGGTAGAAATCATCATGCAATATAATAATATCGTAACCGGAACATTTATAAAAAGACCCAACCGTTTTATTGCCCATGTACTGATAGACGGCAGGGAAACGGTCTGCCATGTGAAAACACGGGCCGGCTCAGAGAATTTCTTTTACCCGGCGCCTCCCTTTTACTGGAGTTTCATCCGGACGCTGCCTTACAGGGGCGAAAAACGGCTTACTCCGTTATCGGCGTTTATAAAGATAACGCCGGATTTGAACACAAACGGCTCCTGATCAATATGGATTCCCAGGCGCCGAACCAGGCGGCGGCCGAATGGCTGGCCGGCGGCGGTCTCCTTCCGCGGTAACAAATATTAAAAGGGAAATCACTTATCACGATTCACGATTTGACCTCGCTTTTTCAGAAGACGGCCATCCCGCCTTCATGGAGGTAAAAGGCGTCACACTGGAACAGGACGGAGCCGCCATGTTTCCTGACGCACCAACCGAACGCGGCGTTAAGCATATTATGGAATTAAGGGAAGTCTGCTCTGGAGGGATACCGCGCATATATACTTTTCGTGATACAGATGAAAGGCATCCTTTCCTTCTCTCCCAACCGAAACACCCATCCAGAATTTGCCGACGCCCTGAAGCTTGCCTCAGAGTCGGGCGTACGTATTCTGGCCCGGGACTGTATTGTGACGGAACATACGATGAAAATTGATATGCCGGTGAACGTGATTTTATAATCTGTCCCCGGCTTTCCTGTTGCCAGGCACCCCAGCCCGTCTCAAGACATATCTAATAATAAACCTATCATTCTGTGATGTGAGACTATGTTATATCCCCTAAGTAAAATGAATATCGGACAGACCGCAGAGATTTGCTGGCTGTCAGACAATAAATCCATTACCGGAAGACTCCTTGACCTGGGTTTTGAACCCGGAACCCGTGTTACCTGTATCTTAAAAATGCGGGGATGAACTCTCCGCATTCCTCATTAAGGGCGCTGTTATCGCTCTTCGCCGCGAGGATGCCGATCTGGTATTTATCAAAGAAAATGAAACGGAAATGGAGGAATCCTGTTTATGAGTCAGCAAAAGCTCTTTACCATCGGACTTGCCGGAACCCCTAACGTGGGTAAAAGCACTATTTTCAATGCACTGACAAAAATGCATCAGCACACCGGAAACTGGTCGGGAAAAACCGTGGCCTGCTGCAGCGGCCAGTTCCATTATAAAGATGTTTCCTGTCTGATCGTCGATTTGCCCGGTACCTACTCTCTCAGAACACACTCGGAGGAAGAGGAAATCGCCAGAGAATATATTGTATCCGGAGAACCCGACCTGCTGTTAGTCGTCTGCGACGCTACCTGCCCGGAACGCGGCCTGCGCCTGTTAAAGCAAATCCGCGATTTGGAGGATTCGCTGCTTACACGCGTCATTCTCTGTGTTAACCTCTGTGATGAGGCGGCTAAAAAGGGAATAGAACTGAATTTCGATCTGCTTTCAGAGAAACTGAACATACCTGTGATTCCATGCACGGCCAGAGACCGCCATGGATTAGACAAATTAAAGGAAGAAATATATGGAGCCTGCCTCAGCGCGGCCTGTACGAGACAGGAGAGGCTAAATGATACGGAGAGCATCAAAGAAGACTGCCGCTGTTCTTCCTCTTTTCAGATGTGCGGCTGCTGCCGGAAGCCGGATACGGGCGAAGCAGAAAACCAACCGGTATTTCCCGCTTCCTGCAGCGGATGTCCCTTCTGCTGCTCCGGCACAGACGGGCTGGAGCTTTATTCCTACTCAGGTTCCGGCCGTGAATCCCTGTCTTCCAAAGGCAGTGAACCGGACGCCTCCACAGACGGCTGTTCCGCCCTGAAAAAGCTTCCCTAAAACACTGATTCCCGATTTTTCTCCTGCCGCCCTTACCGCCCAGGCCGTCACCTACAGAAATCCGGCTTACCTGAAACGGCAGGAACGGATAGATCGTCTCATTACCGGCCGTTTTACCGGATCCCTGATTATGGTTGCCCTTTTGCTCGGCATCTTCTGGCTCACCATCACCGGAGCGAATTATCCGTCTTCCTTCCTGTGGGATCAGCTCTTCAGGCTGGAAACCTGGCTGGCTGCCGCCCTCACGGGGATCGGCGCTCCGGAATGGGTTGTCAGTTCCTGATATACGGCGTTTTCAGGGTCGTTGCCTGGGTTGTATCCGTCATGCTTCCCCCCATGGCGATCTTCTTCCCGCTCTTTACACTGCTGGAAGATCTCGGATATCTTCCAAGGGCAGCATTCAATATGGATTGTGCCTTTAAAAAATGTAAGGCCTGCGGCAAGCAGTGCCTTACCATGTGCTTAGTCAACGCCGGAATCTAATAAATCACTTTCCATTTCCCGAACATTCCCTTTTTGAAATGTGAAAACCTCCGTCCGGCACTTTCATTTCCCATTTCAACAGCGCGCCTGTAATACTGCGCAGCTTTCTCCAAATCCTCCGGTGATTCGTTTTTGCGCTCATAGAGGTAGCCCAGCTCGTAAAAGGCATATCCGTCGCACTCTGTCTCTGCCGCCTTTTCAAACAATTCTCTGGCTCTCTCCTCATCAATATCACATCCATAGCCCTTCATATATAAAAAAGCCAGCTTGGAGTAAGACTGTAATGTTCCTGCCTTATGGCACTGGTCCAGCCAGGAAAAGGCTTTAACATAATCCGTATCTAATCCGTCCTCTCCCTGGAAATACAGGCATCCGAGTATCTCCATGCACTCCGCATTCCCCATATCCGCGCCCTTCTCATACCAGGATACCGCCTGTTCTATGTCCGGTATACCGCCGATTCCGTCACGGCTCATATTACCGAGTAAAGGCGCAGCCGTCCTTTCCATATCGGCCGCTTCTTTAAACAGTTTTTCCGCCATCTGGAGATCCTGGATTTCAGACGCCCTCAGATACAGATGGGCAAGGGGCAGGGCCGTCTGCTTCTGTCCTGCCGCATAAGCACGGCTGTACCAGTAAAAAGCCTTCTCATCGTCACGTTCCACCACTTCATCCCTGTAGAAAATATTTCCCAGCTCTGCAAAGCTCTCCGGTTCCTCCGCCTTAGCCGCCTGTTCCAGAGCTTCGACAGCCTTTCCGATATCACGTTCCGTTCCCTGACCGTTCAGGTACATGCGCCCCAGATGCAGAAACGCCTTTAGGGCCCCCTGTTTGGCCGCTGCTTCAAAATATTCCCAGGCAGCCTCCATATTCCCGAGATTCAGATGGTGCAGCCCCATTCTGTATAGTCCCCAGGCATTTCCCAGCGCTGCACAGCGATCGGCCCACTTAAGGGCCATCTCTTCATTTTTCGGTACATACTGGCCGTTTAAGCAGCATTTTCCAACTTTCACCATAGCGGAAACGATCCCGCCTTTTGCCGCCTGTTCGTACCATTTATAGCAATTCCCGCGTCTCTGCTCCTCCGGCTGGAGCAAATCGAAGATTGTCTCCCACTCATAAGCCGCCGCGATCTGGAATGCGGAGAATGCGTCGCCCTCTTCAGCAGACTGAAGCACGGCCCGATAGCTCTCCTCCAGGGTGCAGGGTGAGGCTTTCTTAAGCTCTTCGTCAAACTGGCCTGCCCTTGCCGCCCCCAGCACACAGCGGACGCTTCCGCCCTCTATGCCTTCTTGTAACATTCGTATGCTTTTTTATCACTGAAACCGACGGCGCCGTCTCCCCAGCTGTAGCAGTTGCCAAGGAAAAACCAGCCTTCCGCATCCCCGGCGTGTGCCGCTTCTTCCAGGTATTCAATGCCCTGAGGGTACAATTCTTCATTGCACTGTTTCCATATCAGTTCCACGCCCTTTTCGCACAATCCTGTCATCAGTATTGCCATATGTATCAATTCCTCTTTCCGTACTTATCCGTCTTCACGCTCATGGCCCGGCTGTCTTTTCCTCATTCAAAGGCCTGATTCTACAGGCTTATCATACTATTTTTACCATGATGACACAACTGTTTTTCTTTAATTTTATCACTCTGTAATTGAAATTTAAGATTCCGGCATAAAATGTTCTGAACAGATTGAAAAGAGGTTCTTTATGTATCCATCTTTTTCTGACAAATCATTTCTGCCCGGAGCCATCTATCTGCGCCTTTCAAAGGACGATGAAGGCGCCAAAGAAAGCTTAAGTATTGCCAATCAGAGAAAAATGCTTCTCCGCTACGCCGCAGAACATGGTCTGACCGTAATACGGGAATATGTAGATGACGGCTACTCCGGCACTTCCTTCGACCGGCCCGGCTTTAAGAGGATGATCGAAGATATTGAAAAAAAGGAGATCGGACTGGTGCTGACAAAAGACCTGTCACGCCTGGGACGCGATTACATTAAAACAGGACAATATACGGAGCTGTTCTTTCCTTCCCGCGGAGTCAGGTTCATCGCTGTCGGGGACGGATATGATTCAGCGTTCTCAAGCACGGATTTAATCCCGTTCCGCAATGTGGTTAATGAAATGTATGCCCGTGATATTTCCCGTAAAATCAGGGCTTCCCTGCAGGTACGGATGGAAGAAGGCTCCTATATTGGTAATTTCGCCCCCTATGGATACCGAAAATGCGGAAAAGAGCGCCATCAGCTGACTCCCGATCCTGAGACCGCTCCTATTGTGCTCCGCCTTTTTCTTGATGCGTCCCGCGGGGTTCTGCCCTCAGCACTGGCCGCCGAATTAAATAATGAAAAGATTCCCTGTCCGTCTATCTACCGCTGCCTGAAGCATCCGGGCCTGAATCCGGACCGCTTCAGCCGCTCCGGCCAGTGGACTGCCAACACCATTATAAAGATACTTCATAACCCGGTTTATCTGGGTCATATGGTGCAGGGAAAAACAAAAAAGCTCTCATTTAAGAGTTCTGCGTCCCTGACCGTTCCGGAGCATGAGAGGATCCGGGTTCCCGACACCCATCCGCCGATTGTCACAGAACAATTGTTCCTGCAGTGTAAAGAACAGTTAAAAAGCCGAACCTGCCGGAAGCAGGAAGCTGACGGGGACGGGCATCAATGACCACTCATGGCTATGGGCTTCGGCTGTAACGCTGCCGGTGTTGTCGGCTGCCGGATTATCGACTCTCCCCGTGAAAGACTGATTGCCATCCTGACCAACTCCATGGTTCCATGTAACGGACGTTTCCCCACTCTCATCATGCTGATCACTCTGTTTTTATGGGAATCGGGGCAAAGAGCGGTGGATTCCGGGCATCCTTAGTCACAGCCGCTGTCCTCACCGGTTTTATTCTCCTCGGCGTTCTCGCCACGCTGCTGTCGTCCCTGCTTCTGTCCAAAACAATCCTGAAAGGCATGCCGTCCTCCTTCACGCTGGAGCTCGCCATACAGGCGTCCGCAATTCGGTAAAGTCGTCGTACGCTCTATTTTCGACAGAACTCTGTTCGTCCTGGCCCGCGCTGTCTGCGTAGCTGCGCCGGCCGGCCTCATCATCTGGCTGGCCGGCAACCTGTTTATCGACGGCCAGAGCCTTCTGTCCCATCTGTCCTCCTTCCTCGAGCCCTTCGGCCGCTTTATGGGGATGGACGGAATGATTATGGTGGGCTTTATTCTGGGGTTCCCTGCGAATGAGATTGTAATTCCCATTATTTTAATGGGCTACCTGCAGACGGGATGTCTGGTTGAAATGTCGGATCCCTCTGCTCTGATGGGCCTCTTCGCCGCACAGGGATGGACGATTAAAACAGCGGTATGTATGGCTGTCTTTTCACTTTTTCACTGGCCCTGTTCTACCACCTGCCTCACAGTAAAAAAGGAAACAGGAAGTATCCGCTGGACCGTAGTGGCATTTCTGCTTCCCACGGTCATTGGAATCATTCTCTGTTCCCTGATTAATCTTATATTCTGATTTGTCAGAACTTCCGGCCTCCGCCGCCGTGCATCCTTCCACTGCTGCTCCTGTGAAGGGTTGTACGGCCGGCAAAGCTTCCCGGGCCGGAGCCTCCCGTATTTCTTGGTATCCTTCTCTGGGTAACCATCTTATTTATAAACATGTCATTGACCACATCATACTTGAAATCACTGCTTCCCCTGTATGAAAAATGGTAATTCAGAGACTGTCTCCGCTCTTTTTTCATCTTATACTGGTTTATTACGCCGATACACGGCATAACCGCCGCAGCCGCCGCTATGGCAGCGGCAAAAAGTATTTCATACCATTCAAGGGACGGCCTGTAGTCTTTCCTGATATAGTCATACTGACCGGCGGGAACGCCGTCGTCCATGTAAGAGGCAATACGGTCCACCGCCACGGCCGCGCACCCGGCATAATCCGCTTCCGATGCATAACCGTAAGCGCTGTCTAATACAGCCTCGATCCGCTCATCCGTCAGATAATCTGCCATATCTCCTAGAGTGGAGATATAAAGCTCCCGGCTGCCCATATCAATGACGATCAGGGCGCCGCTGTGGCTGCTTCCCTCTCCCATTCCCTGCTGATCATAGAAATCATCTGCAAAGCTTTCCACTGTTTTCCGGCCCGTACTCTCTGTCGTGAGGACGCCCAGATCCATCTGCCATTCCTCCCGGAAGGAAGACAGCTTCTGTTCCAGCTCTTCTTTTTCACTTGCGTCAAAGAGCTTGGCATTGTCAAAGACACGCTGCTCTCCTGCAATGACTGCCCACGGCATTGCCATACACAGCAGTACCGACAGAAGAACCGTCAGGAACCCGAGACGGAGGACTTTGGCAAAACTGTTTTTTCGGACGGCTGTTCTCATATCAGATACCCTCCTATCAGCAGCATAATCAGAACCGGAAAGAAGACAAGAGCAAACAGCCCGGCCAGCCTTCCGTAATCCACAGGAAGCACGCCGCAGATTTTGCCGCTCTGGCCGTTCATTGCAAAGTAATACATCTTGTCTTCCTTTTTATCCTTGTAGGTCAGGACCCAGACCGGAAGGAGGGTATAGCCCCACTCCGGCGATGTGATTTCTCTTCATGGTTTTACATTGATACTGTCATAGCCGGAAATACTGTTTTTCAGGGAAGCAACCGCATAATCGCGGATTTCCGCCTCAATTTCTTCTGTAAATTCTTCCTTCTCCATGTCCCGGCGTTCAGCCTTGAAGCCGGACAGATAACCGGCCTGAAAGGGCTTCAGCTTCTCCATATCGAATGGAAGAACATTCTCCGACAACCTGCGATCCGCCTTTTTCAGGGCATTTCTGGATACATTTCTGACTTCCATCAGCCCTTTCCGCTCAACCTGATACCTGCTGGTTTCCAGGAATTCCATGCTCCCTGTTCTTGTCGTTCTGCGGCGGACACCCTCGGCATCAATCCGGCCGTCCACCTTACAGCTGTATAACCAGTAGGGATAATAAATTCCCTCCATCATCTCAATCTGCTTTGGAGAATAAAAATCTTTTGGAACATACTTTTTACGCCTGATCCAGCTTTTAAAGATTTCTTCCGCCTTATTTCGGTCCATCTCAAAAGGGACAACGTAATCCGGCCTGTAACGTCCCTCCAGCTTCCCTGAGATTACCACCGGATTATGGCAGTAATAACAGAACGTTGCGGCAGTCGTCTCCTCAGTGACAATCTCCGCTCCGCAGCTGGGACATTGGTAAAGAACCATTGCCGCTTCGCTCTCCGGCTGTCCGGCTGATGCTTCCGTCGGTTCTTCCGGCGGCCGCTCCAGTTCTCCTTCTGTAAATTCAGACAGACAGTACTCACACTTGAATTTCTGCGACTTCGGATCAAATACCAGACCGCCGTCACAGTTGGGACACTTATATGTAATTGTATTCATTTCTGGCTTCACCTGCGCTTCGATTCATTATCCACTGATACCGGTTTTACGGCCTGGGTTTTCCACATTCTGAACAGAACTTTCCCTTATTTATGCTGCCGCAGCTGCAGGTCCACTCTGCTGCCGGCCTGGGTGAACCGCATTCGGAACAAAATTTACCTGTATTGACCGTCCCACAGCCGCAGGTCCAGCCGGAAGGCTGAGCAGGAGATGACGGCATACCGGACGGCTGAGCCGTTCCCGGCTGCCGGTCCATACCAGGCTGAAAAGGAGCCGCCTGATTCATTCCCTGATTCATCTGCATCTGCTGCATGTTGGCGGCAGATGCGGCTCCCATGAAACCGCCGCCTGCATTCATCCCGACTCCCATGCCCATAAAGCCTGCCATCGAGCCGTTTGCATTGGAACCGGCCGCTTCCATCCCCCGGGCCACCGAGCCCTGGACATATCCTTCCCGGACAGCCGGATCTCCCAGCATCGCCCCTGGTTTCTCATATTAATAAGCTTCTGTGATTCTTCGTCGTAGGAAATGCTTGCAATCCCCACCGCCTGAATTTCCATTCCTCTCATCTGATTCCAGTCGCAGTCCAGCGTGGTAGCCATATACTGCCCCAGTTCACGGCTCTTCGAACTTACAAATGAAATTCTCGTGCCGTCAGCCGACATCTGGTTAATCGAAGATTGGAGCGCCGATAAAAATTCCGCCAGATACTGCTCATTGATAACGTCTATTTCAACGTGATCCTCATTCTTTGGAATCACCTCGGAATAGAACTTAAGCGGTTCCGTAACCTTGATTGAATAGGTTCCATGCGCCCTCAGAAACAGCTCGGCATTATAGAAATTATCAAAGTAATTGATTGGCGTTCTTGTGCCGAAACGGATTCCTTTGATTTCCTGCAGATTGATAAAAAATACCATCTGTTTTGACGGTGTCTGGCCACCAAACCGGATTCTGCCGAAGGTCTCCTTCAGTGCTTCCCGAAATTGCCGTTAAACAGCGACGGCATGGAGGAATTATCCACCTTATAGTACCCTTCCTCCGCAGTATAATCCACAACCTTGCCGCCATCCACCAGCATCATAAACTGATTTGGATACACGTGAATCACCGAACCATTTGACACCACATCGTCCAGTCCTTTTTTATTCTGCCCGTTTCTTATCTTTACGCCCTTCGTAAAGACCGTGCGGTCGCTCATATCCTCCGCCTCTATAACCTCCAGCCACTGATCTGCCAGGGATGTTCCCAATGCTTCTGCTGCCGCTCTGATAATTCCCATTCCGATTCCTCCTGTCCCAGCCGGTGCCTCCGGCAGGCACCGCTTCTGTCATGTTATTCGTAACAGTTCAGACAAATGAACTGTTACCGTTATTCCCTGTACTTTGATTTCAATAATGCAATTTCCCTTGCATATCCGTCGAGATCATTTGGCGTCTCCAGATAAAAAGGCAGTTCCCTGAGCGCCGGATGATTAATAATTCTGACCATGGCTTCAAGGCCGATATGCCCTTCCCCGATTTTCGCATGGCGGTCCTTATGCGCCCCCAGCGGGTTCATGCTGTCATTTAGATGAATCGCTCTCAGTCTGCCAAGTCCGATTACATCGTCGAAATGGTTCAGGACTCCATCCAAGTCACCGACAATATCATATCCGCCGTCCCAAACGTGGCAGGTATCAAGGCAGACGCCCATCTTATCCTTTAGCTCCACCCGGTCCAGTATTTCCCGAAGCTCCTCAAATTCCCTGCCCACTTCACTGCCCTTACCGGCCATTGTTTCCAACAGAACCGTGGTACTCTGCTCCGGTTTCAAAATCAGGTTCAGCATCTCTGCAATATATTCGATCCCCTTCTCCGTTCCCTGCTTCACATGGCTGCCGGGATGAAAATTGTAACAATTTCCGGGCGTATACTCCATTCTGTTTAAATCATCTTCCATCGTCTCTCTGGCAAACCGCCTGATGTTCTCATCCGCAGAACAGCCGTTCAGCGTATAGGGCGCATGGGCCAGTATCTTTTCGATTCCCTTTTCCGAGGCAAATGCAAGAAACTGCTCCGCATCGTCGGGATCTATCTTTTTAGCGCTTCCTCCTCTTGGATTTCTGGTAAAGAACTGAAATGTCCCCGCACCAATCTTTTCCGCTTCCTTTCCCATTGCCTGATATCCTTTAGAGGATGACAAATGGCATCCGATTCTTAACATGGCTGTCTCCTTTTTTCTCTTTCAAAACCTCTGAACTTCTCATGCTGGTGCGCTTTTTCCCTTTTTCCGTGGATTGGCGTAACCGCATAGATTGAAATCGCAATCAGAATAATCGCAAGGATCAGCTGGACAGACAGGCTCACAGCCGACCAGTGATCCATGATATAGTTGTCCGGCAGAGCGCCGAACCACTGTTCAAAGGGCTTACGTATATCTCCTGCGCCGGCCTGTCCGTTAATAACCGAATAGAACGTCAGAGCCGGGTTCAGCAGGAGAAGATAAATAAAACCTCCTGAACTTGCCTGCCTGGCGGCGGTGTTTAAGACCGAAACATAAGAATTGACCTCATTTGCATCCAGACGGTATGTAAATACATTAATTGCATAAGTTCCGGCCACAAGCAGGACTATCGTGACATAAGTGCAGACAGTGGCAACCGTAGAACGCTTCAGCAGGGATGAATAAAACATGCCGATTCCTCCTGTAAACAGCGCTACGATTCCGTAGCACAAAAACAGTATCATCATATCTGCGATTGTAATTCCGCCATAAACAAACACCAGCGACTGTACCGGCAAAGCGGATATAGCGAGGATCAGCATCGTAGTGAGGGCCGACCAGAATTTACCCAGAATTATTTCTTTCGGCTTCATTGTGGTCGTCAGCATCAGCTCCAGTGTCTGCCTTTCCCGCTCGCCGCTGATACTACTGGCCGTCAATGCCGGCATAATAAACATCAGCATTAAAACTCGATGGACGAGACAAAGGTATACAGCTCCAAAAACCGCGAATACTGTATTTCCGCCGTTACCTTAACCTGCTCTACCACCGTAAACATATTAAACAGGGCAACTATCGCCAGTACACTGTTAAATATCAGTAATATCAGCGCCATACGGATACTGCGGCTGCTGACAGTCAGTTCTCTTTTATAAACCGGATTCATTTTCATGTTTCAGCACCGCCTTCTCTCCTTCATGACCGGTAATCTGCATAAACAGTGTTTCCAGACTACCCTTTTCTCTCATAAAACCGCTGATCATAACATCCGCATCTATCATCTGCTGAAGCAGCATCGCCTCGTCCTGCCGGTCACCGATGAATCCAACCTTAATCTCATCTTCTTTTACCGATATGGTCTGGACGCAGGGATGGCTTTTTAATATGGCCAAGGCTTTCTCTTTATTGCTGAATATGGATATCAGCAGCGGATTTGAGGAGTTCACCCTCTCAAAAATCTGGGACATGCTGCCCTGTAAAACCATACGTCCCTGCTCAATAATGCCGATGCTGGTACACAGTTCCGACAGCTCCGACAGCATATGGGAGCTTACCATCAGCGTTTTCCCCTGCTCCCTCAGTTCCTTCAGCATGGTCGTATATTCCACTCTGGTTCTTGGATCCAGGCCGGAAGCCGGCTCATCCAGAATCAGCAAATCAGGCTCATGAATCAGCGCCCTGGCCAGGCAAAGTCTCTGCTTCATGCCCCTGGAAAGACCGTCCACGAAAAATTCAGCCTTATCCTCCAGCTTTACCTGCTCCAGCAAAAGACCGCACCGTTTCCTGGCCATCAGTCCCTCTATTCCATAGCATGATGCAAAAAACTCCATATATTCCGATACCTTCAGATTGTCGTAGACTCCGAAGAAATCCGGGACATAGCCGATTTTTTCCCTCAGGGCTTTGTTATTCCTGACGGCATCGACGCCGTCAATCCTGACCTCCCCTTCGTCCGGAGCCAGAAGGCCTGCCACAATCTTCAGGGTAGTGGTCTTGCCCGCTCCGTTAGGTCCGACAAAACCAAACAGCTCTCCTTTCGGTATCTCCAGATCTAAGCCGTCAAGGGCCTGAAAATTGCCGTATTTTTTCCGTAAACCTCTGATTTCCAGCATTATTTTTCCCTCCCTGTGACGTAAAGCATCGGAAGCTGTCTGTCCCAGCCATATTCATTCGTACCTTCACTGACATACTTCACCGTCAGCGTATTGGCAGGAGACAGATAAGGTTTCAGTTCGTCAGCCGTATAGCTCTGCTTTTCTTCTATCAGGTCATTGCGGCCCGTATCATAATTATAGAAATACATCTTCCCGGTAAACAGATTCAGATACGGGTACCGCGGGTTATTAATAAATACCGGTGACAGGGGCATGAAGTCAACCTGCATGATTTCGAGGTCATTACCCAGGGAATATTCAATAATCGCAGGTTCCGCAGGCTCTCCCGTGTACATACTGTTATATCTCGCCTGATAATTTCCGGAAATCACCTTCGGATCCTGTTCCATGGCCGTCCGGTAAATGATTCCGTTCCTCTCCCTGACAAGCTCCACCTTTGATGTCACTATCGTAAGGCCTTCCGTAACAAAGTCGTCTTCTTCGAGAAATTTTTCCTTTTTCTCCGGGTCGAAAGCTACAATCGTGGCTTCCGGCGTATATTCATTCAGATTAGAATCGAGATAAAAGGACAGAAGACGGCTGCGCTCCTGGGAACGCATATAATCTTCGTCGTCGATATCCGTCTTTTCATACTGATCCCCTCCGGTAACTCTCTGGGCCAGGGCGTACGTGTAATTCAGGGGGTAATTCAGAATCTCCAAATCGTCCAGTTTTACTTCCTGTCCGGGTTCCAAGTCTCCCAGAAGGACCGCACGGCCGTAGAGAAGCAAAACCGCATCCTCCAGCCTATGATCCAGCCGGTTCGTGAGTGTTCCCTCCAGTTTCCCGCCGTAGGATATCACTTTGCCGTCAATTCCCGGATTTTGCCTTTTATTCAGCTGCTTTTGAAGCATAAACAGCTTTGGCGTAAAGGCAACCGTATCGCGTATCTTAATCTCCGTTCTGTCCGGAAGATAACAGATGTTCGTTTTATAATCCTCCTCGCCTGTAAAGCGGGCGGCAGTAAATGAATCATAATAATACCCCTTCGTCACCGGCCGCACCGTATATTCCGGATTGAGCTTAACCGTATACGGTTTGTTGTAGGGACTTCTGACATTGATATAAGTATCTTCCTCCGCCTGGCTGCCGGACACGTCAAGTATTGTAGCATACGTAAAAAAGGGTTCCCTGAATCTCGTCTTCATTCCCATAATATAGATGATGCCGGTAAAAATCAGTGCACAGGCAGTTACGCCTCCCATATAATACCGGTGAATGGAGCGTTTCTTCAGATAAAGATAAATTCCCGGCCCGATCAGCATCAGGTAAACAAGAATTATAATCGTATAGAGAATAATATTCGGCAGTCTTCCCGCATCTCCGGTGTTAATCAGCCCCTGCACCGCGAAATAAAGGCTGGCAAATCCCGAATATTCCATCTGGGCCAGTTCATTTGTTTTCACTTCCCCCATGGCCATCGTATAGAATTTCTCCATGAAGGCGGGATGTGTCTCACAAAATCCCCGGATGTCTTTCAGTTCAAAAGCAGCGACAACAATTCTGCCCTCTTTTCTGTGGACATAGGAAAGAAGCGGAAAAGCATCTCCCGGCATCAGGGTGGCCCCGTTTTTCAGGCCGATATTCGCACAGACCATCTCCATAACGGCATCCTGAGGGGCATTCTGCGAATATTCCGCTCCCAGGTTGATTTCCTGCATAACAGCTTCCTCAAGCGGCGGTTCCAGAAGCTCGGATGCAAAACGTCCCATGGCCTCTTTGTACCTTGCTCCCCCTCCAATCAGCAGAGTTCCGCCATTGTCAACAAAACGGCTGACGGCCTGGTGCTGATTTTCGGAAAGCTGGTTTAAATCGTAATCCGAGACAAGAATCATATCAAGCTGATCATAGCCGAGGGCATCCTCAGGAGCCGAATCCTTATCAAGAAAAACCTGCTTTATTTTAATGGATCCATAGTGGATTCCCACTTCGTCCATGAACTGAAGTTCTTCCGGTCTGTCACTGAATACGCCGACAAATGTTTCCGCAACATCTCCGCTGATGTTAAGCTTAAGCCGTTTTCGGATCACCTCACTGCCGCTTTCATCCGTAATGCTGACAAAAAGCTGATCTGTTTTGATTCCCAGAGGAAGATAGACGATTTTTTCATCCTGTCCCAGGGCAGCAAGGGAAACCGGATAGTCATACCGGTACACCTCCATGCTCGACTCCGTAGTCAATATTTCAAGCTTTCCGGTAAAATCCGATTCCCTGCGGTTCTCCATCTGAACCTTTATCTGTAGATAACGGTTGCCTTTCGCAGTATCATCAAATCCATAGGTAACCTCCATTCCGACAGAGGATTCCTTTCCCGCCTGGGCGGCAGCCAGGGTCCTGAGCGGATGCAGCAGAACTCCTGCCAGAATTATCAGTGCTAATAAGGCAAAAAAGAGGCCATACCCTCTTTTTCCCCGCGTTATATATTCCTTCATTTCTATTCTTCCTTTGCGTCCTTCGGCTCAGAGACACGCTCTACGCCGGCGTATCGAAGTTCTCTTTGTTTACGTCAAAGTTTGTCTTAAGCTTAACGGTAAATACCGTGCCGTTTAAATCGCTGGTCACCTGGATTGAGCCGCCGTGCATATCCACAATATTCTTGGAAATAGCCAGTCCCAGCCCGGTACCGCCTGTATTTGTGGAACGCGACTGCTCTACCCGGTAAAATTTATTAAATACCAGCGGAAGTTCATCAGCCGGTATTACATATCCATAATTGGTGACCGAAACCGTCACCGTCGGTTCCGTAACCTGGATCTTTACCAGGACACGTTTTCCGTCAGCCCCGTATTTAATCGCATTATTGATTAGATTATCGAACAGGCGCGCCAGCAGATTCCCGTCTGCGGTGATGACTTTGCCCGGCACATTGCTCTGAAGTTCATAGGACAGGTTTTTATCCACGAAGCTCGGATAAAACTCTTCCAAAAGCTGGCTTAACAGCTTAACAACATCCACCTTCCCCACATGCATCGTCATCTTTCCGTAATTCATCTTGGTAAAGCCGAACAAATCCTCAATCAGCTTCTCAAGACGTTTTGATTTTGCATATGCAATATCAATATATTTTTCTGCATCTCCTGGGGGATCTGCACTTTACCGGAAAGCAGCTCCAGATACCCGATAATCGAAGTCAGAGGCGTTCTCAAATCATGCGCCACATTGGTAATAAGCTCATTCTTTGTCCGCTCCGCCTCCCTCTCTTTGTCCATCAGGCGCCGGATATCTTCCATCATCTTATTAAGGTTCACCGCCATTTGAGTAAACTCGTCATCACCAATCACTTCCACCGTTGTATTCAAATCGCCTTCCGATATGTTCTGAATGGCGGAAGATATCTTCCCTATGTAACGCAGAGCCTTTTCCAGCAGTGTCAGAAATGTGACGGTAAACACGGCGATCCCCAGGATCACATATATGAGTACCATCAGCGTATTGATTTCCGTCATCTGAAGAAGAAATGAATCTGCATATCTCGTCTCTTTCAGATAACTTACAATCATCGATACATTGGCAATGAGAAATACCTCTATCAGGCAGGTTATCACTGCACTGTAAAATATATTCGTAACGATTTTAGTGCGAAACCGTCTGCTCATATCATTACTTTTCAATTTTGTATCCTACCCCCCAAACGGTGGTAATGATCTTATTCTGTCTGGTGTCCTCTTTCATCTTTCCTCGAAGGCGCCGGATATGTACCATTACTGTGTTGTTGGCCTCGTATACTTTTTCATTCCACACCTTCTCAAAAATTTCATCCGTGCTGAACACACGGCCGGGATTGGAAGCCAGAAGATAGAGGATATCAAATTCAATTGGCGTCAGTTTAATCTCTTCCCCGTACACTATAACCTTGTGGTTATCTTTGTTGATAATCAGTCCCTTGATGGAGATCTCATTCTTCGCCGAAGAGCTGACATTGCTCTGCGGGTTTAACTGCGTGTATCTGCGAAGCTGCGACTTCACTCTGGCCGTCAGTTCCAGAGGATTGAACGGCTTCACTACATAATCGTCGGCCCCCGTTCCCAGTCCCAGTATCTTATCAAGATCCGTGGAGCGGGCGCTCAGCATGATGATCGGAATATTATTCGTCTCCCTGATCTTCTTGCACATCTCAAGGCCGTCCATCCCGGGCATCATGATGTCCAGAAGGACGAGATGAATCGTCTCCTTCTCAAGAATGTCAAGTCCCGCCTGTGCGTTATCCGCCTTGTATACTTTATATCCGTCACTGACCAGATAGATTTCTACCAGTTCCGCAATCTCCTTTCATCGTCCACTACCAGAATGTTAATTTCTGACATAAAATCCTCCCTCATTAGTAATCTTTCTGTCATTTTCCCGCCTTTATCACTCTCAGGAAATCATACAGCTTTAGTTTACCATATGGAAAGGAATTTTGCTTTAAATTTATCTTACATTTTTGTCAGATGTTTCCTCAACTACGTGAGGACGCCGCCGCAGGCCAGCGGACGGGGTGGTAGGGTGTGTATATGAGTCTTTCGTCCCGGGGAAGATTGCCGTGGTCTGGGGCTGCGACAGGGCCCTCCCCATTTAAGGTTGGAGACAATCAGCGCCCGAAACGGACCATGACCGGTGTGCGAAAACCTTCGCCTGAGTCTTCCGTCCCCGTCGGAAACCTGACCCGGGGAAGTAGGCGGAATCAATTGCGGAGGGGACATGGGAGTCCGCCGGTGCTTAGCGAGGTTCCTCACGAGCTTAACACTGCCTCGTACTCCAAAGAGTGCAAACGGTCCCCGCAGCAATTCATTCCGGCCGGATTCCCCCCTAACGACAACCTCCAAACCGGGGACGGAAGACTCAGTCAGCCCCTCACCACACCGGACATGGTCCGTTCCGGACGCGTCCTCCCAACCTCAGTTAAATCTCTACTGTTCCAATGGAATAAACACCCTGTTTTTCACCGGGTCCGTCATCTCTTCCCTTGCTTTGGCAGCCTGGAGCGCCTCCTCGCAGAAAACTTCCTGGGAAATAACCAGAGTTTTGCCTCTCTTATCCTTCTTTACATAAGTTCCGTCAGGCTGTAAAAAATGGGCCTTCACATTGTCGTTTAACTGGACATCCAGGATATGGAGCAGGCGCTCTTTCAGCTTCTCATCCTCCACCGGAAAGAGAATTTCCACACGGCGGTCGAGATTCCGGGGCATCCAGTCCGCACTTCCCATGAACAGCTTCTGATCTCCGCTGTTCTCAAAGAAGAAGATACGGCTGTGCTCAAGGAAATTACCGATAATCGAGCAGACCGTGATATTTTCGCTCAGCCCCGGAACACCTGCTTTCAGACAGCAGATTCCCCTGACAATCATATCAATCTTTACGCCCGCACAGGAGGCCTCGTAAAGATTGGCGATGATTTCTTTGTCGCAGAGGGAATTCATCTTTACGATAATTCTGGCCGGCTTGCCGTTTTTTGCGTTCCGCGTCTCCCTCTGAATCAGGCGCAGGAATTTGCCTCGCAGCCACAGCGGGGCGAGTGACAGCTTATTCCAGCCAAGAGGCTCTGAATAGCCGGAAAGCATATTGAATACGGCAGTTGCGTCCTCTCCTATCTGCGGATCGCAGGTGAAAAGGCCGCAGTCGGTGTAGAGCTTCGCCGTGGTATCATTGTAATTTCCTGTTCCCAGGTGAACGTAACGGCGGATTCCTTCCTCTTCCTTCCTGACAATCAAAGTGATTTTACTGTGGGTTTTAAGTCCCAGCAGGCCGTAAATAACGTGGCAGCCCGCTTTTTCGAGCATTTTCGCCCATATAATATTGTTTTCCTCATCGAACCTGGCTTTCAGCTCCACAAGCACGGAAACCTGTTTTCCGTTATCCGCAGCCTCCGCGAGCGCCGCAATAATCGGGGAATTTCCGCTGACTCGGTATAATGTCTGCTTGATGGCCAGAACATCCGGGTCTTTTGCCGCTTTCTTGATAAAGTCTACCACAGGCTCAAATGTTTCGAACGGATGTGTTAAAAGGATATCTCCTTTTCTGATATTTGTAAAAATGTCATCGTCATTCATCAGGGCCGGCACCGGCTGCGGCGTATAACCGGGCGCCTTGAGCGCGTCAAAGCCGGGAAGTCCGTAAACCTTCATCAGAACCGTCAAATCCAGAGGGCCGCTGATTTCATAAATTTCATCATTTGTCACTTCCAGCTCATTTTTCAGGATGTCAAGCAGGCGTTTATCCGCTTTCTCTTCAATATCCAGTCGGATTGCCTCGCCCCACTGGCGTTTTTTAAGCTGCTTTTCAATCTCCTTGAGCAAATCTTCCGCCTCGTCCTCGTCAATGCTCAGATCGGCATTTCTCATGACGCGGAAGGGGTGGGAACAGATGATATCGTAATTCAGGAACAGCTTGTCGATATTTCTCTCGATAACCTCTTCCAGATAAATGATTGTCGTTTTCGTCTCATTCTGCTACTGGCTCTCGTCCTTCCCGTTCTTCTCCCCATTCGGTATGACAACGACTCTGGGAAGTCCGGTCGGCACACGGACCATGGCAAAATCCAGCTCGCCGTCGCCCTTTTTCTTTCTCACCAGAGCGGCAATGTTTAGGGATTTATTGCGAATCAGCGGAAAGGGTCTGGACGAATCCACCGCCATCGGGGTCAGCACCGGATAAACCACTTCTTCGAAGTATTTATCCACATAAATCGCTTCTCTCCTGGTAAGATTTTCATGGCTGGTTATAATCTTAAGACCATTCTGTTTGAGAGCAGGCAGTAATCCCCTGTTATATGTCCTGTACTGATCTGCCACCAGTTCATGCGTCTTCACTCCGATAGCCTCAAGCTGTTTTGACGCCGTCATTCCGGCTATATCTGGCTTTGTATATCCGGCATGGATCATATCCTTCAGTGAAGCCACGCGCACCATGAAAAATTCATCCAGGTTGGATGCCGTAATGCTTAAGAATTTCAACCGGTCGAACAGAGGCGTCGTCTTGTCTCTGGCTTCTCCCAGAACACGGTAGTTGAATTCCAGCCAGCTCAATTCTCGGTTAACATAATTTTCAGGACTCAAATATTTGGATGATATCTCTGCCATCGTTTAGATCCCCCTTTTCTGTCTGAGTACCGGACGGATACCGAAGATTTCCTCAAAGAAATCTGCCTTCTGCTCAAAGGAAAAACGTTCCAGTACAATACTGTCCGTATAGCCGGTCGTTACAACCAGGCTTCCTTCCCTGACCGCCACCTTAAAATCTGACAGTTTTTGTTTATGTCCCCTGTCCATGGAGTTGGCCAGACGCAGGATAGCGGTCAGCTTGGCAATGAGGATGGTCAGTTCCCGTCTGGATATATTCATGCCCCCATGGCGGGAGAAATCAGATTCCAGAATCACTCCGTCGTAGGCAAATTCCTGAATATTATACCGCACGACATTGGCTACAATCTCCCGCTCCAGGTGGGACAGGCCGATAATCTCCGTAGCCATGATAATCTGATAGGCATTTTCCGTACTCTTTGTAATGCTGACAAATTTCCCGCAGGCATGCAGGATGGCGGCTATCTGCAGCAGCAGCCTCTCCCGGTTGCTCAGGCCGTGGTATTTCCTGGTTGCGTTAAACAGGGCTACCGCCGTCCGTTCCACCTCCTGGGTATGTGCGGCGTAGCATTTATACCTCTTGGCCATATTGCGGGCTGACGACAGGATATCGCCTTCAAAATCATGGTGGAACTTAATCAGCCGGCTCTCCTCCGCGTATTCCGCGGCAATGCCGTCGCAGAGCCGGATTCCCGGAATCCAGACAGATTCCGCTCCCAGCATATCCAGAACCTTCTTGTAAATAATAGCTCCCGGTATCAGAAGAGCCGCATAGTCATGCTCAATCTCATAATAGTCTTCAATTTCGTCCACAGACATGGAGGTCAGCTTTTTACAAAACGCCTTAAACTGCTCGGCTGTAAACCGATCCCTGTTTGCCTCCTTCATCCCCTTTTTGACCATATAGATGATACTCTCACCGGTGGCAATCAGGTTCTTAATCTGCCTGTCCTTCAGATACATCTTCTTAAATGTATAAAGCTCGTTGTCCACCAGTTCGTCAATCACCTCCGGTATCATGTGGTAATTGACCTTCCAGTGCGCCGCCATCTCACTGAGTCGAAGGACTCCCAGAATCAGGTTCTGGGTGGAAACCAGGGCATCTTTGTCAAACAGGGATATCTGGGAGCTGCCAAATCCCACATCCACAATTGCCGTTCCCGTCTGTACGGTTTTCTGAAACTCCGCATCTTTGGAGGCAACCGCCTTGTATGTCATAAACCTCAGTTCCGAATTATTAATCGGGATTACCCGCACGCCGGTCCGTACCAGAATCTGATCCAGAACAATCTGGCTGTTTCTGGCCTCCCTCAGGGCGGCTGCTGGCATAGGCCCTGTAATCCTGAACCCTGTAGGTTTTCATAACCTCCATAAACTCCCGGAGGACCTGGCACATTTCGTCCACCAGCACATATGTGATCTTTCCGTCATTGTAGGTATCTTTTCCCAAAGCCAGGACATGGCGCAGGTGATCAATTTCCCTGATGCCGTACTTACCGGAAATCTCGTATATTCCCAGTTCCAGCTCAAATGATCCTACGTCAATTGCAGCAAATGTTTTAATGGCCATACTTTCACTCCTCCAGCTTTAATTTCCCCAGCAAATGAGTGATAAACTGGGCGGCCGTCCTTCCTGACAATCCTCCGTGGCTTAACTCCCATTTATTTGCCTCCAGATACAATTCTTCCTCCGGTATCTCCACGTGATATTTATCCGCCAGAACCTTGACAATCTTCTGAAATTCCTTCTTATCGGGAGAACCGTAATATATTGTCACGCCAAACCGCGCTACAAGAGACAGCTTCTCCTGAACCGTATCGTTAACATGCAGCTCATCGTCCAGCTCCCTCTTGTCGCTGAATTTCTCCCGGATCAGATGACGGCGGTTAGATGTCGCATAAATCAGGACATTCTGCGGCTTAATCCCCAATCCCCCTTCAATAATTGCTTTCAGATACTTATACTCTATCTCGTATTCCTCAAAGGAAAGATCGTCCATATAAATAATAAATTTATAATTTCTGTCCTTAATCTGCTCCAGGACATCGGAAAGACTTCTGAACTGATGCTTATATACCTCTATCATCCGCAATCATCTGTCATAATATTTATTCAGGATTGCCTTTATGCTGGAAGATTTTCCCGTTCCGCTGTCACCAAACAAAAGAACGTTGTTGGCAGCCCGTCCCTCTATGAATGCCTCGGTATTCTCAATCAGCTTTGCCTTCTGCATCTCATAGCCCACGAGATCTTCCAGGCCGATATGCTCTACCCTGGTAATCGGTTCAATTACCGCCCTGCCGCTGTTTTCATTCATATTAATGTGAAACGCTTTATTCAGGCCGAATTTACCGACCCCGAATTCCCGATAGAATTCCGTCACCGTATCCTGGAACGCCGTATCATCTTCCGTGCGCTCCAGCGCCGCCGCCAGCTCCACAATCCGGTTGCGGATTCTCCGGTTGAAGACCCTGCTCTCCTCCGAGGTACTCTCGTAATTCTTCATCAGCTCCCAGATTCCGCCGGATTCTTCATCCAGAACAGCGATATCGCTGGAAAACAGTTTTCTCATGAGACGGAAATCATGGGCCGCCAGCACATTAAGCGTGCCTCCCACAGGGCCTTTAATCTCACATGACGTGCTGTAGGCATTCTCATGGTTAGCCATACAGAATGCTAAAAAGCAGTGCCATAGATTTCCTTTAAAACCATAGGTCACTGCCAGTTCAATGAGACTATTGGCGCAGGCATAGGCATCCGGGCTGTTGTCGCCTTTTTCGGATGCCAGAAGTGTGCATACATCGTCAAATAGTTTCTGATATTTTAAGTTTCTGTACAGGATCATCTGATTCCCTTTAATTATCTCATTCTCTTTCCTTATTCTTTCTTCCATGCTGCCCTCTTTCCGGCTGTAAAGTCTCATCAAATCAATAATTGCCCAGGATTCTCATATTCTGCGCCTCCCGGGATATTCCGTAGAGTGCGTTGATGACTCCTGGATTCTCCAGATTGCCTTCAATATCAACGAAAAAACGGTATTCCCAGCTCCGGCCGGGAACCGGCCGGGATTCAATCATCCTCATGTTGACATGGTTGAAGATAAAATTGCCCAGCATATTGTAGAGGGAACCGCTTTTGTGGGGAGTTCAAAGCAGATGCTGATCTTCTCCGCCCCCTCTCTGTACACCGGTTTTCTTGACAGAATCAGAAAGCGTGTTGTATTATCCCTGCTGTTATTGATCGCCTCCGCCAATGGTTTCAGGTCATAAATATCCCCTGCAATTTCACTGGCAACGGCAGCCTGTGTCCTGTCATTCTCATCGCGGACCTTTTTGGCTGCCACCGCATTATTTTCCATGCTGATCTGCTGCCATCCGGCTCTTTTATTCAAAAACTCCGAGCTTTGCAGCAGCGCCTGAGGATGGGCATATACGCGCCTGATGTCATCCAGCGTTGAGTCCTTCGTTCCCAGAAGGAAATGTTTTACCGGGACAAAGGTCTCCGCCACTATGTAATTGTCATACCTCAGAAGCAAATCGTAATTGTCCGTGACGAAACCGGCAGAAGAATTCTCGATGGGAAGCACCCCAAAGTCCGCCTTATCCTCCTGAAGCTCTATCATCAAATCTTCAAATCTGCGGACATGATGGATGTCCGCGTCTTTTCCGAAATACTGAATGGCGGCTGCATGCCCATAAGCTCCGGCAAGTCCCTGAAATGCAACACGTCTGCCTGCCGTATCCAGCTCCGAAACCTTCTGGAATCCCAGCTCTGTAAGGCCAATCCGCCCTGCCATAGTCTGGTACTGATAGCGCCGGCTCAAGGTCATCATCTGAAGGAACAGCTCGCCGACTGCCTGTTTATTAAAGTCCCCCTCCGCCATTCCGGTGAGGGCTTCTATCTTTTCCTGTTCCCGCTTTGCGTCATAGACAGGCTTCCCTGTCCGGATTTTAAACTCCGCCACCTCACCGCAGAGCCTCATTCTCTCTTCAAACAGATTTTCGATCTGCTTATCTATTTCATCCAGTTTAATTCTGATTTCCGCTAAGTCCATGCTGCTCCTTTTCAAGCATTCTGATTATCTGCTTTCTTGTATAAGCCCCGACAAACTTCCGTTCCTCCGGAGGCAGTTCTTTAATAATAAACGGCTCGCCAAATTCAATCGTAACGTGAGCCGGTTTTATGAATGGAAGATGTTTTTCAAATACCTCCGCCGTACCGGTAATCGCAACCGGAACTACCGGACATCCCGACTTCTCGGCAATTTTTAAGCTTCCTTCCTTAAAAGGAAGCAGCTCCAGGATATTATCTCCTCTGTTCCTCGTTCCTTCCGGGAATATCCAGATGGAGACCCCCCTCTTCACTTTTTCAATTCCCTCTAATATCGTCTTGAGTCCTTCTTTTCAGGTTCTTCCTGTCCAGGAACAGGCAATTTACGTTAGCCATCCAGTCTGAAAGAAACGGGTATTTCTTCATCTCTTTTTTGGCTACAAAACCTAACAAATCCGGCACCGTCGTATAGCCTACCAGAATATCAAAATAACTCCTGTGATTTCCCACATAGAGAACGGGCTCCCGCCGGAACATTCTCTATCCCTTTCACGGTTACGCTGACTCCTGATACTTTAAGAATAAAGCGGAACACCTTTTTTACAACCCGCAGACTTTCCCGTTCCATCTTCTCCTGATCGGTCCTGCCAAGCTTCTTCATCTTATGCAGATATCCCGCGGAGAAAACAAGAAAGCCAATTACTGTTAATGCCACAATTATAAAACGTATCATTTTCTTCACCTCGCTATCTGTTCTATTATATAAAAAGAATGGCGCTTTTACAAGCATTTCCTGTCTGTAAAATGCCTGTAAAACCTGAGGATTGTTACTGTTCAGACGGGGGGCTGAGATCTGATTGGAGATTTAACTGAGGTTGGAGGACGCGTCCGGAACGGACCATGTCCGGTGTGGTGAGGGGGATGACTGAGTCTTCCGTGCCCGTGGGAAGTTGGTTGTGGAGGGGGTATCCGGCCGGAATGAATTGCGCGGGGAACGTTTGCACTCTTTGAGTGCAGCAGTGCTAAGCTCGTAAAGGACCTCGCTAAGCACCGGCGGACTCCCATGTCCCCTTCGCAATTGATTTCGCCTACTTCCCCTGGGCAGGTTATCGCCGGGGACGGAAGACTCAGGCGGAGGTTTTCGCGGCACCGGACATGGTCCGTTCCGGACGCTGATTGTCTCCAACCTTAAATGGGGAGGACCCTGTCGAGACCACTACGTGTTTCCGGCAGGCCGATATCAAATCTTCCACAATTCCTTAATAAAGGTGCATTGAAGGCATATCGTATTTCCAGCACACGGAAGCGCTGAGTGGCCGCGACAATGTCCGCCCCCGCACTTAACGCGTGAGACTATCAGCGGCCGCCGGCCAGCGGACGGGGCCGATACCCCTGGCGGAGTCTTTCGTCCCAGCGATAACCTGGCCTTGTGGGCGGAGGGGAAGATAAAGGCTGCGGATGCCGTTGAAATCCATCGCTGATTAGCGAGGTCCTGTCGAGCTTAGCAGCGTGATGCATTTCACAGAGCGGGAGCGTGCTCCGCAGCCTTTATCTTCGCCCGCAGTCCCAACTCACAACAATCTTCCCCCGGGACGAAAGACTCATAAAACAATCCCACCACCCCGTCCGCTGGCCGTACCGGCGGCGTCCTCACCTGCTTAACTAAATCTCTATTTTAGTGACAGCGCCCCGTCTGAACTGTTACTGGGTATTCAAGGGCATGCAGCCATTAATAAAGAAGACCTGACGCCACAGGCAGTCAGATCCTTCTTTTTACTGTATTCCTATAAAAGAGGAGAAAGGAGGCGGCTGCACTGCTCCTTAAAACGTATGATCAGCCCCCTTGCCTCGTAATCTTCCGGCGTAATCTCCCGGCAAAATGCCAAATCACTTAAAAATGCCTCTTCCAGACGTTCCGTTGTTTCCTCATCGTAAATAACGGCATTGACTTCAAAGTTCAGCTCAAAACTTCTGATGTCCATATTCGCCGTACCGTAACAGCTTACAAATCCATCCACGGAAACTCCCTTTGCATGAAGGAAACCATTCTCATAGGTATAACATTTGGCTCCCGCCCTTAAGAGGTCGCCCACATACGAATAGGTCGCCCAGTATACAAACGGATGATCCGGTTTGCAGGGAATCATCAGCCGTACATCAACCCCTGACCTTGCCGCAATCTGGATAGCCGACAAAACGGCGTCATCCGGCACAAAATACGGTGTCTGGATATAGATGTGATGTCTCGCCTTGTGAAACAGTTCCAGATAATTGTCACGAATCTGGCGCGTCTGCGTATCCGGCCCACTGGAAATAATCTGAATTCCACCATACTGTCAATCGATGTCGGCTCGGGCATTCCGTCAGCCTCGTTAAAATAACGCATGTCCTTAAACAGATTTTCCCCTGCCGCATAATTCCAGTCCTGCGCAAAACGGAGCTGGAGGCCGATTACCGCCTCGCCGTATATCTTTAAATGGGTATCGCGCCAATAACCGAACTTCGGATCTTTTGAGATATATTCCCTGCCGATATTAAAGCCGCCCACATAACCGACCCGTCCGTCAATCACCACTATCTTTCTGTGGTTTCTGTAATTTACACGGAAGTTAAGCCGGCCAAGCACCGGCGGAAAAAAGCTTGCAATACCGATACCGGCTTCTTTCAGCATCTTCCACTTTCTTTTCGGCATGAACCGACCGCCCATACCGTCATATAAAATTCTTACCTCAACCCCGTTCCTCACCTTGTCAAGCAGGATCGGTATCATGGAATCAAATAATTCATCGTTCTTAATAATGTAATACTGGATATGGATATAACGTTTGGCGTTTTTTAATTCTTCTTTTAAATCTTTGAATTTTTCCACGCCGTCGGTAAAAATCTCGACATGGTTATTCAGTGTCAGAACGGAACCGGCCACCTCCAGATTATAAAGCACCAGATCAGCATAACCGCCGGCCAGAGAGCCCAGAAGCCCCATGTCCTGGCTCTTGATAAACTATTCCTGATTGCGGGCAGAGTACCTCAGCCGGTCCTCCACCTCTTTGATTCGGAACATCTTGCTTTTTCTGAAATCCTGATCAAAAAATAAATAAAAGAGGATACCGAACACAGGTATGAAATACAAAGCCAGCAGCCATGTCCAAACCGTTTTCGGATCATGCCTCCTGAAAAATACAATGATTATTGATAGTATAAGATTGACGAAAATTATATGATCCAGCAGCCATGCCCAGACAGACACGGCCGTATCATATATGGTTGATATTACGTCCACTGTGCTCACCCGTCTCTTGAATTGTCTCAGGGTGGGCCCCATCTATCCCTGTTACTATGCCGGGCTTAGTGGGGATAATAATCTTCTGGCGCTTTTTCACCTTGACTTTGCCTGATGCTTCGACCGAAATAATGTAATCTTTTACTTCGTACTCAATACTTCTTAAATTTTCAGCACTACTGTCCTTTACAAATCCTTGCCCTGCAAGATATGCCTCTTTGGTAGCTTTATTCGTTAGATATGGATAAAGAACATGTCTCGGTGAAGAAACCGGATAGTCCCCAAGAATTTCCGTCAGTTTCTCTCTTGATATCACTATCCCCGACTCATCCAGATCCATCAGGTAAAACTGCAGCGCACGGAAGACACTCTTCGCCTCTGTAATATAACGCTGTTCCCTGGCTTTCTCAATATATTTTGTGAAAACAGGCGCTGTGACACCTGTTAATATTACCAGCACTGATACTGAAATGACCAGCTCTAATAATGTAAATCCGCAATTGTTTTTCCTCTTATTCATCATTTGTCTGTCGCTCATGATCAATGAAATCTGTTTTGCTCTCTGTCATAAGAAAAACCGGCATCTGCCAGTTTTTTTACTAGTTCATCCCGGTTAATCATCAAATCGTCACACAGGAGATCCAGACTGGAATAAAAATCCCGGAGCTGCGTATTCACATAGCTCAGACATATAATGGGGTCTTGTGGTATCTTTTTCATATTGGGTCACACTTCCTTTACTGTCATATTTCCTTCACTGTCATACTGCTATTTCCCACACACTTTATCACAATACCATTGTAAATTCAATTGTTTCTCTACATAATTTTACTTTTTATGACAAAATCCGCCATTATTGTGAATGTTTTACTCATCTTCAAATATAACCGTGATATAGAAACCTCTGTCATTTTCCTCGATTTTTTTCACAATTCCCTTTGTCATCCCGTTCTCCGTCTTCAGACGGTTATTCAGCTTAAAAAGTCCTGACATCGCCACAGCCGGTTCTATCATGTAATTGACATTAAAGGGGGTAACCGATTCGCTGACCTCTACTTCCTGGCCTTCCTCTACCAATCCCGGCCTTTCCATTTTAAATACTATCTCTCTCGCCATCACTGACCTTCTTTCATCCTATCCATACTATTCTATGTTTCCACATCTACGCATTCAATATTCCGAATACGCAGCTGCTTTTAAGTTTATCACGAAACAAAATATTTTCCAATACTCATAAGCCGGTATCCTTTACTTATACGGACAAGGCACAGAGCAATTACAGCTCTGTGCCCTAATATATATCTCTGCCTATTCAGCTATCTGCCGGCCCTCCTGGTCCAGATAAAAGTTTTCTTTCCAAATCAGTTCGGAAACCGTTACCAGCTCAAACCCCTTTTCCTGAAGCCCGGTTATGACTGCATCCAGTGCGTCAGGTGTATATTTTGCCCCATTATGCATTAAAATAATGCTTCCGTTGCCCAGATGAGGATTATTCAGAACCATATCCACGATTGAATCGGCGCCGTAGTCTTTCCAGTCCAGACTGTCGACATCCCACTGAATCGGATAATACCCCATAGAATCAGCCATCTCAACCACCTGATTATTATAATCTCCATAAGGCGGACGAAAGAGTGTCATATCTTTTCCTGTTAGTTTTTTCACTTTATCGTGTACCTTTTGCAGTTCCATTCGAATCACTGCTTTGTCAAGCCGGCTCATATTTTTATGATTTTCGCTGTGATTTCCCAGTTCATGTCCCTGTCCGGCTATGTACTTAACATCCTCCGGAAATTTTTCAACCCAGCCGCCGGTCATAAAAAATGTAACCTTGACATTATGGGCGTCCAGGATTTCCATCAGCCGTGTGTGTCCTCATTCCCCATGCGCGTCAAAGTCAGTGCAACTTTGGGGCCTCCGTCTTCACGCAGTAAATAGGAAGCTTTCTTTCCTTAATTTGGTAATTTCTTCCTGTGGTCTTTATACTCTTAAACACATTTTCCGAAGAAACACTCGATGTTTCCTGCTTGTGCAGAGACTTTTCATACAAGGATGTAATACATCCGATAGACAAAAGGAGGAGCAGCATCCAGAAAAATGCATTTTCTGCCACAGGCAGACGAGGTCCTGGATGCTGTCCTGACATATCACTGCTTTTCTTAGAAAAAAGTTTCATAAGCCACCTCAACTGTATAATTATTTGCAGGAATCTTTATGCCGTTGCAAGGCACTCGGGCATTACAGGGCAGGATTCAGCATTTCTACGTTAATAACAGTATATATGAGTATCCGCTCAGCCATGATGTATTTCGTGAGGTGTTTTTCGCAAGACTCCCGAAAATCATTACATGCCTATTGACATTTTCACACCTTAGTGATACAGTAGTAACATGATAATATCGTTTTTAAAATTATAATATCGTTTTTAATAACAAGTATTTCTTAACAAATTTCGTTATTTATATGAAAGGGGTTTTTATTATGCAGAATAAGCCAATAATTTATCAGCCCGGCGTAGTGCCGCAGGAAATTTACAGTGGAGTTCCATCTTTTATGGGCCTGCCGGTAGCTAAGACGGCCGAAGATGTGAAAAATTTTGATTTTGCCGTTATGGGCGTACCGTGGGAAGGCGGATGTACCTATGGCGGATTCTCATCCTGTGTTGTGGCGCCGAAAGCGTTCCGAGGCGTATCGACAAGATATACAGGTTACCTTCCTGACTATGATATTGATACATTTGACTATATGACTGCCTGCGATTACGGCGATACAGTTGTACAGAACGGCAATTATGATTTAACCTTCGCAAATATGCGCGAAAAATTCGGTGAAATCATTGATGCTGGCGCCATTCCGATTACATTTGGCGGTGATCACTCCATCTCCTACCCAATGATCAGTGAGATGGCAAAACGCCATAAAAAAAGGGTGGGTGTAATTCATTTTGACGCTCATCTGGACACGATGCCGTCCTTTGGCGATGATCTCTATTCCAGATGTTCTCCGTTCAACCGTCTGTATCAGGATGAAAACTTTGATTCTACCAAGATCGTACATATCGGAATCAGAGGACCGAGAAATCATCCGCAGGAAAGAAGAGAAGCAGAAAAATACGGAGCTACTGTCATTCCGGCTATGGAAATCAAGAAGAACGGATACGAAGCTACTATTAAAAAAGCATTAGAAATTGCATCGAAAGATACAGACATGATTTATGTAACCATCTGTTCCGATGTCCTCGATGCCTCCGCCAACCCTCAGGGACCGGTCGATCCGTGCGGACTCACCTCTTTCGAGCTGGCTATGATGGTAAACGAATGCGGCAGAGCCGGAGCTAATGCCTTTGATTTTGTTGAAATTTATCCTGAAACCTGCGGAACCCAGATGTCGGCTCACACAGGTGTTTGGATGGCGCTCTACTTTATGAATGGGCTGGCTGCAAGAAAAGCCGAGAAAGTACAGAAATAAGCAGCCGCACTCCGCAAAAAATAAGGAGAAAATTCCGCCGTATCCTGGAATTTTCTCCTTATTTTTTATGGTAATGGAATTTGCATGGATCATTCCATCCGCATCCTGCATTATTTTAGCAACAGGTTTTCCGATACAAATTCTGCGCATTTTCTCATAGGAACCACAACATCCTGAATGATTGGCATGACAATCGAACTGGAAGCCACTATACTGACCGTACCGTAAAGTCCGCCCGTCTTCTTCATAATCGGTATGGCGATACTGCTGATTCCCAGCCCTATCTCTTCGAATTCTGTGGAATAACCCCACTTTTCTATCTTGTCCAGCTCTTTTGCAGATCTTCCTTGGTCACAAGCGTATTTTTCGTATACATCCGCTGATCCAGTGTCTTGAAATAACGCTCCCTCTGACGTTCTCCCATATAGTAAAGCAAAAGTTTCCCTGATGCAGTCGCATTCAATGCAAACGTAGTATTCAACCGCGTAAGAAGTATATAATGGGCATTTTCCGGATTAATATTTTCAATCGTAAAAATATTGTAGTTGGAAACCACCTGAAGCCTCGCCGATACCTGAAATGTATTGGAAAGCTCCTCCAGATAAGGCCTTGCCATTTTCTTCACTCTCTCCATATCATTGGCGCTGACCAAATCTGCTTTTGGGATAAAAACAGGACCTAATGAATAGATGTTCGTCTCACTGTCATGTTCCAGGTAGCCATTTGCCACCAGGGTATTTACAATTCCTCTTGTTGTATTAATATTTAATGAAAGCATCTCGCTGATTTTTGGTAAAGTCAGTTTTGGCGACTGTTCGCTGAAACAGTTGATAATATCAAAAGCTCTTTGAATCGACTGAATCAGACGCACTTCTTTTTCCATAATAAAGGCTCCTCTTCTCTTAAAATCAAGATGGTTTTATTTTACAACATTTTAGAAAATATGCAATGAATCCCTTCCTTAGTTTTCTATTTCCCGCATCAGTCCAGAAGTATAAATGCTTACTGTCTCCCCTTATTCCATCGGCATTTTCCCCGGATATATTTGCATTTTTCTCCGCCTCTCCGGCATTTTTACAGGTTTTTCTGATAAATTACAATAAAATTTATACTAATATGATAATTTTTCTTGACACTGCAATAACGGTCAGTTATAATGACATTGTAGTTATTAAAACGATATTATCATTTACTGTCAAGGTAACAAATTAACTAAGGAAGGTTGAGTGTGATACATATGGAAGAATTATTGGAGCGTCTCCTGGAAGAATGCCGTTCCTATACCCGGCTTGGAAAACTGGCCGACTACATTCCCGAACTGTCAAAAGCAGATATTAATGATTTTGGCGTTTATCTTGTGAACAGCGACGGAAAAGAATTCTATGCCGGCGACTTCGACAAAAAGTTCACCATTCAGAGCATTATCAAACCTCTCCTGCTTCTAATGGCACTCATGGATAACACAACGGAGTATGTCAGACAATACATAGGTGTGGAAGCAACCGGGAAACCCTTTAATGCCATTGATTATTCAGAACAGCTGATTCTGAAAGAGCACATTAATCCTATGGTTAATATTGGAGCCATTGAGATGTGCTCGATGATTCACGGCGAGACATATGAGGAGCGTTTTGACCGCCTTCTGGCCTTTACAAGAAAACTGGCCGGAAATCCGGAAATCGATGTGGATGAGGCCGTATATCTTTCAGAAAAAAGAACCGGCAATAAAAACCGGGCGCTGGCCTATCTGCTGAAAAGTTCAGGCATTATTGACGATGATGTTGAAGAAATCCTTGATATCTATTTTCGCGCATGTTCTATCCGCGTAACCTGCAAGGATCTGGCCAATATCGGTTTTGTACTGGCAAACCACGGGCGGGGGAAAAAGACCGGGGAAGTTCTTTTTTCAGGACGCCATGCGCGCTTTGTCAATGCAATTCTCACCACCTGCGGTATGTATGACGGCTCCGGCGATTTTGCAATCAAAGTAGGCCTGCCTGCCAAAAGCGGTGTAGGCGGCGGCATTATGGCCGTATCTCCCACTCGAATGGGAATTGGTATCTATTCACCCGGCCTTGATAAAAAGGGGAACAGTCTGGCCGGTATCCAGATGCTGGAGCAGCTAAGTGAAACCTTATACCTCAGCATGTTTTAGTTCTTTACTATACTGATTCGATAAACCGTCTTAATTGGAAATGGAGGCAATGCATGGAAAAAAATAAAACCTATACTCTTAAAGATAAGTGTAAAGCTCTCGGCCCGGGAATCCTTGTTGTAGGATCCTTTATCGGCCCAGGTACCATTACAAGCGCCACGAGAGCCGGAGCCACTTATGGGTATGCACTTCTCTGGACTGTAATTTTCTCTGTTATCGCAGTAATTGTTATGCAGGAAATGGCTGCCCGTCTGGGAATCGTTACCCAGAACGGACTTGCAGAAGAACTGGTGAAAGAACTCTCCGACCGCCCTCCGCTTAAATGGGCCATGATTATTCTCGTAGCTTCAGCTATCGTGCTGGGCGGTGTTGCATATATGGGCGGCGACCTGACGGGTACCGCTATCGGCATCTCTTCCCTCACCGGAATTCCTTCCAACATCGTAGCTCCAATCTGGGGTATCGGTGTCCTGATCCTCATTAATATAGGCGATGCCGTAAAGACTCTTGAAAAGCTCTTAAGCGTCTGTGTCAGTGTTATGGCTATCGTATTCGTTGTCACCATGATTATTGTAAAACCGGATCTCGGAGAACTACTGATGGGCGCCGTTCCGAACGTTCCGCAAAATGCAATTATGACCTGCGTTGCCATGATTGGCACTACCGTTGTTCCGTATAACATGTTTATCCATGCTACCAGCGCCCGGAAAACATGGCATAACCCGGAGGAACTGCCGCTGGCCCGTTTCGACGTTACCATATCCATGATCATCGGCGGTATCATTACAGGTGCCGTTATGATTACAGCAGGCACAGTTATGCGCGGTATGACCGTTTCATCTGCCGCAGATATGGCTGTTCAGCTGGAACCGCTCTTAGGCAGCTTTTCCAAGCCATTTCTCAGTATCGGCTTGATCTCCGCAGGCGTTTCCTCGGCAGTTGTCACACCTCTCGGTGTTTCCTACGTACTTGCCGGACTGTTTAAATGGAAAATGGATAAAACAGACAAACGCTTCTTTGCCACAAATATAATCGTAGTCGTAATTGGAATTATTGTATCTGCAACAGGTTACAATCCGATTTCAATTATCATGATGGCGCAGGCCGTTAACGGAATCTTCCTTCCGATTATCGTTATCGCACTCGTATTCATCACAAGCCGCACCCGTGTTCTGGGTCAGTATAAAAACTCTCTGCTCCGCAATCTTCTGGGAGGATGCGTGGCAATTATCTCTCTGGTAATCGGTATCAGCAGCGTGATGTCTCTGTTTTAATTAAAATAAATATTATAGCATATCCGATTATCTGCATGATGATAAAATCAGCAAGGGAGATGGGCATAAATAATGCGTATCTCCCTTGTCATTTATATATATTAAATGAAATAATGTTGGGGTCAAAAGGTCTTTTGACCCCTTTGATACCGGATTGCTCCGCACTGCGTGCTCTCACAATCCTCAAAAACATTCGCAATCCGCTCATTTTTCTGCGGAAAATGGCTTCTTATCTGTCATCCTCCCCGGCCCTGCCGGCCTTTTTTACCAGCCAAAACAGTATCAGCGCAGCGGCGGCTGTTGCAAAAATCCCCACCGATACCTGTAATCCTCTTTTGATAATTTTCAGGAATTCAGTCCATTTGTCCAAAGCTCCCGGTTCAGTCTCCCCGTCAGGTATGTCCCCGTCCCAGGGACAGCCCCCTCCTCCTTTTCTTCCCCTCCGTCGGCAGCCTCCCCGTACACCATGCTCATTCGGTATCTCTTAAAATCAGGCATCTTTACCGCCGCACTATAAAGGGCCGTGCAATCCCATACCTTCTGCCGCCCCAATATCAGAACGTCACGGCATATAACGCCTCCCTCGTCCTCATAAGGCTCCCCGTCCCATAGAAATGCTTCAATCCTGTAATCCTCCGGCTCCATTCCCGCCGCCTTAAGAAATTCCGAAAGGAGGACAGCTCCGGCGTGTCCGTCTGACGCGGAATATGTATGTCCCCAAACAGATAGTAATCTGCCCCGTAATCATGGAAGGTGGCGGTGAAGGAAATTCCGGCCTGCCATCTCTCATTGCTGTATTGAACCTGCTCAAGAGATAACTCTGCTTCAAATTCCTTCCCGCTCTCCTCATCCTTCACAGTCATAACCGCCGTATCCGGCACAGTATCGAGCCGGCTGATTCCCGGGTAGTCCGCCCGGCCCGACAGCTTTCTTGTGTCCCCAACAACTGGGACTGTTAGCAGCTCCTGCTTCTTCAGCCTGTATATCCGGCCGGATTCACTCTTAATAAACTCTTCCGGCTGCGGAATCTCTCCCGGCGTATCAAACAGATCTGAAAATCTCTGTATTTCTTCCTGAGCCAGAACCCGGCACACATCCTTCCGGCATAAAAAAACTGCCAGAAAGCATAATATTCCGATGCACAGGCCTCCTGCTTTTATCCCCTTTTTCACAGCGCACCTCCCCGGCGGCTCTCCGCTTGTTCCTGATTCCGTACCATCTCCGGTACCTGCCAAGCCTCAAGCGTTCTTTTGTATCCGGCGCTTCCTGCACCGGACGTTCCATATTAATATTAATCAATTCAAGCAGCAGTTCTTGCTCTCCTGCCAGATGATCCTGCTGCCAGGGATACTCTTTCTCTGATGTTTCCTGCCAGCAAAACGTAATTTCACTGTATGCCTGTTCAAGCATTCCGTATTTCGTTATAATGTCCCTCCTCTCTGCCGCATTGTTTATGTCAGTTGTTTCAATCATAAAATTACTCATTGGTATTTGTTTCAGAAGTACTTCAGAATTTTTGAAATATAGATATTAGTAAGATGAATCTGATTTTTGCCGCAAAATGCCTGCTTTTCTTATATATGCGCAAAAACAGAAAAAAGTTAAAAATATACAATAAACGATTCTAAAATTATCACTGGCTGTGGAAGTTCCTGCGATTCGCATTCTGGAATTCAGAATAGATTCCTTATCCGGAGCATGATTTTAAGATATTTATATTATTATACACCCTGACTTAACGAAATGCAAGTAAAAAAAGAATATAATTGCTATTTTTCTTTCCCTAAGATATAATAGAGCCAGAAAAACATTGTAAATAAAGCCTGCTAATAAAAAGTCAAGCACTTTTTGAAAATTTTTGTGAAGTGATTTTATGGCACAACTCTAAGACCGCCTCATCAGCCGGTCAAAAAGAAAGCCGTAATAGACGGAATGATTATTCGTTTTGTTCCAGACTGCGCAGATGTGCTTTTACCTTGCCGTAGTAGATGCGGAGGAACTTATTAGCCCCAGCAGTCATGTAAACATAGTAAGGCTTTCCTTCGGAACGCTTCCGGTTCAGAAACTGGTAGACAGGTTCATTCTCCGGGGCATTCTGGAGCAGGGTGGTCATGACCTGGAACAGGGTCTTACGGAGCCTGCCGGTTCCACATTTGGAAGCTTTGTTGCTCTTTGAGTTGTGTCGCCCTGACTGCTCCACACCGGGATCGACACCTGCAAAAGCAGTGATTGCCTCCCGATGGGTAAATCTTGAAACATCGCCAATCTCAGCAATGAGCTGGGGACCGTAAGTTTTGCCCACGCCATACATGCCCATGACAACCTCGTATTCTGGGAGCGTGGAAGCAAGTGCATTCATCTCCCTGCGGAGCTGTTCGATATGGGCAGAGGCAAGATTGAGCTGCTGGATACTCTGCTGGATCAGAAGCTTATAGGACGTCTCCTTTGGGAACACGGCAACAAGCTCTTTAGAGGCGTTAAACAGTTCTTCTGGTTTGGAAGGCTGATAAATATAATGGTGTTTCCTGCAGAAAGCTTCATAGCGCACTGTAAAGCTTTCAAGCCGGTTTTACGGACACAGTCCACATGCCAGAATGAGTAAGCGTAATCGACCCATTTTTCACTGCCATCTTCACGGGCAGGGCTGTTGAACAGTTTATTTACACCGGGGTATGTATTATCCAACAGTGCAATCAGGTTTGCCTTTGCGGCAACCTTTTGCTTCATAAAGAAGCTGAATTGTGAATTTAAGGTTTTCAATTGGTTACGTGTATTGTCCATACATGAATACTGCCGCAGTTCAGCCCAGTTGTCAAGGGTATAGCGTGCTATCTTTTAGCATCAGCAGGGTCAGATTTGACCTTGCGCAACGTATTGTTACCAAAGTTTTTAATCAGATGCGGATTGACGACAGTTACAAAAAACCCGGCATTAGAGAGGGAGTTAGCCATGGACTCATGGTATCTGCCAGTACACTCCATTACAATCCTTGTATCCCCTTCAAGTGAAGCCAGATAATTTGATAGTTCTTTTAAGGATTGGGAAGTGTGAAAAACATCAAAGGGTTTCCTGACAATGACGCCTCCGGGCTGCAGGACTGCGATGGTGCTCTTGCCCTTTGAGACATCAATACCGACAGCGTTGTACATCCTAATGTACCTCCAAAAGTGAATTTGCATGGATTCCAGCATTTCTCACTGCTTATTCAATCTCCTGGGGTATCAAACGGACATGTACAAGGACAGTCCAACCTGCATAAATCGAACGGCTGCAAATGATAGGCTGGCTGACTGGCTTTCTTGCGGACACCTAAAGTGGTCCTAGGAGGTGTCGTCATACCAATGCCTAATCATTATACAGCTTAAACAATGAGAGGATTAAGTCCCAACTGGCTGTTGGGTACTGAAACCCTACACTTATATATTAGGAGGAGGCTGAAGATGGATTTCACCTATAACCCAAACCAAATAGCTTTACTCGGAGAAGACGATAAACTGCTCGCCGAGGTAACCTTCCCGGAGATTGACAAGGATACGGTAAATATCGACCACACCTTTGTAGACCCGTCCCTCAGGGGCAGAATCTGGCAGACAAGCTGATGAACGCGGTCGCAGAGCAATTATGTGCAGAGGATAAAAAGGCGGTTCTGACATGCTCTTATGCGGTAAAGTGGTTCGATAAGCATCCTGAATACAAAGGCGTAATTAAATAATACGGCATACGGTGCCCGGCATGGGCGCCGTACGATAAGAATGATTGCGCAAAGCATTTTATCCGACTGCTGCCAAACGCAAAATGAACAGCTGGAAATGCGTCAGCATCTTTCCAACTGTTCATCCTGTTTCTTCTGATTTTCCTACTTAAATACCACCGGCTCTTCCATGAACGGCATCTTCACTACAATAAACGGATATGAGCATTCCGAACCCGTCTGCTCCTGCTTCTCAGGCCCTTTGAGCTCTGTTCGGATCGTGATGGAATTCTCTGTCAGGTAGAGTTCCGGAACGGCTATACTGTAGCCTCCCGTTTTCTGTTCTCCATACCCGGCTGCTATGTACAAATCTTCTCCTCCCGAGTAAGTCAGCCTGAACGGTTCTTTTTTCTTCTGTTCGATTATTTCCTGAAGTTCCTGCGGTACCTCATTTTGCCCCACGACCGTAAATTCCAGATCCCGGACCTTCGCCTCCTCCTTCTCACCGCCGCATCCGGCCATCAGAACGGCTGACAGAAAGAGCGCTGCGGCTAAAATGACTCCATGCCGCTTACCACTCAGAATTTTTCCCATAAAAAAAGCTCCCTGTTCTTTTTGATTATTATCATTCTATTAGGAAGTCTTTCTTTTTATTACCTTTTCGCCGCCTTACCTTTTTACCGTATTTCTTCCCGCAACCCCGCGAACAGTTCATCGAAAGGTCGCGTCCTCCTGTGAGAACGCATTCCTGATTACGGATGCCTGTTTCCGGATAACTGCCTCCGGATATGATACTGCCATTATTATTTTCTGCTGCATGCCTGAAGCTGATGCTGATATTTTTCTTTGGTAGCCATACCGCCTCTGATATGGCGCTCAGCCTTATTGATATCCAGAACCACTCTGGCCTGCGCCGCCAGAGACGGGTTGATATTCTCCAGGCGATCGGTCACATCTTTATGTACCGTTGATTTTGAAATTCCAAATTTCCTTGCCGTCTGCCGCACTGTCGCATTGTAATCAATAATGTAATTCGCTATAGCTACCGCCCGCTCTTCAATATATTCTTTCAAAAGGTTGCCCCCTGAAATCATTGTTTTTACAATGTATGCAGCGGACAAATAAAACATACCTTGATCCAGGTTAAAAAAAACGGATGATTTTTCACACACAAAAGCGGGACCCTATGAGTCCCGCCCGCGTTCAAAAAGATTTCAAAAAGAGTACAATCATATCAGGAAACCTGGTTTATTTCCATCTATTCGTTATTTTTTCATGCACGTCGTACCACATTTCAGATGCATCAAAGCTGCCGTCTTTCTTGTTGATAAAACGATATGTATAAACATTATTATCGTAAAGCTGGATGAACGGAATCGTCACATAAGCATCATCATATCTGCCGTCTTCATCGACATAGTCGCTGGTTGTTGAATCGGTATTTAATGACATTGCAAGAAGCTGTGCCGCAGTATAGCTCGTTCCCTTACCTTCATCCAGTGTGATGGACTTAACGGAACTGTCGGAATTAAATTCTACCGATACCTTATCCTCGGAAATCGAGCTGTTTTCAATATTGTAGCCCTTCTTGCCTTTCTGGATTTTGCCCTTGCTGTTTACAAGATAAATCTTATCATTGTAGAAATACAGCCTGTTTTCATCATCTGCCGTCAGCTTCTTACCGTTAAAGTACAGATAACCGCTCTTTTCACCGTTATAGCCCTGTCCCTTCTTTCCTTTGCTGGAATTGAAGAAAAATTCGTAGCTGTCATCGTCACAGTCTACACTGGCGACTTTTCCGAATACCGGGTATCCGCTTTCATTAAAGTAATAGAAGCCCTGGTCGTCCGGTGAATACTGGAGTCCCGTCAGGTTCCGGCCGTACTCGTCAAAGGCATAAAACTGCTTGCCCATCTTCTGGCTGTCAACCTTGATACGTTTTACATAAACAAGTCCGTCGTCATCCTTTACGCGGGCATCCTTGGCGGAATCAGCCCGTTTCACCTTTCCGTTTTTAAAGAAGTACCAGTGGTCGTCATCGTCTGTCTCCGTATCTACGGAACCGCTGATTTCATACCAGCCGTCTGCTCTCCAGCCCTCTTCCACCACATTTGCATAAATCATATGCTCTATCTGTGAGGCGCCAGGCGTTGCCGCATTTCCATCCAGGGCCGCATTCGACTGGCTGCCCGGAGCTGCTCCGGAAACCTTCCTGTCGTTTATCCACTCATAAAGCATCTGTCCATGCTCATTAAAATAATAGTAACGGCCATTGACTTTCTTCTTGTCAGTATCTCTTGTGAGCTTTCCGCCGGAACCAAAGTAGTACCAGCCCTCGTCATCACAGGGATCCGAACTGTCATCCGTACAGTCGAGAGCGTTGGCCGCCGCATTATCATCTTCATCTGCATTGCCCGGACGCTCAAGCCACAGCCACTGGTTATCCTTGCGGGTTCCGTCGTCCTCGTCTCCAAGATAGTAGACATTGCCGTCCTTTTCATACCATCCGGTCGCCATCTTTCCGTCTTCATCGAAATAATATGTTTTCCCATTAATTTTTTTGGATGTTGATGTCAGCTTGCGGCCTTTGCTGTCAAAATAATACCAGTGATCACCGTCTTCACCGGGATCATCGATGCTGTCGTCGGACGGAACCTTAATCCAGGAATTGACAAGCCTCTTACCTCTTTCATTCACATAGCTCTCATCGTCCACCCAGGACATTGTCAGCATATCGCCGTCATCATCCAGGTAAAACCAGCTGGTACCATCTTTTCTCCACTCACTGGTAACCATATTGTCATCGGAATCATAATAATGCCAGATTCCAGAATCATCTTTCTCCCAGCCGGCGGCGAAAGAAGTCATGGAAGCTCCCATGGCAAGTAATGCTGCCGTAGAGAGTATTGCGACTAATTTCGTTTGTTTCTTCATAAATAAAAGCACACTCCTTTTTTTGAATTCTTAATATTTCCTGAGATCGGTTCGGACCGCTTCGCATTTCGGAGCATACCGGCAATCCCGTTTTCAGGATAATTTAATCATACCGGGAAAATCTTAATCAATTCTAAAACCTTTTTTAATGATTCTAAAGTAAATAATTTGTAGGAAGTATGTCCTAAAATGTAAGAAAAAATTGAAAAAAGTAACAAGATATAATGAGCGGGTGTCTATTGGAATTTCTTTCCAGATTCCCGGCACTACTGACGGAGGAAAGCGAAATGGGTAATGCAAATATTTTAATTATAGAAGACGATGAAGATATCCGGGAGGGCATAAGGATCCTGCTGGAAAGTGAAGATTACCAAATCACAGAGGCCGCCGACGGCTGGGAAGGATTACGGCTTCTGTCAGATGATACGGATCTGGTAATCCTTGACATCATGATGCCCGGAATCTCAGGGTTAAAGACGTGTGAAGAAATCCGGAAAACATCATTTGTCCCGGTTCTCTTCCTGACTGCAAAAGCCCAGGAATCTGATAAGCTGATCGGCCTGATGGCGGGGGGCGACGATTATCTGACCAAGCCGTTCTCCTACGCGGAGCTTCTGGGACGGTAAAGGCGCTTCGGCGATACCATATCTACCGCGGCAAAGAAGACGAAGCATCACAGCCGGAGGAACACTTCATCGAGTCCGGCCGTTTCCGGATTAATGAGGATTTTAATGAGGTATATGTTGACGGTACGGAGGTCAATCTGTCCGATATCGAGTACCATATTCTTCTTATTATGATGCAGTATCCAAAACGCATCTTCTCAGCCCAGAATTTATATGAGAGCATCTGGAGTGAGCCGTATTTTATTCATGCAATGCCACCGTGATGGTGCATATCAGAAATCTTCGAAAAAAAGTGGAGAAAAATCCGCAGAATCCGGTATCGATAACAACTGTCTGGGGAAAGGGGTACCGGTTCGATGCCTAAAGATAAAACACTTAAAACGAATTCGATTTATTACCGCTTTCTGAAACTTCTGGCCCTGGCCTTCGTGACCGCCGCTCTTTTTTTCCTCCTTCTCAATCAGGGCGGAGAGAAACTTCTGGATTACTATTTTACTAAAACAAATTATATGGAGCGGGAAAATGCGAGGAGATACAATGATCTGCGGGATTACGTAAAGAAAAACAAATTGTCCACGGAAGACACGGACAGGCTGGCCGAATGGGTCCGCCGTCAGGAAGTCGTCTGGATGCAGATGTACCGCGATCACATTCTGCTTTACGACTCGCAGTTCCCCTATATGAAAGCCAATCCGGAGTATCATGTAACGGGCCAGTTCTACGAATGGAACGGTTATGAAATGATCGATTTTCAGGATGGGGAGGCACTCGTCTTCCTGACAGGCATGTATACATACCAATTCTTTAATTATGCCCTGATCGTTGAATTTCTCCTCTCCTTCCTCCTGTTTACCGGAATTATCATGGCAGGTATCCGAAGTACAATGAAATATATCAGGACGCTGAGCGCCGAGATCGGGATTCTGGAAGGCGGAAATCTGGATTACCGCATCACAGTAACCGGCAGCGATGAGATGGCGGTTCTGGCAAAGGGGCTGGACAGCATGCGCGAATCCATCCGTGACAAGATCAGCCAGGAATCCGAACTGATACGTCTCAACCAGTCCATGATCACCGGCCTCTCCCATGATCTGCGCACTCCTTTGACCGCGCTTCTCATCTACACGGAGATATTAAAAAATGAGATCGATGCAGACAGAAAGCAGATGCAAAAATGGGTTCTGAAAATAGATGAGAAGGCACATCAGATTAAAGATATGGCCGACTGTATCCTGAAATACTCCCTTCTGAACAAGGCCGCCGGTCCCACGGCTCTCAGGCAGGAACCATTTCGTTCCGTTTTCTACGACTCCCTTTCCGAGTTGTGCGTCTGTCTGGAGCAGAAAGGCTTTGAGGTCCGTCCATCCCTGGCCTGGGAGGATAGGGAGATCTGTGCCGATTCGAAATACATAACCAGGATCCTTGACAATATCTGCTCCAATATCATAAAATATGCCTCCTGTGGTGACCCGATCCGGATCGAATCGTTTTATCAGACGGACGGCTGCGGCTTGGTGTTTGAAAATAAAAAGTCGGCCAACCAGACCCAGGCTGAAAGCACCGGAATCGGTGTCCGCAATATCCGCGAAATGATGGAGGAGATGGAGGATGTTGTGAGGCGGAGGAGACATCGGAGGACTATCGGATCCGGCTGACATTTGCCTGTTCCCCCGCCGTTTAGACAAAATGGCCAGCCGAAGCTGGTCATTTTGTCTACTCAAGCGCTTCCAAAAACTCCCTATACCCCATCAGCTTCCCAATCTTCGGGAAAATCCATTTTTCACAGAAATCCTGTTCTTCCTGTGTATCGGTGGCGGTACAGTCGCCGATTACAATCACACGGTAGCCTTTATCATAGGCCGAACGGGCGGATGATTCGACACACCAGTCCGTGTGAAATCCGGTAAACACCACATACTCAATCTCATTTGCCCTCAGATAATAATCAAGGGCGGTGGAGTGGAATGCATCCAGCGTCTTTTTGCCCTCCACCACGACGTCTCCCGGCTGCGGCGTCAGTTCTTTGATAATCTCCGGCCCAGGCGTTCCCCGAAGCCATGCACCGGTTCCCCAGTCTGCCTTCATATCCATCTCAATCCCGCGAAGTCCCTCGCACGCCGGACCGCCCTTTTTCAGTTCCGGAAATCCGGGATCAAAGGGATGGAACGGGCAGTAAAATATTTTTGCCACCCTGCCTCTGGCCTGGGTTAACAGTTCCTGAAGATTTGCAATCACATGTCTCTCTGCCAGCTGTTCCCTGATATGGGCATACATGGTGCCGCCCTCGCTCAAAAAATCATTCTGCGGTTCAATTAATACAATTGCCGTCTTATCCTTTGGTATTTTAAAATCTGCCATATCAATAACCCCTCTCTTTTAAATTGAATTTTATATCTGCCTGCATACGCCGGTGTATTCAAAAAAGAATACGCGGATTACATTGCATTCGGCAGGAACAGCACAATCTGCGGCACAAAAACACAGAGCAAATCGACGATAATAATAGCCACAAGGAACCACATGGAGCCTGCGAAAATCTCATTGACCGTAATGTCTTCCACTCCCTCCATCCCGTATAGGGAGGACTTGACCGTAAAAACGTTCATGCCAAACGGAGGCGTAATCATGCCTGTCTCAATCGCAATTATCATAATCAGGCCGAACCACACCAAATCGTACCCCAAATCAGCCATAATCGGACACATCAGCGGTGTTGTCAGAAGGAGTATGGAGGTGGAATCAAGAATACAGCCCAAAATAATCAGGATCACGATGAACAGTAAAACAACCCCGATAGGAGGCATATGCAGGCTTTCAACGAAATCCCTGATCACATTAATCACTCCGCACATTGCCAGTGTCTTTGAATAGGTCGATGCGGAAACCAGCAGAATTAAAACACTTCCCGATGTGGAGCCTGCCGAAAGCAGAGTCTCCCAGAAGTCCTTCCTGTTAAACCTCTTTTTAAATACTACAATCAGAAAAGCTCCGAATGCTCCTACACCGCCGGCCTCTGTGGGGGTGAAAAAGCCGCACCAGATGCCGCCCAGCGAAACGATAATCAACAGTACAATCGGCCACGGACGCAGGACAATCTTCCAGAAATTCTTCTGCTCTTCCTCCGTCAATTTCTCCACCTCCGGAATATAATCCGGCTTCAAATGGGCTACCGTCAAAATCACGATGACAAACGCAATTGTCATGATGATTCCCGGAAAAACTGCCGCCACAAACAATTTTCCAATGGAGACATCCGCCTGTGAGCCGTAAACAATCATCAAAAGGCTCGGAGGAATCAGCATACCCAGAATGGCAGAACCGGAGATAGTTCCAAGCGCAACCTTTCTGTCATATTTCAGACGCAGCATCTGAGGCAGTGCTATCTTTGTGAAGACTGCTGCCGACGCTACCGTTACGCCTGTGATGGCAGCAAAAATCGCATTTGCCACAACCGTTGCAATACCGACGCCTCCCCGGACCTTCTTAAGCAGAAGACTGGCCGAATCATATAAGTCCTGACTGGCTCCGGACAGGTTCGCCAGAAGCCCCATCAGCACAAACAGGGGAATCACGCCGAACATATACTGCCTGACCGCCCCCCATGCCGACTGGCTCAGCACGTTCATAGCCGTCGAGAACCGGCCGGTAAACAGGAATACACTGAGTGTACTGGTAAACATCAGGGATGTACTCAAATGTACGCCGCTGAAAATCAATGCCAGCAGCAGGATTAATGAAAATGCCGCTACAACACCTGTACTCACTGTACACTCCCCCCTTCTCCATAAAAACTCCTGCCTGTCAGCAGGCTGTAACCGTACTTTACAATCTGATCGATAAACTCAAGAATCATAAGCGCTGAGCCGAAAATAATGGCAAACCGCCCCGGTACCGTCGTCACGCGGAAGGAACCCGCAATCTCCGCTTCACCGATGCTGATCGCGTGGAGCAGATTCCCCCAGCTTGCCCTGATAATAAATGAGTAGACCAATATTCCAAGAAACGCCGCCAGAATATCGATTATAAGCTTCCCCTTCGCCCCGACCTTGTCATAAAGCATAGTGGTCCGAACATGGGCTCCCTTAACCGCCACATAAGGAATCTCCAGAAAGCATACGATGATAATGATACTCGATACAATCTCCGCGGTTCCCACAAACGGCTTATTAAATATGAGACGGCTAAGTACATCCGCGGTGATTAAAATCATAATTACAAAAATAGAAACAGATGCGATTCCATCCATAATACCCAGAAAACGTTCCAGCATCCTGTCTATCCTTCGCAGAATGGTCATGAGTTCCCCCTCCCCTAATCAATTCTTTTCTGTCGGTTCTTAAGTCAGTTTCCAATATTCCAGTCGCGGATCCTCTCAACCCCGTGGGATTCGAGAATCTGATAATATTTTTCCACAATTTCTGCTCCGTTGTATCCTGCGCTGTCCAGGCTCTTTACGAGACCATTCACAATATCCGGAAGGCTGGCCGCCCATTTTTCCTGTTCTTCACGGCTCAATGTGACAATCGTGCAGCCCTTAGCCTCCAGCTCCTTCAGATCCTGCTCGTGAATCTCATTAATATAATTTGCCTCGTAATCCAGGTACCCTTCGCCAACCTCGGTGAGAATCGTGCGTACCTCCTCCGGGAGGTCATTCCATGTATCCATATTGACTGTGATCGCGTTAAACGGAACCACATTGAAATTTGCATCCAGATAATAAGGCGCCACCTCATAAACCTTTAAGTTTACACAGGAATGCGTCGGCTGGATTGTCGCCTGGCATACATTCGTCTGGAGGTTCTGGTATGTATCGTTCAGGGACGTCTGAACGCCGACCGCTCCGGAACCTTCTATCCAGGAAAGATTAATTCCGGCCGCTCCTATTTTCATCCCCTTGACATCATCCAGGGATTTTACCTCTTTTGTACTGTAGAAGCCATATGGGTCTGAAACGCCGATCCCAATGAATTTCTGATTATAATCCGTCTCGTAGGTCGAGGTAAATTCAGGATACTCCGCATACATCTGCTTGACCGTCTCTGCGACAATCAGAGGATCCGAACAGGAGAAAGGCATGCTGTAAACCATATCCTGAAGCGGAAGCCTGGATGCTTCGAATACGAGAATCGTACATCCGATATCCACCAGTCCGTCCTGCACCCCCTGTAGCTCGTTGCCGAGAGAAATTACGGAGCCTCCATAGGATTTAACCCAGTCTATCTCATAATTTGTCTCTGTGCTGACCCTCTCCGTAACATTCTTTACAAAGTAATCCTCCAGCGCCGTAATCCAGGGATTCGACTCCGAATGTCCCGAACCAATTCTCAGGGTAATTTTCTCCTTGCTGCCTGAAGGAGCCGCTGCTGTGGAATCACCCTGTCCGGCCGGAATTTCTGTCTCCTTAGTCTGTGAATTTTTGCTTCCGCAGCCTGTCATCGACATAACCGCCACTGCCGCCGCCATTCCCAATGCAAATAACCTGTTTTTCTTCATTTTTCCCATCCTTTCCAACCTGCAAATATCTCTTTTCCTTCACGATGTTTTGTTTCCATTCCGTTGGACACCGGATATTGGATACAATTTCATAGTGACATTGTACATCTTATTGTATAATTTGTCAATAAACTTTTATTTTGTCATTTTATATTTATCTATATTTCACAATAACAAGCTTATATTTTGGATACATTATCCAATCCATTGACAACTGCCGTTTTTTGGGGTATATTTATCTCTGGAAAATACTGTAATTACGATGAGGGAGGCCATTCATGGAGAATAACACGCCGTTAATCCAATATACAACCGTTTCAGATTCCGTCTATCTTTGGATAAAGAATGCAATTATTCAGGGCGATTTTAAACCTGGGGAACATATCGCCCAGGAAACCCTGACGAAAAAACTGGGAGTCAGCCGCACACCGGTCCGGGATGCGATAAAGCGCCTGGAAGCGGAGGGCCTTCTGATAACCAAGCCGCACTGCGGAGCCGTGGTCTTCCAGCTTTCCCGTGAAAATCTGAACGAAATATACGAGGTCAGGATACTGATGGAACAATACTGCGCCACGCGTACCTGTATGAAAGCATCCGATGAGGAGATTAACGCCATTGAGGCGATCAATCTGCGCATGCTCAGTTTCTCCAATACTTCAAAAGAATTTATGCAGTTGGACCGTCAGTTCCATTCCCTGCTCTGTACACTGTCGGCTGCACCAATACGGTAGAGATTCTTGAGGGACTCTGGAACAAATGCGATTCTTTCAAATCAATCTACTATTCCCTGGAAGGCAGGGTCAATGACACGCTCTCCGAACATACGCGTATCGTGCAGGGATTGAGAAAAAGGGATATTGCAGCGACGAAAGAAGCTATCTCGGCCCACCTGAAAGATGTGGTCAACAGTGTCGGCGCATATGTAAACTTTTCCTGATAAAATTTGTAATAAATTCAGCCGTCTGGCGCCTCCGGCCGGACATGCGCCCACAGGCAAAGAGCCCGGTTTCCCGGGCTCTTTGCTTATTTTCCTGATGATAATATAGAAATCTGGGCCGTTTCCTCCACAAGTTCGGCCAAATAGGCAGCCTCCCTCATATTCCTTCCAAACGTCACCTGGCCGTGCCCCCTGAGCAGAAATGCATTTGCTCCGGGATTTCGGGCAATAAAGTCCAGAATCTGCGGAAAGTATTCTGTGGGAACCGCATAGGAATGTGTGTCAAATACCGGCACTCTTCCGTTCAGCTTCAGTTTGGAATGGTATGTGGAAAACTCCAGTTCATCGTGCCCGGCAGCCCAGGCCGTCGCATAGGGGGAGTGGCAGTGCATAATCGCATTGACTCCCTCTGACGCTCTGTAGATGGCGCCGTGAAGCAGCGCCTCCTTGGAAGGACGGATACCGCCCTCTGACGCCACTGCGTCAAAGCCGGTGACTGCAAGCGTCTCCGGCCCCACCTCATCAAAAGCAACATCCGTTCCTTTCACCAGCATTAAATCTCTTCCAGGCAGGCGCACGCTCAAATTTCCGCCGTTGCTCATCTGGTAGCGGAGAGCGTAGAATTTTGCCGCCGCTTTCTGCATCTCCTGTGCCGGCCCCTGATATTCTGAATAAAGCATCTCTCTCCTTTCCTTAAACGTTACAGTTCAGCCTTCGGCCAAACTAGTAGCAATGATGCACAGAAACGGCAAAAAAACGCCGTTTCGCGCCGCATAACTCGGGATTTTCGCAAAAAACAGCGAAAACACCTCGCGGAATACATCATGGCTGAACTGTTATCCTTAAACTCCTAAAAGCCCCATCATTTCCTCTGCGCAGACGTGGGCAAACTCCGGATCACAAAAATTCAAATCGTATGCCTTGAATACGATTTCCGGTTTAAGGCCCTCTTCAAAAATCTCCTTCATTTTCTGAATCGTCCCTGGTTTGTGGAAAAATTCCCCGGGATAACTGAGCGTGCGCAGACCGCCCATCGGAAGTATCACTTCAGTTTTTCCCGCGGAGCGGTTGAGACGCTCTACAATGGTTCTTGTTATATCTAATATCTCATTTTCATATAAACGTGTATGGGTCAATTCCTTATTATGCCATACATAGCCGCGGTTCTCCCCGTCTTCAAAGAGTTCGTCCGTACGCAGACAGGCAAAATCTATTCCCCCCGGGCAGACGAGGGCCGGTATCCCCATTTCAGCAGCCGCACACAGCCGGTTTTGCGCTCCCCTGCTGTATCCGTAGCCGCCAAAATACTCCGCCGTCAGCTCATGCAGGGACAAATCCATCACAGCCGTAATAATTCCTTCCCTGATTAAATCCTCCATCACTTTACCGCCTATTCCTGTGGAATGGAAACTGATTATCTTCTTACCATGTTCCGTCAGTTCATTGGAGGCCTGCATCACGGTATCATTGGTAATCCCCATCAGGGTGGCGCCGATATACATCTCCCCCCTTGTGTCAATCCCCGGCTCCCATGGAAGACCATTCCAATCATTGCGCTGACCGTATTGCCGAGAACTGCTTCACTGATGGGATTCATGCCGGCAAAATCGACAATAGACGGCATAACCGCAATATCTTTATCCCCCACTACCGTATCAAAACACCGGGAACCGCTGGCAATGGTGGAACAGATTATCTTTGGAAAACCGATGGGAAGCAGCCGCAGGGCGGCGGAGCATACTACGGTATTCTGCAGACCGCCCATACCAATCACTCCGTCCATCTCCCCATTCCGGTACAGCTTCATCACCGTTTTCGATATACTCTCTGTCATTGCAAAGATGGCCCCGCTTTTGTCGAAGCCGTGAATCTGTTCCCAGGTATACCCTCCGTTCTCCAGGATCCGGTCCCGGCTGATATCTGCCTCCATGGGAATGTTGGGTCCCGTACTGATGTCCAGTATCAGCGGCACATTGCCGCTTCTTTTTATCTTTTCCCGAACAAATGAAATTTCGTGATATTTAGTATCACAGCATGCTATAACCGCGATTACCGCCATATAATTCGAAGTCTTTCCGACTTCTTCTTTCACCTGCCTTCCCGTTCCAATCCAAGCACAGGTGTCACGGCAGCACGGACAAGCATCTCCCTGTCATGACACGTCAGTATCTTATCCGGGCCTTCCGCCCGCTCCTTAATCCGCTCTATGCTCTTCCATGAGGCGACAATATCGGAAAACGGTTTGGAGGCGTGATGTCGTAGTGAAGCTCCTCTATCGGTTTTACATTATCCATAATAAAAATCGAGTCGCCGCAGCAGATATACCTTCCGGCGGCCGTATCGATCTCAACCGACTGGTGCCCTACCGAATGCCCGGGTGTCTCGAACACGCGCACCCCCGGCATTATCTCGGTATCCCCTTCCACCAGGTTCATCGCAATTCCCAAAAGGCCTGGTAATCCCCAATTCGGGAGCCTCGTAAGATTTAAAATACAGCGGAATCGGATTCATCGCAAATTCATATTCTTTTTTATTCACGTAAAATTCGGCATTTGTAAATTTTTCCATATAAAAGCAGTGATCCCAGTGAAGGTGGGTAAATACGACAATGTCAATCTCCTCCGGTTTATACCCCAGAGCGCTGCTCCACAATCGAAATTCCCTCCGGCTGATGGGATCCATGGTGATGATACTTGTCGGCGCGCTCTGTGTAAGCCATGCCGGTGTCTACCAGCAGCAGCTTGCCACCGCCCTCCACAAGATAAGTAAAGACCGGATATTCTTCCTCCTGATCAGAGGCCTCCGGATAGAATGCCACCGTAGAATGGTGGTAAAGATACTGCTTTGGGATCATCGTCACAAAGCCGGTATTGATAGGCCGTACAGTTAAATTACTCATTGTGATACCTCCTGATATTGTTATTGGGGTATCCAATTGTATCCAGTGTCCAATCTGATTATAGGTGATCAGAAATGCTTTGTCAAGATTTGATTTTTTCATCAAATTTATTGACAGAATCCTGTTATAGTGTTAAACTTTAGTAGTTTAAAGTTCAAAACTTTCACGTATTGCATTATCAGAATCAGCAGCCGAAAAGACTGCCTGTCAGGAAAGGAAACTATTATGGAACAAATACATTTAAAATATGGCACGTCAACTGTGGATTTTACCGTCGAAGGCGCCAAAAGCATCGCTTATCTCCACGAGAATCCAATGCGGGTAATTGATGATATAAAGGCGGAATTCCACCACTGTATCACAGGCGGAGTCATCGGGACCAAACCCTTAAATCAGCTAATCGCAAAAGAGGATGATGTCACAATCATCATCAGTGACATGACCCGTTTCTGGATGCGCCAGGATATTCTCTGCCAGCTTCTGGTGGAATATCTTCATGATACGCTGAATATTCCCTTTGAACAGATTGCGGTCGTCATCGCCCTCGGAACACACCGAATGAATTCCGAGGAGGATAAGAGGAAACTGGCCGGAGCCTATGTATATGATCATGTGAGCGTAACCGACCACGACTGCGATTCCCCCGACCTCGTCTGTGTCGGCACCACCTCCTTCGGCACAAAGGTCAGTATCAATCCCCTGGCGGTGGGCAGAAAAGTTATCAGCATCGGCGGTACGGTCCATCATATCATGGCAGGTTACGGCGGGGCAGAAAAGCATAGTTCCCGGAATCGCATCACGTGAGACCATCCGTATGAATCATCAAATGGCGCTGGATCCGGAACAGCCGAAATCCGATTCCCGAATCGGAAGCGGTAAAATTCTTGTTAATCCGATTCACCAGGATATGTGCGAGGCCGCCGATCTGGTTCATGTGACATTCGGAATCAATATTGTTGTGGATTCTGCCTCCAGGCACAGCGGACTTTTCTGCGGAGATTTTGACAAGGCGTGGAAGGAGAGCTGCCGTTATGTACAGCAGTCCTACGGGCTGCCGATTGATTATGAGGCAGACGTCGTAATCGTAAGCTGCGGCGGATTTCCAAAGGATCTGAATTTTTACCAGTCCACTAAATCGCTGTTCAACGGGGCGAAGGCGGTAAAAAAGGGAGGAACCCTGATTCTGCTGGCCGCCTGCTCGGAGGGCAGCGGGGCAAAAGACTTCTTTGACTGGATCGAGCCTCTCAAAAACGGCTGCCTCGATGAAGCCCTGAGAAAGGATTTCACTATCGGGGGATATATCTTTTATGCTGCCTGTGAATCTATCCGCAAAGCCCGTACGCTTCTCCTCTCCGGCCTGGAGCCCGGGGTGATAAAGGATATGCAGGTACAGTCCTTTAAGGATATGGACACTCTTTTGTCAAAGGTGGATTTTAAAAATAAAGATGTCTATATCATCCCTTACGGCGGCAGTGTCATGCCGCAGTTAAAAGAAGAATATGCAGAGCTCTGCAGCAACATATAAAAATAGCCTGGCACCAGCCGGAAGGAGTATCACCATGAATATACCTCTGATAATCGTAATATTATACGTTATGCTTTTATTTGGGATCAGCATTTATGTCTCCCGGAAACAGAAAAAGGACAAAAATGATTTTCTAATCTATAAAGGAAAAAATAATACCTTTATTGTGGCCGCCAGCATCTCAGGCCTTGCCATCGGAGGGGCGTCCACCATCGGAATCGCAGAAAATGCATTTACAGTGGGTCTGTCCGCCGGCTGGTACGACACAGCCTGGGCTATCGGAGCCGTCGTATCCTCCGTACTGGCGGTGAAATATCTGCGAAAAAGCAGCTACTCCACCATCAGCGGTCTTGTAGGCGACCTGTATGGACAGAAAACCAGCTTTATCATGGTAATTGCCATGTGCATCATCCAATCGGGCATCATTGCCCTCCAGTACAAAGCAGGCGGTTCTATCCTTGCCTCTCTGCTCCCGGACGTCTTCACGGTGGAAAGCGGCACCTTTTTCTCCTTTCTGATTTTTATGCTGGTTGCCGTAATCGGAGGAATGGGAAGCGTATCCCTGACCAACGTACTCAACCTCATTCTGATTTATGTAGGCGTTGTCCTGGCCGCTGTTCTGGTTTTACAGGGCCACGGAGGCTGGACTGCCATAAAAACGCTCACCGCGGCACAGCCTGATGTACCTTATCTCAGTTTAACCGCAGGAATGGGCTGGATTGGCATTATAAGCTGGATTATTGTCATGCTGGGCAACACAAATTCTGTCCAGGGCGTTGTACAGATCGGCCTTACCGGAAAAGATGATAAAGCAGCCAGAAACGGTTTCATTTTCGGAGCTTTACTGATGGTTCCGGTTGGTTTTATATGCGCAATTTTAGGCGTGGCCGGCAGAGCGCTTCTTCCGGACGCTTCCGCGTCCATGGCGCTGCCGATGATTTTGATGAGTGTTCCCCCCATACTCGGCGGAATCACCCTCTCCGGCCTGTGGGCTGCGGATATGGGAACCGGCTGTTCCATGATTATCGGACTCTCCACCACGGTCAGCACCGATATCGTATATAAATTAAACTGCAACAAAATTCCGGAAAGCAAAAAGATGCTTGTAAATAAAGTAATCGTTGTCCTCAGCAGTATTATAACCTACCTGATTGCGACACAGATGGGTGCAATCCTGGATGCTATGCAGAAGGCTTTGTCCCTGGCGATCGGAACCTCCTTTATCGTTATCGGAGGGCTTCTCTTTCCCGGATTTTCCAGCCGTAAAGCGGGCTTCTGGACAATTATGACATCCATCGTCTCAATCATTGCCTGGAATATAGTCCCGGCGCTGACTCCTGTATTCAAAAGCATCGGTCTGTTTATGCTTGCCACCTGCGGAGCCGTCTTCATTATAATCAGCCTGGTGGACAGTGAGAAAGTAAAAGGAACATCCGCCGTTATCACAACAGCAAAGCTCGCGCAGACTGCCGAATGATTAATTGAGGCTAAAAAACCAGGCAGACGGAAACCGCTTCCGTCTGCCTGGTTCTATCTCTATACAATTGTGCTCTGCTATCTGATTGTTGAGTAGCCGAATGTATTAACAAGAGCATCCAATTTCTTTCCGGCTTTACACTGCGGACAGTTCCTGTAATCGGAATATTCATAATCCGGCAGATCCTTCTTGCCGAAAACTGCCTTGATAGGCACACCGTTCATCTCGTCGATAGCGCTGAATATGGCCGATACTCCCATCAGAATACCGTCATAGTACTGAATACACTCGATTGCCTTATTTACGGTAAGGCCCGTCGTAACGGAGGCCATCAAAATCATCACGTGTTTCCCGCGGATCATCGGTATCAGGTTCTCCCTGAAAATAATCTGGCTGTTATTATTAAACTCCGGACTTACAACATAAATTGTCTTATGAGCATTCATCGAAAGAAATCCGCCCTGTGTCAGCTCTTCCGAAAGAAACGCTCCTATCACTTCCGTCTCTTCCATGCATACAATCGTATCGATTACCGTGTCATAGAGATACATGCTGACCAGATCCTTAGCCAGCTCCTGTGCCTCACTGGTTCTGGTCTTCATCGTGGTCATATCAATGTAATAATTGATATGGGCGTGGTTGGTTGCATAATGTCCCGGCATAACTTTCAGCGCGACATCGGTTCCTGCTGTTTTGATTTTTACATATTTGTTCTCCATAAAACGCCCCTTCATGAATGAAGTCTCCTTGTAGTTCACCTATATTATACTAAAAATCCCGGTCTATCACAAGTTAAAATCTGTACATTTATACAATTTTAATCAAATTTTTTAACACTTTAGATAAAGAGATTTAACTGAGGTTGGGAGGACGCGTCCGGAACGGACCATGTCCGGTGTGGTGAGGGGGATGGCTGAGTCTTCCGTCCCCGTGGGAGGTTGGTCTTGGAGGGGGAATCCGGCCGGAATGAATTGCTGCGGGGAACGTTTGCACTCTTTGAGTGCAGCAGTGCTAAGCTCGTAAAAGGACCTCGCCCACCGGCGGACTCCATGTCCCCCTTCGCGATTGATTCCGCCTACTTCCCGGGCAGTTTTTCGCCGGGGACGGAACACTCAGGCGGAGGTTTTCGACACCGGACATAGTCCGTTCCGGGCGCTGATTGTCTCCAACCTTAAATGGGGAGGGCCCTGTCGCGACCACTACGTTTTTTCGGCAGGCTGATATCATATCTTCCGCAATTCTTTTAAAAGCCCATTGAAAGCATATATATTTCCGCACACGGAAGCACTGAGTGCCGCAAAGTCCGCCCGCACTTAACGCGTGATATTCAGCGGCTGCGCCAGCGGACGTGGGTCGATAACACTTGGCGGAGTCTTTCGTCCGGCGAAAACCTGGTCTTTAGGGCGGAGATAAAGGAACGGATGCCGCCTAAACTTACCGCTGATTAGCGAGGTCCTGTCGAGCTTTAGCGTGCGATGCATTTCACAGAGCAGGGAGTGCTCCGCAGACTTTATCTTCGCCCGTACTCTATACCACAACAATAATCTTCCCAGGACGAAAGACTCATAACCCTCACCACCCTGTCCGCTGGCCTGCGGCAGGTCCTCTGCTTAATTAAATTCCATATTTTCTCTCACACAGGCCAAAAAACGTTCCCCATACTTCTCATACTTAAATTCACCCACGCCTGATACCTGCGCATCTCCGCCCTTGTCTCAGGCTTTACAATACACATATGGGACAGCGTCTTATCAGAAAATACAATGTATGGCGGTACGTTCTCCTCCATCGCAATCTCAAACCGGGTGTCCTCAGGCATTCAAACAGCTTTTCTTCCACCCCGCTAAACTCTGCTCCGCCGGGGACTGCGGCAATGCTCTTTCTGCCCTTCTTTTTCCCGCTCTTTTCCCTGGCCGGAATCTGTTCCTTTGCCATCTTCATAATCACCTGTTCATCACCGTTAAGGACTGACTGTGATTTTTCCGTCAGCTTGACAAGCATATATTCGTCATTAGTCACCCGCAGGTATTCATTGAGCAGCAGGTAATTCATCACCTGACGTTTTAAAGGAACTTTGTCAAGCTTCGCGTACCAGGCATTCTCGTCCATCCGGTACTGCCTGATCTTCGCAGTGGAGGCTCCCCGCACCGTATCAAGTATTACATTCACGCCATACCGCTGACGGCAGTCCTCCACACAGCCAATGACCGCTTCTGCCACCTCCGTCACATCCACCGTCTCAAACTGGCTTAAGCAGTTGGAACAGTTCCCGCAGTAATTGCCGCCCGTATTCCCCAAAATACCGGAGAATATAATCCCTCAGGCACTCATTAGTAAAACAGTAATACGTCATTCTGCGCAGACGTTCCCGGTCTCTCTCCTTTACAAGCTCCCTGGCAGCAAAATCCAGCTCGTCGTTGTCCTGGTTATTGTCAATAAAGAACTGGTTCGTCACCACGTCCTGCCCGCCGTACAGAAGAATGCATTCCGCCGGTTCACCGTCCCTTCCGGCCCGCCCGGCCTCCTGGTAATAGCTCTCTATATTTTTCGGCATATTATAATGGATAACAAAACGCACATCCGATTTATCAATCCCCATGCCGAACGCATTTGTGGCAACCATCAGACTCCTTCTGTCGTAAATGAAATCCTCCTGATTGCGCTTCCGCTCCGCATCACTCAGCCCCGCATGGTAGCGCGTTACCAAAAATCCCTCTTTTGCCAGCCTGCCGCTGACCTCCTCCACCGTCTTTCTAGTCAGACAATAGATGATACCGCTCTGTCCCGGATGGCATTCTATGTAATTCTTCATTGTGGCATACCGGTCCTTCGGCGCCTGAACGGAAAACCACAGATTTGGCCGGTCAAACCCTGTTGTAACGACATTCGGCTCCCTCAGCCTCAGGATATCGATCACATCATCCCTTACTTCTTTCGTGGCCGTGGCGGTAAACGCGCTGAGAACCGGCCTCTTCGGCAGCTTGTCGATAAATTCCATGATTTTTAAATAGCTGGGCCTGAAATCCTGGCCCCACTGGGACACACAGTGCGCCTCATCCACTACCACCATGGCTATCTCTGCGTGAATGGCAAAATCAAGGAACTCCTCCGTTACCAGCCGCTCGGGAGCGACATATATAATGGGGTATCTTCCCTCTCTTGCGTAAGAGAGCGCTTTATAATATTGATTTACCGTCAGGGAGCTGTTCAGATACGCGGCATGAATGCCGGCCTGGTTCAGGGCAGATACCTGATCCTGCATTAGAGAAATTAATGGCGATATGACTAATGTGATTCCCTTCATCATTAATGCCGGCACCTGAAAGCATAAAGATTTTCCGGCGCCGGTAGGCATGATTCCCAAAGTATCCCGGCCTGCGAGAATACTGTCAATCAGCCCCTCCTGGCCCTCCCGAAACTCTTCATAGCCAAAATACTGTTTTAATACCTGATATTTATCCATATAGTAATCTCAATCTCCTTTTCCGCCGTCTGCATTCTGACAGAACCTGATTCCATCTGCACGCCCAGGTTATTTCTCAAATCCGGCCTCTGCAAAATATACCGGCAGATGGAAATCCGGCGTATCGCTTTCAATTCTGGAATAGCTCATATAATGTTCTATCTCCGGACTTTCCGAAATCTTATAAAAATTACAGTACATAGGCCTGTTACCGTCTGCCGCAAGCCAGTCCTCTGTTTTTTTCCCTGTCACTTCCTCCAGATACCAGTCCGGGATCAGAAAATCAACGCGCCATCCGTCTCTTCCGATCACCGCATTGCATCTGCTTTCCCGGTACACACGATCCGGTATAAACTCTCTGTTCCTGCGTCCAAAGCCGTACTGGGCATACATTGCCGCATTGGCATTGATTTCAAAATTCAGGTACAGACTCTCATTGGTCAATTCGCCTTCCCGGCCGTCCTCTGAGACCGGGAACGCCAGAAACAGCTCCAGCGCACTGTCCTTCCAGACCGGGCCCTTGTGGTAGACCTGCACTCTGCAGGGATTCGTCTCACCGCAGGCCATTCTGACAAAAAGGCCCTTACCCTCCAGGTAGCCCATATAGGCCCACGCCTCCGGCTGCAGCCTGCCGTTCCACTGCACCTCATTGATTCCGGCCCTTTCACATGATTCTATTGCTGTCTGTGTTTTAATTCTCCTGACTATATATCTCATCTTTCAATCATCCTTCCCGAGCATTCCTAACTTCTCTAAGGCATAGGCGATACCATCTTCCTCCACCGTCTTTGTCGTGAAGACAGCATACGGCTCAAGTCCGCTGTCGTGCTTCCCCATCAAAACCGAGTTGAGAGAATATTGGAACATCGATAAATCATTCATACTGTCCCCAAATACCCAGGCATCTTCTTTGGCAATTCCAAATCTCCCGAGTACCGCTTCTACGGCCGTGGCCTTGGAATGCCCCAGCGGTACGCATTCATAAAAACCGCCGCCCCTGTCAATGATTTCAAACTCATCTTCAATCGTCGCAAAAAATTCCATCTTCCGGCTTTCCCGGTCCGCTGCGACACAGAATTTGGAGATATCATAGGAATTATCTTCCCATCCCAGCGGCACATAGGCATTGCCCTCCTTCAGCAGCTCCATCAGGCGGTTTACCATCGGCATCCTGGACTCTCCCCGCTGAAAGTAGCAGCCTTCCACGCCTTCCAGCACCCCGTCCAGACCAAAGCGCACGATATCTTCCTTAAGTCTGGCCGTCCGTTTCGCCGGAATCCGCCTGTCATAAATGACCTCATTCCCTGTTGTAATGTATGTCCCGCAGCCGCACAGCAGACCGTCCGATTCCACTTCCATTTGAATCCCTGCCGTCTGGCAGACTGGCCTCCCGTGTTAATAAACACAAGATTTCCGCACTGCCTGGTTTTTTTTAAGGCAAGCACCGCGCTCTGCGGTACCTGCCTCTCAATCTCGCTGAATAATGTTCCGTCTATATCAAAAAACAATGCTTTTCTATTCATTTCTGAACACAATCTCTCCTGTTTCATCATCCATGCTGTCGACAATCGCCAGCGACTCGAGACGGATTCCCTTTTCCCTGATTCTCTTTCCGCCGTCCTGAAAGCCCTTCTCGATAACGATACCGGCTCCGGAAAGCTCTGCTCCGGAATCCTTAATCAGGGCTGTCAGTCCCTCCAGCGCCTTGCCGTTTGCCAGGAAATCATCAATTACGAGAACCTTGTCGCCCTCGCCCAGAAATTCCTTTGACACAATGATGTCATAAACCGTTCCATGAGTAAAAGATTCCACCTTTGTCGTATAGACATCCCCTGCGATGTTCTTCGTCTTTGTCTTCTTCGCGAATACGACGGGAACGTCAAAGTATTCCGCCACGATACAGGCAATTCCGATTCCGGATGCCTCTATCGTGAGAATTTTATTAATCTCAGTGTCGGCAAAGCGCCTTTTGAATTCCTTGCCAATCTCCCTGAACAGCCCGATATCCATCTGATGGTTTAAAAACCGGTCCACCTTCAGGACATTTCCAGCTTTCACTACTCCGTCTTTGCGGATTCTGTCTAATAAGATCTGCATATGATATTCCCCACCTGCTTTTGTATGATAACCGCCGCTGTCATTGCCTTCTTTATGACGCCGGAGCCACGTCTCCCTTTGCAACCGTAATTTCCGCATTCTCTACCAGGAAGTCCAGTGTCTTCTGCATCAGAGCCGTGTCATCAACGATTTCCTTATCGGCAGTTTCCAGAAAGCTCTCCAGGCTGTCATATCCATACTGCTCCGCCAGAGCCTCTCTGTCCTCATCTGTGACGGTGATATTCTCCCTGGAAGCAATCTCTTTTAACAGCATCTCCTGCTTGGTCATATCCCTGGCCACATTTCTCAGTTCGCTCTTTAAACCTTCCTCGTCCATTCCCATCAGGCTGGCATAGGTTGCTAAATCCAGACCATACATCGACGCCTGGTTTGTATAATACTGAACCTGAGTTTCATAGTTCTTATCCACATCGTCCGTTGCGCATACAATCTCAGATTTATCAATAACCGCGTTGAGAATGTCAGTATTTCTCTGGTTGTCAATCTGATACTGCTTCTGCTCCAGAATAAATGCTTTCATGTTTTCTCTCAGCTTTTCCACAGTTCCGTCTTCCGGTGAAACCTTGGCAACAAAATCGTCCGTCAGCTCCGGAACTGTTTTTTCTTTTACATTATTTACCTTTACCTCAAATACTACGGCCTGTCCCGCCAGATCCGGATTATTCTGGTATGGGTCAGGGAATGTAAGGTTCAGAGTTACCTCTTCTCCCTTTTCGCTCCCACAAGCCCTGATTCAAATCCGTCGATGAAGCTGTTGGAACCCAGCACCAGATCATATCCCTCCGCAGTGCCTCCGTCAAAGGCAACTCCGTCTTTCATTCCTTTATAATCAATATTAACCTGATCGCCCAGCTGAGCCTCGCGATCCACCTCCAAATACTCAGCGCTCGAATTCAAAAGCTGCTGAATCTGAGCATCCACTTCTTCGTCCGTCACTGTCGGTTCCGTCACGGTTACAGGAATTCCCTTATACTCACCCAGTGTAATGCTGCCCTCGGCAACATACTCTTCCGTCTCAGCAGGTGTCTCTCCTTCAGCCGTGCTCTCCGCCTGTGAGGCGTCCTTGGCACTCTTTTGTCCTGAACAGCCAGTTGCAAACATCATAAGCGCAGCCGCGCCGCAAAGTCCTACTTTTAAAAATTTTCTCATTCAAAAATCCTCTTCTTTTCTAATTTATTAACAAATCTGTCCCGCAAATCTGCCCAAACGCATTCTGGAGCCGATGCGTATAACAGACATAATACCACAAACGGCTCCAGAAAAAAAGATCCTATTTGTAAAATGCGCAGAACGCTTTGTATGTATTGTACACATCCAGCTTGGACGCCAATTCAAACGGGGAATGCATCGAAAGAATCGGAACTCCCAGATCGACTACGTCAACATCCATGCCTGCCACATACATGGCAACGGTGCCACCGCCTCCGACATCCACGGCTCCCAGCTCTCAATCTGCCAGTATACGCCTTCTCGGTCCATCATATCCACGATCTTTGCCATCGTCTCGGCGCTGGCGTCATTGCTGCCTCCCTTGCCCCTGGAACCGGTATATTTCGTCAGGACACAGCCTTTATTGATATAGCAGGCATTTCTTTCCTCATAAACCTGTGAGAAGGTCGGATCGTAGGCGGCGTTTACATCGGAAGACAGGCAGATAGAGTTCCTGAGAATTGTCCTGTAATCAATTCCCGCCGTCTCCGCCAAATCTTCAATATAGTGCAGCACGAAATCTGAATCCAGCCCGGTATTTCCTACGGAACCAATCTCTTCTTTATCGGCCAGTACGGTTACCGTTGTGTATTCAGGCTCTATCGATGCCATCTCAGCCGTCAGCGCCGTATAAGCGCACACTCGGTCATCCTGCCCGTATGCCCCCACCATGCTCCTGTCCAGTCCCACATCCACAGCCTTGAATGCCGGAACGATCTCTATTTCAGCCCTGATAAAGTCCTTTTCCGTCATACCGTATTTCTCGTTGAGGACAGAGAGGGCCAAAAGCTTCACCGGCTCCTTTATATCCTCATCCGCGCTAAACGGCAGAGAGCCGATTATCACATTCAGTTCTTCTCCCTTGATGCCGTCCTTCAGCTTGCGCTCATTCTGGTCTGCCGCCAGATGGGGGAGCAAATCCGTTACGCAGAAGACCGGATCGCCTTCCTCCTCACCAATACGGATGTCAGTAATCTCTCCATCCTTTTTCACCACCACGCCGTGCATGGCAAGCGGAATTGCAGCCCACTGGTACTTACGGATCCCGCCATAATAATGGGTCTTGAAAAAGGCCATCTCCGCCTTCTCATACATTGGGTTCGGCTTCAGGTCGAGACGCGGCGAATCAATATGGGCCACATTCAGGCGCACGCCCGTGCCTATCTCCCTCTGCCCGAAGGTTGTCATAATCAGGGATTTTTTTCTATTGACATAATATACCTTATCTCCGGCCTTATAGTCTCTCCCCTTTTCAAAGGGCGCATATCCCGCTTCATTCAGAAGCTTTACCGCTGCCTGAGTAAACTCGCGCTCCGTCTTTGCACAGTCCAGAAATGCCTTATAAGCCTCACAATATTCGAACGCCTCCTCCTTCTGGGACGGAGCCTCCTTCGCTATATTGGGAAAGCTCCAGGTCAGTTCTTTCTGCAGTTCTTTTACCTTCTCCCCGGCAGTCAGTTCTGTTTTCTCTGTCAGCTCTGTTTTCTCTTCCTGTATCATTGCTTTACGTTCCTCCTTCTTCTCTGCCGTTCTTGGCGGTCTTTTCTATATCCGGAATTTAGCGCCGCCTGCTTCACCGTCTACGCGGAGCAGCCGGTCTAGAGCGTGTTTGAAAATCCATTTCTGCCCTCTCCCGAAAAGTGTGACGCACAGCCGACAGAAAGCAATTTACAAACGTGCTCTAATTCTTTTTCTTCTTTACTATCATATCACTGTCCAGAACAAGTGTAAACGGTCCGTCATTCAAAAGTTCCACCTGCATATAGGCTCCGAACTCTCCATGCTCCACCTTATCCACATACATCCTGCACCGCTCCACCACGTGTTCATACAGCCGGTTTGCCAAATCCGGGGCCCCTGCCCTGAAAAAGCTGGGACGGTTGCCCTCGCTGCAGTCCGCATATAAGGTAAACTGGCTCACCACCAGGAGCTGGCCCCCCACATCTGCCAGCGAGCGGTTGGTCTTTCCGTTCTCATCCTGGAAAATCCTCAGTTTACATAATTTATCAACCATCTTGTCGGCGATCTCCTCCGTATCCGTATCGGAGACGCCAAGGAGTATCAGAAAGCCGTCATCTATCGCTCCTATTGTCTTTCCCTCCACCGATACACTGGCTTTTGATACTCTCTGAAGCACAATTTTCATCGTCTGCATCCTCCTTACTCTATTTTAACATCTCCCGGATTCTCGCCAGGAGATTTTCCGTATTCTTTTCTCCAAACAGGACTTCCCTGGCCATGAGGGGATTATCTGTAATCACATTATCCGCCCCCAGGATCTTCATCCTCTCCATCTCACTCTTACGGTTTACCGTCCATACATGGACTGCTTTACCGCTTTCGTGTGCCTCATCTATCAGTTTCTGGTTCACAGAGCTGGAGAGCATGCTGATAAAATCGATTGACTCATCCTTATAATAGCTCCCATAGGCAGCGGAAACGATATATCCCGTATAAATATCAGGAACCGCCTTCTTGACCCGCTTTAAATAACTGTAGCTGGTGGACGTCACAACACATTGCTCCGTCCATCCCATTCTCTCAATGCATTCCGCCACCTTCTCAGGAAGGCTGCTGGATGCGCCCATATACTTTATTTCGATATTCAGCTTCAGGTGTCCCCGCGAAAATTCCAGCGCCTCTTCCAGCGTCGGGATCGTGGTTCCCTTAAACTCACCGGAGAACCGTGTACCCACGTCAATATCTTTTAATTCGTCCCACGTCATGGATTTGACGCTCTTCTCTATTCCAGCCATACGTTTCAGCGTGCTGTCGTGAAACAGGACCATCACCCCGTCCTTTGTCTCCTGGATATCAATCTCCGCATAATCCGCCAGCTCATCAGCCGCAGCCTGCAGGGCCGGTATCGTATTCTCCGGAGCTGTCCTGGAACTTCCCCTGTGCGCCGTAATCTGGACTTCATAAAGCAAATCTTCGTTCAGGAAGCTGCCGTTTCTCGACACATCAAAGGCTGCGGCCATGCTGACCGCCGTCACAACAGCCAGCAGGCCCAGAACGTTCCTTCTGTTCATCCACCTGCTTCTGCTGTGGCCGCTGAGATCAAAATCCCACCGTTTTTTATTCTTGTCTTTCCGGTCATACTGGAAATACAGCACTGTCAGCGCCCCATAGTTCACAACCACCGACACGATGCTGATGACAAATATCAGGGCATACTCGATTCTGTCCCTGGCCGCCAAAAGAAGGGCCAGCTCCACTCTCCGGTCCATAAACCGGACTGCAAAGACCGCCACAATTACGACCGCAAACAGGTACAAAAGGATACAAACCGCAGTAACCGCCATATTGCAGGCAGCCAGAATAAAAGAAGTCTTTACGTATCTGCCTCTGAGAAGGTCTTTGCTGCGCTCCAGACTGTCCCGGAATGTTCTCTGCTCCACCATGCATCCAAAACAGATAAAGGCCGTCGGAAACGATAACAGAACACAGGCTGCCAGAAAAACCACAATCAGAAGCCTGCCCCAGTTTTCGCCCAACAGCCCGGGCAGAATAAATTTCAAAGGCTTTACATGGCGTAGTATTCTGTAAATCATAAAAATATTAGTCAGGATATAGTGAACCGCAATTACCAGAAAAAGCTTCCAGTTTTTCCGTTTTATCTCATAAGCTGTTTTTCCCAGTCCTCCCAGGAACATGGAAAACACATTTATCTTCCTGGAGTACGCCGCCGACTGGAATGCCGTTGTCAGGCTGCCGATTTCGATCATCAGACCAGTCAGGATCACAGCCGCAATCAGCAGCACTACGGCAAGCGTAACCGGTTTTAATAAAAAAGCGCCCAGGTTATTCACCGTCACATAGCTGTACCCCGCCGCGTTCAGCGCCAGGCGGATCAGCGCCCCTGTCATTTGCAGCAGAAGGGGAAGAGTCAAAAGACGGAACGCCAGCTCGAACAGAAAAATATTTCCGTTGTTAACGCTTAAAATCTGCTTCGTATCCTCAAATTCCCGTCTTATTTTCATCTTCCCCGTACTTCTTTCTTCTTTTTAGCCTGTCTTAAGACCTTTCATCATTCTTTTGCCGCTGCCGTCTCCGCAGCTTTTTCATCCTCACTGATTTTCATAATTGCCTCGTTGAGTGAGAACATCTTGGCATCCAGCATATCGACCATGTCCGCACAGGCCTTCAGCTCCTCCTCCAGATAATCCGGCGCATGCCCTTCAAACTTATAATAGATCTTGTGTTCCAGACTGGCCCAGAAATCCATGGCAATTGTCCGAATCTGAATTTCAACCTTTGTCTCAATTGGCCCCTCGCTCAGGTATATCGGTATCGTCACTACCAGATGATAGCTCTTATAACCGTTGGGCTTCGGGTTTTTAATATAATCCTTGATATAAAGCACCGTTATATCCGACTGTCTGGCTATCATATCCGCAATCAGATAAATATCGGATGTAAAAGAACAGATAATTCGGATGCCGGCAATATCGCTTAAGTAGTCAATCATGTTGGGGATTGTCACTTCACGCCCGTCATTCTTTAACTTCTTTACGATGCTCTCCGGCGTCTTCAGCCTGGATTTAACATGTTCAATGGGATTATAATTATAAATATGGATAAACTCATTATTCAAAATCTCGATCTTTGTATTAATCGCTTTCAGAGCGGAATTATACAAAAACATGACCGTTTTCCACTGGTCAAGCTGATCATATGTTTTGGGAATATTCAATGGCTCCCTCTCCTTTAACTTCCTTATAGGTTGCTCCTGGTAACAGTTCGGCGGCCAGGAACACGCTCCGCCGCGGTGAAATGAGCGCTCTGCGCCCGTTTCACCGCCAATCGATGCACAGAAACGGTAAGGAAGCAGCAAAAACACCTCGCGGAATACATCATGGCTGAACTGGTACTGAACAGTACTTCAGACTACAGTTTAAGGTTTTTAAAAAGCTCTCCCAGTCCCGTGGTAGCCTCACCGGATTCATGGTAGTTGAACACTTCCTCCTCCGGCGCCTCATTGGCCTCCACTGCCTTCATGCTGAGGCTGATCTTATTATCGGCTGTCGAAATAATCTTAACCGTTACTTTCTGTCCTTCTTTCAGCACGGCACTCGGATGCGGAATGCGCTTACTGCTGATCTGGGAAATATGTACAAGCCCGGACAGGCCGTTCTCCAGACTGATAAATGCTCCGTATGGTTTGATACTGTCAACTGTACCGTCCATAATTACGCCGACCTCGCATTTGGCGATTCTGCGTTTTTTCTCTTCCTGAAGCTTTTCCCTGGCCGCCTCTCTACCGGACAGAACCAGTTTATTATGCTCTTCATCTGCCGTGATTACAGTGACATCAATGGTTCTTCCCAGAAAATCCTCCAGATTCTCCACATAAGCGGCGTCCAGACGGGAAGCAGGAATAAAGCCCCTCATTCCTTCAATCTGTGCAATCGCTCCGCTGTTTACAATCTCAGTAATTTTTACCGGAACAACGGTCCGCTCCTCGAGCATGGTCCTCAGTCTGTCCCAGGCCATCTTATCGTTGGCTTCTTTCATGGAAAGCACGATATTTCCCTCTCCGTCGTCGGTCTTAAGTACGGTTGCCGTAATCTCATCGCCAACGTGGATCTCCTCTTTCATATTAAAATCGGGATCATTACTCAGGTTCTCTTTCTCAATAACGCCCTCGGCATAATACTTCAAATCAAGCAGCACATGAGATTCAAATACCCCGATTACGGTGCCGGTCAATATATCGCCCTCACGTACCTTCTTAAAGGATGCCTCCAATTCAGCAGCATAATCATCCATTGATTCCGTAGGTTCCGCTGTCTGGGCCAGCTCAATCGCCTCAGCCTCATTCTCCCGTGTTTCCAGAACTTCTTCAGTCCCCATTGGTTTCGATTCTTCCATTTCCGCCCCATATGTCATTTTATCTGTCATAATTTTCTCCTCCTTGTATTTTGTTTAATAAATCCTTCTCTGTATATTTAACCATATCCCACCTGATATTTCTATAGTTTTCTAGTGAAAAGTATGATATATTTTTAATAGTTTGATAATTTTTGTTCGGAAATGAAGGAGGCTAACATGAAAGATATCCTTGACATACATTCTCACACGATTGCCAGCGGCCATGCCTACAATACACTTTATGAAATGGCAAGGGCTGCGGCGGATAACGGCATGGAACTGTTCGGCTCCTCTGATCACGGCCCGGCCCTTCCGGGAAGCAGCCATGAAATGTACTTTTGTAATTTTAAATCCATTCCAAAGGAGCTGTTTGGAATGAGGCTGATCATGGGATGTGAATTGAATATTCTCGACTATAAGGGTACGCTGGATTTGAAGGAATGGCTGTTAAAACGTGTAGACTACGGGATCGCCAGCATCCATGATCTCTGTTATAAAACAGGCTCGCGGGAGGAAAATACGGCTGCCGCCGTCAATGCGATGAAAAGTCCGTATGTTCAGGTGATCGGCCATCCTGACAATGCCAATATTCCTCTTGATTATACCGCACTGGTGAAGGGAGCCAGGGAACACCACGTGCTGTTAGAGGTCAATAATAGCTCCCTGAAGCCGGGTTCCCCCCGGCCGGGAGCTAAAGAAAATTATTATGTAATGCTCGATCTCTGCCGTAAATATAATGTGTCCGTCATTGTCAGCAGTGATTCACACTGCGCATCGGATGCCGGATGCCACAGCTATGCGCTGGAGCTATTAAAAGAGACCGGCTTTCCCGAAGAGCTGGTTGTCAATTCCTCATTAAAAAAATTGGCCGAATATCTTCCCTGCCTGTAACAGTTCATCCCTGCCTGCAGCTTTCCCGGGAATTGTTACAGGCTAATAATTGATCCCGACAATTCCTATCCGTTTGTCCTCACCAAGCCCAATAATTATATTGGGCTTTCCTGATTTATCACCTACTGCGAGACCGGCTTCCGTCATTTTCAGAGAGTCCAAATCCGCTCCTTTAACAGCATCAATCAGTTCGTCGGTGAAAACTGCGTCAGGGTTTAAATCCATAAATTCTTCCTCACTGTCCACAGTCACGCCGTCTCCCACCCCTACGTAGCAGGGATAGACCACCAATTTCTTCAGCTTTTCCAAATCCCTGTCTTCAATTATATTCTGTACATCCTTGGCCAGAGCCTTATACTCTGTTTCCAGCTGTTTCTCTTTATCATCCGCAGTAAGAGAGGTATCTTTTCCGTCTCTTCTGCCGTCGTCTGAGCAGTCGCCGCCTGTGTTGTTTCAACCGCCTCCGTCGTACCGGTTCCTGATGTCCTGCCATAACCCGCGCCGCCAAGTCCCATTGCCGCTGCCAGCACAATCGCCGCAATCAATTTTTTCTTCATAATCTGCCTCCTGCATGCTCAAGGTTTCTGCCTTGCTCATTTTGCGATAATAACATGGTTTGAAACAACTGTCAATTCTTTTACCGAATTCTTAATATACCTTCCCGGCCTGTTCAGGACCAGGCGGCAAAAAGGCACCTGCCGGACAGAATACCATCTTATCCGCACAGGTGCCGTATTGCCATTATTTTTAAGCTTTAAAGCGGGAATGAATTTTCAGACACGCTCAAGTGTGTTATGCTGAAGCTGTTCTCTTCGATCTCATATACTGCCATGCCGTCGGTCCGATTACCAGAATCAAACCTACGATATCAGTCATCATGCCCGGATCCATCATACAGAGGCCGCCTGCAATCAGAAGAATTTTAAACAGCAGATTCAATTTTCCGAAAAGGAAGCCGTTCAGCGCCGCCGCAATACCGAATATGCCAAGCAGAGAGGTTATACAAATCTGGACCACCTGAAATGCATTCGTATTGATAAATACCATTGCCGGATTAAAGGCCAGAATATAAGGTACGATAAAGGCCGCAATTGCCAGACGAGTAGCATTAATGGCCGTCTTCATCGGCGGGGCCTTGGCTATGGCCGAACCGGCATAAGCAGCCAGCGCAACCGGCGGAGTGATATCGGCTACGATTCCAAAGTAGAATACGAAGAAGTGTGCGCATACCAGGTTGATACCGATTTCCGGTGCAATCAGGATAGGCGCGCAGGTCGCCGCCATAATACAGTAATTGGCTGTCGTAGGAACGCCCATTCCCAGTACGATACAGCAAATCATCGTCAGGAACAGTGCAATAATCGGTTTGCCCTGGGATACTGCCACAATTGCCGTGATCAGTTTGGAAGCCAGACCGGTTGAAGTAATGCACCCGGCTACCAGGCCGGCCATTGCACAGGCCACAGCCACTGTGATTGTTCCTTTTCCTCCGGCCTCCAGCGCATCAACAATTTTAGTTAAATTAATACGGTTATCCTTATTAATCAAACCAACGCCAATTGCAATAAAGATAGCTACGGATGCAGAAAACTGCATTGTGTAGGTATTGGTCGATACAAGAGCCACCAGCACTATAAGCGGAGCAAGAAGATATATTTTCTTAATCAGAATTCTCATTTTAGGCAGCTCTTCCTTCGGGATTCCTTTGAGTCCCAGCTTTTGAGCTTCCAGGTGTACCGCAATATAGACTCCGGCAAAATAAAGGACTGCCGGCAGGATTGCCTTCACAGCTACCGTCGCGTAAGGCACGCCCATATACTCTGCCATCAGGAATGCGGCAGCGCCCATAATAGGAGGCATAATCTGGCCGCCCGTAGAGGAGGCCGCCTCAACGGCGCCTGCAAACTCGGGCTTATAACCGCATCTCTTCATCATCGGAATTGTAACGGAACCGGTTGTTACGGTGTTGCCAACGGAAGAACCGGATACCATGCCGCAGAGCGCCGAAGAGATAACGGCAACCTTGGCAGGACCTCCGGCCGAGGAGCCGCAAAGGCTGTTGGCCAGATCAATAAAGAAACCCGATATTCCGGTCCGTTCCAAAAAAGCTCCGAAAATAATAAACACCACAATATATTTGGCGCAGACATTGATCGGAGTATTCATTACGCCGCTTGTCGTATAGAACAAATCATAAATCACCTTGCCGAAACGGACGGTGGAAAAGGTGTACACCAGCAAAGCACCGACAACGCACAAAATGGGAATACCAACACAGCGGCGGCACAGTTCCATCAGAGCCACCACGGCAATGATCGCGATCACCACCATCATCGGATCTCTGGTAACGCGGGTTGCCAGCTTGATAATCTGCTGTGCATGCAAAGCAAAATAGAAAAACGGAGCCGAACCTGCCACCATAATAACTACATCATACCATGGCATATAGTTGACCCGGGTAACCCCCTTTTTGATCGGATAATTCAGGTAGCCCAGAATCAGAATCATTCCGAGGAAAGTGGTCAGACGAACCTCCGGAAGTGCAGTGCTGAACAGTGTTACATAAATGCAGTAGATGGAGAAACCCACCGACAGCCATCGGATGATTAATAACGGTATTCCTTCCCATATACGGACATTGGATTCCCTGTCGTATTTTTTCATGACCGCTTCCACATCGGCGGCCGTACCTACATCAGCATCCTGTACCGGAACCGGTTCTTTCATATTCTCGTCATTCATATTCTCGTTCTCCCCTTTCTTTTCATGCCCAGTTATCATAATTCACTGGTTTATCCCCTTTATAAAAGCTGCGGCAGGCTCACGCCCACCGCAGCTGCCATTCACTCTGAAAAGATCAAGATCACTTTGTGGGAACTGTAATTCCTTTTCAGCAAAGTATTTTGCTGCACCCGGATGATAAGGAACAGCCGTAACGGATGATGCAAATTCAAGACTCAGTTCTGCGCCCTTTGCATGTGCTGCCGTGATGGCATCCAGATTCTCAAAAATACCATACAGGAAGTTATATACATCAGCCTCTGATACATCGTCGCGTGCAATAACAACCGCGCCTACTGCAACTGTCGTAACATCGCCATCTGTGCCATAAGCCGATGCCGGGATTACGTTCTCGCTGTAGTAAGGAGAAGACTCGATCAGAGCGTTCATATGTTCATCGTCAAGACCTACCAGATAAACGTCTTTTGTTGCTGCCAGAGAGGTGATGGCTGTGGTCGGTGCGCCTGCAACTACGAAAGCCGCATCAATCTTGCCGTCCTGAAGAGCCTCTGCACTATCGCCGAACGACTGGTATGTCGGTTTGATATCCTTCTCAATATCCAGACCGTATGCGCCGAGTACGTCAACTGCGTTGTAATATACACCGGAACCTGCCGCGCCGACAGAAACATTCTTTCCTGCCAGATCTGCAACGGATTTGATGTTCGGATCCAGGGTAACGATCTGAACCTGCTCCATATACAGCGCTGCAACTGTCGAGAAATTCTCAACCTTGCCGTACTCTTCAAACAGGTTGGTTCCATTATAAGCATAAGCCATAACGTCGGACTGTACGAATCCAAGCTGTGCGTCACCTGCATCCATCGCCTCGATATTGGCCTGAGAACCGCCGGATGTAATTGCCGTAACCTTCGTGCTGGTGCTCTCTCCTATCTTGCCGGCAAGTACGCCGCCAAAGCCGTAATATGTACCCTGGTCTCCACCTGTAGTGAAGTTCAGGCTGGTGCCGCCTTCCATGCCGCCCTTAACGGTTCCGGCCGCCTCAGATTCGGCTGCCCCGCCTTCGGTCTCTGCTTCCTTAGGAGCTTCGGTTGCTTCAGGAGCTGCTGCCTGTGTGCTGCCGCCTTCGGAACTGCATCCGGTTAAAACGGTCCCCATAACCATAGCAGCCGCCAGTACAAGTGCTAATTTCTTTTTCATAGATAATTCCTCCCTTAAATGAATTATTAAACATCCCTTCATTTTGACTATTTTACGTCAATCTGAACGGATATCTGCTGGTTTCATTATACAGGTATTTTTATCCAATTACAATACAAAATATTCTTATTTTTAATTTTTCCTTTACATTTTAAAATATAATGGCAAATAAACTATAAAAACCGTTGTTATTTTTGGGAAAACAGAAAGAACTTTAATGTGAAGATAAATAAAAATATGTCTGGTTTTAATACCGTATGACAAAAAAATGACAGGGACTGCCAAAGCACCAGCTATCCCTGTCAAAATGTCAGAATTAAATTTCAAATTGATGATACTACAGCATTATTTCAGTTCTAAAGCTTCCTTAATCTTAGAAATAATCAGAATACCGATGTCTCTTGATGCATCTACGGACTGAGCACCGATATGAGGAGATACGATAAAGTTATCGCACTCAAACAGCGGGCTGGCGAAAGAGTCATTTCCAGTAAGGCCGCTGCCTGCAAGCTCATTCTCCAGAACGTCTGTTGCATAACCGCCGATCGTTCCGGCCTTCAGAGCTTCATACATATCCTGCTCATTAACGATACCGCCGCGGCTCATGTTGAGGACAACAGCGTCATTCTTCATTCCGGCGATGGATTTTGCATTGAACAGATCTTTTGTATCTGGTGTCAGCGGTACATGGATAGATACGAAATCAGAAACCTTCAGCAGTTCTTCGATGGACATGCCTGTAACATTCTCTTTCTCAAAGTCTTCCGGTTTCAGGAATGGATCGTAAGCTACAACGGTCATGCCGAATGCGCGTCCCAGCTCGCCCACACGGCGGCCGATACGTCCGAATCCCATTACGCCAAGAGTTTTTCCGCGAAGTTCACGGCCTACGAACTTATATTTATCCCACTCATGTTTTACCTTAACATCATAGTTTGCTGTAAAGGTTCCGCGGGAGATATCAAGCATCTTAGAAAAAGTCAGCTCTGCAACTGCATTTGCATTCATGCCGGGTGCGTTAAAGATCTGAATTCCTTTCTCTTTTGCATACTCAGTATCGATGTGGTTTAAACCAACGGAGCATACGCCGATAATTTTCAGATTCTTGGCTGCATCCAGAACCTCTTTATCGATCTTCGGGTCTACACGCATGATCAGCACGTCCACATCGCCGATCTGGGCAATTAACTGCTCTTTGGTGGAAGGCAGGTTGTCAGCCGTTTTTACATTCATGTATTTACTAAATTCTTCTGCAATTCCTGCGTACACTTTGTCAATGATAAGACAATTCATAATAATTACTCCTTTCAAGATTCATACTCTGCTATTATACCAGTTATTTATAGGACAAGCAATGAAAAGTATGTCTGCTGCTTTCCATTATTTTAAACAAGGGGCTGCTGCCTTAAGCCTCATGCCTTGCGTCGGCATTATATACTTAATGCAGCAGCCCCAATCATTCAGACAACCGCTTATGCAATTGTTATTAAATAATAGCTGCCGGTCTTCAGATTACCAAGCAATGCCCTGAGCCATCATAGCATCAGCAATCTTCTGGAATCCAACGATGTTAGCGCCGGCAACCAGATTGTAGCCTAAGCCGTAACGCTCTGCTGCTGCAGCGGAACCGTCATGGATATCTGTCATAACCTGATGAAGTTTGGAGTCAACTTCCTCTGCTGTCCAGGAAAGTCTCTCGCTGTTCTGGCTCATCTCAAAGCCGGATACAAGAACGCCGCCTGCGTTTACAGCCTTGGAAGGAGCTACTACCATGTTTGGCTGCTGCATTAAGAATCTGAGAGCTTCGTTGGTAGTTGGCATGTTAGCAACTTCGATGTAGTATTTAACGTTGTTAGCAACGATCTTCTTAGCCTGCTCTAAATCAACATCGTTCTGAGTAGCGCATGGCATGATGATGTCAACCTTCTGGCCCCATGGTTTCTCACCCGGGAAGAACTGTACGCCGAACTTGTCTGCATAATCCTGAACTTTGTTACGTCCGGATGCTCTCATCTCAAGCATGTAGTTGATCTTCTCTTCTGTTGTGATGCCTTCCGGATCGTAGATGTATCCGTCTGGTCCGGAAAGTGTAACTGCTTTAGCGCCTAATTCAGCAAGCTTCTTAGCAGCGCCCCATGCTACGTTACCAAAACCTGCTAATGCAACTGTCTTGCCAACCAGGGTATCGTTCTCATGTTTCATAACTGCTTCTACATAGTATACGGAGCCGTATCCTGTAGCTTCCGGACGAACTAAGGAACCACCGAAGGATCTTGCCTTACCTGTCAGAACGCCGTTGTAGAATCCGCCGACAATTTTACGATACTGTCCGTACATATAACCGATTTCACGAGCGCCTACACCAAGGTCACCTGCAGGAACATCAATGTCCGGTCCGATGTGACGGTATAATTCTGTCATGAAAGCCTGGCAGAATCTCATAACTTCTCTGTCGCTCTTACCGTTCGGATCGAAGTCGGAACCACCTTTGCACCACCCATAGGAAGTGTTGTAAGGCTGTCTTTGAATGCCTGCTCAAAGCCTAAGAATTTCATGATGGAAAGGTTTACAGACGGAGCAAAACGTAAGCCGCCCTTGTACGGTCCAATGGCGCCGTTGAACTGAACGCGGTAGCCTGTGTTTACATGAACCTTGCCGTTGTCATCCTCCCACGGAACACGGAACTCGATAACTCTCTCCGGAATTACCATTCTCTCGAGAAGAGCTACTTCCTCATACTCCGGATGTGCATCAACAACCGGACCTAAAGAAGATAAAACCTCTTCTACTGTTTGTACGAACTCCGGCTCGTCTGCGTATTTCTTCTCGACTTACGCAATTACTCTGTCAACATACTTGCTCATTGTAATATACCTCCTGTTTGATATATGATTTTAAAAGTTTCACTACTCACTGGAACCATATTATGTATAACTTCAACAAAATTCCCTCACGATTCCTATTGTTTTTGTGAAATTTTCTGTTCTGGTTTTATTATAACGCATTTCACTTATATAAGCAAATTGAATTAGCATTATAATTGTTATTAGATTTTGTTTATATTCCCCAAATGCGGTGTTTTTTACCAATTCCGCACCTGGAGACGGGCTTTACGCCGTACAGCGGCGAAAAGCCTGCAGAGCAGACCTTTCACCGCCTGGTAAGTCTATTTGATTAGCCAAGGAAATTGATAAATGCTGTCAGGATGGAAGCGTTGCAGAAATCGATGAATAAGCTTCCTACTAACGGAACTACCATGAATGCGGTAGGAGCCGGTCCGTACTGTCCTGTAACGGCCTGCATGTTCGCCATGGCGTTCGGTGTTGCACCCATTCCGAAACCACAGAAGCCGGTTGTCATAACTGCTGCATCGTATGTTCTTCCAAGTACGTTGAATACGACAAAGTAAGCGTATACAAACATAAGTATTGTCTGTGCTGCCAGCATTACTACCAGCGGAAGCGCCAGCTCTGCAAGCGCCAGAGTTTCATATCGATCATGGCAAGTCCAAGGAAAATGGACAGACAGGAGCCGCCGAGTGTTCCGATCTCTTCCATCGGGATTTCTTTCTGCATGGCATCCATTACGTTACGGATAACAGCACCTACCAGCATAGCGCCGATGTAGAATGGGAATGTCATCAGCTTTCCAAGGAACATGGAAACAACGGTACCGGCACCGATAGCAATAATCAGATACAGGAAGGCATCCAGGAACTGTTTAGAGTCAATAGCACCTGTTTCGTCTTTTTCAACCATCTCTTCGATAGTTGTATCTAAAGCTGCGGATTTTAAATTAAATTTATGAATTTTATTGTATGCAATAGGTCCGCCGATTGCACAGCCGGCAACAAGACCAAATGTTGCGGAAGCAATGGCAACTACATTGGCATTGGCAACGCCCAGCTCTTCCAGCATCGGGCCGAAGGAACCTGCTGTTCCGTGGCCGCCTACCATCGGAATGGAACCTGTGGCAAGACCAAGTCTTGGATCAAGGCCGAATGCAGATGCAAGGCCTGCGCCCAGACAGTTCTGTAATATTACCATTACCACGGCAAGGAGCAGGAAAACGATGGTCTGAATACCGCCCTTTTTCAGCATTTTGAAGGATGCCGTGTAACCAACGCTACAGAAGAATGCCACCATGAATACATTTTTCAGCGTCATGTCTGCAGAGATTTCAAGAATTCCAGCGCTTCTAACAACCAGATGCAGAATCGCATAGATAAATCCACCGACTACCGGCGCCGGAATACAATACTTACGCAGAATCGCAATCTTGTCAACAAGGATACGCCCCAGTAAAGAACAATGGCCGCAACCGCGGTTGCCTGATACATATCAAGCTCAATAACTTTCATACAACTACCTCCAATAGATTATTTGTTTACGTTGAAGGCAGTATAAATCACTTCTCTCAAAAAACTACAAAATAATTCAAGAATATATTCAAAAATTTATAACAGTTTTTTAACTTTGTTTATAGCATCTTTAGAATTACCCGAAATATTCCGCTGCATGTCCGGCCTGAAATCCGGTGTATGTCAGATTTCCCGGTCGGCGGCCAGCATCAGGCTGTCTATAAATTTCTTGATGCTTACCTTCCCGCCGTACTTCCTCTTACCGCGGATATAATCCATCTCAGCCCTTATCTCCTCAAAGGGGAACAGGGTGCTTGAATAGGATGTGAATGTGTCATTCATAAAATCCTCAATCCCCAGATGGGCGAGGTTGGACATTCCCACGGCAATCGCCCTCCTGATTCGCTGTTCCATGTTTTTAGGGGCGTCGCTTAAAATCTCGCAAAGCTGGCCGATGCTTACCTGGGAAATCGGCCGCTTATTGCTGTGCAGATACTGGCAGATACGCATAATATCATCACCGCCCTTTTCCCCGGACATCCCGAGCCTGTTGAGAATATACTGTACCTTCCGGCCGTAACCGTCGTCTGGTTTCTTTTCTTTGGGCATGTCCGCAATCTCAGCCATGAACATTTTTTTAATGTTGGACAAGGTCTTCTCGTTCTCAATCTGCTTTTCCACCTTCTGGATAACAGACTTCACTTCTATTATATTAATCGGTTTGCTGATAAAGAACTCCATTCCCGCATCATAGGCTTTTCCGACCAGTTCTTTGGCCGAAACCTGGGAAATCATGATGCATCTGGCGCCGCATCCCTTTTCCTTCAGTTCCCTGACCAGTTCAACGCCGTCCTTGCCCGGCATCAGGAAATCCACGAGAATCACATCCGGCTCCAGCGCCAGAATTTCATCCACATTGGCAGGCCCGCCCTCTGTCGTACCGCAGACGGTTCCCAGTTCATTGTCCTCAATAATATCTTCCAGAATACTGATAACGGTTACGTCATCTTCAACAATATAAATTTCCATATCATGACTCCTCTAACATCTCAGCCGGTATCATGATGCGGAACTTGGTTCCTTTACCGGTCTCGGATTCCACATCAATTTTACCTTTAAATTGCTCTTCAACTGCATTTTTCACACCAACAAGTCCGACTCCACGGTAAATGTTTCCGGTCTTTTCGTCAAACTTTGTCGAATACCCCATTTTAAAAATATTGGAAAGCTGTCTTTCTGAAATTCCCGGCCCGTCGTCGGTTATTTCAAATATATAGTCGTTCCCCTCTTTGCGCTCCGCGATACATACCGTACCGCTCTTCTCCTTTGTTTCAATGGCTTCAATTGCATTATTAACCAGGTTTTTGAGTACAGCCATCAATATATAATGCTCTTTGGTTATAAAATTATCCTGGCAGTCATACACGAGGCGCACATCCAGCCTTTTCTCTGCCAGCATGTGATAGGTGGACGCCTCCAGAATCTGAAGAAGATCCTGAAAATTCATCTTTTCCTCATCATACTCCTCATCGATTTCCTCCTCAATTCCCTGAATAATCCTGATGTAATCCTTCTTTATCTCATGGACATCCCTTGCAATTTCGAGGGCCATCTGCTGCATCTCCTTCGGAAGCTCCTCCATCATCAGAGTCTTCTCATAAAGCAGGTAAGCATTGCTCATAACCCTCTCGATTTCTTCTGTGTTCTTATGCATCAGGTAAATTTCATTCTTAAGCCCCGTTGTCATAAGAAACAGTCTCTGGTACCGGTTCTCATGCTCCGCATTCTTAAGGAGAACGCGGTACTGCTTTTCTCCAATCAGCGCAACGGCCGCAAACAGCGTACGCACAGCCGCTATCATCAGCAGATATTTGATGACGGACAGTTCCGGCAGCATTCTTTGTTGTAGGTATTCCTGCAGGGAGACTTCAAAGACATTTGAACAGAAGTCACAGAAAAAGACCGCTACAATCAGACGTTCCATCTGAACGATATGCTTATTCTTGATCTGGAGTTTAAAAATGAGTCCGTAGCAGATATAGAACAGCGCTCCCGGGAGTACCTGAATCAGGCCTGTTTCCAGCGGCATTCCCTGGAACAGCAGTATAACCAGACGGAATATATAGATAGTGCAGGCCGTTACAAAACAAATCGTTCTTGTATGGACCTGGATTCCTACCGTCATAATCAGGACAGGAAGCAGAATAACGGATGTAGAAATACGGAAATTATTTACAAATACATTCCAGTAGAGCTGAGAGGCAAGGGCAATGATCACTCCTATTGCAAGTGTCCGCTTCCACAGTTTCATATTCATCTCAACTGTATTCATTCGTAATGTCCTCCTAACGGCCATAAAGTGTCTTATCCTTTGAACTTTTTATGATAAAAAGTGACAACACACTATTTTTAGTATACTTCTTTTCGGGCGGTCTGTAAATAGGGATTTAACTGAGGTTGGGGGGACGCACCCGGAACGGACCTTGTCCGGTGTGGTGGAGGAGTCTGTCTGAGTCTTCCGGCCCCGTGGGTAGGTTGTCGTGGAAGGGGAATCCGGCCGGAATGAATTGCCGGGGACCGTTTGCACTCTTTGGAGTGCGCATCGGAATGCTAAGCTCGGGAGCGCCGAGTGGCCGCGACAAGGTCCGCCCCGCACTTAACGCGTGAGACACTCAGCGGCCGCAGGCCAGCGGACGGGGCCGATACCCCCGGCGGAGTCTTTCGTCCCGGCGACAACCTTCCTGGAGAAGGAGATACTGCCGACATCTTCCGGCGGAGAAGGAGAGAATGATATCCGGCTCCGCCCTGCAAAAGCAAAACCGCAGTATCTCCTTCTCCAGCCAGCAATGCCATTTAACCGGGACGAAAGGCTCATAGAACCATCCCACCACCCCGTCCGCTGACCGTACCGGCGGCGTCCTCACCTGCTTAATTAACTACACAAGAAACCGGAACGGCGCCATCACAATCCCCGTTATTTTCATGGCCAGCTTCTTCCATCCCGGGATTTCAGCCACCTTTATATGAGAAGGCGTCTCATACTCCGACGCATTCACTACTCTGCGGCAATCCTCCCTGATGGCATCGAAATGACCTTTGAGTTCTCTGGTCAGCCCCTCGCTTTTGATTACCAGCATCAGCTCCGTATCGAGATATGTGCTTCTCAAGTCAAAATTATAGGAACCGACTGCCGCGATGTCGTCTCCGAGTGTAAAGGACTTTCCATGGGTCGAAATCCCTCCGTCATATTCGTAAAGAGGGATTTCCAGAGCCGTCAGGTCTTTTTTTCTGCGCAAATAGTCGCTGGATGCAAAGAAATTGTCTCCATTTTCTACCGAATTGAGGACTATTTTCATATCCGGTACGGCTTCCTTCACTTCTTTTAGGCGTTTTTCCATATATGTATTGCATACGAGATAAGGGGTATGGATTTCTGTCTCTTTTCCGGCCTCTTTCATAAGCTGTGTCAGCTGATAAAATACCTCCGGCTCTTTTGCGTATATCCCGGTAGGATTAGTTACCAGGCAGATGCCTTCCGTCTCATAGGTCTGCTTTTCATAATCCGGTCTGGCAAACAGCTCCGGATTGTCTTTTCTGAGGGAGTTCATCCTGTTTCTCAGCATCTCCCGCTTTTCGGCAATGCTTTTCCTGTCCTCAAGTTTTTCACTGTCGGCAAACGGCTTTGTCACTTCAAGGTTCCAGACGCCCTGAAAATAATTTTCAACCTGATAAAGGGAGCTCAGTCCGTCGTTTGTGCCATGTGCCGAATTATATACAAGAACCTCCCGATCCAGACTCCCGTGTTCCGTGTCATAATCGCCTATAAAGTAATCAAAGGAATTGCGCCCGCCGAGAATATAACCGATATCATCTACAATCACATACTTGTCGTGCATCCTCCCCTGGGTTTTCCAGGGTTTAAGTAAATTAATCGGGTTGTAATGGCGTATCTCGATATTAGGATGGGACGACACGGCATAAAACAGGCTCCTTCCCGTCATTCTGACCAGCCCGGAAAAACCGTCCACCATTATCTGCACCTTTACTCCCTGATCCGCCTTCTCCAGGATCAGGGCAAGAAGATCTTTCGTGCTTTCCCCATCCCTCATATCAAAGGTGGACAGAATAATCCGCTCCTCCGCCTGGTTTATCAGACGGAGACGTTCCTCCCAGGCGCTTAGATTTGTCTCAAGAATCATTGCACGGTCAACAAAAGCATCTTGCTTTCCGTCCACCATTGATGCAAGTTCCGGCAGCAGACCGGTTCCCTCCTTTACTTCTTTATAATTAAGGAAGGGAAAAACGGCCCCTACAGCCAGATACAGCAGAATCAGGACAGGCAGGAGCCAGAGGCGCTTTTTGTTTTTATGTTTCATTCCATTTCCTCTTTTTTCAGCGTTTTAGTAATATTGGCGGCAAACTTTTCAATCCGCGCTTCAATCCCGGGCAGCTTCATCGCCGTTCCCGCTTTATTGGCCGTCTCCATCATCGCAAAATTTCCCGGAAGATAAAATGTCTTGTTCATGTTGAGAGCGGCAATCAATTGTTCGGCAACTATATCACTGCCTGAATAACCGGAGACTATAATGCCGAACAGCGCTTTGTCATAAAATCTCGTAGTTCTGAACAATGCGGTCAGCCGGTTGATAAATGCCGTCATATTTGCCGAGAGGGCATCGTTATAATTGGGACACAGCATCACAACGGCATTGGCCCGTTTCACAGCCGGATAAACATCTTCCGCAATAACCCCGCCGTAAAAGCAGCTTCCCTGCTCCCCGAAGTGGAGACACATTCTGTAGGGGCAGCCGGAGCAGTCGGACAGAGTGCCGTTTCTAAGCCCAATTTCCGTAATATGAAAACCTTCCAATTTTTCCCTCACCGCATTCCATACAGCAAATGTATTGGATGTCTGATGGCTGGATGCGTGCAGGACGAGCAGATCCGGACATTCATACACGGGATTTTTAAAATCCAGAATCTCCCGGACCAGAAGCCCGGCGCTCTTTTGGTAAGCAGTCATTAAATCCGTATCCATATTCTGGGCTACGATGGCAAAATTCGCCAGGGAACTTGTACCTTCCACCAGAGGACGGCCCACAAAAGTACAGCCGGCGAAGTTAGCCGTAAAGGTAAGTTCCCTGGCTGCAGATTTGGTAAAAAGTTCACTTCCGGCATCTACGATAATTCCGCCTGTCCAGCCATCCAGCATACCCGGATGTTCCCTAAGAAATTGAATCACTCTGTAATATTCCAGATTAATTCCGGTTTTCCCGAGGGAAACGGCAAACAGCAGCCGCTTTGAACCGCCTGCTGTGTCTTTTAAAAAATACGTCATTTCCTCCGCTCTATGAATCTCATAGACAGAACGCCCTTTAAGCGCTACATCCAGCACGCCCTCCAGACGCCCCGACTGTGCGCTCTCAATGTCCGTCAGCAACCACAATGATATCCGAACTGTTCACACCAACGCTTCCTTTCTTACGGCACGACTCGCTTTCTATGCGGAGTACGCGACGCTTAGTCTGCCAAAAGCGCCGGGCTCTCTCTGAACATCAGGTTATACAATTTTCTTTAAATTATCCTCTGCTGCGGCAATTCTACGGTAGAGCTGTTCCGGCAGAGGCAGAACCTCTGTCTCAAGGCCGAATGCGGTATACCGGTTCTTTACACCCATATAGATCCCTCCAAGGAAGACGGAGCCGCAGTGCCATTCTCCGCGCATCATCAGAACCAGGGAAATGGCTCCCGAGGAATAAGCAGGGGCGATAAACGGTTTGAAGCCGATAGCCCTCATATGAAGATTTGCCGTCACGGTTAATTCCGTAAGCTCTTTCGACAGTTCATCATTATAATCCGTGATGGAATCCGCTACCACCAGATCCTGACCGTGTGGGCCAAAGGAGCGGCCTTCTGTCAGAAACCGTTTAAAGCGTTCGTCACGTTTTGCAAAATATGCGGCCCGGGCATTCATGACGCCCAGCCCGAATCCATGAACCTGCTCAGGGCGGAGTCCCTGATAATCCAGAACACCGCTGTCATCCTTATTGCTCTCCAGCCAGGCCGTTTTTGCCAGCGGATCGACCGGATCAGACACGACGGCAAAAAGACCTTTAAAATTTTCTTTCTTGCCTGTCTGGCATACTGGGCCACGATTTTGGAATTGTTTTCAAACTGGTACATTCTCAAGTCCTTGACTCCTGAACCAACCGGCGGAATCCCTTTGGAGGCCACAAAAACAAAAACGTCGCATTTGAAGAGATCCTCCGCACTCACGATATCTATTTCCGGAAGGGCGTCGTAATCCCACGGGTAAGCAATCTGGTTCTCCTCAAATTCCCATCTGGCCGTCACTTTATCGGAAATATCACAGATTCCGATGGAGCTTATCACATCGCCGCCCAGCAGGTGAAGGCCGGTGAGAAGCGTACTCCCCACATCCCGATTGCCAGCACATTCACGCGCTTTTGCCGCCCTCCTGTCTTTCCCTGAGTATCTCGATAAATTTAGGATGACGCAGGTTCACGGCGCGCATTTTTCCTGCCCTGATTACGCTTTCCGTCCACTCGTCAGCCTTTTTTCCCCCGGCCGCCTCTTCCAGCTTCACGCTGCAAAGCCATGAAGAATCCTCTTTTTCAGCAAACAGCATGGAGGAATCATTGACCTTAAACGATGCGCGGCAGCTTCCCGGCTCCCTGTCAAAAAGATATACAAGAGAGGTCACCTCCTTCGGGGCTTCTGTTTTTTCATACGGCAGGCTGCCGTCCAGTGAACAGCAGAGCTGTCCCTCTATTTTGTAATAGTACATTTTTCTCCTCCTTCTTTAAAATGCTTCTCTACCTGTCATGCTCATGCCCCGCCGCCTTTTTTGTCCGGTAGAGCATCTGGAGATCATTTTCCAGATATACCGACGCAGCCAGGTTCGGATCATAGCTTACGCAGTCCCCTTTATCCGGGCAGAGGGGAAGAATGACCGCCTCTGATAACCGGCTGAGAGTCAGGTTTCTTGCAAACAGATCGCGGTATTCGGCCTCGAGGACCAGCATAATATCCCTGGCATTTCTGATACAGCAGGCCGAAAATTCAAACAGTGAATCGCTGCTGCAGTCTTTCAGCGGCGGCACCGCATAGGGCAGTATCATATTAATGGATGGAGTCAGGCCGGCCACCTGTACCGTATCACGGCGGACCGTATCTCCCCCGACAAAGGGATAAAGCGTGGACTCCACGAACCAGAATTTAAGGTTCGGCACAAAGTAAACGCTGTCTGCCTCCACTCCCTTTGTCGCCATCGTATCGCGTCCATACCCGGAAATCAGTCCAAGAAGCACTTTCTTGATCTCCACCCCTGCTTCCTTGAACATCGGTTCCAGAGCCTCAAAACGGCCTCCCCGGTGCAGTAAATCATCCACCAGGATTACAGGCCGGTCAAAGGATTTGATTCCTTTTATCTGGCTGCTCAGAGGGGAATAGTAAGGGAATGCTTCAATGGCATCTTCCTTCAATTCCGGGTCAAATACCTTATCGGTATGGAGTGTTTTTGTCACCGTATTAGGTATTACCTTTCCTCTCAGAATCTTGCCGAAGGGAACACACATATACTCACCCAGTATTCTTGGCTCCACCGGTTCTCTTGGCACCCCGTTCAGAGTAGTTATTTTATCTACAAGCCGGTGATATATCAGGCTTGCGGAAAGTGACAGAACCAATTGCCCCGGATACAGACCCGTCATCGTTCTCTGCAAATCATGATGCGCTTTGTAAATGGCTTTTAATACCCTGGGATTGCTGGAAAACGGTTCCTTCAGCGTTGTCTCCAGATTCTGCATCAGCAGAAGCGGCGCATGCATATCCACCAGGAACAAAGGCGCATCCTCCTGGAATTCCGGCGCCTTAACGAAGCCCTGCCGTTCAATGGCTGAGCTTACGCGCTTCGGGCAGACTCCCTCATATGGGAAAATATGGCATAGCCGCATTTCCAGGCGAAGGAGCGGGCGATCACCTCAGCCAGAAGAAGCTGCTCCGCATCATAAATCGCCGGTTCCTTTTCCACATGGATTCCCGATATCAGAAGAATTTCCCCTGAAGTGTGGCGGCGGACCAGATCTGCCAAATCTACCTTTTTCAATACTGCAAACAGCTCATCCGGATCCAGATAGCGGAACCTGGCAACTCCTACCAGGCGGTTGTCCTCCACCGTATTTCTCAGCAGAAGCAGGTTGTCACCCGCAGCGCGGATTGATTCCATTATCTGGGCCCTGTGCTCCTCATCCCGCAGTACCGACTCTGAAATCTCGGACAGAAGCGCCTCATCCGGCTCCCCCGGTTCCTCAAATACAATTGCCCTGGCCCGGATAATTGGCTTGTATTCCGGTTCTCTCAGATACAGGCCGTTGTAATAAATATATTCCTGGACAGACGGATCAATCAGGTTGGAAATATCGCGGTTCATATCGATATTTTCCCTGATTTTTGTGGAGCTGATGTCCTCCAGGTGTTCCGGAAGCTCCAGTTCATATACTTTTCCCGTAATGGACTCCATCATTTTTCTGTTAAACCGGTTATCCGACCTGACATCTCCGACACGGCGGAAAGCTATATGGTTCATCGAATGGATGGAATTCTCACATGGTTCCTTTTTATAGGAAGAAGCGTTGGCTATCACGTCGCTTCCGGCCACAATATATACTTCCCTGCCGGCAAATACTTCCTTCAGCCGCTTTAAATCCGCCGGATTTGCAATATTAACGGGAATGTCATCCGGGAACAGGTTTACATGAAATTCATCGGCCACCGACATATTGACAATCTGGCGCCGGATCAGATGGGGCTGCGCCTTCTTGGACCATGAAAACTCGTCCACCGCCAGATAAACCTCATATCCCATATTCCGAATTTCGCGTACGATTTCTTTATGCGACAAAGTAAACGGATCAAACGTCCCCGGGAAGAATGCCACCGCATTCCGTTCGCCTATTGTAAAATCCCCTTCCGTCAAACGGTATTCCGTGATGAAACGGCAGATATTGGACAGAGCGGCCGCACGGTAGAAAGCGGTCAGCTCATCCCCTTTATTTTCATTTAATAAAAACAGCAGTTTTCTGAAGCAGAGTGAGAATATTTCATTCTTTTCACTGCAGGTCAGCCGCTTTGAACCAAACACCGTCTGGCCGATTACAAGAAGAGCCTCCTGGCTTACTGTCTCCCTGTAATTGGCGAGACCGTTCAGAAGCATTCCCAGAAATCTGCGTCTCCGGCACTCCCAGCCGTCCTTCTCATCCATGAACCGCTCCCGGTAACAGGGATAGCACTCCAAAAGTATGCCCACCGTATCGAGCGCCACCGATACGATTCTGTCATTCGGGCTGGCCATCAGGCTGCTTAAATAAACAAGTATTTCGTCCAGCTGTTCGGTCGGCAGCCACAGTGCCACTTCTCCCAGATAGCGGGGAATATATTTGGAAAATTCATATTCTCCAACTTCCAGGCCCTTCACCAGCTCGACCGAGATCTCATTTCTCTGATCCGGGGTCAGCAGCTCAATAACCCGAAGCAGGGCATGGCCGGCGTCATGGCGGACCACCACATGCTCACTCACTTTGATCAGATTTGAAAAATGGGCGGCAATGTGCAGTATATGCTCATATTTTCCATGATCAATCTGATCCACCAGAAGTTTTATGTTGACCGCCTTGATGATCCAGGGCGTGGATGTCTTCAGGTTATCGAGGAAAATGTCGGAAACCACATCGCGGTCGTAAAGCGCTTTCTGCTGAAGCTCCGTATCGTATCCAAGATTATTTAACACACGGTACTGAAGGAAGGTCATCGTAATATCGCCTTCCACCGTTGTCTCCATCACGCATTCAGCGATGTCCTTACAGCAGGGATGGGACGGCTGATATGCCGTGATGAGTTTGAATGCGCGCCATGCGGCAATTCTCACTTCCGCCTCTTTGGAATCCGCCTCATAAATGGCGAATCTTCCGACCCTGCCCAGTTCCTCTTCACTGAAAAGTTCAAACGGCATGAAATGCACGGTATCCAACAGTACGAATGCCTCCCCCGGCTCCAGCTCTTCCCCCCGTTCATACCATTTTAAAAATGCATGGAGGAAATGATGGAAATCCGCGGCTCCCGCATACTCCACCACAGAATCCAGAACCACCTTCAGGTTGTAACGGATACGGCGTTTCTGCTGGACTGTGAGCTTGTGATCCGGACGGATAATCATCTCAAGATATTCATTCCAAAGCTCCATCACCCGTGCCTCGGCGATGTCCGGCATATCGGCCGGACGCTCTTTCCGGTACCCCGCGTTAAACCGGGCAATCACGTGGCCCAGGAGCTTGCCCGCCTGCGCCCTGATATCACCTTCCCTGTGCATGAGAAGCTCATAGAGAAACCCCAGCGTCTGTTCTTTCTGCTTATCGTTTGTATAGGTGAAATATTCTTCAAAAATATTCAGGTAGGCGCGGACATTCTTCCAGCTCTTCTCGCTTCTGGCCGCCTCCAGAAGATTTCCAAACTGGCGTTCCGCCGCCATGCGGTGCATGATTTCAATATTATGTTCTATTCCCATAAAAACGAGAGACTCTATGGTCTGCTCCGTATTTCTGAGCGAAATGTCGGGAAGGGGCGCCCGTTTTACCGGATGGCCGTCCAGCCCCACATCCACTCCCAGGGAACGCATGTAATCCTCGAAGTCATGCAGCTTGGAATATACGAAGCGGTAGCGGTTCATCTTTGTCTCGTCCACATTGTCCAGTTTGGACAAGATGACATTAAACGCCTCATCGAGACTGGAAATATAAGTAATCTCCCTGCCATCCTCTCCCCGGCTCTGTTTTACCCGGAAATCCGAGTAAATCAATACCAGCGATTCCACTGACAGGTTCTCCGGTTCCAAATCCCAGGTAGAATGATTGGCCGCTATATGGCCTGTATATTCCATGGAGTGATTGTTAAACCACTGGTTTGTATAGTAATAGTGGAGATAGGGAACGCTCATTCGGCTTGCAGCCGAATTTACCCAGATCATGGCCGGCGGCGGCCCCGGATGTCAGCGCCAGATCGATGGGAACTCCGGCCTCCCACAGGCCGCGTCCCACGGTCATAGCCACATAATGGACTCCGGCGATATGTTCCAGCGTCCTAAAGGGAGTGACATCGGCATTCAGACGCATCATCTCATAGATATATTCTTTAATGAAAGTTTGTTTTAACCGTTTGTATTCCTCATAGGTCTCAAATTTACCGGCCTCCTCATCAATCAGAAAGCCGAAATCGTAAAGCGGATCATAGGGCAGTATCTCGCGCTCCATATTGAAAAAATACTGGAGAATTTCGAGATAGAACAAAGCTCCTGCTGAAAATCTGTCCGTTTCTTTAGAAAATTCTGCGTCAGGATACAGAATATGGCAGGCATACTGGTATGTGAATTTCATCCAGCCCTCTTCCGGCTCCCGCCAGCGGTTCTTCACAGATTTCAAAGACAAGGCGGCAGGATACCCGCTTTTTAATAGGAATAAGACGGATTAACTGCTCTTCCCAGTGTTCTTTATTCATTAACATCAAAATGTTTTTCTTGCTTAAGCCGGATTTCTCAAGAAAATCTTTGCGGCACAGCTTTTCGGTGAGATCGGTGATAATCTGGCGGATTTGTTTTTTACTCATTCCGGTTCCTCCTTGATTGGAATTTGGGATGGCATATATCAGCAGCTCAGTTCCGCTATAGGGCACTGTTTTTGCTTATTGTACATTATACCACCTCGTCTTTCTTCAATCCAGCGGAATTGGAGATTTAGTTAAGCAGGTGAGGACGCAGCCGGTACGGCCAGCGGACGGGGTGGTGGGGTGTTTATATGAGTCTTTCGTCCCGGGGGGTGGTGGCATCGCTGGCTGGAGAAGGAGATACTGTGGTTTTGTTTTCGCAGGGCGGAGCCGGAGAGAATGATATCCGGCTGGACTGCTTCTTCGAGGGATAGCTCTAAGACAGAGGAAGGCAAAGCCCCCCGGGGTTACGGACAAATTCGCTCCGAACTCCGAATGAGTTCGAAGCTCAAGTTGTCCCGGATTTTGCCCTGTAGGGCTAAAATCCGCCCGGCGCGCTTTGTCTCCCTCTGCCTAAGAGCTATCATCTCGGGCGAACGTCCTTCCGGATATCATTCTCCTTCTCCGCCGGAAGATGTCGGCAGTATCTCCTTCTCCCGGAAGGTTTTCGCCGGGACGAAAGACTCCGCCAAGTGTATCGGCCCCGTCCACTGGCCTGCGGCCGCTGAGTGTCTCACGCGTTAAGTGCGGGGGGCGGACCTTGTCGAGGCCACTCAGTGCTACCATGTGCGGGAAATACGATATGCCTTCAATGCGCCTTTTATAAAAAATTGTGGAAGATTTAATATCAGCCTGACGGAAACACGTAGTGGCCGCGACAGGGTCCTCCCCATTTAAGGTTGGAGACAATCAGCGCCCGGAACGGACCATGTCCGGTGCCGCGAAAATTTCCGCCTGAGTGTTCCGTCCCCGGCGAAAAACTGACCCGGGGAAGTAGGCGGAATCAATTGCGGAGGGGACATGGGAGTCCGCCGGTGCTTGGCGAGGTCCCTCACGAGCTTAGCACTGCTGCGCACTCCAAAGAGTGCAAACGTTCCCAGCAATTCATTCCGGCCGGATTCTCCACGACCAACCTCCCACGGGGACGGAAGACTCAGACAGCCCCCCTCACCACACCGGACATGGTCCGTTCCGGACGCGTCCTCCAAACCTCAGTTAAATCTCCATTTCTTATTCATTCTCTGCCATTTTTCTGATATAATTAAAAAATATTTATTTTTTTACTATAGTTATCTTAACTAACAAGGAGGTTATTATGCAATATGAGATTAAAGGCGGCAATCTTCCGGTTGTGATCCTCTCTTGATAATGGGAGTCGGTATTTAATGAAAGCGGGGCCATGTGCTGGATGAGCCCTAATATGGAGATGACCACTTCCGGCGGAGGCATCGGAAAATGTTCGGTCGTATGTTTTCAGGAGAAAATCTGTTCCAGAATATCTATACTGCCCGCAATGACAGCGGAATGATTGCCTTTGCCTCCTCATTTCCGGGTTCTATCAGGCCGGTTGAGATACGCCCGGGAGACGGTCTGGTTGTCCAGAAGTCCGGTTTTCTGGCCGCTGAAGCCGGTGTGGAGCTTTCCGCCTTTTTCCAGAAAAAGGCTGGAGCCGGTTTCTTTGGCGGTGAGGGGTTTATTATGCAGAAGCTGTCCGGCCGCGGTACGGCTTTCCTTGAAATTGACGGCGCAGCGGTTGAATATGACCTGGCTCCCGGACAGAAGATGATTGTTGATACCGGGTACCTGGCAGCTATGAGTGAGACCTGCTCCATTGATATCCAGGCCGTAAAAGGCGCAAAAATATGTTGTTCGGCGGTGAAGGCTTCTTTAATACAATTATCACCGGACCAGGACATATCATCCTTCAGACCATGCCGGTTTCTAAAACTGCCATGTGCATGTACCAGTATATGCCGCATCCCAGCAACTGATAACTGCCTGTCCGTCCAGCTGTGTGTGAAAAAGGACACCTTTGCGTGTCCTTTTTTCAATTGGAATTGAATACTGCAAAAAACATTTGACAAACATGGCTTTATCCGTCATAATATAAACAGTAACTATTATTAATATCATATAAAGAGAGGCTGCTTATGAAAACACTTAAGTACAGCCGCCAAAGGGAATCCATTAAAACCTGCCTGATGGGGCGTAAGGATCATCCTACTGCTGACGCCTTATACACCAGCATCCGGGAACAGTTTCCCAATATCAGTCTCGGTACCGTGTACCGGAATCTGAACCTTCTGGTGGATTTAGGCGAGATACGTAAGCTTTCCTGCGGGGATGGAACCGATCACTTTGACTATGACACTTCCCCCCATTACCATTTTGTATGTAAAGAATGCGGAAAGATCATGGATATCTCTATGAATGCGGCAAAGGGGCTGGAGGAAGAAGCAGGCAGGCATGTCAATGGAACGATTGAGGATCATACGATTTTCTTCTATGGCACCTGCGGTGACTGCTCTTCTGCTGCCGGCCGGTAATTTTAAAAATTTTTTAAATCTGTATTGACAGATGAAACAAGTTGTGATATCTTAATATCAGTAATCATTATCGTTATTGATTTCGATTACTGAGATACACAACACTAATTAAACTAATATTTATATATGTAAAGAAAAGGAGAGAATAGCAATGAAAAAATTTGTATGTATGGTATGTGGTTATGTTCATGAGGGTGAAGCTGCTCCGGAGAAATGTCCGGTATGTAACGCTCCGGCTGATAAGTTCAAAGAGCAGGATGCCGAGATGGCGTGGGCTGCTGAGCATGTTGTAGGCGTAGCACAGGGCGCCAGCGAAGATATCATGATGGACTTAAGAGCTAACTACGAAGGCGAATGTAAAGAAGTTGGTATGTACCTTGCCATGGCAAGAGTTGCACATAGAGAAGGCTATCCTGAGATTGGTTTATATTGGGAGAAAGCTGCTTACGAAGAGGCTGAGCACGCTTCTAAATTTGCAGAATTACTTGGCGAAGTAGTAACTGACAGCACAAAGAAGAACCTTGAGATGCGTGTAGAAGCTGAAAACGGCGCTACGGCAGGTAAATTTGACCTGGCTAAACGTGCTAAAGCTGCTAACCTTGACGCTATCCATGACACAGTTCATGAAATGGCCAGAGATGAAGCTCGTCACGGAAAAGCATTCCAGGGCTTATTAGAAAGATACTTTGGTAAGTAATACGAAATCACCACAGCGTATTTACTATACAACTACTAACAATATATAAGTGAAATACTCCTCCACCATTTAAAATCAACAAAAAACGCCTGGGTGAGCCGGAAAAACGGTCTCTCCCAGGTATTTTTTATGTAACGGAAAAATTCAGCTATTGCGGCGGCTTCTGCACACTTCGAACTGCCGCGTCAACTACATGCTCCATCAGAATACAGGATGTGATGGCCCCGACTCCGCCAGGAACCGGTGTGACAGCCTGCACTACAGGCTCCACCGCAGAAAAATCCGCATCACCGCATATCTTTCCGTCCGCTCCGGTGTTTACGCCGACATCGATGACAATCTGGCCCGGCCGTACATGTTCCGCACCTATCAGGCCGGCGCAGCCGGCGGCTGAAACGATTATTTCTGCTTCCCTGCAGAGACGCCTCACTTCTGCAGGCGCCGTAAAAATATGGCATACTGAAACCGTAGCCTCCTCATTCAGCAAAAGCAGTGCAATAGACAGGCCGACATTGATCCCCTTTCCAATAACCGTCACCCTCTTCCCTTTCAGGGGAATCCGGTAGTATCGCAGCAGTTCCAGGCAGGCGGCCGCCGTACATGGGGCAAAATCATTGCCTGTCCTTGTCACCATCTGTCCCATGGCTGCTGCGGTTATCACATCCGCGTCCTTTTCCGGCCTTAAAATTCCTGATAGCTGCATCTCATCCAGGTGTGGCGGAAGCGGGCGGAATATCAGGCAGCCGTGGATACCCGGATCCGCATTAATCGCTTCCAGCGTCCGCCTAAGATCTTCAATGGATACCGTCTCATCAAAGAGGAACCGCTTTACATCCACTCCCAAGGCCCGGGCCTGCTTCACTGCTCCCCGTTCATAGGCAATGTCGTTCCCCCTGCTGCCGACCCGTACTATTCCCAAAGTGGGAATGACTCTCTTTCTCTGCAATGCTTCGCACTTTTCCCTGATTCTCCTGCGGACGTTTTCCGCAACCGGCTCTCCTCTCAACAGAGACGCCATATGTATCACTCCTTTTCCCAATCCGATTAGACGAAGGCTGAACTGTAACGATTAGATTCCCTGTTCCTTTAATATTTCCTTCAGCTTCTCTTCCTCTCCTGCCTTCATCTTATAGCAGTGTTCCGGCGCCGGATAGGTTCCGTCGTGGCATTCGCTGACAAACTGCCCCACCGCATTAAGTATCACTCCGCGGACATCGGCATATTTCTTTGCAAATTTTGCATTTTTCTCATAGAATCCAAGCAAGTCGTAGAAATTAATCATCGGGCTGTCACTGTAAGGCCCGCAGCCGGTTCCCAGAATCGGAATGCTGCTCCTCTCATAGATAATTTTGGCTACCTCTGCCGGTACGGCCTCCACCACTACGGCTATGGCTCCCGCCTTTTCAAATGCTTCCACCTCTTTAATCAATTCCACGGCCGCCAGCACATCACGCCCCTGTGTCTTGTATCCCCCCTGCTGAAGCGCTTTCTGCGGGGTCAGGCCCGTATGTGCGATGACCGGAATACCGGCCTTCGTCAAAGCTTCGACCGTATGGACGATCTCCATGCCGCCTTCAACCTTTACACAGTCCATACCTGCTTCACGGATATAACGTCCTGCATTGCGGATCGCCTCTTCATCGCTGATCTGATAGGAAAGAAACGGCATATCTCCCATAATAAACGCACTCGGCGTGCCTGCACGGACTGCTTTCGCGTGTTCTATCATAATATCTAAATCTGCCTCATTTGTCGTCTTATGGCCCAGCATAACCGTGGCAATGGAATCCCCCATATTTATAATTTCAATTCCGGCTTCCTCCGCCAGAACCGCCATCGGATAATCATACAGAGCCGTACGGGCCAGTTTTTCACCGTTTGCTTTTTTCTCCAAAATATAGCTCAGCGTCACCTTTTTTCTTGCTTCCATTTTAAACTCCTCCTTATGTATTCAATTTCCCTCTTGACTCGCAGGCCTGTGCGAAGCTGCCGGTATCCGGAATCAGCCACCTCAGTTCAGCCCGAAAAATTCTGCAACCTTGCCGACAATATGCTCTCCGATACCGTCATATGCCTCATGGGTACTGCCGCCGATATGGGGACTTGCTGTGAATCCTCTTACTCCGAACAGCTCCGACTCTAGCCTTGCATTGTCCCCAAGCCCCTTGCCGGCCAGCTCATTTACCAGGACATCCGTGCTGAATCCGGCCAGTTTTCCGCTTAGAAGCGCCGCTTTCGCCGCCGCCTCGTCCACTACTCCGCCCCTGGCACAGTTGATTAGAATTGCTCCGTCCTTCATCTGAGCAAACTCTTTTTCTGAAATCATTCCTCTGGTTTCTCCGGTCAGCGGCGTATGAAGGCTGATATAATCGGAAATGGCGCACAATTCTTCAAGCGTTTCCGCTTTGTCAGCTCCCTTTTCCTTCATTGCCGCCGCATCCACGTAAGGGTCGTATGCCGCCACTTTCATATTAAAGGCCCGCGCCAGTTCAGCTACCCGGCTGCCTATCTTGCCCAGCCCTATTATGCCGAGGACATGGCCGCCCAGCTCATGGCCGGTATACTTATATTTATTCCAGATACCTTCCTGCTGCACCTCCTGATTCGCTTCCATCGTAAAGCGGGACAAATCTATCATCTTTGAGATTACCAGCTCCGCAACCGCGTTACAGTTGATTCCCGGAGCGTTTTGAACCCTGATTCCAAGTTCCCTGGCATATTCCAGGTCAATGTGGTTCGTTCCCGGCGCACACGGCAATCATTTTACGCGTTTCGCCGCCGTATCCAGGATATCCCTGCCGATTTTCGGATCGACCCGCATTACCAGCAGATCATACTCCGGCAGCATCTCTTTAAGCTCATCCACCGACGGGAGTATCTTAATATCCACCTCCGCCCCCAGCGCCTGAAGGCCTTTTGCAATAACAGGAGAAACACGATCAATAATTAATGCTTTCATATACAACAACCCCTTTCTGTTTTCCTTTTGCCCTTATTATAGATTGGCAGTGTCATGAATACAAATATATAATAGTCATTTTATTTATGACTAAAAGTTATTATTCAAAGCAGGATTTACCAATATCAACGGAAACGGAGCTTATCTCTGTCCGCTAACCGCTCTCTTCAATTTCCTGCTCTGCATATACTGCCCGCCAATCACTACAATAAATATCACATAACAGATAATATCCGTCTTTGTTCCGGGCCAGATTCCGCAGACAGCGCAGACAGCCATTAAAATCCGCTCGATTACGTTCAGCTTTCGGAATACAAATCCCTCGAAACAGGCACACATGCAAAACAAACCGACAAAACTCGAGAACACAATGGCGACTATCGATATGATATTTCCCTGTAACAGCAGTTCCTGGTGATATACAAACATAAACGGTAAAATAAACCCAGGCAGCCCAAGCCTCGTCGCCGTAACCGAGGTCTTAAAGTAGTCGGCTTTCGCTATCTTTGAGGCAACTAAGGCTGCACTGGCAACCGGAGGCGTGATATTAGCCAATGCCGCATAATAATAGATGAACAGATGGACGGCCAGTTTGTCAAATCCCAATTCTACCAGTACACTGCCGGCTAACGATGCCACAAGGACATAAGCGGCTGTCGTAGGAACTCCCATGCCAAACAATATTGTAACTGCCATTGTTAGTATCAGAGCCACAAGGCCCACACTGCCGGATAATGTTTTGATAAAGAATACAATATTCATCGCAAGACCCGTCATGACAAATATCTGCGTAACAATTCCCATAGCGGCACAGGCTGCCGCTACTGTCATCGCACTTTTAGCCCCGCTGATCAGGCCGTTATATAAAAAGCCCCAAAACTGTCTGGTCAGGACGAATTTCGGATTGCGCACGCTGTTTTTACAATGTAGCAGATAACAAGAATAACACAGCCTAAAAATGCACTCCGCATTACCGATGTCCCGGAAATCAAAAGTATGATGATAGCCAGAAGCGGAAGGAAAAAGAGGCCGTCTTCCTTCATAAGTTTTTTCTTATCCGGAATCATTTCGTCCGGCAGTGGTTCAAATCCGCAGCGAAGCGCACGCATGTGTACGGAAATTCCTGTGGTCACGTAATACATTAATGCGGCAGGAAGAGCGCACAGTGCGATTTTGGCATAGGGGACGCCTATAATGCCCGCCATGATAAATGCGCCGACTCCCATGACGGGAGGCATAATCATCCCTCCGGTAGAGGCTACCGATTCAATAGCTCCCGCATAATACGGTTCATAGCCGCGGTCCTTCATCATAGGAATTGTGAAGGTACCGGTGGACGCCACGTTGGCCACAGCGCTTCCGTTGATTGACCCAACCAGCCCGCTTCCGATTACTGCAGCCTGTGCGGCTCCGGAACGTGTCTTTCCTCCAAGGGCAATCGCGATATTGATGAAGAACTGCCCGCACCGCTGGACTCCAGTAGCCCGCCAAAAATCATAAACAAAACAATATAAGTGGCCGAAACATTCAGCACCGTTCCAAAAATACCATACAGATAGGTCGTTACACTGGCTATCAGCCTCGGCCAGCTGTATCCCGCGTGATGAAAGATGCCGGGAAGATATTTTCCAAAATGACCATATAGCAGAGATAACCACCAATCCCGGAAGCAGAGACCGTATGTACGTCTTGTCGCCTCCAGAACGGCGAGAATCAGTATAAAGCCAATGATGGTATCCATCCCCGTGTACCGGCCTGCCCGGTTTAATAAAGCGTTAAAATTCACAAATATATAGGCGGTTGATACCAGCGCCATAATCAAAAAACAGATGCTTGCGATTTGAGACAAACATGTGCGGCCGGAATGCTTATCATCTTTTATAATCATCGCGCTAAGAAATACCAGTGACAGTGCAAAAGCGAGATGAATATCCATATGTTTGGTGGGATCGATTGACGGCATCATTACCTGCCAAAGATGGTAAACACTCATAGCAAAAGCCACAACCGGAAAAATTTTACCTGCAATTTTGCTTATCTTGTTCTCCATGCCCAAGTCCTTTCTCTTGTTAATGAAAGACCCGGGCACCGCAGCTACAGAGTCCAGGCCTTTCAATAAAGTTGATATTCAGATGTTTATACTCGTCCTACTGGCCGACCGTATAGGCATCATCCCATACACCGGCCTCTTTAAAATATTTCGCTGCTCCCGGATGGATCGGAACCTGGGTCGGCAGGCCGTGAAGTGCATTTTCCGCGGTAATACAGGTGGCCGGGGCATAATAATTTGCCAGGGCATCGACATTTTCACAGATTGTTTTGACAAAGGTATAGGCTACATCTTCACTCATAGCAGCAGACGCAAACTGTTCCGCAGGAGCTGCCATGTTAATATAATCTTCCGCCACAAATGGCAGTGTGCCGCCGGCAATCACCGACTGGAAAAAGTCTTTGCTCTCACTGCAGGCCAATTTAATTTTTTCCGGATCCTGAGGAAGCGCCCGGCAGTCCACCGTCGTGTACAGCGACTCCAGATAGGAGGCGGGAACTTTTGCACTGCAGAAGCCCCAGATCATGTCTACCGTGCCGTCCTTCAATGCATCGACAGCCTGATCGTTGGCCAGATTCAGCATTTTACAGTTGCTGTCATTATAACCGTAAGCCGACATAAGCGCCGTGGCCATTGAAGCGATACCGGAGCCGGACGGACCGAGAACGACTGTCTTCCCCTCGAGATCTTCCAAAGACTGAATACTGCTCTTATCAAGGACTATCGCCACACTCTCCACATCGTATAAGTCCATCAATGCCAGGATCTTGTCGTTTGGGCCATCCTCCGCAAAAGGGCCCTGTCCGACGTAGGCATCATACATCTGTGTCGTATGGCCGATATTGATATCTCCGGACGCCAAAAGGCGGCAGTTCTCTATCGAGCCCCCGGTAGCCTGTACCGTAACAGACATATTAGGTATCTTTTCCTGCAGGACAGAAGCACATGCCGTCCCCATAAGCTGGATGGTGCCTCCCAGTGTGCCTGTTCCCCATGTGAGATCTGTCGCTTCAATCGCCGCCTCTCCCGATGCGCCTTCTTCCCCCGCAGACGACTTCTGAGACTCCGTATCAGCCTTTGATGCCGCAGCACTCCCCGAACTGCCGCAGCCGCTGAGCGTGGCCGTCAATACCGCCATCATAAGCACTAAAATACCTGTTTTTTTCATGAGTTTCCCCTCCTTGTAAAGTTTTTCACGAATTATACCATATTAAGTAAAGTTAAATCTGTATTTACATAATATATTACTACACTTTATAAGTACACGATCTATAAATCATTTAAGTTATAACTTTTAGTCATAATAAGAATTTCCTGTTAATTAAAAAAGAATCTTTGAACCATTTCCGGTCCAAAAATTCTTTCTAATTTCTTCCTGTTATTAAATTTCCGTTTTCTCCTGGAGCTGTTCCCTCTGTTCAAAATACCGGACTACAAACCGTTCAAAAAGCTTGACAATATATGTCTTATATGTATTCCCGTTCTGCATCAGGGTCCCCTCCCAGGGAAACGTCTCCTTGAGATAGATGATTTTCACTTTGGGGCTGAGATGGCTCTGCACGGCGTAGGGGCGCGGAAGAATACAGATCCCTCTGTCGCATTCCGTCATTTGCAGCATAAAGTTAACCTTGGAGCTGGATATATTGACCTTCGGGAGAAATCCGGCCTTTACGCAGCGTTCCGTGATTTGATGGGACAGCGCGGAAGTATAAGTGTAAAGGTTAAACTTCTGATTTTCCAACTGCTCGAATGTCACCGAATCATACCGGGACAGCGGATTATCCACAGAAGCTATCACCACCATCTCATCCTTGAACAGAACCGTGTCCTGCAGGTCCGGAAAAGAAGCGCCGGTAATTCCGAGTGCCAGATCCAGGCTCCCGTCCAGCAGCATCTTCCTCAGCGCCCGGCTCCCGTCCTCGATAAGCTGCAATTCAATATCCGGCCACTGCCGGTTAAAATTTGTGACAATATCGACCACATAAAGAGAAGCTATCATCGGGGTAACCCCAGCTTTAATCTGCCAACCGGGGCCGAATGCATCGTCTCCACAAATGCCGACAGCGAATCAAATGCAGAGATAATCGGAACAACACGCCGGTAAAACTGTTCGCCATAGTCGGTCAGATAGACTCCATTTTTCTGAACCCTGAAGAGGGGGACTTTTAACTCCCGCTCCAGCTTCTTAATCAGCTTGCTTAAGGCCGGCTGGGAGAGAAATAAATGCTCCGCCGCCCGCGTATAGCTCTGATCCTTTGCGACTTGTACAAAATATTTTAAGACCTTGATGTCCACCCAAATCCTCCTCTGCTAAACCGTGTGAACAGTAACTTTCCCGGTCCTTATCCCTGTCTCCTTCAGTTAACGAGATTCACCGGACTTCCGGCCGCAAACGCCGCCAGATTATCGGCCCCTATCTCTAAAAGTCTCGCACGGCTCTCCTTTGCTGCCCAGGCTATATGAGGAGTAATAATACAGTTCGGCGCCGAAAGAAGGGGATTATCCATGGATATCGGTTCCTGAGATACTACATCCAGACCGGCGGCATATACCTTTCCGCTGTTCAGGGCCTCGGCCAGATCTTCATCCACAACGAGCGCTCCCCTGGAGCTGTTCAGAAGAATCACGCCATCCTTCATTTTCGCAATCGTATCTCTGTTTATCAGGCCCTGCGTATCCGGAAACAGCGGGCAGTGGAGGGCTATGACATCAGACTTTTCAAACAGTTCCCCGCGTTCGGCAAACCTGCAGTTCTCTGTCTCAAGCTCCGCTCTTCTGAAACCGTCGTTATATAGTATCTTCATCCCCAATGCGGCGGCGATGGCGGCCGTTCTCTGGCCAATCCTTCCAAATCCAATGACACCCATCGTTTTTCCCGCAAGTTCAATCAGAGGATAATCCCAAAAACAGAAATCCGGCTGCTGTCCCCATCTTCCCGCCTTCACAGCATCACTGTGATGGCCGGCGCGGCTGCAGATTTCCAACAGAAGGGCAATTGTATACTGGGACACGGAATCGGTCCCGTACGTTGGTATATTGCAGACAGGGATATTCCGTTCCCTGGCTGCCTGGATATCGACTCCATCATATCCGGTTGACAATACTCCGATATAGCGGATAGACGGGCAGTTTTCAATCACCTCTCTGCCGAGAGGCACACTGGACACCAGTACTGCATCTGCATCCCCTATCCGTTCCATAATCAGTTTCGTATCATTCGCCGGTGTCCTGTCATAAATCGTCAAATCACCAAGCTCTTCATAGCGGCTCCAGCTCAAATCGGATTCTTTATGTAACCATCAATATTACAATTTTCATAGTTCTGTCCCTTTCCGCTTCTTACAGCTCCAGATGTTTGAAAGACTCAGCTGACCAGTCAAGGTGCTCGCTGAGTGCAGCCTTTAATTTCTCAAGATTTCTCTCCTTCAGGCAGTCCAATAGGACCAGATGCTGCCTTGTGCTCTCTTCAGATCGAGGGACGTGGAAAGAGATAATCCTGTAGCGATCGACATTGAAATAAATCTGATCCATCAGTATTTTTATGTATCCGTTATTGGATTTCTGTACAATCAGATCATGACACTGTCCATCCAGCTTGCTGAACTCCATCCTGTCTATCTCTTCCCCAGCCTCATGCCGGGCAAGCAGCGACATCAGGCTGGCTCTCACTGCTTCTATCTCTTCATCCGTTATCTGATAAATTGAAGTTTCACAGGCTATTAATTCCATAGCCTTCCTGACTTCATAAATGTTCCTGACGTCCTTTGTCGTCAATGGTTTCAAAAAGGTTCCCAGACCCTTTCTGGATTCCAGAAATCCTTCAGCCTGAAGACGGCGTATCGCTTCTCTGACAGGTGTCCGGCTCATATTGAGATACGCTGCCAGCTGATTCTCGCTTAAAAGCTCTCCGGGACTGATCTCTTCTTCTATGATTAAATTTCTGATTCCGTCATACGCCCTCTGCACATAACTCGGCTTCTGTGTTTTTTTTAATAAAACGTTCTGTTCGCCCATTAATAAAATTCCTTGTCTACATAATATTTGAAACCATTTTACTATTAATAAAGGCGCCTGTCCAGTATGGCAGGCGCCTTTTTCCCAGTATTTTACAGCTTTTTTACTATTTGAGGAAGATTGTGGTACAGATCGGTACGTAAGTAATCAAAAGCAGTACTGCAATCAATGCCAGCAGCGGCTTTATAATCTTCTTAGTCAAATCCTCAATAGAAACTTTGGATATCGAAGATGCGACGAACAGATTAATTCCATACGGAGGACTGCAGAATCCAATCGCAAGGTTCATCGTCAGCATAATACCAAAGGTAACCGGGTGCATCCCCACTCCCGTACAGATGAGGGAGTAATATCGGAGTGAGAATAATTGTTGCAGGAATATTGTCAATAAACATCCCGACAATCAGCAGGAAGATATTGATAATCAAAAGGATCAGGATCGCATTGTCCGTCAGTCCCAGAATCGCCTGCGCAATCATATTCGGTATCTGCGCCATTGTCAGGAATGCCGCAAATACAGTGGAGAAACCGACCATAAATGTCGTGGCGCCATTAACCACTATGGCGTCTTTGAATGATTTGTACGCCCCTCTGACATCCAGTTCTTTATATACAAATACACCGACTATGAAGGAATACACAACGGAGATAACCGCAGCCTCCGTAGGCGTAAAGAAACCGGAATAGATTCCTCCAAGAATGATGACCGGTGAAAGGATTGCCCAGAAAGCATCCTTAAAGGCAACCCATATCTCTTTCGCGCTGGACGCCTTTTCTTTTCCCCTGTACCCGTTCTTCTTCGATACAAAGTAACAGACAATCATGAGGGCCGCACCCATCATGATGCCGGGCATAAAGCCCGCTGTAAACATATCGGTAATCGAGGTGCCCGATACAACGCCGTAAATAACGAACGGGATAGACGGCGGAATGATAACGCCGATGGTCCCCGCCGCCGCAGTCAGCGCTGCACTGAAGGGCTTATTATAGCCGTGATCCACCATCTCGGGAATCATAAATGCTCCTACGGCGGATACCGTTGCAACTGCCGAGCCGGATATTGCCGCAAAGAACATACATACGATAATCGTAACCATGCCAAGGCCGCCTGTTACATGGCCGATTAACGCGTCAAAGAAATTTACAAGCCGCCTGGCAATGCCGCCGCTGCTCATCAGATTTCCTGCCAGCATAAAGAACGGAATCGCCAGAAGCGGGAATGAATCAACCCCTGTGATTGACTTCTGCGCAATAATAATCAGAGGAATATCTGAAAAATAATAGATTGCAATCAGGCTGGAAATACCAATGGCATATCCAATCGGCACTGTCAGGAGCAGTAGTACGAAAAAGCTTCCAAATAATACGGCTGCACTCATGCGGCATTTCCCCCTTTCTCACCTTTTATAAACAACTTCTTTACGTCTTTTCCCAATACCCCCAGCATTCTGACACACACAAGAAATGAGGCCAGAGGAACACGGAATACACGTATACAAGAGGTAACCTGAGTCCCGAGGAAACGGCTCTTCTTGCCGCCATCGACACCAGCAGGTCTTTTCCGTTTACCACCATATAGGCGCAAACAGAAACCATATCAGATCAGCCAGAAGTCCAATCGCCGCCTGCACCTTCTTATTTTTAAGGAAAGAATAAATCAGGGTAACTCTGATATGCTCATTATATTTCAGTGCAATACTTGCTCCAAGCCAAATCTGCCAGATGAAGATATACCGTGACAGCTCTTCCGACCAGGTAAGTGAGTTTTAAATACAGTCCGCATTATAACCTGCAAAATACCAGGAGCACGTTGATAACAAGGCTGACAACCAGAAGGTATTCTTCAAGATTGTTATAAATATTGCCAATCCGTGACAGTATACTTTTTTTCCATACTAAAGCTCCTTTAACATTCTGTGCTTACTGCTCGTATTTCTCAGCCATTGTGAATACGTCTTCCCCAAACTCGCCTTTGTATTTCTCATACATTGGTGCAAGAGCCTCTTTGAACGCTGCTTTATCTTCTTCGGTCAGTCTGTTAACCTGCATTCCTTCCTCTTCCAGTTTGTCAACATACAGGTTTGTGTCATCCAGTTCCATCTGGCGCTGCTGCTTCACGAATTCTGCCGCTGCATCCGTGACGATCTGCTGCTGTTCCTGTGTCAGGCCGTCGTAGAAGTCCTTGTTCATGATAAAGCCAAGGAAGTTGTTAACATGCTCTGTAACGCTCAGATATTTCTGTACTCCTGGAACTTGCTTGCGTAAATCAGGGACGGAGGATTCTCCTGTCCGTCTACGGTATTCTGCTGAAGGCCCGTGAACAGCTCGTTGAATCCCATCGGAGTCGCGCTGGCGCCAAGTGTGTTGAAGAAATCAATAAATACCTGATTCTCCATAACTCTCATCTTAAGTCCCTTCAAATCTTCCGGTTTTGTAATCGGACGTACGTTGTTCGTCATACTTCTGAGTCCGTTGTAGGAATAACCAAGGCAGTGGATTCCTACGGCCTCCAGTTTCTGGTTAAAGTAATCGCCCATGTCTCCGTCCATCGCTTCAAATGCATTCTGAGCGTTGCTGAACAGCCATGGCATATCCATTACACCGAAATCAGGAGAATATGCCACTAATACGGACGTGGAAGGAAGAGCCGCCGTAAGGGAACCCATTGCAACTGATTCCGTAAGCTCCGCATCGCCGCCGAGGGCGCTGTTCGGATATATCTCTACTTTGATTGTGCCGCCTGATTTCTCCTCCACCGGTTTCTGGAAGTATTCAACCAGGGCCTTATGTGTGGAACGGTCTTCCGCCTCAACGTGCCCAATCTTAATTGTCACGGCCGCAGCGGTCTGGCCTCCCTGGCTATCTGCCGCTTCTCCTCCTTCGGCTGCCGGAGCCTGTGTTGTCTGGCCGGCTGGTTGCATTTCTTCCCCCGCATGCGCTAAGGCTCAAAGCCATCACTGCTGTCAGTCCCAGGGCAATTACCTTTTTTGTTTTTTTGCATCGTACATCCTCCTTAAATTCTCTTTCACAGAACTCTTCTACCCTCTTTTGAATTATCGTTACAGTTCAGCCTTCGGATAAACCGTAACAAATGATGCACAGAAACGGCAAAAAAACGCCGTTTCGCGCCGCACAACTCGGGATTTTCGCAAAAAACAGCGAAAACACCTCGCGGAATACATCATGGCTGAACTGTTACAAATTATCTATACAATTTCAATAATTCCGTTATCAGCGTCAACCCTGATTCTGTCTCCGTCTTTTACATCCTCATAAAAAGCCGGGTCAACCTTATCCACCATCGGCACTTCCATGATGATGGCACTCGATACAAGCACTGTCTCCGGATACTGGACAATCATTGCCGCCGGCATGTTCTGGTTCATCTTAAGCTGGTATAAACCATCCGCCTGTACCACTGAGCTTCCCTTTCCCCCCGGGAAGATCAGGACTTTCTTTGCAACGCTCCGTCCTTCCAGATCATGCGCTTTCTCAATTACTTCCCCTGTCTCCGGATTCATCAGATAGAACATGATATGGTCCTTTGACACGATTGCTTCTGCCTCTGCGCAGCCCTCTGATATCTTATGACAACTGTATTTTTTCATCTTACTTTACCTCCCCTGTTAATGCTGCATCGATACAGGTATCCAGATCGCGGATAACGAAATGGATTCCTCTTCTCTGCGGATAATATGCGCACTTTGGTGACTCCGTCACGCCTATTTTGCCGTTCAGGTGGCGCCAGCACGGCTGGTCCGGACAGGAATCCGGTACGATGAAGCCGCCCGCTTCCGTGATAATCTCGTCTAATCCCATACGCTCCGCCATCTCTTTTACCAGGCTGGAGGTCAGTATCCACATCTCTTTTTCCAGTTTCTTTCCCTTGATTTTTTCTGCGATATGCTTTACTTCTTCAAGTGTAAAGTGCGGACATCCGAACATAACGAAATCGATGGGCCTGTTGCCTTCCAGGGAAATCTCCTTAAGAATTTCCGCCATATCGTCGTTGGTGATGACTACCTTCCGCTCCGGTTCTTTTCCTCCGAATGCCGTCTCCATGTCGGGCGCCTCCGGTGTTACGCCGAGAATATGATACATTCCGTAAGCGCCGGAGGTGTTCAGCTCCGCTCCCAGGTTCCTGAGCGCTTCCTTCGTGATAGTCTCTCCGGGAAGACCGGTAAATACAGGGATTCCCTCCCCAATCTTCTTGCCCAGCATACCCAGGATGTGGTAGTCGTAGGCGGTCTTCATATCTGCCTGTACCTCCACCAGGATATTGCCTTTTCTGTTCTCATCCAGCAGAAGGCCGTATTCCGGCACAAAGCCTGTCACGGCTGCACAGAGCGCGCTGTTGGCGCCCTCACGGTTGCTTCTCGCTCCCCATACGGAATTGACATACGGTGTTGCGCTGGACTCTGAGAATGCAATTACCTCTTTATACATCGGAACATTTGTGTCTATGTAAGGGGTACAGTTATAAGTAAGCTGCGCTCCGATTCCCTTATATGCATTATGGGTTCTCTGCATTAAATCGGCGAATTTCGGATCCACCATATCTCTCTTTGTGAAGAAATCATAGCAGAAGCCCGGGTTAACGGTCGGAGCCACACGGCAGTGTGCGCCTTCGCTGAGCAGCTTCTCGCAGAACCATAAGTCCGCCTCCTGATTGGAGAGAGCCACATGGGCCCTGGTGATGGGCACCATCCGCTTTGCGTCAAAGCATTCGCCGATGGCTACCTGAATCTTCATCGCGTATGCTGTTCCCTTTCCATACTTTCCATCCAGCATATCCTGCTGTTCCTGTGTCAGTTTCATAAAAACCTCCTCCTTAAAATTATCATATATAGTTATGGTTCAACTTGGTTATCAGCTTTTTACAGTATCCTGATCCTCTCATCCGGCCTGATATCTTCCAGTACGGTCTTCGATACCTGGATATATTCCAGTTCCAGTGTGTTTTTAATCTTTACGATACGTAAATCTTCTTTCTTTACATTCCGGATGCACTTGATGGCTACACGCACCGCCTCATCTTCATCGGCCGCTACCAGCGGCACACGGCAGTCTTCAATACAGCGGCATGCAATGGCGTTGGCATACATCGCTTCGTAATCGAGCTGTTCAAAGACTTCTTTCACCGTTACGTCAAAGAGTCCGATTCCGATGGCATTGCCATGGGACTGTGGTGTGACTCCCAGTAAAACCATCCTTTTTATCTCGGGAACCGGAAGGCAAAATTCTTTTAATACGGAACTTTTCCCCAGAATATTCGGGTCGTAGCCGGCCCCTGAAATATTCTTTCCAATCTCCTCTACAATCAGTACGTCTATTTTCGGCGGAATGAGAACCGGCATCTTCGTTCTGGCGATTTTCACCAGTTCTTTCTCCCGTTTAATCATATTTTCTGCCGCAACCGCCTCAATCATAAATGTCTCGTCATAGGCATTCTCAATGGCGGCGATGCCATAGGCAATTCTGCATTTCTTAAGTATCAGACTGGCGGCATCCTCTATAATTGCGGCAAATTCATCGGGATCCTCCTCATGGATGGAGGAACATCCTATCTGGTTCCCCAGACCGATTACCAGCATCTTGCAAAGACCGCTCTGCAAATCGCCTACAAAGTCCGTGTGCAGCTTTACGCGGTTAATGGGAATAACCGCATCCGCTTCCATCGCGGCCCTGTCAAAATACACGTCCTTGCCGGAAGGAGTCCTGCCCAGATTATTCACATCAACCGTGGTGACAATCTCAACTCCAAGATTTTCTTCTGTAATCCCGTAACTGGCACTTCTCTCTGGCCTTCTCCCGTTGCCATGGCTCCCCATAGCCGAGACTATATAAGGAATCCCGCCCTTCTTTCTTATATCTTCAATCACGGTGCTGACAATAAGAAAAAGGTTCTTAATTCCTCTGCTCCCCACAGCGACCGCCACCCGGTCGCCCGGATGAATCTTTCCCGTAATCTCTTTCTTCGCCAGCTCTCTCTTCAGAGTTCCCTCCACATCTTCCAGCAAAGTCCTGTCAAAAATCTGCTGTACTTTGCAGAGTTCTGGCAGCGGATATGTATAATCCTCACTCAGTAATACCGGCATAATTCCCTCCCTGACTTCAAGCCTGTATCTCACATGTATTTCACTTGTATAATCTAATTATACATATTTATTTTCCATTGTCAACTGAAATTGTTTGCTATAAATAAATTATTTTCAGATATAATTGTATTTAATTGTAAGTTAAATTAACGCAATGGCTCAGACAGGTCTGCTCATTAACTGCGCGGACTGAGAAAAGGTAGTGGCGGCAGGCATCCGGCTCACCGCACAGCGATTTTTATATACAAAAGCTGCTGAAATCAGGCCGCATTGCGCCGTGATTTCAACAGCTTTTGTATATTTTATGAATTTTCTCATAACAGTTCTTAAACTATCTGCCATAAACCATCCTGATCCGTTCCATGGCCTCGGCCGTATTCGCTTTAGTTCCAAAAGCCGTGAGGCGGAAAAAACCTTCACCGTTTTTACCGAAACCGCTTCCCGGTGTTCCGACCACATGGGCTTTATCGAGTAAATCGTCAAAAAACTCCCAGGATTTCATCCCATCCGGACACTGCATCCAGACATACGGGGAATTTTTTCCTCCCACATGCCAGATTCCAAGGGATGTCAGAGTGTCCGTGATAATTCCGGCGTTTTCCTGATAGACATCCAGATGTTTCCTGCACTCTCTCAGCCCTTCCGGTGAAAATGCGGCCTCTGCCGCTCTCTGTACCGGATAGGAAACCCCGTTGAATTTCGTTGTCTGACGGCGGAGCCACATTTTGCTGACAGACATTCCAGCTCTCATGAGTTCCTCCGAAATCACAGTGTAACCGCAGCGCGTTCCGGTAAAGCTTGCCAGTTTTGACAGCGAGCAGAACTCGACGGCGCATGTCTTTGCGCCTTCTATTTCGAAAATACTTCTCGGCAGGCTGTTATCGAGTATAAAGGATTCATAGGCTGCGTCAAATAAAATCACTGCGTCCTGTTCATTGGCGAAATCAACCCATTCCTTCAGCTGTTTCCTGTTATAAACGCCGCCTGTGGGGTTATTGGGGGAACAAAGGTAAATTATGTCCGCCCTCTGTCCCTGGGGCGGCAGCGGCAAAAAGCCGTTATCCACATTCGCATCCAGAAATACTATCTTTCTCCCTGCCATGATATTCGTATCCAGATAAACGGGATAGACGGGATCCG
>SCPN01000416.1_pt1 | contig 122321 bp, 108 predicted proteins | sample 6106831 | NCBI WGS metagenome assembly SCPN01 (sample SAMN10720447, study PRJNA508395) | human gut metagenome | isolation source: Participant 1, 0 month | reverse complement strand
CACAAGGCAGCCTGCATTCTCCCACATCATACCCCATAGCGCGCATGGCCTGCTTCACAGGAATCGGATTCACATCCATAAACAGGGCCTGCATCAGTTCCAGATATTTCAGCTGCAGCCTTTTGCTCTCCTCACAGTTCCCGTCAAAATAAGCCTGACAGATGTCATGGGTTTCCCGGGGCAGCAGATTTCCCACCACCGAAATCACCCCCTGCGCCCCCAAAGCCAGCGCAGTGGTTATCTGATCGTCATTTCCCGTATAAATCGTCAGGTTCTCCCCGCAAAGCGCCGCTATCCCGGCTATCTGCGAGAAATTACCGCTTGCCTCCTTACAGCCCACAATACTGTCAATCTCACTCAGCCTCTGGTACGTCTCCGGCAGAATATTCACCCCTGTCCTGGAAGGCACATTATACAGAATCACCGGCAGCCCCGTGGCCTGTGCACAGGCCCTGAAATGACGGTCCAGCCCCTCCTGGGACGTTTTATTATAATATGGCGTCACATGAAGCAGCCCATCCACCCCGATTTTCTCACACTCCTGCGACATCCAGACAGCATGGGCCGTATTATTGCTGCCAGCCCCGGCAATCACCGGAATTCTTCCGGCAATCTCCTTCACTGCAAACTCCACAAGCTCCAGATGCTCATCATCATCCAGCGTGGCATTTTCCCCCGTTGTCCCGGCTACCACCACAGCATCCGCCCCGCCGTCCGCCTGCCTGTCAAGAAGCTTTTTGAACACCGGATAATTAATCTCCCCATTTTCCTTCATCGGCGTAATAATCGCCGTCCCCACTCCCCTGAAAATCACTTTCTTCATATCCGCTCCCATCCGCGCGCCGTACCCGGTCCGCTTCCACTATTCTAACTCTTTATAAATATCATAATGCAAAAATCATAAAATGTGTGCCTGAATTTATTATTTTTTATTACCCGGCAGCAGAAAATCACACATTCCATCCATCCCGCTCCCGGTATTCGCTGGGCGTCATCCCCGTATACTGCTTGAAAACCTTGCTGAAATACCTGGGATTATCATACCCCGCCATAGCACAGATATCCGCGATTTTATCCTCCGTCCCGTCCAGCAGCTCCATCACCTTTTCCATCCGTACCTCTGTCAGGTATTCCACGAAATTTTTTCCCGTCTTTTCCTTAAACAGGCGGCTTAAATAGTTGGGATGGAGGAAAAACTGTTCCGCCAGTGCATTCAGGGACAGATTTTCCTGGTAATGTTTGCGGATATAAAGCTGCATCTCCCGGATCACACCCTTCCCCAGCTGCTGGTCGTCCGCAGCGCCCATCCGCTCTACCAGCCAGTTAACGTAATCGCCCACACAGCCGGAAACGCTGTTGATATCGCTGCTTAAAAGGATTTTTTCAAGTGTCCGGTTCAGCTGACCGTGCAGATCCACATCCTGCAGCTTCAGCCCCTGAAGCAGGCCGTTCAGCTCAATCAGACAGCGGATACACAGCGTCTGCATCTGGGCCAGCGTCAGCGGCTTTTTCTCCAACCGCTCCAGTGCCTCCATAAGCTCGGGGACAGCCTCCGCCCGCTCACTGGGACCGGTAATCCGACCGTAAAGCCGGGTAATCAGCTCCGTCACCTCCGGAATGCTCTGGGAAAACAGGGCTTCTTTGGCTTATTTTATACCAGATGATTCTCTCGGCCTGGTGATATGCAGGGCCTGCCCCGCTTCCTGATAAGCCTCCCTGAGATCCCCGAAGCCGTGTTTGATTTTGCTCACGCCGCAGGCCCATTCCCTTTTCATATCAACGCTCTGTTCCAGTATTTCAATGAAATACTCCGCTTCCTCCTCCCCGCGGCAGGGAATGACGGCAAAAAGGCCGTAACTCTCATTATTAAGCACAATCGCCCCCGGAACAACACCCTCCGTCATCTGTTTAAGCCATTCCTTCTTTTCACAGATTTCCTGTTCCGGAAGTTCTTGATCCAAAAGGCGCACAGCCAGCCCGTACCATTGATCCGGCATGGTAATCCCGTAATCCTCCGCCTTCACATCCCCGTATCCCCTGGCCGCAGACAAAAGAAGCCCCTCCACCCGGCTGCTTCTCACCGCATTGTCCTGTCGCCGCTTCATGAATTCCTCCCTGAGCCTGTCCAGAAGCCCCTCCACCTCCTTCAGATTGACAGGCTTGGTCAGATAATCCGCCGCCCCGTAACGGACAGCCTCCTGTGCATAGGAAAATTCGCTGAAACCGCTGAGAATCACGGCCTTTGTTTCCGGATACACACTGTGCATTACCTTAAGCATATCCAGTCCCGTCTTTTTCGGCATACGGATGTCAAGGAAGACTACGTCCACCGGATGGCGTTCCAGGAAAGCCAGGCCTTCATCCACACTATAAGCGGTGCCCGCCACCTGAAAGCCATGAGCCTCCCATTTTACGAACTGGGCAAGCCCCCTGCACACAATTTCCTCATCGTCTATAATTAAAACCTCATAGGCCTCAGTCATTCTTCTCTGTTTCCTTCCATATTTTCCGATTGGTATCTTACCGGCAGGGAAATTTCCACCTCTGTACCGAATTCCGCCCTGCTGTTGATGCGCAGCCCGTACTCCTCTCCGTAAAACAGACGTATCCTCTGATGTACGTTGGCCAGGCCGATACTGCCCTCCTCCGTTTCTGTCCGCTCCATGGATTCCCGCAGCAGCTCCAGCTCCTGTTCATCCATTCCCTTTCCGTTGTCCTGCACATAAAGGAGCAGCTTTTCCTCCCTGCAGAAGGCGCGGATGCGGATGGAAAAACCATGGCTTCCATCCTCAAAACCATGGATTACCGAGTTTTCCATAATAGGCTGCAGTATAAACTGGGGCATATAAAGCCTGTTCTCCTGCGCCTCACACTTCTTGATTTCCAGCCCAATCTTTTCAGTATGCCTGAAATTAAGCACCTCCAGATAGGTTTTCGCGTGCTCGATCCCCTCCTTCAGGGTAATGGTATTGCCCCCGGCGCGCATGCCCATCCTGCACAGCTGGCTGAATTTCTCTATCATCTGTGTCACCCGGCTCTCCCCGCCCGCCTCGTACATCGCTTCCCAGCGGATGATGTCCAGCGTATTATACAGAAAATGAGGATTGATCTGCATCAGCAGCGCGCTCAGCTGCGCATTCTTCCAGCTGATTGAAATCTCCTGCCTGCGGATTTCCGACCGGTACACCTGCTCTATCAGCTGATCCGTTTTATCGGCCATTTCGTTAAACCGTTCTCCCAGTACCGTAAACTCGTCATTCCCGGAATTGGGATACCGGGCCGTCCATTTCCCGCCTCCCGTTTCCTGCATGACCTCCACCAACTCCTTCACCGGATCGGATATGCTGACTGTCACATAATAGGAAATTACAAAACAGGCAACCACTGTAATCAGCAGTACAAGGATACAAAGGTTCCTGATATGATGTGTTCCCGCAAACAAAACATCCATATCCGCAAAATAGGTAACAAACATCCCGGTGCCTGATACCCGTTCAAAAGCAATCAGCACCTTTTTCCCATCAATTTTCTCCTCTGTGATACCGCTCTTCTCCTTCTCCATCAATTCATACAGATGGCTTTCCTTCGGAAAGGCGGGCGCCTGAATACTGGGATTGTAGCTTAGCAGCACGCCGTCCCTTCCAACCAGGAACGCATTTCCATCCCGGTAGGACTCGTACCCTTCCATTGCCCCGGAAAACGCCTTCAGGTCGATATTCATAATAAGAACCCCCAGAAAATCCTTATCAATCGGACCATAGACCGCCACACATAATGTAACGATATTGCCCAGCCCATAGATGCTCTGCTCATTTTTATAAAAAGTCCAGGTCTGTTCCTGGGAATCAATCCAGACAGGATACCCCTTCTTCTCCTGTGGAAGCAGATAAAAATCGGACTGATAGAATTTCTCCATGTCTTTGATGAGCCCGCCCCGGGTAAAACCGCTGCCCTCCACCATACGATACTGCTCCGTCGGGGAAACAAACTGGATATTCACAATATATCTCTGATTCCTGCGCATGTTATAAAGCCGGTTTTCAACGCTGTACCGGTTTCTGGCATACCGGTCATTTTCCGGATCGACGCCCTCCCGTGCAAGCGCGGCATTTTCCTGCAGCGCCGCAATCACCTGGGAATTATCATAAAAGGCAAGAGCTTCGGTTTCATACGCCTCAAGGCTGTCCTGAATTTTCATCTTCACATTTTGTACGAGAAGGGAGGCATAACGGTCTATATTATCGCTGATTTCATCCGAATATTTATAGAAGCTGAAGAACGTGAGAAAAATAGCTGTTGTGAGAATCAGCAGCAGAAAGGAGGAATTAAGCCTTTTAAAAATGCTCACCCTGCGCAGTATTATTTTGATCCCGTTATCGCAGCGCCGCTTACCGGCCCGGATACCCTGCAGTATCTTCATAGATTCCCTCCCCTGCCTGTTATGGAATGATTATAGCATATCCCCTTCAAACAGGAAAAGCGCAAGAATAAATTCCTGCACTTCTCCAGAGGGACTGCGCTAAAAGCTGTCCATTATCTTTTATTTGCTTCGTTAAAGGCCGGCAGCGCTTCGCTTTCGCACTGTTTCTGTGCTTCTGCAAATTCCTTTTCAGGGTCAGCATTGGGGTCAACCAGTATCTTCTGTACCGCACGGTCTACATAAGAGCCGAAGTCTGCTTTTCCGTAGAATTCCAGGCGTCCCACGGATTTTGCTTCTTCCAGGACGGTTTTGTATTCCTCCGGGAAATCATAGAAATCGGTAACGCTCATATCATCCCTGGGAATGATAATAACCGGGTTGGGAGCGCCCTTGGTTGCCAGGTTTTCAAAGTAAGAGGACAGATATTCCTTGCTGCAGTAATATTTGATGTACTCCCAGGCAGCATCCTTTTTCGCCTGGTCTATTTTCGCATTTATGACATAACAGATTCCTGCAATTGCCGTGGTACGATCTTCGGAAGGTCCTGCCGGAGGCAGAGACAGCCCGATATCATCCGGGTCGATACCGTTAGCCGCAGCCTCGGACACCCAGTCTCCTGCAAACGGCATCATACCGATTTTGCCAAGGCCGAAGTTGGTTACAAGGTCGCTGAATTTCAGGGTAAGGTCGCTCTGGAGAACGCCTTCGCTCCTCAGTCTCTGGTAATATTTTGCCGCTTCAATTACTGCCGGATCCGTAAAGGTCAGTTCTGCGGTGCCGTCTTCATTTTCCTTGGTGAGATCGCCGCCCGCCTGCCATACATAATACTGGAAGAACCATTCCGTCCATTCCGCCGCCAGTGTTGCATAACCGGTAATCTGTTTATCGGGATTATTTATAAGCTTGGCGTCTTCGATTGCTTCGTCCCAGGTTTTGGGAGGTTCGCTGATGCCTGCTTCCTTAAACAGAGCCTTGTTATAACCAAAAAGCATGGGCGCTACTGATGAAGGCAGACCATACAGTGTTCCGTCTTTGGTAAACATGTCGGTATACTCTTTGGTGAAATTCCCCCATTCATCCCAGTTGTCAGTGTACTGGTTCAGCGGCTCCAGAATGCCCGCCGCCATAAAGGAATTCATCATGGTAAAGGAACAGTTTACGAGATCCGGAGCGGTGCCCGCCGCCACTGCCTGATAGAATTCATTTCCGGGATCCCCTTCCTTTACTACCTTATTTAAGGTAATCCAGGGATGCTCCTCCAGGAACTTGTTTTCCATTTCCGTAGACCAGTCGTCTGAATTACGGCTTGTCACCCACAGTGTCAGCTCCACCGGCTCCTTTTCCTCTGATGCGGTTTCCTTTGCCGTAGTTCCCTGCGCCTTGCTTTCTTCCGCCGGCGTCGCCTGTTCCTGCGATTCCTTTACGGCGGGCGCCGTATTTTCCGTTGCTGCGGGACTGCTGCCGCAGCCGGCCAGCGCCGACGCGCCCATGCACAGACAAATAAAAGCTGCAATTATTTTCTTTTTCATGAAGCCCTCCTTCTTGTCAATAAATATGACTTGTTTTCGTTACAGTTATCATAACAAATTCATTCTTTGCTGAAAATGATCCAAAACTAACGGGTTTCAAACAGGAAGGTCACCTTTTTTAAGGTATAATTTCTTTTTTCCAACTATCTTAAGAAAAGTGACCTTACGGTGTAATACGCTTATTTCCAGCGGCAGGCTTCTTTTTTATAATGAAACTGACGCTATTGCAAATATATAGAACCGGAGGTTTCCCATGAAAAAGAACAGTTCCCTTAAAATACCGGGCGGTTATATGTTCCGGAAGAAAATAACTCCCTGGTGTATCCTTGCACTGCCCATGGCTTTTACCATATGGCTGAAGTACTATCCTATCTTCAGCGCCTTTTTTATTTCCCTGTTCCGTTATGATCCCATCAATCCACCGGGACAGTTTGCAGGGCTGCAGAACTATATCGGCATGTTCGGCATGCAGCATTACTGGGATGCCTGGAAGAATACGTTTATCTTCCTTCTTCTACAGATTTCCATGTGCTTTTTCATCCCGCTCATCCAGGCGCTTCTGTTAAATGAACTGATCCGGCTGCAGAAGTGCCTGACTACATTATATATCCTGCCCGCCCTGATTCCCACCTCGGTAAATGTAATAATATGGAAATGGATCTGGCATCCCGATTACGGCGTGGCAAATCAAATCGTAAAGTTTTTCGGCGGACAGCCGCAGGCATGGCTGAGCGACCCGGCGCTGGTAAAATTCTGCATTATCTTCCCCGGCGTCCTCGGCGGTGGGCTTACCGTGCTTTTGTACCTCTCTGCCATCCAGGGCGTTTCCCCGGACATCATGGAATCCGCCTCCCTGGACGGCTGCACCGGTTTTGGAAAAATACTTCATATTATCCTGCCCAACATCTCCTTTATGATTTTTATCCAGCTCATCATGGCCGTCATCACCACGATGCAGCTTCTGGACGCCCCATATATGTATGCGTCAGGAGGCCCCAGCGGCGCTTCCACCACCCAGGGCATATTCATTTATAATTCCTTCAACCAGGATCTCAATTACGGCAGAGGCTCCGCCGCTTCCGTCATCCTGCTGCTTGTCATTGCAGCCCTGACCATGCTTCAGATGCATTTTGAAAAAGCGGAAAAAGAATAGGAGTGTAAAACAGATATGAAGAAAAACAAGTCCGCCAGAAGAAGAAAAATCAAAGTAAGCGGCTCCGAACGCCGTCTGAAAATATGCGCTGTTGTGATATCACTGCTGTTCACGGTCCTCATGCTCTATCCGCTGGTTTTTTCCATTTCCAGTTCCATGAAGGACAACAGCCAGATTTATGAAATTCCGCCCAGGCTGCTCCCCAACTGGGCCAACAGCCTGACCCTGACCATTGACTATACTGGCATGGATTTTGCAGATGAGGCCGCGCTGAAGGATGCGGTAATGCAGGACAACATTCTCGCAATGTTCGGTATCAACTACAAGATGGCGGATCAGTCCATTATGGAAATCCATGTCTATGCCACACGGGACGGAAAGACCATTTTCCATTCCAGGGCACACCAGATGAAGCTGCAGATGGAGCGGGACTATGGTATCTACAAAAGCTCCGCTGTAAAAAAAGAAGTGCTTCTCCACGGGGATCGTTACATACGGGCCTGTGATTCCATCGGCTATACCTTCCGGGCGGACGGCATCGGGACCGATATCACGCCGGCACAGGAGCCAGAACTTTTCAATCAGGTATCCGGCATCCTGGCAGAAAAATATGCACTGACCGGTACGCTGACCGGCGTCAGCCATAAGGTCAACAACCTGCTGAATCTGGAGAGCTTCAAATATTATCTACAAATGCCTGCCTACATCTATCCGGAAAGCAGTATGATCGTCCGGTTCGGCTTCATGACCTTTGTCATGAACAGTATCATCGTCATCGGCTTCGCCATGATTTCCCAGGTGATTCTCTGCTCCATCTGCGCTTATGTCATCAGCCGCCTGCTCACAAGGAAGGCCGGGAACTTCGTGCTGCTGTTCTTCATGGGAGCCATGATGGTGCCCTTCGCCAGCATCATGCTGCCGCAGCTGATCATAAAACGGCCATTGAAGCATAAATTACGCCGCCCTGCTGCTGCCCTTCCTTTATCCTTACGGCTTTTATGTGTATCTGTACAAGGGCTTTTTCGACCAGATACCTGGCAGTTATTTTGAAGCGGCTTCCATTGACGGCGCAAGCAACCTTTATCTGTACAGCAAAATCTGCATGCCGCTGTCCAAGCCCATCATTTCCCTCATCGCCCTGCAGACCTTCATCGGCAACTGGAATGATTTCTTCTGGGCCTGGCTGGTTACGGAGGACCAGAAGCTGTGGACGCTGAACGTGGCGCTTTACAATATTTCAAATAATATGGGCACGAAGCAGAATGCCATCATGGGGCTTTCCGTGGTGACCATCGCGCCTGTTATTCTGTTATCCATCCTGTTTTCCAAGCAGCTGAAGCAGAGTATTGTGGCTTCCGGCGTAAAGGGATAGAAGGCGATTAATAGTCCCAGAAAAAGGCATGGCACCGGCGCCATGCCTTTTCGTATTTTTAAATTTAGAATTCACATGCCCTTTTTCTCTGCTGCTGTCACAGGTATGCACATGTCCCGGATGATAAAACAGCATCTGGCTTTGCGGTATCTGGCTTTGCAGTATCCGGCTTTGCGTTATTTCACCCTCACTTCCCTTTCCAGGCTGCCCTGCACCTTCACGATTTCTTCTTCACCGTTCAGGCTAAGACAAATCCTTTCTTCTTTTTCCAGCGTCACCTCCACCCGGATATACTCTTCCTTTCTCTCCCAGTATACCCTGCACATGCCCGCCGGGGTCAGCGTCCGGCAGTCCACCCAGTCCACGCCTTCCGGGAAGCAGGGCTGTATCCGGATGCGCTCCCTGGCCGAAGCGTCCGCCCGGATGCCTGCCAGGGAGCAGTAAAACCATTCCTCCGCCGCGCCCAGCATAAAATGATTCTGGCTCATCACGGGATTCTCCGGATTGGGGCCGTCCCAGTCCTCACACAGCGTGGTGGCATTGCAGCTCACCTGATAACCGTAGCTTGGTAAATCCGTTTTCATAAAATTTTCCGCAATGATATCGTTCCTGCCGTACTTTGCCAGCGCGCAGGATATATGATGCCCCGCTGACCTTCCGGTAAACGTGCCTTTAAACGGATATCCTCTTCCAGATTCTGAAGCACCGGCTCCCTGTATTCTTCCTCCGGCAGTTCCAGAAACAGCGCCATGGCATTGGCCGTCTGGCTGCCGTTAGCATAGTTTTTGGACAGCGGATAGAAAAAGGCTTCATTAAAGGCCTTCCGGCAGTCCTGCGCCAGCTTCCGGTAATGCTCTTCCTCCTCTTTCCTGCCCAGCACACCCGCTGTTTCGGCCATAACCGTCAGATCCTGATACAAAATGGCCGTCGCCGTAACCGGTATGGGCGTATTGGCCGGGTGAGACGGATAATGTCCCACATCCAGCCAGTCTCCCAGCCCGTAATTCAGGATGCCATTCCTGGCTTTTGACAGCAGATAAGCAACGTATCTTTCGGACAGTCCGTAATGCTTTTCCAACAACTGCCTGTCACCGTATTTTTTATACAGATACCAAGGCAGAAGCACGCTGGCGGAGCCCCATTCCGGGGAATCCCGGAAGCCCAGATCAAACTGTACGAATTCCGGGCAGATGCTGGGCACCAGGCCCTCCGGGGTCTGGGAATCCTCCATGTCATCCAGGATTTTTTCAAACAGCTTCTTTGCATCGAAATCAGCCAGGATGCCAGGGCCGATCAAATGTGTTTCCTCCAGCCAGCCCAGCTTTTCCCTATGGGGGCAGTCGGTGAAAACACTCTGCATATTGCTGCGGATTGCCCCTAATGATGATTTCTCATGATCCGTTTGCCATCATTGAGACGCAAAGTAACCGGTTTCAGGGCAAGACGCATACTGCTCCTGCCCGGTAACCTCCAAAATCCGGGCATCCGTCCGGATCAGGGCATACCGCTGGCCGTAATAGGTAAAACGTGGCATCCAGGTTTCTTCCCCTTCCCCGGAGAGGGTATAGACATAATAATGGGGATCTCCCGTAAACTCCTGGTTAATGCTTCCGTCCCCAAGAAGCAGCTCGCCCGGCGTAATAATAACCTGCTGCCCCTTTTCCCCGGCGGCCTTAATTTTAATGCGCCCGGCAAAATTCCTTCCGAAATCATACCTTATTCTTCCGTCCTTCAGCCTGCATACATCCACGGCTTGCAGCTCCTTCTGAATCCGCACCTGCGGCTGGCCGGCCTTCTTCAGCGCCCCCACAGGCCCCTCATAGATTGCAGCGGGAATCCACTCCGCCTTTCCTTCCGATATGGCTGCCTTCCAGCCGCAGACAGACGCATCATAATCCTCACCGCCGTAAATGCAGGACATCATCACAGGCCCCGGACAGCAACGCCACTCTCCGTCCGTGACAAATTCCTCCGCCGTTCCATCCTCATAGGTCACACAGAGCGCCATAATCAGCAGCGGATCCCCGAAGGAACCGGTGAATTTCACATACCGTTCCCCGTCCACATGATACATGCCGTTTCCAATCATGACCCGGAGCCTGTTTTTTCCCCGGTTCAGAAAAGCAGTTACATCATAGGTGCTGTAAAGGCAGGTTTTCCTGTAATTAGTCCAGCCCGGTTCGTAAAAGCGGGAGCCGGTTAAGGAAACTTTTTTAGTTTTGTGATAAGCAGCGTAATGTACGAGAGTATGTTACGCTGCTTTTCCTTTCAATTCGAGTTGCGCCACAAGCTGTGTTGCACCAACTTCCCCGATAAAGGTATAGTAGATGTCAATTTTCTGCTGGCGGTGGCCGCTGCTCTTGTCACCCTCATGGATAACAATTTTCTCTATCAGATCGTGAAGCATACCACGGGAGAGTTCTTCAAAAGAAGTGTACTTCCTGGCCATCTTCAAGAAGCTGTCTATTTTAATGACTTTGCTTTCAGCTTCATTGACCTGTTTCTGAATATCTGCGATTTCAGAACATGTATCGCGCTGTTCTTTCTCATAGTCTGATGACAGTTTTTTGAACCGTTCGTCAGACAGCTTTCCACTTATATTGTCCTCATAAAGCCGTTTGATGATGTTATCCAGCTCACCAATCCGACGCTCCTTTGCAGCCAGTTCCTTTTTCATGGACTGTATCTGCTTTTGCTGCTCCTTTGCGGAGCGATTCATTAAACGCCGGACAAATTCCTGTTCGTTTTCAAGTGCAAAAGTAACTGTCTGCTTTAGGTTTTCCAATACCAGATTTTCCAGAACCACTGCTCTGATGTAGTGCATGGTACAGCTATTTGTCCGGTCACGGTATTTCCCACAGCAATAGCACTCCTGATTTTTACTGATATTCTGTCCACGGTGAGCGCGGAGTGGGGAACCGCAGTCTGCACAGAACAGCAAACCAGAGAACAATGCCATTTCCCCCTGCTTGGTAGGACGTGGCCGCCCCTCCCGCAGTCGCTGAACCTGCTCCCAAACCTCTTGCTCTACCAGCGCCGGGTGAGTATTCTCAAAAATCATCTGCTGATCCTCCGGGGTAGGCAGCCGCTTCTTGAACTTATAAGACTTGGAGTAGGTTTTGAAGTTGACCGTGTGGCCCAAATATTCCTTATATTCCAGAATGTTGGCAATCGTGCTGTCAGACCAGTTATAAGGTGCTTCCGGGTGGTAGTTCCGCTTTTTCCCTGTCCGGCGGAATGCCAGCGTACCAGGTGTGGGGATTTTTTTCTTGGTCAGGATATTTGCTATCCGAACCGGCCCCAGCCCCTGTGCGGCCAGATCAAACATCAGCTTGACTACCCAGGCTGCTTCCGGATCGGGAACAAGCTGGCCACCTTCGCCCTTAATATAGCCATAAGGAGGGTTGCTGCTTATCCGTTGCCCGGACATACCTTTCATTCGCTTGACCGCCCTTTGCTTCTTTGAGCAGTCACGGGCATACCATTCATTGAACAGATTGCGGAACGGGGTCAGGTCATTTTCGCCCTTTTGAGAATCTACACCGTCATTGACAGCAACAAAGTGAACCTCATATTCCGGGAAGATCATTTCCGTATACATGCCCACCTGCAAGTAGTCACGGCCAAATCGCGACATATCCTTGATAATGACCCTTTTTACTAAACCAGCCCGCACATCAGCTACCATTCTTTGAAAATCAGGGCGGTCAAAGGTCGTGCCGGAATAGCCATCATCAACATAAAATCGGTAATTGGTGAAGCCGTTTTCTTTGCAATACCTTTCCAGCATTTCTTTCTGGTTTTGGATACTGTTGCTGTCACCGTCATTTGCGTCGTCCACCGATAACCGGCAGTACAGGGCAGTCAAAGCGTCCAGGCTCAACACGTTATGGTATGAAAGCATTTCAGTCATATTTGCCATCATTGTGCCGCACCCCCTTTCAGGAGTGCATACAGGCGTTGATCCCGTTCACGCTTCCACTGGTTAAGTGAAATATCCTGGTTTAACACATAGAGCGTCGTTCCCTGGGTGTCGGCATAGTCAATAAGTTCGTCAGCAAGGAACAAATCACGGCTGAACCGGGAAAAATCCATAGCAGCCATAATAGCATATTTCCGGTCACCAGAAAGGAATTTCTGAATACCAGGGCGGTCAAGAGTACGGCCAGAAAAGCCGCTGTCCACCAAATAGATGATCTGCTCAGGGGTAAAGCCCTGTTGCTCCTTAAAGGAGCCAGTCGTTTTCTATGATTGGAATCCCAAAGTATTGACTTGACTGTTTGCCGAATCTACACGGCAATAAAGCGCGATATATTCAATTTTTTTATTGTCCTTTTCGTTCGTCTGTAACATCATATCCTCCAATCCGACGAACTAAAGGGCTTGGGTTTATGCCTTTATTATACCGCACCTTTGCCGTCTTAGGAAGCACTTTCGCACATTAAAGTGTTAAATTTTTATTAACTGATGTACCCAGGCCAGCTTCACGTTCAATCAATCGCGCCATTTTGTCGGCAGCAGTTTCTTTGCTGTCCTGATTGAAGAAAGAGGACACAACATAGGTCGTGCCCTTTACCCGGCGCATCATCACAGCGTCCGGTTTCCTATCTTTGTCCATTTTCACCCCTGCTTTTGCTCCAGCTCCAGGCCTTCGGTTATCGTTTTATTTAGTACCGTATTATCTGGACTTGTCATCGTCCATCGGCTCACCCCCGGTACAGTGGGAACATTCAGATCGTGCCGTGGTTATCCAGCCGGTAGCTGGCGGCCCTCCGCGTTCGGTGAAGTAATGCGTTTTCTACTGTGACAGGTCACGGCAATTTCCAGCCCACCACAGGCCGGGTATCAGCCGCCAAATAACCGCTCAGCCCCTTTGATGTTATCGTATTGACGGACTGCTCTGACCAGTCCGCAGGGGGTCGTGGCGTTTGCGCTATGCGTTGCTCGCTGTCACATTCAAAATCTGAATGCTGATATGAACGGATTGCCCGCTGTTTGTCAAGGTCCTGATATAGAAAAGGTCCTCCAATCCCTTTCACTATATAGGAGGGAAAGCGGGCAAAAGTTGATAGTCAGGCGGCAAGATTTTCACGAATTTTTTTCAGTGCAGATTTAGCGGAACGCATGACAGCCGCCTTATGACACCCCTGCATTTTGGCAATTTCCGAGTAAGAGTAACCGTAGGCAAAATGCAGAATAAATCGCTCACGTTGCTGCGGTGGAATATCTTGCAGAACGGCCTGTATTTCCCGCAGCCGTTCTATACGTTCATAGGTTTGTTCCAAAGGCTCCGTCGCCAGTTCAAAAAGCAGGCAGTTGTCAAAGGACCTCCCGTCAATATGTTTCCGGCGCTCATATCTCTGGCGTTCTTCCTGGCGGCGGCTATCCTCATAAACCTTGTAAACGTCCACCGACACTTCGACCTCCATCAGATTATGATCGATATTAGTAATTGTAATGACATACATAGGCCAGCCCTCCATCATGCAACGCGGAAAAAAGCGACGATCTCTTTCGGCGTATGTTCTGCATGAGTATCACAGAACTGTTTTGGTTCGCCGCAGGCATAAGGACAGCTTGCGGCAGCCTGACAAGGTGGCGTAGGGGCAGGGGCCGCTGTGATTAAAACGGATTCCCCAGGAGCCAGATGAATTACTTTGATGGTTTTTACCATAATAGAACACCTCCGATTTTTGTATTAGAGGGCTTATCCCTCTTATCTATCGGAGATTAGAGAACCTGTAAATTAAAGGGTAACGATACAATTTTCAAAAAATAAATAGACAAAGACAAAGCCCAGGGCAGTATCGCTTGGATACTGCCCTTGCTTTCAACTATTCGTTTAGATATTCCCTGAGCCGGTGGAACGCTCTTTGAAGCAGTAGCGTAACCGCCGCCGGACTACACTGGAATACTGCCGCAATTTCCTTGTACTGATATCCCTCCCAAAAAGCAAGTTTAATAGCCTGCTTTTGCCGGTCGGTCAGACGACGTAGGGCTTTGGCTAATTTTTCATTTTGGACAGTATCAATAAAGTCCTCGTTAAATAATTCTGTGGTAAAGTCGTTGTGGGGAAATAAAGAACGTTCTTGGTAAATGAGTTCTTCACTCATACTTTCCAGTGAGTAACAATGATAACGAAATCTACGGTTTGCATTGTTGATTTTACGATCTTCTTCATTTATGGTCTTAGTCCAATATTCGTAATCCATTTACGCCTCCATTCCAATCATTTTTTTGAAATAATTGGAATGGAGGCGATCTACACCTAAAAACGAAAAGGTGGGAATTGGAGATAAATATAAAAGCGCGTGCCTTCGGACACGCGCTTTTATGGATAGATTTAAATTAAAAATCTTTTTAATATGCGAGTCAATTCTATATCATCGATTGGCTTTGCTATATGGGCATTCATACCGCACTCCAGACAATGCTGTATGTCATCAGAAAAAGCATCTGCACTCATAGCTATAATTGGAACAGATAGGGCATTAGGATGATTCAGTCCACGGATAGCTTTTGTGGCCTCATACCCTGTCATATGCGGCATCCGTATATCCATAAGAATGGCATCGTAATATCCCTCTGGTGATCTTTGGAACTTGTCCAGACAGATCTGGCCATCTTCTGCCCAATCCAGTTCCACGCCTAAATCGGAAAGTAATTCTTTAGCAACTTCCCAGTTTAGTTCATTATCCTCAGCAAGCAGAATACGACGTCCGGATAGATCGATATTGTGGTTCAATGTCTGATCATTTTCTGTTTCAGCGCCCATATACTGACGCAAAGCATGATACAGAGTGGATTTAAAAAGGGGTTTGGAAATAAAACCACTAATACCTGCTTCACGAGCTTCCGCTTCAAATTCACTCCAATCATATGCAGAAATCAGCAAAACCGGCACTTCATCTCCCAAATTACGCCGGATTTCTTTTGCAACTTGAATCCCATTCATACCAGGTAGTTTCCAATCCAATAGAACGATTTGATAATCATCTCTCTTTTGGTGGTGTTGGGTAACCAGTTCTATCGCCTTTTCTCCACTCAATACCCAGTCGGCATTGATGCCGATGGTTTTCAGCGTGTCTATCGCTGTCCTGCAGAGTAATTCATCATCATCAACTACCAACATATTCCAGGAAGGAAGAACCATATCCATTTCCAGTGCAACCGCTTTTTCAAAATCAAATGTAAGAGAAACCTCGGTACCTTTATCAAGTTCACTTGTTATATTAAGGGATCCTTCCATTGCCTCCACAATGTACTTTGTAATCGCCATTCCCAAACCAGTGCCTTGCGTTTTACTAACCCTGACTCCATCAGCACGGCTATAGGGTTCATATATTCTTTTCAGAAAATCTGGCGACATACCAATTCCATTATCCTTGACCTTGATATGGATTCGGATATAGTTTTCTCCTTTCGGAGATTTTTCTTCAGAGAGGGATAGTTGTATCGAACCCCCCTCCGGTGTATACTTCGTTGCATTCGATAAGAAGATTTAGCAAAACCTGATTCAAGCGTACACCATCGCACCACACATTTTCTGTTAAGATATTTTCCATGTGTGTTTTGCCTTTTTGCCTTAACCTGTGGCTGCATAATGTTAACAATTCCTTCAACAACTTCCTTTAATGAAATTTGTTCTGTTGTTAAAGTTAATTTCCCACTTTCAATTTTAGACATATCCAAAACATCGTTGATCAGCCCTAATAGATGTTTACTTGATAATGTAATTTTTCTAAGGCAATTCTGTACCTGTTTCTGGTCATCTATGTGGGCTGTGGCAATCGCGGTCATGCCGACAATTGCATTCATGGGTGTACGAATATCATGGCTCATATTTGCTAAAAATTCGCTTTTGGCTTTGTTCGCTTCAAGAGCAGTCTGCCGGGCCTTCTCCAATTCATACACCTGAGAACGGGTTATGAAGAAATACCGAATAAAAATCAATGATAGAAAAATCAAGATAGAGGCACAGGCCAATCCTACCATAAATATGCGCAGGTTTTCCAGAGCGTCCACGTTTTTGTTCAATATACTATAAGGCATTACCGATACTAAATACCACTCGGAACAGGGTAATGGGTTACCATATATTTGAAGTGTTTCACCATTCACTTCAAATGTTGTACTATATTCGTCATGATTCTTTAGTGCAGCACCAAATTCTTTAATAGAATTTTCTACAGATAGCTCATTTGCTGTAGCATTAAGCTGCTTTTGTAGTTGTTCAAAGAAATACCACAACTCAGTGTTGTCGTTCTGTATTACAAAACTACCGTCTGGCCTGATAATATGATAATATATCAGCTGCTCTTCATTCTCTAAGGAAAGGAAATCAATGATGTACTCCAGTGGGACGGCTGCTACCAGTCCAGTGCTCATACTGCCATCCTGCATAGGGTAATCAGTGGCATCAACGCCAAACAATACCACTATATTTCCGGCAGAATCACTACCTAAAGCGACTCTTTGTTCTCCTCGTACTAATGCTTCTACAAAGGGGGCTGGGTTCAGTGGTTGTATTGATTGTCCATAAAGAGTCTGAAAATCTCCCTCAGTAGAACAAAGTGCTAAATAGTCAAAGTTCCTGACCTTCGTCCTGTAAACAAGTTCCTCATATAACTTTTCTTTTTCGTTATTATCTACTGAGACAACAGAAACAATGCCGCTGACCTGATCAAAACGTAATTGAATGACAGTTTGAAAGTGTCTGGACATTTGTTCGTTCATTCCAGACATATAAATCTGAGCAACTTCATTAATAGCCTTGTTGCTTTTTCGGCTCATATAAATTCCGAGCATACTGAAAACCATAATACTAAAGACAATTAACCCAATAAAACTGCCTATTAGAAAATGTGTTACAGAATGCTTTTTTTTACTGTTTCCCATTGATGTTATTCCTCCCTGGAATTCTTAAAATCTCTAATAACATTGATGGTTTCATAGTAATCCTCTGATAATTTCGGCATCATATCGATAGCCTTATCCCAATCGTTTTCTTTTAATGCATTAGTTACCAAACTACTACTTTCAAACAATCTGGTAAATGAAAGATTTTGACAAATTCCTTTGAGTGTATGAACGGCCCTTAGAGCCTCTTCATAGTCCTTATTCTCCATAGACGCTTCAAACAAATGAAAGCTTTTATCATCCAGGAATTTATACATAAATTTCTGAACGATTTGCTCACGACGCAATCTGCCCAGCACTTCATCAAAATCGCCGCCAAATTTTATATAACAATCTTTTAGATTCATAATCACGATTCCTCCTTTTTAAATGCTGTCTGCGCTGCCCACCATCTCGTCCAGAAAACTAATGGTCACCTGATTTTTTGCTTTTTTTGATTGATACATCATAGTGTCTGCAACTTTGAACAGTTTTTCTGCGGTTCCACTTCCATATGCCCCACCTATGCTTACAGACATATGTAGTTCGGGATGTCCATCAATTATCAGACTATCAACAGAATGTCTGATCCTCTCCAGTTTTTTCTCAAATATCTCTTGGGGCATACTAAAAAAGATGATTACAAATTCATCGCCGCCATAACGGATAACTGCATCTGTTTTTCGCACACAGGATAAAACAGTTTGTGCAATGCTCTGCAATATGATATCGCCAACATCGTGGCCATAATTATCATTGATGTACTTAAAATCATCTACATCTATTACGGCCATTGCCTGAATATCATCTGTGCCTTGAAAATGCTCGTCATAATAGCGGCGATTGTAAATACTGGTTAAGGAATCAATATGTAATAAGTGCAGTTGCTGCTGTTTGCCAGACAAGGCGGTGTATTTTTTACAGGAAAACAGCCTATCGTAGTCTATTTTATTTCTTATATCCTGAATATTTTTAGCCTCTTGTTCCTGAGAGGCAGCCATTAGTTCGTCTTCAAGTGTATCGGCAATTTCTTGCAGACATAGTAAAAGAGAAGGATTAAATGCACCGCATTGTCCTTCTAAAATCATTTTTAAAGCTTCTTCATGTGAATAAGCTTTCTTATAGCAACGCTCACTGGTCAAGGCATCATATACATCGGCCAGCGCAACTACCTGAGCGGCAATGGGAATTTCTTCTCCCTTTAATCCGTCCGGATAACCATTGCCATCATACCTTTCGTGGTGCCATCGGCAGATCTCAGAAGCCACTTTAATAAGCGGATTTTCGCGCTGCTCTATGGACAGGTCTAATAGCATGTTAGCACCGATCACTGAGTGCGTTTTTATCACTTCAAATTCCTCTGCCGTAAGTCGGCTGGGTTTATTTAATATTGCATCTGAAATTGAGATTTTCCCAATATCGTGCAGCGCAGAAGCAGTGCTGATCAAAGAAATATCTGCTTTAGACAAAGGATATTGATCTGTCAGCTGAACCAACTGCTTCAGCAAATATTTTGTAATTGTATTTACATGCAGGATATGTAGGCCGCTCTCTCCATTACGGAATTCCACAATATGAGACAGAATTGAGATCATCAGCTTACTATTCTTTTCCTGCTCGTGAAATTGTTCTGCAATAATTTTTTCAAGGCGCTGCTGCCTTGCGTATAAAAACATCGTATTAGAAATTCGACGCTGGACAATGGTTGAATCAAAAGGTCGGCTGATATAGTCAAAAGCCCCTAAATCATAGGCCCTCTTTATATTAGCAGGAGTGTCATCAGCAGAAATCATAATAACAGCGAAGGTGTCATTCCAATGGTATTTGTTTATGTAAGCTAATACTTCAAATCCGTCCATTTCAGGCATCATAATGTCCAGAAGCAAAAGGGAGAAATCTGCTCTTTGCTTTGAAAGGAGAGAAATTGCTTCCACACCATTCTCAGCCTCTACCACATCATAGTGCTCTTCCAAAATATCTATCAAAAGAGCTCGGTTCATTTCTGAATCGTCCACAATTAAAATTTTTTGTTTATCCATGATACTTAAACTCTTTCCTATTGATTTGCATTTTCATTATAAATGTCATCCATATATACTGGCAATATCTATATTGGTAAGGTGTGCAAATAGGTGAGCGTTTTTTGTGCTGACAAAATAGACACACCATGATATAATCCAGACAGCAAGGAGGCAAGTTATGAAACCACAAGAGACAAAATTTGAATTTGTATATAATGAAATTAAGCAGTGTATTTTAGATGGACAGATACCTCATGGAAATGCCTTGCCATCTTCAAGGATGTATTGCGAACAATTCCATGTTAGCAGATATACGATTAATCGTGTTTTCGAAGCATTGAGGGCGGAAGGACTGGTTGATATTCAGCCTCGCCTTGCGCCGATTGTTGTTTCAAAAAAAGATACCTGTAGTTCATCAAATATTGTTTTGGAGATTCTAAAGCAAAAGGAAAGCATTTTACAGGTATATCAGACTTTTGCTCTAATACTGCCTTCCCTTATGGTTTTTGCTTTGCAGGGGTGTGATGTGGAGATAATGCCTCACTATAAACAGGCTATGAAAGCATTGCGTTTGGGACATGCCCCCGGTGTATGGCGTTCCTTTTCTAAATTAGGATATGATATATTGAGAATAGGTGGTAATTCCCTATTCAGCGAACTCTACTCTACGTTTGGCCTTTATAATAAGCTTGCATTTTTTACAGAAGAGTGTACTTATTTCTCTAAATACTTTTTACAGGGGCCTTTATCTGCAACCAGTGTTATTGACATATTAAAGGGCGATGATCCACTTACGAAGTATGACCAGTTATCAAATATGTATCAAAAACTTGCGGATTCCATTGAGAATACGTTAAATTACCTGTCAGATAGCACTACCAAATGTCCTGCACAAACTGGTTTGAAGTTCTCGTGGAATCCCATGCGTGGTCAGGATTATTGTTACTCAAAAATTGTTGATGAGCTAAATTTAAAAATCGGTCTTGGAGAGTATTCTGTTGGAATGTTTCTTCCATATGAAAAACAACTGGCCAACCAGTATGAGGTCTCTATATCGACGGTCAGAAAGGCATTATCAGAACTCGAGCAAAGAGATTTCGTAAAGACATTAAATGGTAAAGGTACTATTGTGATAGAACCGGATGATACGAAACTTCATCAGCTGGCTCTTAATTCCGGATATGTAGAAAAAGCACTACGTTACCTTCACGCTTTGCAGTTAATGGTACTAATTATTCGTCCTGCCGCTTTAGCTGCTGCTCCACAGTTTACTAAAGAAGAACTGGACGAGTTGGCAGATAGATTTACTTCTTCTGACTCTATTTATTTGTCGGATATTTTGAAAGCCATAATGAGAAATACCACGTTAGAACCTTTATATGTTATATTATCTGAAACCAATCATCTTCTTGAATGGGGACACCTTTTGCTTATTATCCGTCCAAGAAACATACACTTTCACATCTCAACAAGCAAGTTATTCTTGCGCTTCAACAGTTAAGGGAAGGTAATGCAGATTCCTTTGCGGATGGCATAGCAGATTGTTATCGTTACAATTTGAGTCGTATGAAGAAGCATATGGTAGAAAAACATAAATTTTATCATGTAGCTAATATTCGGGTTCCAGAAAAATATTAGTTAGCAAGCAATGGAAAGGGATATCCTTTCCGCTTGTTGGGGAGTTCCCCAAGCCCCCGGCCCAACACAGGAATGTGTGGGCCGAACACCATGCGGAGCATGGTGGCTGCCTCGCCCTGGCGGACGCTTAAAGAACAAGGACGTAGCAAAAGCCGGGAACGGTGTCAAGGGTAAAATGAACGCGCCATGGCGCGCCCCTGACACCGTTCTCGGCTTTTACTTTTGGGTAGACAAGGCGGTAAAACCACAGTGCGGCTTTACCGGCCCTGTTCCTGATTTTTCTCTTTTTCCTGTTCGTAGTCCTGTACCTGCTCAATACGCAGAAGCGCGTCTACATTCGCCTTGACTGTCTGCAATTCCTGGCTTTCTTTCCGCAAGCGTTTGAAATCCTCATAAGCTGTTTTCTTCTTAGCGAGCAAGTCAGCATATTCCGCCTGCAAAATTTTAACCGTGGGCAGCTTCTTTGTGCCTAAATCGTTAAAGGCCCGTTTTGCAGCTTCATGTAACAGCAGATCCGCTTCATGGGCAGAACGAAACGCCGCCTTTTCCCTGGGACTGGCCTTTCGGTAGGCCACATAGGTATCATGAGTTTTCGCATAATTGATGATGTGTGTTTTCAGAGCCGCCACCTGCTCAATACGGTGTTCATATTGCTTGATGGAAGCAGACACCTTTTCAAACTCCGAAGCGGTGGAAGCGGCCTGGGCCGCCAAGCACATCGTACTCTGTAATGTCATGCTCCGTTAGGTAATTGAGCGTCCGTGCCGCTTCTTTCAGGTTATGAATTTTCAGCCAGCGTTCATAGCCTGGCCCGCGCCCCTGCAAACGGCTTTGAATATCAAGCAGCAAATTGATACGGCCATTTTTTTGAAGCTGTGCAGTACGCCGACGCGGGCGTTTTTGTGGTTGTCCAATGCGGCTTTTTAAGGCTTCCTCTGTATAATCGGTTCCCAGCGTTCTGGTTCGGGTAAAACGCTCCTGACCCTCACCGGATAGGCGGAAACTAAGAATGTTCCTGGTAGTCTGAATCTCATAGTCCTCCCGCCGCATGGCCGCCAAAAATTCCTCATAGCTGGACACCGTAGGCAACACCCGGTCAATCGTCCGGCGCAGCTTCGCTTTCCAGCTTGAGCCACGCTTTTCATTGGCCCATTCTGCATAATGCTTTCCTTTTTCTTTTGGCTCCTTAATGACGGATAACTTATGTTCCTGACACAGCCGGTCATTGATCTGCCGGATTGTTTTGTAGGTATTCCAGTAATTGTTGAATTTGTGGGTGCAGTCCAAAGTGGTACTGTTAAACTCGATGTGACAATGAATGTGGTGCTTATCTATATGAGTAGCTACAATGAATTGGTGCTGGCCGCCGGTAAATTCCAAGGCAAGCTGATACCCCAGCCGGTTTGCTTCCTCCGGTGTAATTTCTCCTGGCCGAAAAGATTGAATTAACAGATAGGAAATAACATCTTCGTCTGGATCGCGCCGCCTCCCGGTAGTGGCTTCATAAATCTGCTTACTGACGGTAAATTCCTGCCACGCGGTATCTGCGCTGCACTGATAGGAGGATACCAGCAGGCCGCCCTTTGTTTTCTCAGGATTTTTGTCGTAGTCAAGCCGATCTTTCAGTACCGCCGCGATACTGCGGCCCTCACTGGCATGACGAGGTTTTATTTTGGAAATTGCCACCTGCTGACCCTCCTTTCGATAAAAAGAACCGCAGACCAGTTATGATCTGCGGTTCAGTGAGAGATGTTAAATTTCCATATGTGTTTTTTCTCGTTTTGCTTCTTTCAATATCCTGTTTACCTGTTCAAACTGCTCTTTAGAAACAAGTGCTTGATGGTCAAAGAGTTCCACCCGTTCCAGGGCACACTGCTTTTGTAAAGAGGGAGAGCCAAGCCGTCGTTCCAATGTTATGGTTCCCGTGTAAATAGAATTGCGCGATACCCTCCGTACCCGCTTTTTCCAATCCAGAAGCGAGTTAGAATTTTCTGCCTGTACTTTATCCCGGTATGCCCTCCGAATATCATCAGCAGGAAAATCAGCAAAAGGCCGTGCCAGGATTGCCCGCAGGTTTTCCGCCGATTGTGGGCACTCAGAGAGAATGAACGCCATATTTTTAACGGACAATTCTTCTGCTACATATTCCTGTATGGCTGAAAGGCTAACCAGTGGGATAGCTTCCTCATAAGTCAATTCTGTGTTCCAGCCTTTATGGCGTTCCATTACCTCTGTTACCAGTTCGGCCGGAGGATTCTGTATATATATTTTACTCCTATCTTGTAAAGGAATTAGGAATTTCACATTGTTGATTCTCAGCCGGTAGATCATCAACTACAAGCAGGTTTTTGTCATTCACTTTATAACCATATATCTGTTCCTTTTGCACCTGCTCCATTCTGGCCCGTTTCTCTTTTAGCAGAGTTCTAAGCCTATCGGATATTTTACTGTCCGCTACCATATCCGCATATGCTTTTTCTATTTCATCGTAAGATTTCATAGTCACACCTCACCTTTATTTTGATCTACTTTAAGAACATGGACGCGGCACCCGTTTAGAATGCCGCGCCCGGTCAGCTTTTTTGTATCAAATAGATTTCAGCATGTGGTTAAAGTCCGCCACCCGTTCCATCAGCCAGGAGGCCGCCAGCGGCAGTCCGTAGGGGCTTACCAGCCACGCCAGAACCAGGAAGCCGATAAATCCGTCCACCCGTCCGGCGAACAATACCACGATCCCCAGCAGGAACAACAGAAACGCGACAATGCCGAGCACCATGCCGGAAAACAGGCAGAAGAACCGGCAGAACGCTACCAGAAGCGTCAGAGCCAGGACGATGGGGAACAGCAAAATCTTTATTATAATTCTCATTCGCGCAACCTCCTTTGCAAACTTATTTACGGATACACTATAACACATTAAAGCGATACAGTAAAGGCAGTTTTTATAAATTGTCCAGCTTCCCCAGCAGGGTACTGACCGCGCCCCAAAGTTCCCCATACCGTTCCTGCAGGTCGGCAACATCTTCCTCATAGAGATTGCCGGTGCTGTTCACCCGTTTGGCGATCTGGTTTAAGTTGTTAGAGCAGATCCGCAGCAGCGACACCAGGGCTTTGAAGTCGGACATATCCACCCGGACGGCATAACCGTCCACCGCCATCTTTCGCAGGTAGGCCCGCTGGTTGTGAATACCAAGCTGGGCCATCTTTTTTTCTATGAGTTCCTTTTCTTCAGGTGATACCTTGAAATAAAGCGGGATTGTTCGCCCGCTGTGCGGTTTCATCAGATTGCCACCTCCATGTCTTTTCCTTTGGCGGGAGGGGAAGCCGTAGCCGCAGATTCCACGCCCAGGCGTTTGAGCATACCTTTAATGGAGGGCTGGCCGCCCTGGGTATCGCTTTCCAGCTCCTCCGCTTCCCGCTGGCGCTTGCCCACCGTTTTTCCGTCCATATTCAGGGCAATCCGCAGCACGTTCAGCCGGTCAGATTTTTCGGCAAGTTCCTGTTCCTGGGGGAATGACCGCTGTACCTCAATCTTTGCTTCCTCCATCTGTGCGGTCAGGTTTTCCAGGTTGGCCCGGTTTTCCTCCAAATTCTCTACCATGATGTTCAGCGCGTGATCCAAACGGGCCATATTGCCCACGGGGTCGCTGCCCAATTCAATGGTATGGGAAAGGCTGTGCTTCATCGTCACCTGAAATTTTTGCGTCTGTGTATCTGCCCATAAGGTCAGCGGGAAGCCCCGGTATTCGCCCAGGTCAATCCGTTCCGATACATTTTTCATTTGTGTGCAGGCTTCGATGATTGCCTGACCTGCCGCCTTGCGCTCCGTGTAAAGTTCCCCGGCCAAAGAGATAGAGAAGTGATCTTTATCCTGGGGGTGTGCCTGCAAGTGGGCAATATCTTCTTCCAGGCCCTTGATTTGTTCCTGCCTGCGCTTGATAGCCTGGGGGAAAAATTGAATTAAGCGATCTTCCAGCATATACCGCTGGCCCTCGTGGTTGGCTTTCAGCAGCTTCAGCTTTGTCACCTGACTGTCTAAATCGGTCATTTCAATAATGCGCGGGTCGCCGGAAGCCAGGGCTTTGACCTCTGCGTAGGACAGGGCGGCTTCGTCCACATCCTCACAGGAACGGGAGGGATTTTTACCACTCATAAGCTGGCCGATAAACTTTTGCTTGTTCTCCAAAATGCTCCAGTTATAAGCGTCAAAAGTGTTTTCCGTTACATACTTGAAAATCTTAACAACCTCATTCAGATTGCCTTGGCGCAGAATCCGGCCCTCACGCTGTTCAATATCCGCTGGCCGCCACGGACAATCCAGATGGTGCAGGGCGGCAAGCCGGGTCTGGACGTTGGTTCCCGCGCCCATTTTGGCCGTGGAGCCTAAAAGCACCCGCACCTGGCCTTTCCGTACTTTGGCAAACAATTCGGCTTTCTGCGTTTCGGTTTTCGCGTCGTGGATATAGGCGATTTCCTCCGGCGGTACGCCCTGGGCCATCAGCTTTTGTTTTATATCATCATAGGCATTGAATGAACCGTCGTTTTTCGGGGTGGACAAATCGCAGAATACAAGCTGGGTGCCCTTGATTTCCGCTGTATCACGCCACACCTGAAGCACATTTTTGACACAGGAATTGATTTTGCTCTCCGGGTCATCGGGCAGGGAGGGGTCGGCCAGCCGCTGATCCAGGGCCGGCTTTCTTCCGTCCGACGTGATTTTCAGCATATTGTCCTGGCGGGGTTCCACCTGTCGAGTGCGTACCAGATCGGCCCGTTCGCCCAAATCCTCCACCATCGCCCGCTGAAAATCGCTTGGCTTGGTGACTACCGTGATTTTATCTGCTTCCGGCACAGGCAGCTTCAACATTTCAGCGGTTTGAATGTCCGCCGCTTCCCGCCACATGGACATAAGTTCCGGGAGGTTGAAAAACTTAGCAAACCGGGTCTTGGAACGGAAGCCGGTGCCCTCCGGGGCCATCTCCAGCGCGGTGATGGTTTCGCCAAAGTTGGCCGCCCAGCTATCAAAGTGTTCCAGGCCGCTTTCTTTCAGCATGTCATATTGCAGGTAGCGCATCATGGTATAGAGTTCGACCATTGAATTACTGACCGGGGTTCCCGTTGCAAAGACGACACCGCGCCCGCCGGTGATCTCGTCCAGATACCGGCACTTGGCAAACATATCGGAGGACTTCTGCGCTTCGGACTGGCCGATACCGGCCACGTTCCGCATTTTCGTTGCCAGGAACAATGGTGATAGGTAATCCTTTGAAGCTATCTCTGGATTTTCCCCCACCTCACGCCGGGCGTGCACCTTTCAGCGCACCCGGCCTACCATCAGATTGACTTACTTTCTTCCTTCAGATTTCAATACCACTGCACCCTCACAGGTACAGCGCACTCACAAATTTCACGGTTTGAGTTTTTCTCGGTATTTCATAATTTTGCGCACCGCCTTTGCATCCAGCTCAGGCGGTATTGGACTGTTATGAACCATGCGATGGCACGATTCGCACAGCCATGCCAGATTGGGAACTTTATTGATTCTTTCGATTGGAAGCTGGTTGTCGATGTGGTGACAGTGTTTTGGAACCGTTATGGAAAATGGTTTCCCGCAGCATTTGCATTTTCCCTTATCTCGGTTGTAGGCATATTCCCGATTCATGAAGTATTCAAAGTTTGTTTTCCAGCCCTTTCCATCTGCATAGCAGGCAAGGGCAATATCCTCCGGGGTATTGATGGATGGTCGGTCACAGGGCAGTGGTGTTGGGTCATCTTCTGGTCAAATGGCTTGCTCTCATACCGGCTGTGCGTGATAAACGCATAGGTGATTCCAAACCATTTTCCCTCGATGGGAATTGCAAAGGTTTTGCTCTCATATCCTTCGTGCCTGTGCGGAAGATTGCAGAGTGTTTTCAGCGGAATCTGCATCTGGTTATACTGTTTCGGGAACAGCTTTTTCCAAACAGCCAGTGCTGCATTATTCACTCTGCGGTCGATTGCATGATAGGCGTGTGAACAGATGGATGGCTGGTAATACTGTGCCAGACCCAGAATGATGGAATTGACATATTGTATCTGGGCGGCCTGCGTGTTGGGCTTTGAAAATAGTTCAATGCGGTGTACTTGCTCCAGCAAATTTCCAATTTTCTTAGACAGCCGTTCCATATCCGGCAATGGTTTCCCCACCAGATGTTCCGTCCACGTTGCAGGGTCGGGTGTTTTGCGCTTTCGCTCCGCCTTGACGATGTAACCGAGAAAATGTATCCCTCCCTTCCGTAAATCGGTTACATAGGTCTTTTCCTGTGACAGTTCCAGTTTCAGTTTTTGCCTGAAATATTTTGTCAGCTCACACTTCATACGGAACGCTTCCTGTTCCGTAGAAGTCAGCACCACCCAGTCATCGGCATAACGGAAGTTATACTTTGGGGTGGTTCCCGCCCATTTCAGCCTTCGGGTATCGTTGCATTTGTGTTTGCATTTGCGATGTGGCTCCATGTAGGTTCGCCCCACATACCAGTCAAAATCATTCATATAGATATTCGACAGCAGAGGGGAGAGGATTCCTCCCTGCGGTGTGCCGGTTTCCGTTCTATGGTACAAATCCCGTTCGATATATCCGGCTTTTAGCATTTGGCTGATGATTTTCAGCACCCGTTTGTCATGGATGCCCATTCGCCATACTTTTTGAAGCAGTATCCGGTGGCTGATGTTGTCAAAACACCCTTGAATGTCACCTTCCACTGCCCATACAGCCTGGTCTGGGGATTTACACCCGGCGTTGATTACATTGATAATGTCCCGGATTGCGTGCTTTTGTGCCCGGTAAGGGCGGAAGCCGTAGCTATGCGGATAAAATCTCGCTTCGCATATTGGCTCTATGATTAGCCGCACACATTCCTGTATGATTCTGTCCAGTACCGTAGGGATTCCCAGTGGCCGCATTTTGCCGTTGCTTTTCGGAATATATTCACGGCGGGCCGGTTTGGGCTGGTATTTGCGAAAACACGATTGAATCAATAAAATCAGTTCTTCTTTTGGCATTTGCAGATACTTGTCCATTTTCATCCTGTCCACACCGGCAGTTTTGCTGCCCTTGTTGGACTTGATGTTATGGATGGCAGTCACAATGGTGACTTCGTGCGCCATTGCTTCCAACAGTCCCGTGAATGAAACGCCTTGCCCCGATTTTTCATAGAGCATATCCTGAATGGCTTTCAGTTCCGTTTCCGTTGAAAATCTGACGCTTAAATGCACAAGGTTTTCACCTCGCAGTTCGTCACCCGTCTTTCAGGGAGTTATTGGATTTTCGTTTTGTGAAATTTGTGAATCAGTTTGACTCGTACCCTTCGCCGTGGGGCATTTCAGCCCCGTGTAATTGGCATTACCCAATTGCAGACTACTATGGCACGGCTGACTTCCTGTATTCTTCATTGTGCTGTAACACTCCAAATACAGGCTCTCAAACGTTCCCAAATCTCTATCCTTGTGGTCAATAGACCGTTGAAACCCTTAGGCCGCTACCTTACACCGGGAGAACCTAACCACACTTTGAACCACAGTTTCTGCATGATTCCGTGTGGATATTTCATTCCACAGGGCGTATGCGGAAAAACCAGCCGCACACGCTTTTTCCAATTTTCATCCTTTCGGATGCCAAGCACTCTTACGATGCTGCATAGCTTTCACTACTGGATAGCCATAGGTTTCGGAAGCCCGCACCATTATTATCCATGCCTTTCGGTTTAGGTTTTCAGGTTACGACTTCACCACGCTTTGTACCCTGTCTATTTACAGATAGACAACGCACAGTGGAGTATTAGCTCTCGTACTGCCTGCGGTTTGACAGACCGCTGTGGGATTTCTCCTTTCCGGCATTGATTCTGTACGGCAGGGGAATTTCACCCCTGATTTCGAGATTCAAGTTCTCTGTGATATTTTCTTATTGCTAAGTGCAATCACATGGCGCTGTTCGTCCTTGCTGTCAACAAGGGCTTATGCGCAACGTTTCGCACAATTTTTGAAGCCGTGGGCTTCGTCCACATACAGCTTATCTACGCCGAGTTCCTCAAAGGTGATTACATCGTCCTTGCGGCTCTGGTCGTTTAACTTGGCCATACGCGCTTCCAGGCTCTTTCGGGATTTCTCCAGCTGCTTAATGGTGTAGCGTTCGCCGTCCTGTGCCTTGGCCTCCTGAATACCGTCGATTACCTGGTCGATCTGTTCCTGAAGAATGGATTTCTGACGCTCCGGGGAAAGAGGGATTTTCTCAAACTGGCTGTGCCCAATCACCACAGCGTCATAGTCGCCGGTAGCAATCCGGCTGCAAAATTTCTTCCGGTTGGCCGGTTCAAAGTCTTTTTTGGTGGCCACCAGGACGTTGGCCCCAGGGTAGAGCCGCAGGAAGTCCGCGCCCCATTGTTCGGTCAGGTGGTTCGGCACCACCACAGGAACTTTTCGTCAGCCCCAGACGCTTGGATTCTATGGCCGCAGCTACAATCTCAAAGGTTTTGCCAGCACCGACACAGTGGGCCAGCAGGCTGTTCCCGCCGTAGAGCATACGGGCCACGGCATTACGCTGATGGGGCCGCAGGGAGATTTCCGGGTTCATACCGGAAAAGCGGATATGGTCGCCATTGTAGGAACGGGGCCGGATTGCGTTGTAGAGTTCGTTATACTTCCTGCACAGATCGGCCCGACGCTCCGGGTCTTTCCATATCCAGCTTTTGAACGCCTCCCGTATCTGTTCCTGCTTTTGCTGGGCCAGCATGGTTTCCTTGACATTCAGCACCCGTTTATCAGAACCGTCCGGGTCGTGGATTGTATCGTAAATCCGGGTATCCCGCAGATTTAAGCTGTCCTCAATAATCGCGTAGGCGTTGCGCCGCTTGGTGCCATAGGTCACATAGGCCAGGGAGTTATTCACGCTGTCCCGTGATTTCCCGCTGACATTCCATTCTCCGGTGGCCGGGGAATACCGGGCCTGTACCTGCTCATGCAGGTAGCCGGGAGTTTTCAGCAGTTCATGGACAAACTGTGTGTAATACCTGGTATCTATCCAGGTAACGCCGATCCGCACATCAATTTCAGCGGCGGACAGGTCTTTTGGCTGGGCCTGTTCCAGCGCAGCCACGTTATCAGCAAAGGCCGGGTCACGCTCCGCAGCCACCCGCGCAGCGGCCAGCTTTTTGCGGACGTTGCCTGACAGGTATTCATCAGCCGTTTCCCAACCGGCATAGGGATTGGAACCGGCTTCGGGGTTTTTGAAAATAACACCCTTTAAGTCCTCGATGATAGGTTCCACATCGCCCGGCCTGCCCAGCAGTGTAGACATAAAGCCCAGGTCAACACAGGCTCGTTCCCCGATGGAAACGACCAGGGCTTCACTGGCGGTATCTACATGGTCGATGGAAACCTGCTGATTGATGGTACGCTTGGTGAACATATCCGCCTTGCGCTCTAAATTCCCGTCCTCGTCCAGAATTTCTAAGGAGCAAAGCAGGCAGTAGGCGGAATCCTGCTCAAACGCCCGTTTGTTGCCGGTGCTGTTCAGCAATCCGAATTTTGCGGTAAAAGCGTCATAGGCGGTATTCAGCTTGGCCTGGGCCTGCTTAATCTCCTCGTCGGTGCCATCGTAAAGCTGCAAATCAATCAGGTTACGGGTAATTTCCCGCAGCCCAATCATTCCACGGATACGCTGGGCGGTGGCAGCGGGCAAATCAACAGCCGTTTTATCGCCGTTTTCAAGAAAGTACAGCTTCCCGCCGATTTCCGTATAACTGAAATTCCGCGCCATCGGGTCAGGGGCTTCCAGGCTTTCCAACAGTTCATCAACCGTAACTTCGGTTTTTTCCTGAAGCAAACGCTGATCCGGCTGGCTTAAATTTTCTATCGCAGCCGCAAGCTGTTCTTCCAGCGCGGCACCAGGAACCGGCTCACAGGTGGTTTCTTTCTCATTGCCGTACATGCTTTTATCCCAGGCCATTGTACCCAGCACCATTTCCGGGTGCTGTTCAAAATAGCGGTTGATGGGGATACCGTCCGCAGTCTGGCCCAGATGTACCCACTCCGGCAGCTGTTCCGGCGGGCTTTCACGCTTTTGGAGGAACAGAATATCGCTGGTGACTTCCGTACCGGCATTTTTAGCAAAGGCATTGTTAGGCAGGCGCACCGCGCCCAGCAAGTCGGCCTTTTGCGCCAGATATTCCCGCACCGTGCTGTCCTGTTTATCCAGAGTTCCCTTGGAGGATATGAACGCCACAATGCCGCCCGGCCGCACTTTATCCAGTGTTTTCGCAAAAAAGTAATCGTGTATCAACAGGTTTTTGCTGTCATAGCGGGGATCGGGCAGCTTATAATTTCCAAAAGGCACGTTGCCCACCGCCAGATCAATGGAGTTATCCGGCAGGTTGGTATGTTCAAAACCGTCTACCAGAATCTTAGCCTGGGGGTAAAGCTGGCCTGCCAGCCGCCCGGTAATGCTGTCCAGTTCCACCCCCAGCAGAGTAGCGCCCTGCATAGTTTCCGGCAGCAGCCCGAAGAAGTTGCCTACCCCCATCGCCGGTTCTAAAACAGTTTCCGGCTGAATCCCCATACGGCCCACCGCTTCATAGATACTCTGAATGACCGTGGGGCTGGTGTAATGGGCGTTTAGGGTAGAGCCACGGGCCGACGCATATTCCTCCGGGGTCAGCAGTTCTTTCAGTTCGGCATATTCCGCAGCCCATTTCTCATTGGCTTCGTCAAATGCTCTGGAGTCCGCCCCAGCCCACATACCGGGCAAGGACTTCCTGTTCCTCCGGGGCAGCCAAACGGCCCTGGGATTCCAGGTCTTTTAAGAGCCGAATTGCCGCCACATTATTCTGAAACTTGGTTTTCTGGCCGCCTGCCCCCAGGTCAGGATCGGTGATATGGAAATTTTCTGCGGCAGGTGCCTGTTCCGGCTGCATTTCTGCTTGATCGGGAATGGCCTCTTTGATTTGCCGCCATTCTTCATCGGTTACGGTAATATCTATCTCATGGGTGGCGGGGCCGTTGCCGATGGTCAGGGAATCTCCCTTTCGGGTAATGGATTGGCCGGTTAGGTCGGGAACGTGCGGGAACAGGGCGGCATTTCGTTCATCATGCCGCAGGGCTTCTTCAAACTGCGGGCGGCTGATGGTTTCATGGCTCCAGGAATAGGGGCCGGTATCTATCCGTACATCGAGTTCTCCCACATAGCCGATAGTGCCAGCAATATTCCGGCCAGGGAGAGGAAGATGAACCGAATCGCCCACCTGATAGGAGGGCGGCCCCTGTAACGTCACCGGCTCCTGTATGACCGGCTCATGGAAAAATCCGTTCTGCTCCGCTTGATAAAGGGAACGCAGAACCGGCGCGAGGTCTGCCCAGGAATAAGTGCGTTTGGTATCGTATTTATCAAAAATGTTGATTTCCAGGCTGGTGGTGCTGGCAAAATAGTCCGCTGTTTCCCCGGTCACAAGTTCCATCGTTTCGGCGGTTCCGGCATAGGTATCGGAAAGCCGCTGGGCTATGCGGGTGTTGCCATCGCCCGCCCGGAAGCACTCTGCAAGCAGTTCCTTATCCCGTTGTTCCAACAGTCCGCCATCGCCGGTCAGGACTTCCCGGAGATCCGCGTCAATGCTGTTTACAGCCGGTGCCAGAAATTCCGTAATGGCTCCATTCCGCGAATCCTGGCGCAGCAGCCGTTCAAAGTTTTCAATCCGTTCCGAGCGAAAAATAGGATAGGCCAGGGCCGGATCAAGCAATTCCACATAGTCCGGTTTTAAGCCGGTGACTTGAAACAGAGTATCTTCCAGATAAACGGAATCGCCCACCTGATAAGCCGGGGCCAGCGGGTCACGAGCAGGAACGGCACTGACATTTGCGGACGGTTTAGGCTATCAGAGCCCGCGCCGGCACTTTCAACAACCGGAACCGCCTGGGGTGGTAACTTTCCCTGGCACCTCCTTTGGGCTTCTAACGGTCCGCCCCCGGCTGCTTCCGGCTGGGATACAGTCAGAGCCGCCCCCGCCTTTTCCAGCACTTCCTTGTGGAGCCGGGTATGAAATTCCGGGAAGTCATAGTAAAGCCGCAGCAGTTCCGGTTCATTAACCGCCAGCACCGCCCGTTTTACAGCAGCGTCACCCTCTATGCGAATATTTTCCGGATCGCTGTTTTTCAGTGCATTTTGGTAGGCTTCATCATTCAGGACACGGGAGAGCACCACCGGCTGATATTCTGCGTAAATCTCTTTGAGGGTACGGGGCGGCACCGGCTCCGCTTCCTGGATATCCGGGCCGGAAGCCGATTCGCGGCCTGTCATAGCGGCAAGGTCAAGAGAAAGCTGGTTATCCTCTTTGCCGCTTTCAGCAAACAGGTTCCGGCGGGCCGCTTCCAGAGGGTTCCCCTGGGGCTGCTCTTTTTGCCTGAACGGAAGAAGCACAGCCCCGCCTTCTTGGGCAATTTTCAATGTACCCGGCAGATCAAACAATGTCATTTGCCGGTAGGCTGGCTGGGTGGAGAATGGTTCCTCCAGTTCCGCAGAAGAAGAAACGGCAGGTTTTACACCCGCCGTTTCTTCCTGCTTCTTTAGCTGTAAATCAGGTCGTTCAGCACGACTTCCTCCGCCGCCAGCCTGATGTTGTTCATTTTCTGCACCCAATCCATTTGATTGGCCGCTTTCAGGGCTTCGTTCACGCCCTGGCTCCTTGCCATCTCCGCCATCAGCGCGTCCACCTGTGCCTGCGCCGCCTTGTCGATCTCCGTCAGGTGCTTCCATAGTTTGCCGTTGAGCACCATCGTACTGTACAGCCCTTTCCTGTGTTCCATCAGATATTTCTCTCTGGCTCTCCCGAACCGGCCCAGGGTCTGCGCTTTCCCGTCCGTTTCGTCCATTTTCAGGTTCGGCACCAGATAGCCGTTCTGTTTGCTGTATGTCAATGCCATCTTTATCGCCCCTTTCGCGCTTTAATGTGTTAAAGTTCCTGCCATCATTATAAGCCACCGCTTCCTGTTTTGCAAGAGGTTTTTTGACCTTTTCCCGTTCTATGTTCCGAATCGTGTCGCCAATCTCCAGCAGGATTGTGCGGTTCACCTGGGCCGTGGCCGTACCCAGGCAGGCTAAGGTGGCGATGGTGTTGAAATTCGTAATGCCGCGTAAATCTTCCTCGTCCAGATAGCGGGAAGCGTCCAGGCCGCACCGGGTCAGGACAGCATATTGAACGCTGGCCCGCAGGGTATCGCGGAATGTGACCTCGATGTTGAGATCGTCCAGTTCTTCTAAAAAGCTGTCCTCTTTCTCATATATCAAATCCGTCAGGTAATCGCCATAGGTATCCTCCACGGACTTGGCCGCCGCGTCCATGAGCAGATCACCCAGGTCATTTCCACCCTCGGCACCAAAAACTTCCCGCAGCCGTTCCATAACCGGCATACGGGAATCATCGTCCATGCTCCACAGCCACGGGTCTTTCCCTCCGCGGACAGGGTGGGTGTCCGCCACATCATGCACATAGTCAAGATAGGGCTTGCCGCCGTATCCTTTACGGACCAGGGCAATGGCCGTACTGCCGCCGTTGACCCAGCGGCGCATTTTGTTGTTCCAAGTAGGCATATCCGCACAGGCCGTTGCGTCCGGCTTCTGCGCATAAATCAAAAGTTGATCGTCAAAATCATAGGCTTTATAGAAGCGGCCCGCCGTTGTCAGGAATCGCCGCCACTGTTCCGGCGACTGTGTGACCTGCCTGCTGGTCGTTTCCGCCAGTTCCGAAATGGTTTGCCATTTCTCAGCCATAGGAACCTCCTTTCAAACAACAACACTCGGAACCTGCTGTCAGCAAATTCCGAGTGTTGTTTACTCATTTTCTTATGAATCTTCCTGTGTTACATTGTCGGCCATATACCGGAGGAATTCTTCCGGTGTGGGTATGCTGCCTTTGCACGGCACCCGCTTCTGGTAGGCTTTTGTTATCTCATTTTGGTTCAGTGGGTCGGTATAGGCGGCTGTAATGCAATGCTGTATTTCCTGCCGTACTTCCTTTGGGGTGACGCCGTATTCTTTTGCTACTTTCCGGTAAATTCTCCTCATGCTCATAAAATTTCCTCCTGGGTAAAAACTATATTCGCTTATTCAATGACATTATAAGCGATTGTATCGCTTAATTCAACAAAATTGGCGATACAATCGCTCGGTTTTGCCTTTTGCGTGAATTAAAATTACCAACAGGAGGAATGATGATGGACGAACAATTTATACGCAACCGGCTTACCAAGCTGCGGCAGCAAAAGCAGGTTTCTGAACGAAAAATGAGCCTGGATTTAGGTCACAGTACCAGCTATATCCGCAGTATCACGTCCGGCAGGGCGCTCCCATCTATGAGCGAATTTCTTTATATCTGTGAATACCTGGGTACAACACCGATGGAATTTTTCAACGAGGAACACGAAACTTCCTTGATTGAGCAGGAAGCCATCGGCTACATTCACACGATGTCGGAGCAGGATATTCGGGCCATGATTGAGTTTATTAAGCAACTGAAAAATGCGGAGAAGTAGCAGGCGGTATCTGGAAAGAGATACCGCCTGTTCTTACTTTCTGCGTTCCTGGTTCCTGCGGTTCATATCCTCCAGAACCTTTTTCTGTGCTTCGGAGAGCGCCCGCGGCGGTGCGATTTTCACCCACTTCTTCGGTATCTCAAAGGTCAGGCCGCCATGCCGGTTGTCCTCCGTCCGGCTGGCTGGGCCGGGTGGGATTGACACAGTTCCAGCAATATCCGTTGCAAGGCGGCATTGTGGGTATAGACGCTGGCCGTGGCCTCCGCTTCATTGAATAAAACAATCGTTTCCTGTTCCACTTTCGTCAACGTCATGGGCGTTACCTCTCTTTCTCCGGGGCGGGCCGATGGGGGCCGGGCAGGGATTTATTCTCCTGTGCCATTCGCAGCTTTGCCCGCAGAGAGGGCGGCTTCCCCTCATTCTGGTCATTTAGCTGCTCCTGGGCGCGGCCCATCAAATCACGCTTTGCCGATTGATAATCGTTATAGTAGTGGCCCCAGGTGAAATCCGTGGGGCCGCCGCCGTCCACGCGCCGCCAGGTGACAAAAGGCTGTACGGCCTTTGGATTCTCCCCCAAAACAAACTCCACGCCGCCAGCGTCCACGCTTTCCAGAATGGTATAGCCCTGATTGACACGGGCAGGCTTTTCCGGTTCCGGGGCCTTTGCCTGTTCCTGCTCACGTTCCCGCGCCGGGGGCTGCTCCACAAAGGCGATGATCTCCCCGCCATCGTAGCGGATCGGCGCGAACACCCGCCCAGTTTGAAGAAACATTCCGTCCATACCGGCACCGGCCTTATAGTTGCCCTGGCTGTCACGTTCACTTTCCAGCAGTACAAGGCCATTGTCCAACACAAAGCCCGGTTCCTGCCGCTGATTCACACCGGGCAGGCCCATTGTAACTGTGAAATCCGTGATAGCCGCAAACTGCTCACGGGCACCGACCTCCGCAAAAGAGGAGGGCTGCAATTCGTCGCCATCGTAAACGGGTACATACAGCTTGGGCTTATCCGTCGCGCCGGTCACAGTATGATCGGCGGATTCATATACGCCGGGGGCTTCCTCCATGAAATAGAGAAGCGTTCCATTTTCCAAAATGTACTCCACGCCGGGAACATTTTCGTAGCGCGGCCCCAGGTATTGTTCAAAGGTGTCAAAGGGCACCACATCCCATTTTTTCTGTTCCTCATTCATTTCTTTTCACCTGCTTTCCTCGGCTCAAATTCCAGCTTGTAGTTCACATATTTCCCGGTATCGTCCAGCACCACCACCGCGTCGTAGGTGGTCCCTTTCTTTTCACTGAACAGGCCACTCATTTTGACGCGCCCTTTTTTCAGCAGGGCGGCGGCTATGGATTTTGTCAGTTCTTTATGCTTGTTTGTAAAAAAGCGGTCATTCTTCCACATGGTAAAGCCGCAGGAACGATCAGAGCATTGGAAACTCAGCTTGCTTTCCACCACATCTTTTCCGCAGCGGGGGCATTTCCCAATGCTTTCCCGCAGGTCGAACAGGGCCGTATCCGCCTGGACAGCCCGATAGCCCTCCACCAGATCGGCAACCATGCGTTCAATCCTGGTCAGGAAGTCAGCGGCGGCCTGCTGGCCGTGCTCCACATCTTTTAGGGCGGCTTCCCACTGTGCTGTCAGCTTGGCCGACTTGATACTGTCCGGCAGCACGACAATCAGGTTATGCCCCTTTTTCGTAGGAAGAAGCTGGCGGCCCTTGCGTTCCAGAAAACCGCCGCGCACCAGCTTTTCCAGCACTCCGGCGCGGGTGGCCGGGGTTCCCAGGCCGGTACGCTCCACACCCTCAATCTCTGCAAATTCCTCCGCGCTGGCGCATTTCCATCGCGGACGGCAATAATCTTCCGTGAAATCTTGGTTGGGTGGCCCCTCACGCACCGCAGCTTTACACCCGGAAAACGTCTGGCCCTCGGCAAGCGGCGGCAGGGCGCGGGCCTCCGGTTCTTCTTTCTCCGTTTTCTGCTTCAGCGTGGAAAGAAACATCTGCTCTATGGCTTTCCAGCCGGGAACCGTCACCACACGGCCCCTGGCCGAAAAGGACACGCCGCCACATTCCAGTGCCGCCGCCGTATCCTCATAAACCTGTTTTTCTCCTACAGCACACAGCAGCCGCACTATAACCAGGGTCAGGACATTCCGTTCCCCGGCGGGCAGGGCGGCCAGGGTATCACTTCGTACCTGCATGGTGGGCAGGAGGGCATGATGGTCACTGACCTTGGAACCATCTACTACGCGGGCCACATCAGGCGGCCCCACCTCTACAGAAAAGGGCAGGCTTTGAACAGCCACTTCCACCAGCCCCGGCACGGTGGCCGCCGTATCTTCGGTCAGATAATTGGAATCTGTACGGGGATAGGTCAACAACTTCTTTTCGTACAACGCCTGGGCATAGTCTAAAACCTGCTGGGCCGTGTAGCCCATCAGCCGGTTCCCGTCACGCTGGAGGGAAGTCAGGTCGTACAGCTTGGGCGGCTGGGTGGATTTCTGTTTTTTCTCCACGCTGCGGACAGCAGCCGTTTGCCCTGTGCAGGCCGCTTGCAGCTTATCCGCCGCTTTGCGCTCCTCATGAAGCCGGTCACTGGCTGCGGGAAAGCCGCAGTCCAGTTCCACTACATAGAATTTTTCTTTTTTGAATCCCTCAATGGCATTTTCCCGTTCCACCACAAGGGCCAGGGTCGGGGTCATCACACGCCCCACGCTCAAAGTGCGGTGATACAGGGTGGAAAACAACCGTGTGCCGGTGATCCCCACAAGCCAGTCAGCCTTGGCGCGGCACAGGGCCGCTTCAAACAGCCGGTCATAGTCTGCACCGGGGCGCAGGCCAAAGGCCCCTAGTTGCTTCCTCCTCCATCGACGAAATCCACAGCCGTTCCATCGGTTTCTTACACCCGGCCTGTTGATACACCAGACGGAAAATGAGTTCCCCCTCACGGCCTGCGTCGGTGGCGCATACCAAACCGTCCACATCGGCCCGGTTCATCAGGTCGGCCAGCACCTGAAACTGATCCTTTTTCCCAGGGTCCACGGTAAACTGCCACTGTGTCGGCACGATGGGCAGATCTTCATATGTCCAGTTGGAATACTTGGGGTCGTATGCGTCGGCGGGGGCCAGCCCCACCAAATGCCCGACACACCAGCTTACCAGCCAGCCGCCGCCCTCCAAATATCCCTGTTTTTCGGTTGGCGCAGCCAGCCAAAGGCTCTGCGCCACGCTGGAGCTTTTTCCGCAATGACTAATTTCATGCGTGTTTCCTCCTTTCGGCCAGCAATTCTTTGTAGCAGACACCAATACAGCGCCGCCCCATGCCATAGGCACAGCCATAGCAGGGGTGGTCGGACGGGAGAGCCGGTGGCTCCGGCTCCCGCCGCCCATCAGGTTTCTGCTTCATCATGCGTTCCAGCCCCGGCCTGTTACTGAACAGGGCCATCGTCCATTTCCTCCGGTTCGTCCTGTTCCTCCTCATAAAGCCGGCGCTGTTCGGCTTCCTCCTCGGCGGTTAATTCGGTGGATTCCAAATCTTCCTCCCGGACGGTTTCTTCCTGCGGCCCCTCAAACTCAAATTCATCAAGATCGGCAGCGTCGTCTAGTTCATGCTTTGGTTTATAAATCTTGAAGTAGTAGCCCAGGCCGCCCACGGCCAGCACCGCCACACCAATCAGAACCATCATAAGGGGGCTGGTTCCCTGGGTCTGCGGCTGTTCCGGTTCCTTTGGTTCCTCTGTCACAGGTTCCTCCGGCTGGGGTGTGACCGTAGGTTGCGGTTCCGGCTCCACCGGCTGTGCGGTGGTGGTATCCCCGTCTTTTTCCGCCAGGGCCATCAAATCGGATTCTGTGACAGCATTGAGAAAATACACGTTATCCGCGTCGCGCTGTTTATCAATCACCAGATAAAATACGTTTTCGTCCGGGGTCACAATGGTATAAAACTCTTTTTCGTCCTCACTGGTGGCATTATCCAGCACGGTTCCGGTGCCCTTGGGGGTAAACGGGTTCGGGGTGGCCTGTTCCGGCTCTGCGGTTTCTTCTGCCGCCTGTTCGGTCTGCGGTTCGCTACTCTGTGCATAGGCCGGGATAGAAAATACACTGACGCACAGCACCACGGCCAGCAGTGCGGTAAGGGAGCGCAGCTTATTCTTCATCTTCCAAATCCTCCTTTTCTGCGGATAAAGCAACAGGCGAACCGCCAGCCTTGCCGCTGCGGATCGCCTGAATGAGCGTCGCCAGTTCTTCGGGGGAAACGTCCAGCCCACGAACCATGCCGACGATTTCCGTATTTTCCAGTTCGGTTTTCTGCTGCTCCAACTCACGCAGCCGCGCTTGCTGGGCTGTGATTTTAGCCTTGACTTTTTCAATCTCGGCTTCAACTTTCTGAATTTTTCCGTTCATGTAAAACTCCTTTCCGGGCGGTTAAAGCCGCCCAAACGCATAGAAATGTTCCTGCCAGTAGGAGGAATTGATGTTGGCGTATTGGATTGGGGAACCACAGTGAATCATCATTCCGTCGCCCACATAAATACCGACGTGCGACACCGGCCCGTCGCTGTTATAGGTTTTCGTGAAGAAAATCAGGTCGCCGGGCTTTGCTTCCGAACGTGATACAATCGCGCACTGGTTGTAAATGCCGGTGGCCGTAGTCCGGGGCAGGTTGTGAACACCGGAATGGGTGTAAACATAGCAGACAAAACCGCTGCAATCAAAAGAGGTTGACGGGGAGGAGCCGCCCCAGACATACGGATACCCCAGGTATTTTTCCGCTTCGGTTATCAGCGCGGCAAAGGACGGGTCGGACAGGACTTCCCCCGGCACCTGATAATGCTCACCCTCGGAGGGATTGGCATAAATGTCATCTCCGAACAGGTAGGGCTTATTGCCTTTGAGTTGGAGCAGGGCCGCATATCGCTGTTTTTCGTCCTCTGTCAGCCGTTCTGAAAGGATCGTGCCCAGGGAACGGTTGCGCAGGGTCACATGAAGAATGTAATATTCGTAGGCTTCTTCCTCCTCATGTTCGTCGCCATCTTCATCTGTCCAGGTCACGGTGCGGTAGCGTATCTGCACCTCCTCACGGGTAGTCAGGATATATTGCTGGTCGAACAGGGCCTGTAACTCCGTCTGAACCTGGGCCGGGGTGAACGCATTGAATTTAGCAGTCAGATACGAAATCAATTCATTGGGGTCATGGCCGATGGTGTCTACGTCATACTGATACTCGTCATAGCCGGGAAATTCACTTTCAATGTTCGCCATACGGCGCTCCAACTGCTTCTCCAGGTCGGTATAGCCATTGTTCACCTGCAAGATGTCAGGATCTTCGGAAGTATAGGAAGTGCCTAACACGGCCCCCATCGCTCCCTCCATTGTCACGGAACAGGAGGACAGGGAAGAAAACACCATGATAAGCAGCAGCGCGATACCGCCCACAAGCAGCAGCACCCCTTTGTTGCTTTTAATGACCGTGACAGCAGCATGGCCGATGTTCCCCACGGCTTCCTTGGCTTTTTTCACCGCAGCCGCGCCGCGTCTGCCGTTTTTATGGGCTTCCCGGTAGGCTTTGGCATATTCCCGCTTTACCCGCCGCTTTTGGTACATCGTGGACAGGGAGTGCTTTTGCAGTTCCGGGTTATCCCGCACAGCCGCCCGGTAATTGGCGTTTACGGTGGCTTTGGCACTCTTGACCTCCAGCTTATCCACCTTGCGGTAGGGGGTGTCTTTCGCATAACGGTAGCCGCTTTTGACCGCACCAGCCGCTATATTTTCTGCTGCAAACTCTGTTTTGTGGGCGGCTTCGGTTCCCACATTTTCATGCTCCACCTGCCGGATTTTGTTATGTACCGCCAGATCAGCGGTGCGGCCAGCTTTGAGCGCGCCTTTGGCCGCCGGATTTTTCTTCCCCCGTGGCCGTACCTCCTCCTCAAAATGCAGAGTAGGGCGGACTTTGCCAGTCGCAGAATCAAATTCCCGCTTTATCCGTGGGCGGTACTGCTTGGGTACTTCTGCCTTGGCTTTCTCTAATTTCTGGCCCAGGACTTCCGCCTTTTTCTCTGCATGGGCGGCCCGTTCCTCTGCGGAAAAGCGCAGCCGCTTACTTCTGGCCGCGTCGTCCGCGTCATAGATATTACGCTTTCGTTTCATAGGATTTATTGACCATACTAAGGCTTACTCCTTTCACAGATTTTGGTATCACAAACTCACTTCATGCTTTTTGGACGGGGTCGGCGGCTTCTCCTTGCTTTCCTGTTGCTTCGCCGCTTTCAGGCCCTCACGGACAGAGGGCTTTTCTTCTTTCCCCCTGGCCGCAGCCTTTTCCAGACGGTCAATACTCTGCAACGCACGGGTCACGCCTTTTTCCATGCCCTCCAGCATAGCCTTTGACTTCTTTAACGGTTTTGCAATCGCGGCCAGAACGCCTTTATCCTCATTCCGCTGTGTCAGTTCGGCGGCTTCCTTGCCAATCAGAGCACGCCCTAAATTTTTGCCGTGCTCATTGAGCGCGTGAAGTTCACTCCCCACAGCGTTGATACGATCTATGCTTTTCTGCGTATCGGAGATAGAGGCGTTCAGATTATCCCTCATATCGTTCAGGGCGGCCTTTATCCCCATAAAGTCGGCTGCTTTGTTCAGGGCAGAAATGCCGTGCTGCTTCACCGCCGCCAGGGTTTGCTTCACCATATCAGACAGACTTGTTCTGATATGGCCTAACTGGTCTTTTGCCTGCTCTACCTTTTGCTGTGCCGATGATACGCTTTTTGTCACCGTGGCTTTGATTCCGTTATCCTGTATGCTCTCAAGCTGCTCCCGGACTGCTTTCAGTTCGGACAAAACAGCCGTGTACTGTTTTTCCATCTGGTTCAGTTGCGTAACCAGGGAAGAAAACTCAGAGGCTTCCTGTTGCTGGCCGTTTTGAGATAACAGCTTGAAAAATTCTTTAAGATGTTCCTGTTCTCCGATGGGAACCTGTAAAGTTTCGTTCACAAATAATCTCCTTTCCTGCCCTGTGTATCAGCGGCCCCTTATGCCGCCAGATCGGAGGGCTTGGTAGTCATAACGCGGTATAGCTGTGTATCACGCGGGAATTTATCCACAAAGGGAATGATCTTATCCCCGAAGAATAGCAGGCCCTCACCCTCACCGCTGTTGGTTACATGGGTCAGTTCCTGGGGTGAAATCCCTAACCGCTGGGCTAAAATGCCCCGGTCACTGGCACCCTGGTTGAGCATGAGAATGAAATCGCTGTTTTCCAGGATATTTTCAATTTCCGGGCTGGCTAAAAGGTCTTTGACATTCTGGGTCAGCGATGTGGGAATGCCGTTCCATTTCCTGAATCGCTTATAAATCTCGGCTGTATAGGCCGCAGTCTGCGGCTCTTTCAGGAGCATGTGAAATTCGTCCAGGAAAATACGGGTGGTGACACCGGCGTAACGGTTAATTGTGGTGCGCTGCCAGATGTGCTTCTGCACATTTGCCATGACCAGCTTTTTTAAGCCCTGGCCCATCTTGCTGGTGTTGTAGCAGACAAGCCGGTTATTTAAGTCCACGTTGGTTCTATGGTTCAGATACGACAGACTGCCAGTGACGTAAATTTCCATCGCCGTAGCCAGATCGTCCGCCGTGTGGTTATCCTGTGCCCGCAGGCATTGATACAGGTCGCCTAAAATCGGCATATTCTCCGGGGTGGGGCGTTTCAGGTAATCCCGATACACCAGACTGATACAGCGGTCAATCAACGATTTTTCAATCGGCATAAGCGGGTTCCCGTAGGAAGCCATCATCAACTCACATTGAGAAAGCAGGAAATCGGCCTGCATGAGCATAGGCGATTCCCCTACATCGGTGGATAAGTCTAAATCCATCGGATTCAGATAGCTTTGGCTGTCCGGTGCCAGGTAGAGTACCTGGCCCTGAAGCTGCTCCACCAGAGCGGTGTATTCGTTTCCACGTCCAGAATCAGAATGTGGTCGGGCGTGGCAAAAAAGGAGTTCGATTTCCTTTTGCGAAAAGGACTTGCCACTACCCGAGTGCCAAGCACTATCCCGTTGGGGCATTTCAGCGTTTTTCGGTCAGCCAGAATCAGGTGTTTCGTCTGCGCGTTCACACCATAGTACAATCCGCCTGGCTGGAATACCTCACAGGAACGGAACGGCAGGAAGATTGCCGTTCCGCTTGTGGTAAGCCCCCGTTGAATTTCCACCTGATTGACACCCAGAGGGAGCGCGGACAAATAGCCCTGTTCCTGCTGATAGTCCAGCCGGATCAGGTCACAGTTGTTGGCGTTGGCGATACCATTCACCGAATAGATGATGTTTTCCAGCTTCTGTTTCGTGGGGGCGGTATGCACCAAAAGGATTGTGACCATGAACATCTTTTCATCATGGTTCTGCAAATCCTCCAGCAGCTTTTCCGCTTCCTTGCCGAACGTCACCAGATCGGGCGGCAGAATATCCATATCGAAACCGGAGCGCACCGCCCGCTTTTGTTCGTCAATCTTTGCCTTGTCCAAATCGCTCAGTTTCCGCTTGACCGCTTTCAGCGCGGCCCCCTGGTCGAGTGCTTTGGCGTGAATGCTGACAATCTGGCTGCTTTCGATATTCAGCAGCGCATTGAGCAGGGTATCGTAAATCTTGGTGGCCCGGATCTGCAAAAAGGAAACCGCGCCGACTGACGGGCCGACGCGGAAGTACCGCCCCTCCTTAAACTGAAAGGAGCTGGGCGCGATATAGTCTTTGCTGGACAGGCCGGTGCCCGTCAGGGAATCCCAATTAAAACGGAATTTTTGCGGTTCATCTAAATGCAGGCACTGGTGGAGCAGCAAAAGCCGTTCATAACCGTCCATGCCGTGAGCCTCGGTTCCAATCCCTTTGAACCGGACAAGTACGTCCGCTTCAATCTGTTCCAGCCGGGAAGCCGCCTGACGAACATCGTCTGCTTCCACAGTAAAGGTCAGGCACAAACGACGTTCTGTTTTACACAGGCCCGCCTTGGAGAGCAGCATATCGCTGTATTCCTTGCGAATCGTGTCAAATCCGTCGCCGGTGGACGGTATCCGCAGGATTTTCCGGTACTCCGCCATATCGGGATAGTAGCAGACTACGGACAATTCAAAGGCCACAGACGGGCCGAAGTAGTTGACCAGCCTGCAATACAGTTCAAAAATCACAGCCTTGTCATCGTCGGAAGCCTCGGCATAGCTGCAATCTTCAAAGGCCACGCTTTTACTGTAAAGGCGGTTCCCCAGGCTGCACACCCCGTTTTGATACATTTCCTCATAGGGAATGGTCTGCTGGGCACTGGCGGCGATTTTACCGTCGCGCTTTGCCCGTTTGATGGCCTTTGCCAGTTGTTTTTTCTGCGCCGGTGTCAGGGGCGTGTCGGGCCGGATCACCAGTTCGTCGTTCCACCCGACCATCTTTTTTGGCTCCCTCCTGGGAAGTTTCAGTATTTGAAGCAACACTACCTCCTCGTCAAAATAGGCTTGCCGTTCCAATGCGGCAAATCGGTTCTGTGTCCGGTAGGGGCGCTCATGGCGCGTCAGGAACCGGACACGGATATAGTTTTTCAGTTGCTTTTCCGGCGGCTGGCCGTTCTTCTCATAAAGTGCAAAGAAGAAAAACGGTAGCGCCGTGACAATCAGCAGAATCAGGGCAATATCGTTGCCCAGGCTGTCGCGGGTCAGAAAGTAGGTGGGCGCAGCCACCAGCGCGGCCAGCACAAAAAAGATAAGCTGGCGGCGGGTCAGGCCGAACACAACCTTGCTTTTGACCTCGGTTAAGTCCTTTGTGATATTTACATGGGCCAATCCATTCACCTCCTGTTATTCGTTCATAGTGGCGGCCCGCTTTAATGGGCGTTCAGAATACTCTTTGCCACGCCGCCCGACTTGAACAGGCTGAAACACAGCAGCGCGGTGTAGGCGACACACGACCAGATTGCCCCGTGCAGGTCGCCGCCGGATAGTGACAGCGTGTTGACCAGGACTGCGTAAATTCCGGTAATCACCATGATTAAGAAGCCTTGCAGCCCCAGGGCCGCAAGCCCCCGGACATAGTTGGTGCCGATATTGCCCCATTCATGGTTGGCAAAAGTGGCAAAGGGCAGCGGCCCCACGCTGGCGTAAATATAAATTTCAATCATTCTTCCGAACAAGATGATGGTGATACAGGCCCCCATGACCGTCATGGCGAAGCTGACTACCCACGTTTCCAACATCAGGGCAAATAGTTCTCCCAGCCCTTTTGCTTCTAATTCTGTGGTGATGGACGCTAAGGCCGATGATATGTCAATGCTGGCGTTCGCGTCGATCACTCCGGCGCTTTGCTGCACCATCGTCTGTGCCACCTCGAAGATGGCAACGATAAAGTCAAAGGTATGGCTGACGACATACGCCGCGATTCCCGCCTTGATAATCCACTTAAAGAAGATGAATGTATCGAAATCGTGCATGTTGTTCTTCTCCACAATCATGTGAATCAACTCATAGGACAGGATCGCGGCAATAACAAGGCCCGCGATGGGAACAATCACAGACTGTGACAGACTGTTAATCATGGAGAAGACGCCGGAGTTCCATTGCTCCGGCGTCTTGCCCACTTCCCCCGCGATGGTGGCGACCTTGGTATTTACATCGGCAAACATATTTGACAGGTTTCCCGTGATTGCTTCAATCAGGAAACTTTTGATCCATTCATTGATTGCGTCGATGATAAAATCCATAGGCCGTTACCCGCGTCTTAGCTGAATAAGCCGGACAGCAGGGGAACGACTCTAAGGCCCAGGAGAATGACACCTCCGCCAGCCATAAGCTGCTTGACACCCTGGCTTTTGCTGGCCGGGTTATCTCCGCCGTAGCCCTCCATCAAGTTGATAATTCCCCACACGCCGACACCGGCACCGATAGCAACAACAACCGTAGAAAGAGAAGATACCGCACTGTTAAAGAAATCCATAAATTTACCTCCTTGAATTTGAAAAATAATTGTTGATAGGGTGAAAAACAAAAAAATAAGCCCCACCGTTTGACAGGGAATTGCAACTCAAACGGCGGGGCTTTAAGCCGCTTCTTCAGAATCGGCTTCTCCGAGATCGTAGACCTCATATTGATCTTCCGGCTTTACTTTCAGCCGGTGGGCCAGGTACGCTTTTACATCAAGCGCATACTTGGGATTCGCGTCTGCGGTGTACTTATACATGGGGTGGCGGGTCAAATCATATTTACGGGAATAGAACGGCCTGACCCCCTGAACCTGTAAAATGCAGCGGCTTGACGGCATGACCGCCAATTCGTCCACGCTTTTCAGTTCTTTCCCCAGCTTTTGATAGTTCAGGCCATAGCTGCGGGAGGTTCCCCGCGTATCGCTGGTATTGTAGGTATCAATCGTTTCCTTTCCCAGCATAGTGGACACCATCTTCAAACTGCTTTCTTCTTTGCCGCCCAAAAACAGCAGCGACGAACAGCAGCCCGCAATGGTTTCCGCATTGTCCTTATACATTCCTTTTAACTGGCTGTATGTCTGGAGGACGATATGGGCCGATATGTTCCTTGACCTGATAACGCTGACCAAATGCTCCCAGTTCGGGATTTTTTGGTTTGCAAATTCATCAAAAAGGCAAGTCACATGAACCGGCAGCCGCCCATGATAGACGGTCAGCGCCCGATTGCAGAGCACGTTAAACATCTGGGAGTACATCATCGCCGAGATAAAATTGAATGTCGGATCGCTGTCGGACACCACCGCAAAGAGTGCGATTTTTTCATCTCCCAGCTTTTCCAGTTCCAATTCATCGTACTCCATCATTTCACGGACTGCCTGAATGTCAAATGGCGCGAGCCTTGCGCCGCAGCTAATTAAAATGCTTTTTAGTGTTTTTCCGGCGGCCATCTTAAATTTCAGATATTGGCGGACAGCGAAATGGTCAGGATTCTTTTGCTGTAACTGCTCAAACAGCAGGTCAACAGCCGATTTGAAGTTTTCGTCGTCCTCCCGGCACTCACAGGCATTGAGCATATCCAGCAGCGTAGTCATGTTCTTTTCCTCAGCGGGCGCTTCATAGTAGATGTAGGCGATTAGTGCCTGATACAGCAGGGCTTCCGCCTTGCTCCAGAAGTCATCGCCGCCCTTGCTGTCCTTGCCCTGGGTGTTCTCCATGATGACTGTTACCAGGGAAAGAATGTCGGTTTCACTGTGCAGGTAATGGAACGGATTGTAGTGCATGGACGCGCTGAAATCTATGGTGTTTAGGATTTTCAGCTTATAATGCCCTTGCTGCAACAGCACCCGGCCCACCTCCTCCACAACGGTTCCCTTTGGATCGGAGCACACATATGAGCCATTCATCTGGAGTAGGTTCGGTTTGATATGGTAGCGTGTCTTGCCGCTTCCGCTACCACCAATCACAAGAACATTCAGATTGACGTTCCTTTTTTCAGGGTCGGCAATCTTGCCCAGGGTCAGGCGTTCCGTATCGGTCAACAGGATATTTTGTGAAAAATCGGGGTTGATGAACGGCTCTATATCTTTTTGGGTGCCCCATCGGGCGGTGCCGTATTCTTCCCCGTGTCGGTACTTCTTGGCGTTCTTTGCCTTGAAATAGAGAATGGCCCTTACCAGCACAGCCGCAGCAGCACCCACGAAAAGATCAAACGGGTGCAGGCTGGGGAACGGATTTTGAAAGACCGTACCCAGCGTGGTAAATGTGCCCAGCACCTTATCCAGAATATCCGCGCCGGTTGTCAGCCGGTAGGCTTCTCCCAGCTTGGTACACAGCAGCCCGATGATAACATAGGGCAGACTGGCTTTGAGCACTTGGGCCGCGTTGATTTTCGGCAGCTTCTTCATCGCTCCACCTCCTGATGTTTATTTCGGGAGAGGGATTGGGCCATATTTTTGACCACTTCCTGAAGCTGCGCAATCCGTCCGCGAACAGAGGGCTTTTCCTGGGCCTTGCGCTTAACCACTTTGCCGGAATATTCCGCAAAGGCGGCAGTCAGCGCGTCCGCGTCACGGCTTTTGAAAAATACCAGATAGCGCGGCGGCTGTGAGGTGGTATCCTTTTTCAGTGCAAAGTCAACACCATATTTCCGGGCAACCTGTTCAAAGGACTTGATATTACCGTCCGTCACCTCGATATTGGAAACGCCTGCGCCCTGCCGGACAAGGTGCTTTACACTTTGCTTTCCCTTATAAACTTTGGGATTCTTCTGGCTTTTCTCCATTTCCGCCAGGCACTTGCGAATGGCCGCTTTCAGTAAATTGGCAGACAGTTTGCCCGCTTTAATGCTGATAGCCACGGCCTTTTTTTCCATTTCTTCCTGCATGGGCTATTTCCTCCTTTCCGGCAGGGTGAAAGTGGAAAAGAGAGAATCTAAGGCGGAACCACCAGCCTGTGCAGCAGAAACCGCAGCAGCCGGTGGCGCAGGTCAGCAGGCTTCTTCATGGCCCTGGCTCCTGATTTTCAGGATACCGTCCAATGTGGTGGCCGTAATGCCTAATCGCTGGGCAACGGCAATATCGTTTTTTACGGTTTCGTCCACCTCATCACCACAGACGATAAGAACATGACTGCGGCGAAGCAGATCGCGGGCCATATCAATCCCGTCCTTGTGTTCGGCGGGAATCGTGTCATTCAGAAAATGCGGCAGATACAGAATCGGGCAGATTGGCGTGAAGCCAGCCTGATAGACCTTGCGGCAATAGACAACGGCCTGATCGGTGTCCGTAAACTCCTGGCCGGTCCATGCGGCGGTAATGTAAGCAAAAGGTTTTTTCACGGGGTCGCTCCTTTCTCCAGCGTTGTGCCGGGTGGCAAATGAACGGCCCCGTGTCAAGAATAAAATGAACGCGCACCGTGCGCGTTCTTGACACAGTGCCGTTCATTTGCAGTTGGGTAATCAAGGGCAAACCGGATAAGACCGGCTTGCCGCCCTTATTTGATTATGAAAAAAGCAGTTACCCGCTACCGTACAGGTCGTGGTTGACCAGTGCGGTGTAGTAGCTGCTGATTGTGGTAGGCGCATTATAGAGCGCCGTCAGGAGATAGGCCCGGATATTCCGAACCTTTGTTGTGTTTTGGTGCAGGCTGTCCATCACATACTCTATGTGGCTGGAATCCAGCTTTAAGAGCCTGCTTTTGACCACCTCGTTGGGATAGTCCTGGCCGCCAATGCGGATCTGCTTTCTGGTGGAGCAAACTGTGTCTACCAGAATTTCAAGCATTTCATCTAACATATCCCGGTCATAGCCCACACGCTCACAAAGATGGTCGTACTCAATGTTCTCTTTCAAAATCTCCCGATAAATCCGTATCGTATCAATCCTATCAGCCGCCGCAGGTGGTTTATCTTCCGTTAGCCTTGCTGCCGGATAGATAGATGGATCGGTATCATTCGATTCAGTATAATTCTTATCAGTATTGATTGTCTCCGATTTTAGGAAGTCAAGACTTCCCGTTTCCGGAAGTGCAGACTTCCGCTTTTCGGAAGTCTTGACTTCCTCCCTCCGAATGAAGTTTTTGACATAGATTTTGGTGGGGCGGCCCTGGCCCTGCTTCTTACGCTCAATCAGACCCACCTTGTCCAGTTCGGTAAAAAGGGCTACCGCTTTGTTGTGGCCGCAGCCCATCGCGCCCATCGCTTCCTCCAGGGTGAAGTAGATGAACACCCGGTTTTGTTCGTCCAGCCAGCCGTTGCGTATGGAAAGCCCCATACGGTCCAACATCAAGCCATATAGAATTTTCGCGTCGCCAGTTGTCTGTTTGAAACCGGGGTCGGTGAACAACACCTTGGGAATCCGGTAAAAGGTATATTGCTCTGCCTCGGTGCCATAGAAGTATTCCAATGCGCCCGGCTCGGCCATGTTTTCGCCCCCTTTCCTGGGATCGGCTGCCCGAAAAAGGGCGCGAAAAAGGGACACCGTAAAAACAGTGTCCCTTTTCGTGCATGTTGCCTTAAACCCTTGCCCGTTTAGCCGTCTGCCGTATTATTTTTTAGTTTCCTTAATCGGCACCAGCTAACGCCTTCGTTTACTTCTTTTTCCTCCACGAATAATGCGAACTGCCCCAGGCCGCAAATGCGAATTTCCGCCTTCGCAGGCTGCTTTTTAAGGAACAGGTCCCGTCCGAACACCGGCATCTGCTTTCCATATGTTTTTGCTGTAATCCATTTTGCCTGACTCCAAATTCCCATTACTTTTTCTCCTGTTTCTTTTATTCCTTTTCCATAACTTTTACAAAGAGGGCGTGAACTTCCCCTATGCACATAAAGCATTCCTGCAACAATCCAGGCTCAGGCTGCATTCCTTTATAATCATATTCCTACATAATTAAAAAGGCCTTTTTCACCCGAATGGCACAGTCATAGGCAAACCGCTGGATTTCCCATTCGTCCCGCTCCTCCGCCTTCTGGCTCCTGTAATGGCACAGCTGCGCCGACAAGCTGTCCCACATCGGCACCAGCTCGCAGGGCTCCAGAATATTGATGCAGTACTCTGCGGCTTCCAGAATCTCATCCGTGCTTTTTGCCTTGCTGACGAACATGGCTTTATTTTCCAGCTTCAGGACGTCTTCCACCGCTTTTACCGCCTTGAGCGCATGGCCTTCCCGGTTTCCTCTGGCAAGGATCCTGTTATCGCCGCAGTTTCGTCTGAAGCCGTACAGCGCGGCCACAATTCCTGGATCCCGGATTGTGCCGTCCGGGTATACAAGGCCGTGGATTTCCCCCCAGAAGCCTTCAATCATCAGGTTGAAAAGGAAGAAGCCGCAGTGGTATTTTTCACACATTTCCAGCTCCAGGTCATAGGGGTTGGCCCTGCCGATACAGCCGGTTTCCGTGTTCAGGATCGGCTTGCCGCCTTCTGCTTCCGATAACTGAACGGCAGTCTGATAAGCGGCTTCCATCCTGCTTCTGGTAGGCATGTAGTCATGGAAGCTGAGTACGTCAACCAGATCAGACGTGGAATCCATATGGGATGACAGCTCGTGGCCTACCGTAACCGGTGTGTCCGGATCCAGTTCTCTGATCAGTTCACAGTGCTTCCTTAAGTCCTTTGCCAGTTTTTCTTTTTTCCGGGGATAGTCCTCCGGGGAGGCGCTTCCCAGATAGGTATTGCAAAACGGTTCATTGAAAACATCCCACATCAGCAGCCCTTTCTTTGGCTTTAACAGACGAATAATCGCTTCAGCATAGCTTCTTTTTTTCTTCCATTCCTCTTCGCCGGCTTCCGTATAATCCTCTATAAAATTGCCGTTCCAGAAAATAGGCATGATGCCGATTCCCTTTTCCTCACAGCTGTCTGTAAAATCAAGCAGCATTTTCTCATAGGCCTCCGGATTCTTTTCCCATTCCTCCTGGGACATCCAGAAGCGGACGGCATTCAGGTTCAGACGCGCCGCATACTCCAGCTGCTGAGCCATCTCCGCCTTTGTCTGGCCGGCCTTGGGGTTGTGGCATACCCCGCGCAGATCACTATAGTCTCCCTTGATTCGATCTTTCCAGTCTTTCATTTTGTTTCTCCTTTTCCTGTGGATTCTTATGCTATGATACTAAAAATTCTTTTCATATGTTTACTGATAATATTATAGCACTTTCCTAAAAAGAAGGAAGACAAAAGTAAAACGGAATCTCCAATTTTCCTTCTACGTTAATACTTCCCTAAATTAATAAAACGGCTTTTGATAACCTGCAGCATTCCACGTACAGTGTTATCAATATGCCGTTCTAAAATTATTATTTACCTATATGCTTCCATTTTTCTTAAAGAATAATATTCTTCCACCAAATCATTTATCCGCTGCGCCTGTACTTTGTCCTGCATCTCACAGAACAGCCGGAGCAGCGGTTCTGTTCCTGAAAAACGAATAAGAAGCCAGCCTGTATCAAAATAAACCTTACATCCATCCTCCCATGACAGCTTCCTTTCATTACAGGGAAACACGGGCAGATGCATTCTGTCAAAGATCTCTTCTTCCAGCTTTCTTTTCCCTTCCGGAGTAAAACGAAAACTTCTCTCATCCGTATAAAAGGAACCGAATCTGTCATCCATCTCCTGTTTCAGCGCGGAGAGCGTTTTTTCTGTTTTCGCCATAATTTCAATTAAAAGAGCCGCAGCAAAAATTCCATCCTTCCCCTTAATATGGCTTGCAATCGTAAGCCCGCCCAAAGACTCTCCGCCAATCAACGCTCCTGTTTCTTCCATCTTTGTTGATTTGGATACATTACATAGCCTGGCTGTTTCACCGATAGTAAACTGACTGATTTTAAACAGATTCTGCAAAAAAGAATATGCAATATAATACTCAATCGAGGAAGACTCCTTTTCATTGATTACGGCTAAAAGACGGTTTAACAGTATATTCAATTTTCCACCTCTCTTATAGAGAACATTTCTTTTACTTATCGTCTCAACAATGCTCATTTATTATATCATACCGCATGTCCTGTTACAATCGAAAGGTGGTAAGCCTGTTTTACATAACTTCAATAACCGCCTGATCTTTCAATTTTGTATTCCATCGTTATCCCTCCTGAGACGCCCCTGCCTCTGTATGTTCTTTCTCCCCTCCGTCTATTCTCCTTTAAAAACCTCTTTCAGCGCCTCCAGATAACCATACCCATACAAATCATCCGGTTCCAGATAGCTAGTTTCCGTCCATTCATTCCAGCTGTTTACCGTGATCAGCGGCGGCTGTTTGGGATGGCTGTCGGCATAGGCCCGAGCCATTTCAAAGCCTTTTTTAACCGCCTGGGGGGAATTATTTTTCACAATTCCCTGACGCAGCCCGGTAAATCTGGGATTATTGTCCCAGCCCACCGAAATATGGGGAAAATAGGGAATGGCATAATCCCGCCCGATTTCTTCCCATTCCTTCTCCACATCCGCAAGGATGTCCTCATAGTCCCGGTCAATATCCGTAATATGTACAAACTGGTAATGAGTAACGCTGGAAAAACCAAGGAAGGTGCCGATATCGCCGCCTGCTTTTGCGCTCTCTTTGTCCAGGCCGGAAAGATTGGGCACGCCGCCGTGCGCCGTCAGCTGCAGGTGAAGCCCTTTAAATCCGGCTTTTATTGTTTCTTCCCGGAACCAGTTCAGCGCGTCCCTGGTATTTTCCAGACCGCCCAGCCCGTCGATCAGAATCCCCAGTTCATAAATCTGAAAAACAGGTTCCCCGTCTATCTGGTAATAATTGGGCTGTACAAAATACTTATGGATTATCCTGCGGCAGATCCGCTCAAATTCCTCCCGGTCTACGCCCCCTTTCCAGATTGTGGTGTCCTGCTCCCAGGAAAGACGGATATCCCAGGTATAATTCACATCATGATTGGCCCACATGAGATAGAACTTCATTTTAACCCGGTTCTTTGCCTGCAGGAAGCCTTCGTTCAGACAGTTTTCCAGATAAGGTCTTCCGTCAAACCAGTACCAGTCATATATGAAAACATTGACGCCGTGATCCACTGCCGCCTCGATTTCCATTTCCATCACATAAGGATCCGCCTCGTCCACATAGCCCCACAGAGGCTTTCTCGGCCAGCTGTGCCCCGGAAACTTCTTCACGGCATTTTTCACAGACTGCCATTCTCCCATCCCTTCCGGCCAGAACATCAGGCTCCTTTTATCCCGCCCTGTATAGGCGGGCCAGACATAAGCCGCCACATCATATTTTCCCATAGTCCCCATTTCCTCCTGTAACCCTTTATTCAGGATCAGCCCGGCTAATCCGTCACTCTTCCACATACTCCACCTTCACCGGCCCCAAAAGCCCCGCAGGCTCCTGCACCCAGTACCGGTCAAAAACATTGTCATGATGCGCCTTGGCCAGTGTATTCGTCACCTCCGCCACCAGTTCATTTTCCCCATCCTGCAGCATCCCTTCCTCCAGAAAAAACAGATAAGGCGGGCAGATGGCGTCTCCCGCCTTCCGACCATTCACCCACACCTGTACAGCCTCGTAAGCCTCTCCCAGGGAAAGCACAGCCCTCCCTACCCTTGCCTCAAACTGCATCCGGTAACGGACGGTGCCTGAAAATTCCGGCAGCCTGCCCGGTGCGGCCAGACTGCCCGTTTCCGTATATTCCGTCCTGGTAAATTCCGGCCAGGCCAGCGGTCCACTCACGCTGATTTCCCAGCCCTTCGCCGGAAGTTCCACCACTTCCCCGGTTTTTCGGGCATACATCCGGCGGTTCTTCCCGCATTTCACACCCGTTTCCCCGAACACTACAAAAACGGATTCATAGGGGCGAAGCAGCAGGGACACCACTGTTTTTTCCCCGTCCTTCCCCAGTTTCCGTCTCTGATGCGCTTCCAGAAACTCCCCCGTCATAGGATCATAAAAACATGCCTGTCGTCCGTCCCGGAAACAAACTTCCGCTTCAATCTTCTGAAAAAGGCTTTCATTAGTCAGGAAATAAGAATCCCTCTCCCCCTGTCTGTAATGGTAAAAGACAAGATATTCCCCATAGCTTCCCCCGTCCTCAACCTCGATGTCCCGCAAATCCATTTCCGTAAGCATCCCTGCCAGCTCATCATAAGCCGCCTTCTTCATCCCACAGACAGGCTCGAATTTTTCCCCCAGATAGCTTCTCTTTGGAAAATCCCCGGCGAACACCACCGCAATTCCCTGGGCCGCCAGCTCCTGCAGCCGTTTTGTCACCTGCCCGGGCAGATACTGCGCATAAGGAACGATCAGCGCGCCGAAGCTTTCCTCTGCGATTTTCAGCCGCCCGTCCTCCACGCGGCTGCGCTCCCGGTCCACCAGCCAGTCCCCCGGCACCACGTCACAGTCAATCTGGCGCAGCATCAGCGCCTTCACCGCCTTTTCAAAGGGATCGCACGCCCCTCCCCACTCGCTCTCCCCATGATACAGCACGGCCGCACTGGCCACGTGCACGCCGTCGCAGATCCGTGCGCACACCCGGTTGGCATAATCCGCCCACACGGAAAACAGCCGGAACTGAGGGTTATTCCCGCCCGCATAAAAATGCGGAGGACAATCCGGATCCGGAAATTCCATCGGGGAAAAAGCATGCGGAATAATATGGTTTATCCCCCTGACGCACATGGCGTCAGTAATCCATTTCATCGTCTTCAGCCCTTCCGACCATCCGTAGGCCCCAAAAGCCTCGCAGACAGAGTTTCCCCGTTTACGCGGATCCAGATGGGCACAGGAGCTGGCCATCTTGGAAAGTCCCCAATGGTTAAATTGCGCATCATAATTATTGAAATGCGTCAGGAACCTGCCGTCCCTTCTGCCGGGATAAATATTGTTGACCACATCAATTCCCGCCATATCCAGCCCGTCCATGGCCCTGAAATAATGACCCGGCCCATAGCCCAGCCTTGCATGGCTTCCGTTTTCCTCAATCACATGCCCAATCAGCCGCACGCCGTGTTCCCGGCACCAGTCTCCCATCTGCCCGATAAAATTCTTTCCGAACCGCCGGGATACCACGTCCATATACCGATATCTGACATCCGCCGTCCTCTCCCCGCAGTCAAACCAAAGCGCCGGAAGCAGCCGGGCAAAGTCCGAAAAAAAGCCTCCAAAAGAATCCCCGCAAGGAGAATTCCCAGAAAAAGATTTCCCGCAACCGGCCTCCCCGGCCAGTTCCTCAAGCAGCGTTTCTGACCATGGCAGCACCATATCGTCCCCTAACAGCCTGTCATAGCCCGGACTGTTCCCAAACCGCGGCTCATCCGTAAAAAAGCCCTGTATGGTATCCCCGAAATCTGCGCCCAGATGCCTGTAATGCTCTTCATATACCAAATCCAGAAAAGCCCTGGTTCCCTCCGGATCCAGCGGATTCAGATAATTCTTCGTCCACTCCTCCCCTCCGTTCCCAGTCACCTTGCATATGAAAATCCGCCATTCCCCTTCCGGAATATCCCAGTACAGAATCCCATCCTGCACAAAACCGGTCACATCGATCAGGGAATCCATGGAGAACCTGGCATCGTGATCCAGCCGCCGGCCCGCCACAGCGCACAGGAACCGTTCCCCGTCCTCCAGCCACTGATCAATGAGGACTCCCCGTTCCCTGGCCGGCCCGATGGCGTCCACATACTGCACCGCCAGATATCTTTTCGTATATTGGGGATACCGTTCCCCAATCAGCCCGTTTGCCGTTCCGCTGGGATAGCTTCCGTCATCAAAAATCCACATCTTAAGCCCCAGCCGCTTTGCCTCCTGCACAAGGATTTCCATATCCTCCCACCAGCCGCTGCCCAGATAATCCGGATGCGGCCTGGACTCCGCAATGAATCCCCCAATCCCGTTTTCCTTCATCTGCCGCAATTCCCTGCGCAAAATTTCTTTATCCTCATGATGCTGCCAGAACAGCGGACACAGATAACTTTTTTCTGCCGTCATATTTACTCTCCCCTGCGCCAAAGCGCGCATTCAAATGCAATTTTTCAGGGCTGCTTTTCCCGGAAAATTATCAAAAAATAACACCGGCCCCCTGATACATATTTATAATGAAATTACCCAAACCCTGATATATATTCACAATGAAAAATACTCCAGCCCCCCTGACATGCACTCATTTTAAATACGTTTTCACAGATACGCAAGTGGCAATTTTTCATATTTTCATAATAAAAACTGTACCCTGTCCATCCTCCATATTGGCACCGTACATTTTTCATGTTTTTAAACTGAAATTTGTCCCTTGTGCATTGCCTCCGCTGTTTTTATAATAACAATAACAAAAGTTTCGTCTTCCGCAGTAAACCGGCACGCGCCAATGCGGAAGCCATAAGGAGGAAAATCCTCTGCTCACTTAGGGTTCGCATTTTGCTCCGCAAAACAAGGAGGAAAATCCTCTGCTCACTTAGGGTTCGCATTTTGCTCCGCAAAACAAGGAGGATTGCATGAAGTTGTTGGAACGACAAAGATTATTTCAAAAACCTTCCCGGGAATACCGTGGGAAGCCGTTCTGGTCATGGAACGGAAAGCTGGAAGAAAAAGAACTGAAACGCCAGATTAATGTTATGAAGGAAATGGGCTTCGGCGGATTTTTCATGCATTCCCGCACAGGACTGGAAACGGAATACCTGGGGGAGGACTGGTTTCGTCTGATCAACCGCTGCGCGGACTATGGAAACAAAAAAGGCCTGGAAACCTGGCTTTATGACGAAGACCGCTGGCCCTCGGGAAGCGCGGGCGGCATGGTGACCAGGGAGCCGCGATACCGGGCCATGTTCCTGGAAATGAATCAGTTTTCCCCGCAGGACTGGAAGGATTCCCTGCGCACCGCGGATACAGCCGCTGTTTTTGCATGCCGTATCAAGGATGGTATTTTTTCCTCCAAACGCCGCCTTTCTGAGGGGGAGCTCCTGCAGGAGGGCGAAACGGCTGTGGAATTCCGAACCCGTTACTCCGCCTGCAATGACAACTACAACGGCTACTGCTACGTGAACACCATGAACCGGGAGGCCATTGACAAATACCTCGAAAGCACCCATGAAAAATACCGGGAGCACTGCGGAGACAAGCTGGGCACAAAAATCCAGGGGATTTTTACGGACGAGCCCCACCGCGGAGGTGTTTTCACCAGCTTCGCGGAAGGAGAGGTAAACGCCGCCCCCTACACCCCCGGCCTTTTCGAAGAATTTGAAAAACGCTTCGGCTACAGCCTGCTGGAAAATCTCCCCGAACTATTCCTCCGCAGAGAAGAAAAGGAACTGTCCCGGGTAAAAAGAGACTATTTCGAACTCTGCCAGCAGCTGTTCCTGGAATGCTTCGCCCGGCCGATCTCTGACTGGTGCCGGGAAAACCATCTCATTTTTACCGGCCACGTACTACACGAGGATTCCCTCTGCTGCCAGGCCATCATGCAGGGCTCCCTCATGCGCTTCTATGAATATATGGACTACCCCGGCATAGACATTCTTGCTGAAAACAATCAATGCTACTGGGCCGCAAAACAGGTGGATTCCGTGGCAAGACAGCTGGATAAAAAATGGGTTCTCTCCGATCTTTACGGCTGCACCGGCTGGCAGATGGATTTTGAAGCCTACAAAGATATCGGCGACTGGCAGGCGCTGTTTGGCGTCAACCTGCGCTGCCCTCACCTGTCCTGGTACACCATGAAGGGAGAAGGGAAACGGGATTATCCCGCCAGCATCCTGCACCAGTCCGCCTGGTATCCCGAATACCACTACCTGGAGGACTATTTTTCCAGAATCCACGCCGCCCTGCACGGAGCAAAAGCGGATGCCGCCCTGCTGGTCATCAGCCCTATCGAAAGCGTATGGGCCAGAGCCTACAGCGGCGCTTTTGACGGCCTTACGGGAACCGATCCCGAAATACGGCGTCTGGAAGAGCAATATGCCTCCGTCTTCCACATGCTCACCGGAAACCGCATCGACTTCGACTACGGGGAAGAAGATATCATGGCCCGCCACGCACACGCGGAAAATGGAACCCTCCACATCGGAAGCTGCGCCTATGGCAAAGTCCTGGTCGCCGGCGTGGATACCCTGCGCAGCAGCACCCTACGGCTCCTGACAGACTATGCCGCCCAGGGAGGCGCCCTGATTTTTGCAGGAAATCCCCCAGCTTTCGTGGACGCTCTCCCCTCCGGGGAGGTCAAAGCCCTAGCCTCCGCCTGCACCACCATCCCGCTGGAGGAAAAAGCGCTGACAGAAGCCTGTGCAAACGGCCGAGAAATAAAAATAGATACCGAAGACGCCTCCCTGCTGTTCGCCCGCTCCTACCGGACAGAAGGCGGCCGCATGATCCTGCTCTTAAATACGGATCGGAAAAAAGGCCGCGCCAACGCAGCCCTCTGTCTGGGGACCGGAAAATACCTGGAACAATGGGATCCCCGTACCGGCAAAATCACCGAACCCGAATACCAGGTGATCAACGGCCAAATCCATCTCACCATTGATCTGGAAGCCGGAGGGGAGCGCCTCTACCGCATTCCCGCAAGGAAACGCCGCCTGCCGAAACAGGAAGCCTTTCGGGGAACCAGAACCTTCCCCCTCCCCGACATCTTCCGCTACACCCTGTCCGAACCAAACATCGTCCTATGGCAGCCGTCACCGGCAAAACCGGCCTCAGCCTGCCCCCCATGGAAGTGCTCAAAGCCGACCGCGCCCTCCGGGACCATCTCCGGCTGCCCTACCGCGGCGGAGAAATGCTCCAGCCCTGGTATCAGGTAAAATACAAAGGCGACAGCACCCGGCTGTGCGACACCATCACCGTGACCTACCGATTCCATATAGACGCCCTGCCCACCGGAATTTCCCTCGCCCTGGAGGATCTGGAGCACATCCGCCGAATCCTCATAAACGGCCGGGAAATCCCCCGGAAAAGCAGCGGCAAATGGATTGACATCTGCTTTGACAAAATTCCCCTGCCGGACGAAGTTCTCTGCCCCGGAGCCAACACCATCACTCTGGTTATGGACTACTACAGCACCTGCGGTATCGAAGCCGTCTACCTCCTGGGAGAGTTCGGCGTAACGCTTGCCAATAACCGCCCCACCCTCACCACCCTGCCCGAAACCATAACCATAGGCGACATCACTCCCCAGGGCCTTCCCTTCTATTCCGGCCATCGCTTACCACCCGAGGCCACCAAACACCTTTGCAGCGTAACCACCCCCGACTTTGGAGGCGCCCTCCTGAAGCTTTCCGGAAAAGAAGAAGTGCCCCTGGCCTTTCCCCCGCACAAGGCTCTCATCCGGGACCTGAACGCCATCAGGCTGATCCTCACCCGCCGGAACACCTTCGGCCCCCTGCACCACCCTGAAAAGCGCCAATACTCCTACTCCCCCGCCTCCTTCATTACAGAACCTCCCTGCTGGACCGATTCCTACGTCCTCTACGAACAGGGGCTTTTGAAGAAGCCGGAGATTTTATACTGAAAGCCTGCATACCGTAAAGCCCTGTATCACAGGAAGCGCCGTATTTTTTTACAATATACGGCGCTTCCTGTTTTTATTTATACGCTCCGTTCCCGGCCGCACAGTTTTTCATCCTTTTTTAAGCCTGCTCATCAAAATATCTGCACATATGCAGTATAATATCCCTGATCCCCGCCATCTCCCTCTCCGGCGGCAAAATATGATTGCTTACAAAATAAGCGGCCAGCCCGTCTATCTGCGACCACCATAACCTTGAAAAAGCGGCGGCGGCAGCAGGATCAACCTCCGGTCTGCTTTTAAGGATGATTTCCTCCACCATACCCAGGCTGACTCTGGCTCTTTCCTTCATTTTTTCCCTGAGCGCTTCGTTTTTCGAAGCCTCCAGCCAGAATTCAAAATTAATCCGCGCAAAAACCAGATCCTCCTGCGTCCATTGCTTTACACTTTCATCCCAGACACAGATTAATTTTTCCGCCAAAGACATATTATCGGTAATAACCTGGCTCAGCGCATCCTTAAGAGAAGGATTCTCCGTCAGCTCATCCCAATGCTCCGCCAGCCCGAAAAAGATCTCTTCCTTACTCTTAAAATAAGTATATACCAATCCCTTGCTGATACCCGCTTCCCTTGTGATATCATCAATAGACGTGGCATAATATCCCTTGCTGGAAAAAAGCCCTAAAGCGGTTTTTAAAATATCCTTCTGACGCTGTTTCTTTTTTTCTTCCGATATCTTAGGCACTCTGATTCCTCCCCATACATTAATTTTGAAGCTGTTCCTTTTCTCCCGGGCTGCTGTGAAAATCCATCCCAAATCTCTTACAGCGACGGATTTCGACGCTCCCGGATCACTTCCGCAGACCATATCTCAGGTATACGGTGTACAGCCCTTACATCGTGTTACTTTTATAACTATAAACCAATATAACAATTGTAATAAGAATAATGCTTCCCCCTGATATAAGGTAAAGCTGGCTGATGCTGAATTGATTAAGCACCACTCCGGTCAGCATATACGAAACCGGCTGAAGCCCTGCCGAACACAAAAACTGAATGCCCATCACCCTTCCCACAAGGAAATCAGGCGTAAGCTGCTGAAGCACTGTAATAAACAGCACATTTATGATTCCCAATAAAAGCCCTGCCGCAAACGCGGCGCCCAGAATCAGCAGCCTTGAAGAACCGAAGCTGAAAATACTCCATACAGCGCCCAGCGCCAGGGAACACCACAGTATCAGCCGGATGGACTGCCCGTTCTCCCTCCGCTTCATATTTCCAATGATAACAGCACTTATCAAAGAACCCAGCCCCGTCATGGACAACAGTTTCGTATATCCGTCCACCCCTTCGGGCAGACAGTTCATGGCCACGACAGGAAATCCGACCTGCTGGGGGCCAATGACACACAAATTCAGAATGGCCGTAAAGCCCAATAACAATAATAACACAGGCAGTTTAAATAAATCCTTATATGATCCCTGCACAGCTGCCCGGGAGCCTTCCGGAACCTCCGCCTGCCCCTGTTTTTCCATATATTTTACCCTTGAAAAAAGAAACAGTGCGGCAATGGAGGCCAACGCCATTAACACATAGGCATTATCGCTCATTTTTCCAATCACAATTCCGGCAAAAAGGGGCCCGGCCAGCAATGACCCCTGGCTGATGAACTGCATCACTGAATTTGCCTTCTGCAGATTTCCCCCGCTTACCAGCGCCGGAACCGCAGAATAAAGCGCCGGCAGGATAGCCGCGCTGATTCCTCCAAACAAAACCGCATATATAAAAACAGTATATTTATTTACCGCATTTACCTGATTCACAACAGCCAGGGAAACCAGCAAAATTCCCAATATCCCGGTCCCGCCCGTAAGCGTCCTGGATACCCCCGCCTTATCCGTCAAAAATCCCGCAACCGGCAGCAGAAAAATTCTCGGCACCACCATCGCAGTCATTACCGAGCTTAGCAACAATACGGAACCGGCCCCCTTCATAATTAATGATACCTGCAAAACACTGTATAATTGGCTGATAAGAAACAATATGGTACACCCGCTGAAAAAAATTATAACATTAACGGACAGAAACTGCGATCTTTTGTTCTCAAACATACTGCAATCCTCCTTGAAATAATAAAAAACTGACCAGTTAGTTTTTATTATACCGCTAATCTATAAATTTGCAAGTGTTTTTGTTAACAACGTTCTTTCCCCCTGCCTTTTTTCATAAACTCAGATATCCCTGCCAAAAAGGCGCCGCAGAATTTCTTCACCGCAACGCCTTACATTACACAATCATTTAAAAATACCTTTTTCCGACGGATATTTCATCCCAAGCCCGGCCCCTTGTTCCATTTCCGTATACAGCCCGGAAGAAATCGCTTCATAGCCTGCCAGATATCCCCGGGCGGTAAAAACAATCGGAACCATCTGATCCTCCAAAGGCACCTCATACATTTCAAAAAATGCCTGAAGGATTTCCGTATTTCTTCCCGACCTGGTGTTGATCCTGATTATCTGCTGCGGATAGGAAACGCTGTCCACCACTACAGTATCCGGAAATAAATCCAGAACCTCCCCGCTGGTCCTGATACACTCCTCGCATACGGTCCGATAGAAATAAACAACAGACGAACTGCCTTTTTCCAGCTTATAATCCTCAAGCTGCTGTTTTAATGTCTCATTTTTAGTGGGATCATAGACGCCTCTGCCATAAACAAATAAATCCTCCCCCGCAGTCAGATAGGCTTCCCGGATGGATGAACGAATGGAATCTGTTCCAAAATAAATATTTCCATTTACAGTCATAATCGGGTAAGTGAGAGAGCCTGCAAGTTCTTCCTGAAACCCCAGTTTTTTAAGTTCAGAATCCCTTATCTGCGCATCTTCTTTGCGAAATACATTATAAACGGACACCATATAAGGATACAGTTCGGAAACATCATCCAGTTCCTCCGATACTATTTCAAAAAGCTCTTTTGTTCCATCGCAGGAAGCACAGGGCTGATTATAAAAAAAATGTATTTCCACATTTTCCGGCTGTTCAGGTTCAGCTTCTGCACATCCGGAAAGGCCAAACCACAAAAGCATGGAAAAGAAGCATATAAAAACCTTACGCATATTTGTCAAAAATCCGCCTCCGTTAAACTGACTGACATTCCCTCTTTGAGGATGACTTTTTTCTTCCTGCCCTTATAACAGACAGTCATCTCCCTTTCCTGCGGCCTTGTTCCCTTCAGCTCTGCTTTTTCAAGCCTGCCCTCCCTGAAGTTTATGGCAACAGTTGCCCCGGCGCGCGTACGCAGTCCGGAAACCATGCCTGTTCCCAAAGCCCTGGGAAGCGCAGGAAGCAGAGCAATCTCATTTTCTGTGCTTTGCATCAGCATTTCCGCAATGCCTGCGCAGGAACCGAAATTGGAATCAATCTGGAACGGAGGATGTGCGCCGAACATATTGGGATAACACCCTCCCCCCTGCCGGTAATTCATGGGATCGCTTCCGTCCACAGGACGTAATTGCTTTTTCAGTATACTGTAAGCCTTTTCCCCATTGTGCAGATGGGCCCACAGCGCCACCCTCCAGGCCAGCGCCCATCCCGTGCTTTCATCCCCTCTCAGTTCAAGCGTCCGGCGGCAGGCCTCTGCCAATTCAGGCGTTTTCTCCACGGAAATCTGCCTGCCGGGATAAAGAGGGTAAAGATGGGAAGAATGCCTGTGTGTCGGCTCGTTTTCCTCCAACTCTTCATTCCATTCAAGTAATTCGCCGCGTGATCCTATCCGATACTCCGGAAGGCGTTCAAGCGCCGCTTCCGTTTCTGCAAGAAATTCCTGATCTGTCCCCAATAACCGGCAGCAGGCCGCAGCATTCCCCAATGTTTCCCGGATAATTGCCATCGTCATCGTGGTCGTCTGACTGACCGCGCATGGTTTGCCATGATAGACAAACTGATTTTCCGGCGAGGTGGAAGGTGCAAAAATCAGTTTACCATCCTCATTTTCAACAAGGACATCCAGGAAAAACCGCGCCGCATCCCGGATAATGGGATAACCTGTCTGGCGCAGGAAATCCAAATCTCCCGAAAAAAGGTAATGATCGTAAACATGCGCGCTTAACCAACCTGCCGACAGAGGCCAGAAGGCATACACTGCCGTACCCTTCCCCCGGTTTCCCACCGGAGTGGAAAGACACCATATATCACTGTTATGATGCGATACAAACCCTCTGGCATTATAATGGATTTCAGCTGTTTTTCCTCCGCTGACCCTCAGGTTATTAATCAGCTCCATTAAAGGCTCATGCATTTCCGGCAGATTCACCGTTTCCGCTCCCCAATAGTTCATTTCCGTATTGATATTAATTGTATAATTGGAACTCCATGGGGCGCGCATATGCTGATTCCAGATTCCCTGGAGATTTGCCGGCTGCGTTCCCGGCCGGGAGCTTGAAATCAAAAGGTAACGCCCATACTGGAAAAGCAGGGCATAGCGCCCGGGATCCACATCCTTTTCCCAGTCGGCGAGCCGTTGTGGAATCGGCAGGTCCTCTCTTCCTGGCCCCAGGTCAAGGCAGACCCTGTTAAAATACTGCTGGTATTCCTTTACATGCCGTTCCAGAAGCTTGTCATACCCTGACTTCTGTGCGGCAAGCAGTTCCCTGAAACAAGGTTCTTTATAAGGTTTTCCCTCCAGGAACGGATGCCTGAACGGACCGTTAAAGCTTGTCCGGGCGGCCAGAAACAGTGTAACGCTGTCCGCATTGCTTACTTCCAGTCCCTCCGGCAGCCTTTTTACTTCCCCGCCCACAGGTTCAATCGCTAACACCGCACAAAACCGCATTCCTTTCTTTTCCGGAGCTTCCTCATAAATAACCGGATCCGGAGAATCAACATAGGATGGATCCACCTGTGAGGGAGCGATTCCGTCCAGGATCATTCTGTTTTCTTCCGTGGATACTTCTGCCCGAAGCTGGCAGGAAAAACCTGCTTTCAGGGAAACCATGCCGGGCCTGTCGGCTGAAATGCGCATCACCATAACCTGATCCGGCGCGCTGACGAACATTTCCCGCACGTAGTTTACCTTCCCTGCCGAATACTGCAGTCTGGAAAGCGCCTTCCCAAGATCCAATGACCGACGGTAGTTTTGGATCTCACCCTCAGGATAGACCATATCCAAGGTCAGTTCACCCAACGGCAGATAGCTCTGTGTGAATTCACCAAGCACATTCTGTTCAAGGAGCGCCTGCGCCTCTTCATATTTCTTTTCCATGGCCAGCCGGCGTGCCTGCCTGTAGTATTCCGATGCTCCGGGAATATCGTGGTTCTGGGGATAACCTGACCACAGCGAATCCTCATTTAACGAAATTTTCTCCTGCTTTGTCCCTGACCATACCATTGCCCCCAGCCTTCCATTTCCCAGCGGAAGCGCTTCCTCCCAATAAGACGCCGGTTCTTTGTACCATAATTCCATAATCTGTGTCCCTTCCTTCCCTAAACCTAAGAACAAATATCTGTAACTAAAAACAGCCAGGCTCCGGAGTTTCCCGGAAGCCTGACCGTTTTAACCGTTTTATCTGCCGGCAGCTGTCTTATATATTTCAATATAGCGATCAACTCTGTAAGAATCAAGTTCACTCAGATACTGATCCCAACCGGTTTCGATGTCACGCTCACCTGTAATAAACTGAACGGTAGCCATACGGACAAAACTATTCAGGTTCGTCTGAATCTCAGCATAGTCATCTGCCATGTCCAGAGGAATAAATACCGTATAATCCAGCCTTTCCTTAGGAATATACTGTTCTACCTTCTGGGTATCAAGAGTAATACGCTGTTCATAGTTTCCGGGCTGATAAATATCATCCACCTCAGGAAGCATGGAAAGGCGGAAAGGAGCCAGGTCAGCCTGCGGTCCTACCATCATCGTGCCCTTACCAATCTCTGCATTCTGATCTTCTGTAAGAGAGTTTACAATATATCTGGCATCACCACCAAATACGTTCTTAGTTCCTTCAGGACAATAATCCCAGCCAAGACCTCTTTCCCCATACTTACGTTCCATATTATAATCATCATCATAGAAGAACTCATCGATCAAACGGAAAGCTGCTTCCGGATACTTACAGGCATCTGTAATTACCGCATGGAATCCCTGTACTTCACCTTCATTCGCATTCTGTCCCTGACGTCTGAAGCCATCCGGCCCTGCCACGGGAATCAGGATCTGATAATTTTCTGCTTCTACAGGATCATTATTGTCATAACCCATACCAGCATGATCGCAGACATACATTCCAACCACATGGGGTTCTGTCCTGACTGTCTGTGCCAGCTGATCCTCCTTCTGGGTAAAGGAAGCACCATCAATCAGTCCTTCATCATAAAGGCTCTTAATATAACGCAGACCTTCACGGTAAGCATCTGTAGAAGGAGAAAATTCCACAGATTTTCCATCAGCGCCCAAGCTGAGCCAGAAATCAGGTTTTACTGTCTGGAAAGACATACCCATCAATGCGTATTCAACCATCGTATTCCAGGTAGTGGCGCCGAGCATACCGATTTCGTCTTTCTTTCCGTTTCCGTTAGGATCATCGTTTACGAAAGCCCTTAATACTTCTCTCAGCTCTTCGGTAGTTTCAGGCATTTTCAGCCCCAGCTTATCCATCCAGTCCTGTCGCAGATAAATCTTGGGATATGCGCTGCAGTGATAGCACTCCGAGAAACGTGCAAATCCATAAATTTCTCCATCCGGTGCAACACATCTGTCCCTGTAGCTGGGATTATACTCAAAAACACGCTTCATATTGTTGCCATACTTATCAATATAATCCGTAATGGGAAGCAGGACCCCTTCCTTCACCCCATACTGCATAATATCCGACTTTGTAAATACCGTCGGCCAGTCAGTCAGAATAAGATCCGGATAATCCCCGCTGGCCAGCATCAGATTTCTCTTCTGGAGCGCATCGGAAAGAGGAGTTGAAATAATCTGAAGTTTGATATTGGATTTTTCTTCGATCTCTTTTACAAACCGGTTTTGTTCCCAATCAATATCCGCCCCGCCTTCAATCCATACCTTCAGTGTAATTTTCTCATTCATGATCGGCATGCCGGTAGCGTTAAAGCCTTCCGGTAAGGAGGTATCTCCCGCCTCAGCTGCTGCATTTGCGCCTTCTCCTCCGCCTCCTCCTGTATTACCAGCAGCGGTTTCTTTCCCCCCGGATGAACATCCTGCCATGCTTATTACCATACATGCGGATAACAGCAAGGCCAACACTTTTTTCTTCATAGAACCTTTTCCTCCTTTTTATTTATTCTGACACCCCACTCTTTTCCCGAAAATGAAATGTTCAGATCACAACCCAACAAGTCTCACCCCTTAATCGCCCCTACCATAATTCCTTTTACAAAATATTTCTGAACGAAAGGATAAAGCAGCATAACCGGCACAGAACCAACAATAATACTTGAATACTGCAGCAGATATTTCGTTTCCTGCATCTCCAGCTGTTTCGTAACATCAAGCGTCATACCTGCCGTGCCCATATTAACCAGGATTTCCCGCAAGACAAGCTGCAGAGGGAACTTGGTATTCGTACTCAGATACATCATTTCGTTAAAATAAGAATTCCAGTGGCCTACCGCATACAGCAGGACATTTACTGCCAGAATCGGCTTTGCAAGAGGAATTGCAATTTTAATCAGGAAGGTAAAATCATCGCAGCCGTCCACGCTGGCGCTTTCCTGTACTTCCCCGGGAATTGTGGACTGGAAATAGGTACGCGTAATAATCAGGTTCCAGACCGAAATAGAGGTCGGTATTACCAGTGCCCAGATGGTGTCAAGCATTCCCAGGTTCTTAATCAGAATATAGGTGGGAATCATACCGCCGTTAAAAAGCATGGTAAAAGTGAACAAAAGCATAACCGGATTACGGATCGCCAGATCCTTACGTGACAGCGGATAAGCCGCCAGCACCGTCATAACCAGGTTAATCACAGTACCCACCACCGTATATAAAAGGGAGTTGCAAAATCCGGTTACAAGCAGTTCATGCTTTAAAAGCATTCGAAATCGCATTACATATCAGGATGGAAAGAAGTGCTCGGCGACGATGAGTCAACATATCAGCCGGCGATGCGGCAAGCACCATGTATATGTAATCCTTCGGTTTCGTATAATACCGGACAGACATATTTTTTTTTTATTGTCTGCCAACAAGCTGGTCTCGTTTACTTTTTTAGAAAACATATTTGCAAGTACTATCAGAACCAGATTACATACGGAATTGAACAATCCTACTGCCGTCGCATATGAATACTGGAAATTGATAAGACCACGCTTATAAACAAAAGTGGAAATAATCAAAATCCACGCATCAGATATACCTTTTCAAATCCCAGGCTCATAATACTGCCTACCGCCAGAATCAGCTGAATTACAATTGTCGGCATAATCGCGGGAATATCTACATTCCACACTCTTGCGAAACGGCCCGCGCCGTCAATGATCGCCGCCTCTACCTGGGAAGTATCAACACTCGCAAGTGCCGCAATATAAATAACCGCGCTGTATCCCATTCCCTGCCAGACACCCGACCATACATACAGGCTTCTGAAGAGCTCCGGTTTTCCCATGAAATCAACTGCCGTCCCTCCCAGTGCAGTAATTATATTATTGACCAGTCCTGTCCTGATCGAAAAAATATTCTGCATGATACCTACCAACACTACTGTGGAAATGAAATAAGGGAGATAGGTAACCATCTGAACGACTTTCTTATAATGCCGCCCCCGCATTTCATTAATTGCCAACGCAAGGAGGATAGGCATGGGAAAGCTGATTACAAGGCTGTACAAACTGAGTGCAAGCGTATTTCTCATCAAAACCTTGAAATCCGGTGTGGTAAAGAAATTTTTGAAGTGTTTTAATCCTACCCAGTCGCTCCCCCAGATTCCACCCCGGATAGAATAGTCCTTAAACGCAATAACCGCCCCGCCCATAGGGAGATAGGCAAAAATAATCAGATAGGTAACAGGCAAAATCAACATCACATATAACTGCCAGTGCCTTTTTACCTCCGTAGATATCCTTTTCCCCAAACTTTTCTTGGCATTCGGCTGGTTTAACATAGCCGTCCCCTTTACCCTGGTAGCTTTCACCGCCATATATATTTCCTCCTCCCTACCAAATGTTAATTGTTATATATATAATTAGCATCCTACATGTGCTTTGTCAAGCAGATTATTTATGCAATCTGCACTAATAATTTTTATTTTTAGTCTTGAAACTATTAGAATCAAATATGAGTTTCTATTCTTGACACCAAAACCTTTGGATGATATTATTAACAAAAAGTAAATCGTTTAATTTTTTATGAGGAGTATTACTATGCCTGCTACGCTGAAGGATATTGCAAAAGAAACCGGCCTGAGCACCGCCACCATATCGAAATATCTGAACGGCGCAAAACTCCGCGAAAAGAACCGCATTGCCATCGAGCAGGCGATACGTAAGCTTGATTATACTGTGAATGAGTATGCCCGGGGATTTAAGCTGAACCGGTCACATATTATCGGGGTTATCATTCCGGATCTGAATAATCTTTTTATAACAAACATTCTTGTCCAAATGGAGACTCTCCTCCGGGAGCATGATTACAGTATCATGATCTGTGACTGCCATACGGATGCCGCGCTTGAGCGTGAGCTTGTCCATTTTCTGCTTGGAAGAATGGTAGACGGCATCATTAACATGCCCGTATGTACAACAGGAGAACATTTAAAACCTGCATTATCGAAAAAGGTTCCTGTTCTTGTACTGGATCGTATGATATCCGGGCTGGAAGGGAAGATCGACAATATTCTGATTGACAATACCTGCATTGCCCGCAAAGCCGTTCAGAGCCTTATCGACCAGGGGCACCGGCAGATCGGCCTGATTAGCGGTCCCACTGACTATTCCACCTCACGGGAACGTCTGGAAGGCTATCGGCAGGCATTAGCGTCCTCCAAAATCCCCCTAAATGACAGCCTTATTGTCTGTGGTGATTTTACTCTGGAAGGAGGATATGAAGGTATATGCCGCCTGCTAAAAGGCAATCCGAATATGACGGCTGTCTTTCCCACGAATTACGATATGACACTGGGTGCCTTTATTGCCCTGAAGGAACAGAATATCCGGATTCCGGAGGATATTTCCTTTATTGGTTTCGATGATATGGGGCTGGCCAGAGTAACGCATCCCCCTTTAACTATAGTCGCACAACCGCTTGAACAGCTTGGAATTTATGCGGCCAAACGTATTCTCAGCAGATTGGAAAATCCGGAGGATGTTCCCATTTCTATCACGCTTTCCGCATCGCTTAAGCCGGGTTCCTCCATAGGCGTCCCCCGCCACGCAGAAGATGAGTGATTAAAAAAGCAGCATAAAAACGACGTTTTTCCAGGCTTTTCTGGCAACAAAAAAACGGTGGCCAAGGGGCACTTCACATAAGGAAGTGTCTCTTGCGGCATTTATAAGTATTTGTAAAGACGGTTGGATATGATGAATTTGTAGGAAAATAAATATATTACGGAGGAAAACTACCATGAAATCATTGTTTGAACACAACGGCGATACTTACTGCAAGCAAGGCGATTATTTCATTCCAAATCTTGCACTTTCTAAGAGTGAAGAAAACGATATGGTATTTATGGGCAACGGCATTTGAATTTTTTGCAAGAGCACCACAGGTTGACTTATATTAATTTACTTATAAGTGGAAAGATTGATGAGTATCTGTCTGAGATTGAAAAACAAGCACAGGAACGTTTTTGTCGGGTGGTAAGGCAGTTAAAAATAATACAGGGTGTTACTGAACAGTTGAAGGCTGACAGTCCAATGGAATGGGTTGGAAAAATAAATTGTATCAGGCAGCAAGCTGAAGAAATCGTTTTGAATGAGTTAATCTGCAAGTAAATACTATGTGATATAATGAGCCGCTTACTCTTGTGGTAGCAAGAATATGCGGCTCATTTTTTAAATCGAGATTTTCAGGAATGTTCTTAAAGTAATCATTCATTGGTTTTGGCTTTATGATTTATAGCAACCCACTCAATTGCGACTTTTTGTAATTTTTCCAACAACTCAAGGTGCGTATTATAATTGAAATCATTTAAGCATCTGCGTTTTTCAGATAATTGAATTACATTGCCAGCTTTTTTTTCAAGTCCTGTTTCTCGTTCCGTTCCAACAATAACCTGCCCCTTATCAGATAAAAACAATTCTAATGATTTGAAGATACTTTCCAAGTTATTGGCATCCTGTCCTTGTTGATTAGGGGTATCAACTACATAGAAATTAAATGGACTGTATGCTCTGCTTAAGTTATAAAGATATAATGCGGATTGGTACATATAAACCAAGCGTGGAGTTTCACTGCCCGTACGGTTTATTATTTGAACAAAATCTCTCAGTTGTATAAAAGTCTTTGGAAGATTTATTGCATCTGCCAATGTACGACAATAGCCTTCTATATCCTCGCGTATATTTTGGGAACGCTCTTTTGATTTCTGTTCATTTATCTTCTCGTCAATAAGTGCAATTTTTGAAACATAGGAATCGATTTCTCTTTGAATGTCCTCTAACTGTGTTTTACAAGATTCATATATTTCATATTGCCCTTTATACTTATAAAATGAAGAATAGGATAAAAGCTCCTGAGAATTTTTTATTTGCTGCTCATTCGACTGAATTTCTAAAGAAACAGCTTTATTCTTTTCTTTAAGTTCCTCTAATTTTCCTATAGAAACAGATATACTATTTTTTAATTCTTCAATAAGTTTTTCGCAATGAGCATAGTCAGACGTTATGTTTAATTGATTATCTAACCCATTGGAATAAATAGTACCACAAATTGGGCAAACCAACTCATCGTCTTGGCTCATTGCGTACTCAATGTCTTTTTGGGTTTCAACAAGACTATGTTCTACTGTATGCAATTTATGTTGATTAACATATATATCATTTTCTAAAACTGTCATCTCTGCATTGTAAGAAAATTGCATTTTCCTTAATTCTTCCGCCTTAGCAAGCAAAGATTCAATATTTGTTGTAACTTCATCAACGGATTGCATATCCTCTATTTGCATTAATGTAGATGATATACGAGAAACGAAGTTTTGATTGTAATTTAATTCTTTTTTCTTGTCATCTTTTATAAGTGTTTGTTCTGTTTTTTGTGCTTGAAGCTTGTAATAAGTATCATCAAGGTATCCACAAACATATTTATTTGTGTTTGGTTTCCAATCCTTAATGTATCCAACATTATTAAAAGAATCTGCTATTTTGCTCCATCCGTCATCTTGGTCAATATACTGAAATCTAAATAGTAACGGTGGTGTAACATTGAATTGTTTTCCGTCTTTAGAAATGCAAGGCATATTGATTCCTAAAATATCCATTAAGCAATTGCTGTATTTCGTGAAATGCTTCCGTTCTATAACACAAGAATAGGCATCGCCAGAATATTCAAAAATCTGAAATTTCTTTCCTTGACGAACAATACATAATTGTTTTTCACCATAATTGAAAAACAACAAATAAGCGGAAATTAGTTTTTTCCAATCAGTTTCAACGCTTTTACATTCACACCCTAAAGTCGTAAATATACTTTTGATAATTGAAGATTTTCCTGTTTTATTTCCACCTAAAATAATATTTAGCCCATTTTCAAAAGGAACCTCTAACGAGCGAGACTCACTTTGACTGATTACTATCAGTTTTTTTATCGTTAGCCTTTTCATTATCTTTTTCCTCCTGCTGTTTTCGTAAATTTCTAATTAAAATTTTGTACTTTTGCTCTTGTTTAACTTTTTCAACTGAATTTTTGCTCATAATACAACACCTCAACTAACGATTTATCAAGTGACTCTGATAACAGATTATTCTTCTTTAGTTCTTGACTACACAATCTTTTCAATTCGTCATCGAATCCGACTGTATCTGATGTTTCAAAATATGTAGAAATCACTTGCCGCAACACTACCACAATCTCTTGGTATTTTACATCATTAATATCAAGCCATCTCGCATCGTGAAGTGTTTTTGCTACTTCAATACGACGAATATCTTTTTCCGTTAACGACTGATTTAATAAATACTGGTGAAATTCATCATAATTGCCGCTTTTTTTTATATTACCATCAATTTTTCTGCCTATTTGAGCAACATCCACTCCTTTTTTCTCAACTAAACTTTTCATACTAATAGGTACTTTATTTTTTCTTTACTCTTTTTTCTTACATCATTTAGCAATTGCTGAAAAATAAGATTGGCAGTATTGGACGGAATATTTTTATCGGCTAAGTGATTGAAAAATTCTCCCTTAGTTTGGTTTTCATATGCTGCTAATTGCAAATCAGATTTATGAACAAAAGTATTTTGTATAAACGCATCAAATACAGAATCAAAATTGCTTGGCATATCATTGGCAAATTCATCTTTTATTCTGTCTTTGATTTTTTGATATAGTGTAATATCTTCTACTTGTAACTTCTTGCCGTCTTCAATAACTGCCTGCCACGATAAAACTTCCTTATCAAAATCATTATTTGATACAAAATGGCAATGTGAACACTCTGTGCTAAAAGTTAGATAATTGTAGAAAATAAAGCCTAAAAAAGACTTTTTAGTAGCCACCGCTTTTTTTCTTTTCCCTTTTAGACATTTCCGCAATAGTCCAGTCAGAAGAATCTTCTTTTGTCTTTTATTTGAAAAAACTGATACTGCTGATTATTGGGAGAAAATTCAGCCATATCATCATGAAATTCACAAAAAACAATACACTCTGCATCTTCTTGAAGTTTACCTATTATATGGCATACAATCCAATGAACTTGATATTCAAATCTATTATAGGAGTCAGAACCTGCTTGCTCACGCTGTTCAACAGTAAGTACACTACTCATAATTTAGGACTCCTTTCATTTTTATTCCATTTCAAAATAAAGTTCCACTGTTCTTGCCATTCTTTCTCATTCACAATTGCGTCAAACACAGGCTCAAGGAATTCTTGAAGTTCATCAATCACAACAGCAAACTCAAGAGTACCATCTTTGATATTCTTCAAGAAATATTTCCACCGCTTCTGCATATCTTCATCTTCGGCAAGTGTCACAACCCGTTTAAAGCTATCTCTGTCATAAGAAGTGCCACGCCGTTGCAAGGTTTCAAAAATTGCCGCCTGCAATTTTGCACCATCGAAGTCGAAAGACCTTGCCAGATAATAGATGTCATAAAAATCTTTCATTCTGCCCGTTAGTTCAAACCGTTGCAGGATTGCATCAAACTTTTCGGCAATGGTACTTTCAAGGGAATATGTTTTTATAACGGGAGCTTCAAAGTCGGGAAGCTGTGTGTTAATTGCCCGTTCCTCAGCACAAGGTACAATGACATCGCCCACACCTATATCCACATTAAAGGGGACACGAATATTTTTTATCTGAGCAATGATTTGTGCACTGATACCGTGATATTTTCTCTGTGGTGAGATTTCCTCAAACCCTTTAGCAGTCATAGAAATATAATCATTACCTGTAGGCGTATTGATAATTTTCTCTATAAGCACCTTTACATCTTCAATCGAATTAGAAACTGCTCGAAGAAGAAAGTCCACATCAATCGTAGCCCGGCTCTCAAAATTGGTAAGGGTGTAAATAAACAGACCACCCTTGAGAATGAGGTTATCCTCATATCCAGATTTTGAAAGTTTACGCAGGAATTCCTCTTGTACAAAAAGCTGTAAGCACTGTTGATAGCTGATACCCGATGTCTTTGATTTGTTTTTAAGTTTCGCAAGAACTGAAGCTGCAATATCAGCCATCACAACCACACTCCAATCATTTCTTTTACTCGCTTTTGCACCCGTAGCACTTTTGCATACTTCATTAGGTTAGGAATATTTTTTTTCGAGTCTTTTACATACCCCTGTATTGCCTTATTAAAAATTTCTTTATCCATCTTATTCATATTTCGAAGTACATCACAAATGGTGCGGTCACGGTCATAAATACGGACATCAATAGAATCAATTTTTCCGCTGGCTTCTCCAAGTGTAACCAATACAGGCTCAACACGGTATACCTTAATAAATGGATAATCAATTTTAGTACGCAATTTTGAAACATTTTTATCAATTGCAAAATTCCACTCAGCAGGATTTCGGTCGCTGTATCTGTAGTAGAAAAGAGCTGTTTCCATACAAAGGACTGCATCGGGGAACAGACGATTGATAATTACAATTTCGCTTTCTCCAGAGTCTTCAATCCAATGATAGTAGCCCCGCCTTACCCTTTCAATCAGACCTTCATCTAAAAGCAATTTTATATCTGCGTAATATAGCTTTGAAGCTGTCAGTTCAGCGGTAGTCATAATATAATTGTGCTGGCTAAACAGCTTTCTCAAAATTTCCATATCATTTTTCTGAAACATTTTCCACCTCTACTTAACCGCCCGTTTTTTTATCATCAATAGGGTACTTTACTATATTATATCCGTTTTTTTATTCAAAGTCAATAATAGTAAACTGCACACCAGGGGTATTCCACAAAGGAGATTGCTCCGCTTGTCAGTTTAACAACGGGGGCGATTTATTCCAGATTAGACCATCTGCGGAAAAAGCTAAAACAAATTAAGGCGTAAAGGAGAAAACCACATTTCCTTATGGGCTGTTGGGTGAGAGGGCAAAACCTCTCACCCATTTTTCAGCAGGAGGAAAAAAGAATGTGGTATCGGAGCAGAAGATATATACTTCGGGAGGAAGTGACAGAGAACGGAACGAGATACTTTATCAGTTTCAAAGACGGGCAAGGCATATCCTACGAATTGAATGTGTCCTATGATTTTTATATGGTGTTTCGCAGATTGGAGCTTGATAATCGGAGATTAGAAAATTGGAATTGGCGGCACAGAGAGTTCTCGGAGATTTATGATGAAACGCTGAACAGACGGGCATTAAGACTTCCCAAAGCTGTTGATGAACTTATTATTGAAGAAGAACAGGCAGAGTTGCTCCGCAAAGCGATAGCTGCCCTGCCCGAAATTCAAAGGCAGCGTTTCCTACTCTATTATGAGTATGAATATAACTATTATGAAATAGCCGCTATGGAACATTGTACCGCTTCTTCGATAGGTCAATCTATTACTCGTGAACAAACGCAGACCAGACCGCACAGGCGAGGTCAGTATGTTCTCGGGATTGCTTTACTGCGGGGATTGCGGCGTGTTCTGTTCTATGTTCAGGCTTTTGAAAAGCAATTCGTGCAGGAACAGCTTGAAAAATCGAGTAAAGAGCAGAAATCGCTTAAAGAAGCGGTTACTATGCTGCGTAATGAAATCGAAGCACAGGACGATAAAACTGCAAATGTACTTGCGTTTGTGGAAAAGGTCAAGCGATACACGGAAATCAAGGAACTTACTCCTGCCATTGTCAATGAGTTTATCGACTATATTATGGTTTCAAAAAAGCAAGTCATAGACGACAAAACCGTATATCCGATTGACATCTACTACAACGGCGTTGGTATCATAACAGCCCCGTCCGCTGAAGAATATGAAGAAATGTTCTTTTAAACGCTTAAAACAGAAGCGTTTAAAAGAACAAAAAACGGCATAGCCACGAATGACTATACCGTAATTTGTCAGAGCTGCCCTCGTCCCCTCACTTCCTTATGTGAAGGGGACGAACCTGCCGTTTTTTATTTTAAATAAAGAGGGTACAGCCCTGTTGTTTGAAATGCTCTATTTTCTGATCAATCAGCTCCACCGGCACATCCAGCCGTCCGGCCAGGCACCTTTTACACAAAAACTCCGCCGCGCCCCTGTTCACGAACTTTTTATATGCGCCGATTTCATTGTAGGTAAGCTCTTTACCGCATTGAAAGCACGCGGACATTATAGATCAACCACCTTTGCCCGGAATACCTCGCAGTCAAACGGTGCAAGCTCCCTGGAAACAGTGGCGTTCTTCACTTTAATGCACTCGCCGCTCCACACTTCCTTCATTTCCAGTGTTTTCCCTGTAGAAAAGCCCAGGCCCACTTCATCCAGGTTAAACCTGGCAACCGCCTTTTCCTCACTCATATTGAACAGGCCAATCGCAAGATCCCCGTTTTCCAGCTGCCTTGCATAAATGAGCATATCGTCCCCGGCCCAGATTCCCTGCAGTTTATAGGCCTGACGGCAGGCGCTGTCCTGGTTGATACGGATCAGCTCTTCATTTCCCAGAATCTTCTTCGTTTCCTCCGTCATACTGCGCACATCGCAGCCGATCATCAGCGGTGAGCCAAGCAGGGACCAGATGGAAAAATGTGTCTTGTACTGCACGTCGCTGCAGCCCTTCAGGCCCACATTTCCATTGCCGTACATGCCAACGATCAGCATGTCCATATCATTGAAGCAGCCCACGCCATTATAAGGATGCAGCTTCTCCTGCTGCTTTACCAGATCCTCTTTACGGACTCCCATGTATCAAAGATATCCCCGGTAGAACGCCACATGGAGGCTGCGGAGGTCTTGATCCACTCATGGGTCTGATCCGCTCCCCAGGAACAGGCGCTGAAGAGGATATCACGGCCGCAGTTTTCCAGGGCAAGCCCCATGCGCCTGTACAGGTACTGCCCGTGAATGATAGGGCTGTGATAGCAGTAATCATATTTCAGGAAATCCACGCCCCACTGCGCGAATGTCTCCGCATCGATGAACTCATGCTCAAAGCTTCCCGGATAACCGGCGCAGGTCAGGTTCCCGGCGCAGGAATACATGCCGAATTTCAGCCCCTTGCTGTGCACATAATCAGCAACAGCCTTCATGCCGTTGGGGAATTTCTCAGGATCCGGCACAAGCCTTTCATTTTCATCCCTCTCACGCAGGGACCAGCAGTCGTCAATGACCAGATATTCATAGCCCATCCGGGGAAGCCCTGCTTCCACCATCGCATCCGCTGTCTCAAAAATCAGTTTTTCATTGATGTTCTCTCCAAAGGTATTCCATGAATTCCAGCCCATGGGCGGCGTTAATTTAACCATACTATTGACCTCCAAATTCCTGTTGGGTTATTATGTAGCTGTGCGGAAGGCTGTGTAAATGCCATGCCTTCTGTCTGCGGCGGGGAGCAGAAGCCGCTGGAAAACCGCCCCGCCCGATCCCCGCCGCAGACAGAAGGCACGGCATCGCCGCAGGCTTCGGACATTTTTATTATAGAATGGATTTTAAGAACATTTCCATATAATTTGGTTGCAAAAGCATGTACTTTTCGTTCATTTTGGAAGATTCAAAAATGAGGAAGGGAGGGTTGACCTTGGAAGGGTATTCGGAGGAAACGGTGCGGCTTGTGGGGTATGGCCGGGAGGATTGTTCGGATCTGCATTCCTGGGGGCCAGGGGTCAGGGCTTTTTATATTATTCATTATGTGATCCGGGGCGCAGGATTTCTGGAGTGCGGAGGAAAACGGTTTCGGATTACGGCGGGGGAGAGCTTCCTTTTGTACCCTTATACGGAGCTTTTTTATTATCCGGACCCGGAGGATCCCTGGGAGTATACGTGGGTGGATTTTACGGGGAAGGAGATCGGGCGGCTATTGTCACGTACCGGATTCTCTTTCTCCTGGCCGGTTGCTCCTGTGATTGGTGCAGAGGATATTCTTCCTTTGTTTGACAGGCTTGGGCGGCTGGATTTTCTTTCCCGGGGAAAGGGGGAGGCAAACGGGCTTTTGCTGGCGATTCTTGGTGTTTACGGGGATATTTTTCCGGCGCCGCAGGTTCCCGCCCGTAAGGAGGATGATCGGCTGTCCACCGCGCTGCTGCTGATTCAGGGTAATTATCATAAGGCGGACTTTAACGTGGAGCGGCTCTGCACTGCCATGCATGTGAACCGGGTCACGCTTTACCGTCTTTTTTCCGGGAAACTGGGTGTGTCTCCCAATGAGTATATTTCCCATTACCGTCTGGAGCAGGGGAAAAAGCTTCTGGAGATGGGCTTCTCCGTGAAAAACACGGCGCTTTCCTGCGGCTTTTCCGATCCCTTTTATTTTTCCAGGGCCTTTAAGGCGTATACGGGAATGGCTCCGGCGGCCTATAAAGCGGGGCCGCCGCAAATCAGCTGAAACCAGCTGTCCCGGATATACAAGTGCGTAATCCTTCCAATATAATCTTACAATTCATTTCCGCCTGGCTGAATCACATAAAATGAACATCTGCAGGGAGCTTCCGCCGGCCGTAACCAACCGGCCGACAGAAGCTCCCTGTTTTTATTCTATTCCACAGTTGTTTTATTCCGCATATTTTTATATTTAATTTTGGCAAAACATCGGCAAAATTTTTCAATAACCGGCAAAAAAATAAACGATGGGATAACTTTTTCCAGTATTTTACAATTCAATTGACTATAATTTTCGGATGGATTACAATAGATTTACCAAAAATTGGTAGTAGAAACTCTGGTAACTATGTGCATGGAAGGGTACGGCAAACCAGTAATACAGCAAAGATTATCCGTCCGGGACAGGGAAGAAAATCCACTGCTCGCAGAGAGCAAATTTCTAAAGAAATTGCATTTTGCTCTGCAAAACAGGGAGGAAAAACCTCTGCCCTCAGGAAGCAAATTTCTAAAGAAATTGCTTTTTGCTTTGCAAAACAAAGAGGATTTCGTCAACGGATAAAAGGGGGAGCTCTATATGGCATGGTATTCCGGTACTTTTTATTGTGGGCATGAAGGCTACATAAACATTATCGGGCCTCTGAAGAACAGGGAAAAAATGAGAGAGTACAAGTTTTCCGGCCTCTGCCCGGCATGCTGCAGGGAAGCGCTGCTGCAAAGCCGGAACGAGCAGAACGCCGCCGCCAGGAAGGCCGCCGCCCGCATGGAGCTGCCGCCGCTTGAGGGCAGCCGGAAGCAGGTGACCTGGGCGGAAACTCTCCGCGTGGAAGCGCTGACCCGTCTGCAGGCCTTTATCGATAACCCGCGGAATGTCGATCTGGTCGTCAGGCGTATGACCTACGAAGCGCTGACTCCCATCGAATTAAATGCCGGGGAACTTCCTGTGATATTCCAGGAAATCGTCCAATATCTCATTCATGAAAAAACAAAGGCAGCCTACTGGATTAACAACCGTTTCAATAAGGATCTGTGCAACCTGGAGCAGCTTCTTCCCGAATATCTGGAATGGAAGAAATGGTGCCGCCCTGAGGAAAGCAGCGCCGATCCCGGCTTTATTTCCAAGGATTCCATTATTGCCCCCCATGCTCCGCAGTACGCCGGCATCGTGGAAATCAGGGGGGATGACAGCGAGATCCTGGCCATTTATGAGAAAAACGACCGATTCCGGGAAATTATCCGGGATATGGATTATGAATGGAACGGAAGCTGCTGGTACCGCAGGCTGAATGCCTGCCGCGGCCGTTTTTGCGACCGTGCCGCCGAACTTGGCAATCTTCTGCTCAAAAACGGCTTCACCGTATCCATTGCGGACCGCGAAGCCCGTGAACAGGCAATTACAGGCAATTTTCTTCCTGAACATAAACGCTGGATCAGCAAAAGCAAAAAAGGCAGTTTCTTTTACATTGCCATATCGCCCAATATGCCCAGGGAAATCTCTGTGAACCTGAAAAAAATACCTACCTCCAACTTCCACTCCGGCGGCATCTTCCTGGAGCCGTCGCATTATGAGGAACTGGAGGATTTTGCGGAAATGTACGGATTCCGCTTTGATCCGGAGGCCAGGGAGCTTCTTGAGTCCTACAGATTGACTCTGGACAGCGCGCCCCGCGTATCCCCGGCGCCTCCAAAACCGACGGAAGATATCAACAACCTGCACAAAATACTGGAATCCTCCGGAGCCATTCTGGATGATCTGGCGGATAGTGACTGATTATGCATTTGACAAACAAGCTCCTGGACTACCAGGAGAATGCGGTAGAAAAATTGAAAAAGGTCAAGGTGGGCGCCCTGTTCATGGAACAGGGCACAGGCAAAACCATCACTGCGCTGGAGCTTTGCCGGCTCCGGCTGGAGGCCGGAAAGGTTACCCACATCCTGTGGCTCTGCCCCTGTTCCACCAAGCAGAACCTGAAGGATGAGCTCATCAAGCAGTCCCCCCGGGAAATGCTTGAGAAAATTACCATATGCGGCATTGAGACACTTTCCCGAAGCCTTCATGCCAACAGCTATCTCCAGCTGCTCACTGAACGGGAAGCCTGCTACCTCGTGGTGGATGAAAGCCTTCTTATTAAAAATCCCTACGCCTACAGGACACAGAACATAGACCGGCTGTCCTCACGGTGCGAATACAAGCTGATTCTCAACGGCATGCCCATTTCCAAAAACCAGGCCGACCTGTATGCGCAGTTCCATGTGCTTGACTGGAGGATCCTGGGCTATAAAACCTACTGGTCCTTCGCCGCCAACCACATTGAATTTGATCCGGAAATTCCGCAGAAAATCATCCGTTGTCTGAATACGGATTATCTTGCCAGAAAAATATCCCCCTACACCGTGCAGGTTACCAAAAAGGACTGCCTCGTGCTTCCTGATAAAAGATATACCATTAACTACTTTCCGCTTACCCCGGAACAGAACGCCCACTACAACAGCGTGGCCGACACCCTGCTGTTTCACCTCAACGAAATGCATCCTGAGACCATATACCGGCTGTTTTCAGGTCTGCAGGCCGTAACAAGCGGCTTCCGTGTGAACTTCCGCAAAAGCGCAGTATCCGGCTATGAGCATATCGTAACCTCGCCCTTTTTTGCGGAGCCTACGGATAATCCCCGGCTGCAGCGCCTGCTTACCGTACTTGACAACCGGAACAAATACATCATTTTCTGCAACTATACCTATGAAATCGATGTGCTGTGTGAAATCCTTTCCAGAAAATATGGCCCGGAAAACGTGGCGCGCTTTGACGGTTCCCTTCCTATGAAAAAAAGGCTCCGTAACCTGGAGGAATTCAGGGAATCCGCCACCTTCCTCATTGCCAACCGGGACTGCGCGGGCTACAGCCTTAACCTGCAGTTCTGCCATAATATCATCTACTATTCCAACGGCTGGGATCTGGCCACCCGCCTGCAAAGCGAGGACCGTATCCACCGGATCGGCCAGGATCAGGACATCCGCATCCGGGATATCTGTGCCTATAACACCCTGGACGAAAGAATCCTCAGCTGCCTGTACAGGAAGGAAAAGCTTCTGGAAGCCTTCAGAAACGACATTAAAAACATGGAAAACAAAAATGGAATCGCGGAATGGGTATTTTACCGGCAGCCAAGCCGGAGCCTGATGGACTGCGACGATTTGGAGGAACCCCGCCATGCCTAAAATATACCGGGACAAAAACGTATATGAAGCCGCTATGGAGCGGTACGATATCATTTATAAAAATTTCGATCACATTTATTTCAGCGTTTCCGGAGGAAAAGACAGCTCCATCATGCTGCAGCTTGCCGCCGGCGCCGCCCGCCGGACCGGGAAAAAAATCTCAGTCCTCTACATCGATCTGGAGGCCCAGTACCAGGCAACCATCGACCACGTGGACGAGCTTATACGCTGTACGGCGGATGTGGTGGACGCCTGGTACTGGGTAGCCATGCCGCTATCCCTGCGAAACGCCGCCTCCGCCATCCGCCCCAAATGGATCTGCTGGGATAAGAAACAGAAGGAAAAATGGGTGCGCCCCCTTCCTGACAGGGAGGACGTGATTATGATAACGGAGGACAGCTACCCAAAAGAATGGACCTGGTTCCGAAGAGGCATGGAATTTGAAGAGTTCATCCTCTTTTTCGCCCAATGGTTCTGCACCGCCCGCAAAGGCACTGCAGCCGCCGGCATCGGCATCCGCTCCGACGAAAGCCTGAACCGGTTCCGTACCATTATCAGCTCCTCCAAGGAACGTTTCCAGGATTACCCCTGGACCACGCGGGTCAAAATCCATGACAAGCCGATTGACTGCTATAATTTTTACCCGCTCTACGACTGGTCCGCCGCCGATGACTGGACCGCCGTAGCCCGGTTTGACCTGAAATTCAACTACATCTATGAACTGATGTACAAAAACGGCGTGCCCATCAGCGAGCAGCGGCTCTGCCAGCCCTACGGCGACGACCAGCGCAAGGGACTGGATCAGTTCCGCTCCCTGGAGCCGGAAACCTGGGAAAAAGTGCTCTACCGGGTAGAGGGCGTGAATTTCGGCAACATCTACTGCCGCACCAGCCTTCTTGGGAATATTAAATCGGAAAAGCCCGACGGAATGACCTGGGAGCAGTACGCCGTATTCCTCCTGGAAAGCCTGGGCCTCTACGCTCCTGAGGTAAGAGATCACTACTACCGTAAAATCAAAAAATTCCTGGCCTGGTGGGAAAAGGAGGCCGGCATCACCGCAGATGCCATGCCCGACGATAAATGGAATATCCAGGGCTTCCGCCAGGCTCCTTACTGGAAACGCGTTGCCCGCGCCATAGAAAAAAATGATTTCTGGATGTCAGGGCTCAGCTTCAGTGAAACCAAGGGTGATGTAAAACGCCTGTTTGAGCTGAAAAAGAAATATGCCGGCATCATCCGGCGGGATATCCAGTCCACAAATAAGCAGCTCAGGGAGGCTGCCGGGAGGATTGAAGATGAATTTGCAAAAGAGGGAGTTTAAAGAAGACTATGACAAAGCCGCCTTTTATTCCATTATGGGTGAGAAAAAAAATACCGGGACGAGATGCCCTATCTGGTAAATACCGAGGAAAAGGAATGGTGCCTGTTTTTCGCAAACGGTAAGCTTGCAGGCTTTTATGCGCATGAGGAAAGGGAACGGCACACGGCCATATCCGGCGTATATGTGCTTCCTGCCTTCCGTCAGTATGGCGTCGGCACCTTCATGCTGGAGGACATGCTCCGCTCCTTCCCCACCGTGCGCATGGTCACCTCCAGCCCCAGGCTCATCGCTATGCTGGACGAAAGAGGGTTTCACCGCCTTTCCCGCCGGGGCAGCTATATTACCATGGAAAACTGATCCCGGATTACCCATACATACAACAGAGGAAACAAAAGAGGAAACAAAAATGGATTTGAATCAACTAATAGATGAACTGCAGGAATACATCACCTCCATTGATGATTTTTCCGAAAAGGTGGAAGCGATCAACAAAATCAGGAAGGGAATCTCCCAGGTCAGCCCTTTTCAGGAAGAGCCTACCGACTGCGTGCTCTGGGTCAGGCAGGAAAATGTGCAGGCCAACGAATACAACCCCAACCACGTGGCTTCTCCCGAAATGACCCTTCTGCACACAAGCATCCGGGAGGACGGCTACACCATGCCCATCGTAACCTATGACATGAGAAACGGAAGCCGTGAAATCGTGGACGGCTTCCACCGCAACCGGGTGGCCCGGGAATATCCCGACATCCAGCAGCGCGTCCACGGCTACCTTCCCGTCACCACCCTGAACAAGCCCCTCGACCAGCGTATCGCAGCCACCATCCGACATAACCGCGCCCGCGGGACCCATGGCATCCGCCCCATGAGCGCGATTGTCATGGATCTCACCCGCTCCGGCTGGACCGACGAAAGAATCTGCCAGGAGCTGGGCATGGATTTGGATGAGGTCATCCGTTTAAAACAGATCACCGGCCTGAAGGAGGCCTTCATGAACCATGAATTCAGCAGGTCCTGGGAGGAATTTGAGAAAAAATATTATCCGGAGGAATAGACTGCCGGGCTGCAGGCTTTCAACTACGGGAAAGCCTGCGGATTATAAAGTGCTGTTTCTGTTCTTCTCCCTTACTAATTTTATAAGCATTCTTCAGAAGCGCTATACCGGGCAAATCGCCTCCCACACCGCATACCTTTGCATCCACATGCAGATGGATATGCCCTGAATCCCTCAATTCAAAAATATGCTCTGCCATGTCCAATGCCTCCTGACTGTACATATGAACACTGAAATTCATTCCGTCCCATGCCGTTATTTCTCTGTCGGCGGAATTATTATAATTATTTCCCTTATAATAGGCATCCACAAAGCTATTTATCTTGTTATCTATTCTTATGCCTGCTCCTGATTTATCCGTAATTTCCAGAAAACGCACATCACAGCGGTTACCGTTTTCCTGCGGCCGCATATATCTGTGTTCCAGGTCGGCTGCCTCCCCTTCATAAAGCCCAAAACGAGTGCCGCCTTTCCTGTCACAATAGCATTCCTCCGGCCCCCTGCCATACCACTTTACCCTGTTATAGCTTCCCGGAAGTTCCATGCGCATTCCAATACGATAGAGATCCACTTTTGGTATTCCATTCTGCTCTGCTTCTACCGCTCCATTTTCAAATATTGTATAAATGAAGGTTAACGGCCCTTCAAAAAGTGAATTTGCAAAAACTGCCCTTACTTTGAGCATACCGTTCTCTTCACAAAGCTCAAATTTCTCTAATTTTCCTTTATCAGCCGCCCCCTGCAGGATATCAGATGCGAAGAGCCTTTTTACCATATCTTCATTTCCAAGTCGTTCCAGTAGTTCTCTTCTGCCGAAATTAATGATTCCCCTGTCATTATCCGTTTTTGCTCTGTAATATTCCGCTTTCATTGGTATGCAGAACAAGTTCCCGTTCCCATAATCCAATTCACTTATCCAACCCGTTTTACGGTCAAAAGTGATTTTCCATGCACCGCCGGCATTTCCTGTAATCATTACCTTTTCTTTTTTGCATAAGGTATGTATCCCCTGACTTACCAGATCTGTATTTTCATGCTGTTGTCCGTGCTCCGGTATCCCATACTGAAGGATAAACTGTTCAAAAGCTTCCTCTTCTCCTTTCTGTGCCCACAGACATCCGCTTTTCCTGCACAGTGATACCGTCAGTATATATTCTTCCCCCGGCAGCATTTTTTCCTTAAAAGGGATTTCCCATTCACCTTCCGCTCCAGGTGCCAGTGAAAATGGCAAACATCCTTCTTTTATTTTCCAGCCATTTTGCGCAACCTCCCAATGAAGCTCATAGATGCTTCCATCCAGAAACCGGTTATCATTCTGTATTACTATTTTGCCATCCTCCTTTCTCCGGATCCGGAAATTCTGGTATGTCTTTTTTACCTGGATTATAGCCGGATGCGGGCTCCGATCCGCTCCTGTCAGTCCGTTGGCACAGAAATACCCGTTTGTTTTTCCTTCCCCGAAATCACCGCCATACAGCCATTTTCCATTTACTCCGTGAATCGCCTGATCCGTAAAATCCCATATAAAGCCGCCTGCCATTTGATCACAGCCCTCAAAGATGTCCCAATATTCCTGGAAATTTCCCAAACTGTTTTCCATGCAGTGTGCATATTCACACAAAAGTATAGGACGTCCCGCATATTCCTCCTTTTTCATTCTCACGCCTTCCGCCAGTCCCATAACGCCTTCCACATCAATATCCTGCCCGGATGCCATCAGTTCCATTATTTCTACAGGGTAGTACATGGCGGAAAGGAAGTCGGAGCATTCCTTCCTTTTATCTCCTTCATAATGCACTGGCCGGGAAGGATCCAGCTTTTTACAGGCGTTGTACATCCACCTGAAATTTTCCCCTTTTCCGGCTTCATTTCCCAAAGACCAGATAATAACACAGGGATGATTCCTGTCGCGTACGATCATACGCTCAAGCCTTTCCTCAAGGACAGGCCTGAATTCCTCTCTGTCTCCGGGGATGCTGCTGCGAACCCCATGGGTTTCAAGATTGCATTCATCCATTACATAAAGCCCATATCTGTCACATAGCTCATAAAAATATTCCCCATCCGGATAGTGGCTCGTCCTTACCGCATTTATATTATGCCGCTTCATAATACGGATATCTTCCTCATAACGTTCCCGGGAAACTGTCCATCCTGTATCGCCGTCAAAATCGTGTCTGTTTACTCCTTTCAGTTTCACTTTTTGTCCATTTACATAAAATATTCCATCTTTTATCTCTATTTTTCTGAATCCATATGATATGGATTTTTCTTCGAAGCTTCCATCCTCCATTACAACTGCTGCGTAAAGCGTATACAAATTAGGTATTTCTGCACTCCAAAGCTTTGGCTGACTTATCATCCCTTCCAAAACCACAATCCGACCTTCTCCCGGCTTCAGAAGCACCTCTTTTTCCCCAAGCTTCAGCTTTTCTCCTTCATCCGTCAGCCAGCCTTCCACGGTCACTCTGCGTGCTGCTGTATCCCTGTTTACCAGTTCCGCCGTCAGCCTGCAGTCTGCCCTGGTATAATCCTCAGCTAATATGGAATCCAGATGGAAGTCTCTTATATGCACCCTCTCCTCCGCCTGCAGATATACATCCCTGTAAATACCTGAAAACACCCACATATCCTGGTTTTCCAAATAAGAGGCATCCGTATATTTCCTTACTGCAGCTACGATTTCATTCTCTCCTTCCTGAAGAAACGAAGTTATTACAAACTCAGCCGGCAGCATGGAGCCCTTGGAATATCCGGCTTCTTCACCATTAATAAAAACTGTCAGATCCGATTTGGCTGATTCAAATACCAGATAAATCTCCCTGTTTTTCCATCCTGCCGGGACGCTGAATTTTCTTCTGTAAATTCCAATTTCATTAATCTTTGGATCAATATAAGGTATTCTTTCCGGGTCAGTATCCACGCCCTCCGGAAAGCTGTGGGCAAGATAGATCGGCGGCCTTCCCCAGCCCTGAAGCTGCCATACGCCCGGAACCGTAATCCTGCCCCACCTCGAAATATCCGTGCGGGATTTTTCTTCCTTATCTTCATCGATTATATTTTGGCTTACGAAAAACTTTTCTATATCCGGCAGTTCATCTCCTTCCGCCAGCATAAAATCCCAGCTTCCATTCAAACTGAGCCTATATTCCTCATAATCTCTGCTTTCATCCTTTCCAGGCTTCTTACGGAATGGGCTGGCCATTACCCTCGCTTTTTCCTTATTTCTTCCCGTTACCGAAAAATCCATCCAGGCTTTCTTCTCATCTCTTTTCATTATTCCTCTGCCTCCTCATTTCTGCTTTCCGCTTCCAGTTCTTTTACAATCCCCGCATGTACCTCCTCTGTCAGGCCATAAAAAAACATGGGTACCATAGCCAGCGCAAAAGCAGCGGCAACCACAAGCGTCATCATCATATGAAACGCCATAAGTGTTGTACCTGTCTGCACCTGGCCTGGGGTATAACCGGTAACAGTCAGTATCAGGCCAATCAATCCTCCGCTGAGGGCAAGGCAAAGCTTGGAGACAAAGGTCTGTGTAGAACTGATCAGCCCTTCCCTTCTCTGTCCGGTTTTCCATTGGGCGTATTCAATGGTATCCGCAATCATGGCAGATTCCAGTACCAGAATAAACCCAAAGCTCACACCGGTAAGGGCTATCATTAAAAATACCCGTACCGTATCTGTATACTCTGTAAAAAAGAAAAGCAGATTACTTATCATTCCATAAATACAGGCGCCAAGGAATACTCTCTTTTTCCCAAATTTCTTTGCAAGAACCGGCGCCAGAAGCATACCGGCCAGCATACCGGGAATCGAAAGCGCCGTTAAAATGGATACCAGGGAAAGAGCTCCCAGATTGTACTGAGCAAAATACGGCAGTGTACTGTTCCGCAGCCCGTTCGCAGTAAGAATAATCAGGACGGAAAGTATAATAAGCAGCAGCGGCTTATTGCAGGCAAGCACCTTAAGACTGTTACCCAACCCTTCTTTTTTCTGTTTCACCGGTTCTACATGCTCACGGATATTCCCGAACCCAATCATATAAAAAAAGATACTGAACGCTGCAAATAGAACAGCTGTCCTGAAAAACCCCTTTTCCTGGCTTCCGCCTCCCAGCCGTTGTGTCAACGGAATAATGATCACTGCCGAAATCACCGATGTCAGCGTAGTTGCCGTTCTCGCAATGCTGAAAATTCCGGCTCTCCTACTGCTATCCCTTGTCATGGCCGAAGGCAGGCTCCAGTATGGGATATCCACAGCCGTAAACGCCATACTCAAAAGTACATAGGTTATTGCTGCATAAGCCACCTTTCCGCCTCCCGATAAATCCGGTGTATAAAAATTCAGAATCAGGAGAATTCCTACAGGTACCGCCATAAACAACAGCCACGGTCTGTACCTTCCCCACTTTGTCCTGGTACGGTCAGCAACCATTCCCATCATGGGATCATTGGCAGCATCCCAGATACGTGTAAACATCATAATCAACCCTGCCGCTCCCGCAGTAATTCCAAATACATCCGTGTAAAAAATGAGAATATAGCTTCCCCACAGGCCATATACCAGATTCTGCCCGATGCCTGCCGCCGCATGTCCTGCAATCTCTCTTTTCTTTACCACACTCTTCTGGCTTCCGTCTTTTCCAGCCATAAAAATACCTCCTTTTTCTCATTTAGACAGCAACGTTTACCGGCCGGTGCCGCGCTTCTGTATCCAGTGTAAGAAAAAGAAGGCTGTATGTCATTCTCCGAACCTGACACGAATTTTCCTTCGGTGTCATTTTCCGACTTTTTTCCTGTATTCCATTGGTGTCATACGATGTCTTTTATAGAACAGACGATAAAAAAAGGTTTCATTTTCATAACCCAGACGTTCCATGATATCATTCACACTTATTTCTTCTGTCAGCAACAGATGCTCCGCTTCTTCTAAAAGAAGATTCTCCATATAGTTTTTCAGTGAAACACCGGTATATTTACGTACTACCCTGCTCAGATAATCCTCATTATAATGAAATCTTTCAGTCAGCTCCTTTCGTGATATCCGTCTTCTGTTTTCCCTGAGATAAGACATGACTGCCTCTGCCAGCCTGGAGTCTTTTCTGATCCTGACTGTCTGCAGGGCCGGATGATATGCCGTCTCATTACAAAGCCCGGATAGCAGACGGAATAAATATCCCTGCACCACAGTTTCATATCCCGGCTCATGCGCATACATTTCATCAAGTATATCCGCTATGACTGCCTCCTGTTTTCCACTGCAGTCCTGTTTTTCAAAAGTGATGCATCCTTTCAGATTTTCATTTTCTTTTTTTACAAATTCGTTATAAAAACTTCTGAATATTCCGGATTTATCCTCTACAGGCTCCAGCAGCTTCATCATCAGCTCCCGGGAAATACAGAAATAGATAACCTCCGCCTCCGATGATTTCCCCTCTTTCGTATTCTCATAAGCATCCGTTTTCAACGCTTCCTCCAAATGCATGGTATTTCTGTCCAGAAGATAAAAGCCGCCCTCCTGGCTGGAAAAAAGCTGTCCTTCAACTCTCTGTATCATTTCCCCATGGGAAACATACAAAAGCTCATAATAGTTATGTCTGTGAAGATCATACATTTTCGTTTCCAATATCCGATCCATCTGTTCCTGTATACGTCGGCAGCTCCCCTGCTGCAGGATAATATAGTCAAAAATCCCTGCTGCGCTGACAGAAATCAGGTTGATGCCGAACGGAGCTTCCAGATTTTTTATATGGCCGCACTGCCGGTCCTTCAGACGCAGCTGCCCCATTCCTGCTTCCCTCATATCCTCCAGACTGCCTGTTTCATATTTGATCCGGCCAATCACGCACTCCAGTCTGTCCCTTTCCATCACATCTCCCTAAATGGTAAAATATTTATATATTTACCAGAAAACGGCACCTGCCAAAATTAATTCAACAAGTGCCGCCTTCTAACCGCGGCGATGCCGCCGCTTGTATTCTCTTATTTTTCTTTAATAAACTGGGCCACCTGCTTATCCCATACACAGATATGATTCAGCAGCCATTCCACAATGTTCTTCTTCACAGCCTCCACAAAAGATTCGCTGGGGCCTTCCTCCTCATCCAGCATATCCTTCAGCTCGTTAACGGCCTTTACGAAGGAAGCATGCTGCACCTTATGTGCTTCCAGCAGCGGATACTCGTTGTCTGCCTGAAGCTTTTCCTCATCTGCAAAATGAACATTGGTATAATCCATCAAAAATCCCAATGTCTGCACTGCAACCAGCTTCTCCGTACCTACCCTGCAGTCTTCGGTCAGCTTGTTGACCCTTGCAATCAGTTCCTGGTGCTGGCTGTCAATCAGGTCATTCCCTGTTCTCAGCGTATCATTAAAAACAATTGACATATCCTTACCTCCCAAAATCCTCCGGGCAATACGTTCCCCTCTCCCGGATTTCCTCAGATTACTCGGTTACGGAAAACTGGTCCTTGCCTACGCTGCACAGCGGGCATAACCAATCCTCGGGAAGATCTTCAAAAGCTGTGCCGGGATTGATTCCGTTGTCCGGATCTCCAAGCTCAGGATCGTAGATATATCCACATACATCACATACATACTTTTTCATTTTAACCACCTGTTCCTTTCTTAGTTATAATATTTTAACCACAATATAAATTATTATAACAAAAAGGAGGCTATATTACAATCTGTCCGTTTCAATCGCATCCAGTTTTTTTAAACCAGCTCATCCTGGATGCAGGCAGTATTTATGTTCTCTTCTATTGCTCCCTCATTACGGAGCTTCTTCAAATAATCCAATGCGGCTGTGCGTGTATCACCTATAATTCCTGCCTGTGTGGAAATTCCTTTTTCCCGGAAAAGCTCTTCTGTCCGGCCGCCCAGCCCACCGCAGATGACCGCATTCACCTTCTGCTTTTCAAGAAATTCCGGCAGCATGGCAGGACGCAGGCCGGGATTGGGGATATCCGTTTCCTTCATTATCTTTCCGCCGTAAACCATGTAAATATGAAATCTTTCGCACAGTGCAAAATGTCTGGCCACATGGTTACCGGTACTTGCTACAGCTATTTTCATCCTTATACCTCCTGCATATCGCAGGCTTGCCTGTGATACTGCATCAATCAAGCTGGTCATTTGAAAGGAGCCTGTGAAACCTGCGCCTCCCGTTTTTCCCTTCCGCTTTTTTATCTATTAATGGGTATCAAAGCCTGCCCTTAAGCCAGTTCGTCCAGCGTACATTCCAGGATTTCCGCTATCTGCTTCCCAAGCTGTATGGACGCTGCCTTCGTTCCTCTTTCTATCTGGGATAAATAAGACTGCCCTACTCCAATTGCGCCGGCAAGCTCGGCCTGGCTAAGCCCCTTTGCCTCCCGCCTTTTCTTGATATTTTCACCTACAGACATAATTTTCCCTTCTTTCCAGTTTATTACTGTGGTAATATGTTTATATATTACCATGATAATAGTATATCCCACAATTGGTGGATTGTAAATATTTGGTATTACATTTGTTGGATAAATAAAACTATTAAAGGAGTACCCCATGTACGAACCCGCCAATGTCGCCGAACGAATTAATAAGCTTTTGAAAGAAAAAAATCTGCAGCAGAAAGATATGCTTATGGAATGCGGGCTGAACAAAAATACGATATCCTCCATGCTCTCCCGAGGTTCCATGGTTAAGGCCGACACACTTGCCAAAATAGCCGATTTCCTATCCTGTTCTGTTGATTATCTTTTGGGTCGTACAGAAAATCCGGAAATTTACCATTACGAAAAAGCGTCTCAAAACGCAAATAAAACGGCAGGTAACATTCCAGTCGTCAGTTCCGTTAAAAATTTCCCGATTTTCCATGAAGAAGCTGCCGTACCTGATTTCCATGCTGTGCACAACAGATCAGTAGCATACTCGCTTTATGCTGATGACAATAGCATGGAACCGGTTATCCGTATGCACGAACTAATTGATATTATCCCATTTACAGAGCTGGTTTCTGAGGAAATCGGTATTTTTTTGGTACAGGATGAGACGGTATGCCGGAAAATAAGGCTTTTTGTCGACAAAATAGAGCTTTGTCCATTCAATCCCGATTATCCCACATTACATATTTCCAGGTTTTCCCCGGACCATTTTCAGGTTCTGGGAAAAGTCGCCCTGAATGCCGCACAATACGCGCGTATGAAATCCATTTCCGCATCCGTTCGGAAATGATCCATAATTATTTCGTTTTCCTTCACAATTTCTTCAATTGTTTAACACAAAAAGGTCACAATTATAAGGTATCCTATAACCATAGAAAACCAATAACGCTTTTTCAATATAGATACTCTTTTTCATAACTCAAGCCAGTACCACCAGGGTACTGGCTTCCTCCCTTTTTATGGGGTGTTTTTATATCTGCGGTTCCCTTTTATTTTATGGGATTCCTACCTGCGTTTTCCCTCCATTTTCTGGGACATATTTCATATCTGCGTTTTCCTTCATTATCCTCCCTCCCCCAAAGTACACAGACCCGGCAAAAAGAAAAAAGGCAAAAAAGCCCGCGGCCAGTGCGCCGCGAATCCTTTTTTACCCTTTTTTAGCCATTTTTTCTGAACATTTTTTTCTTGAATTAAATTGCATTGATTTGCATTGAGCCGTCTCTGCCCTTTGGCCGCTCCTGCATTTTTCTGATTTTTACAGCGGCTCCGGTACGGAACCGTTACGGGCCTCTTCATTTATTTTGCGGATTACCCGGCAGGGATTCCCCACTGCCAGGGAATTGGGAGGAATGTCCTTGGTTACCACGCTTCCGCCGCCTATGACACAACCGTCCCCAATAGTTACGCCGGGAAGGATGATCACTCCGCCGCCCAGCCAGCAGCCGTTCCCGATTTTAATCGGACGCGCATAGGTACGGCAGAAATATTCCCCGCTTTCCGGATTCCAGTCCGGTGTGAGCCGCTGGGATAATTCCACAGGATGTGTCGCCGTATACAGCTGCACATTCGATGCAATGAGCACATTGCTGCCGATATCGATCCTGTTGCAGTCCACAAAGGTGCAGTTCATATTAACGGAAACATTGCTGCCCACATAAATATTTCTTCCGTAATCACAGATAAACGGCACGCCTACAGATACGTTGGTACCCATGCCGCCGAACAGCTTTCTCAGGATTTCCGTCTTTTCCTTTTTCTGCTCGTAGGCCAGGGCATGGTACTGTGCCAGCAGCCGTCTGGCTGTGCCCTTGAATTCCAAAAAGACTTCATCATGACATTCATAATACTCTCCGGCCATACATTTTTCCAATTCGTCCATAAGCCACCTCTTTCTAAGCGCTATTGATATTCTAATATCGTAACAGCGGCTGTAAATAGTGTCAATAATTTATGTACACTTATATTTTTGTCCTGAATGTTATCGTTTTTCCTCCCCGTTTGCTGCTGTGTGCCGAAAGCGGCAAATGCCATTCCTGAATTCAGGCAGCGAATCCTGGAGGGCAAAACAATAATTCCTGTTTCTATGCTGCGCCACCATACCCTGGTCGATGGAATGCATATTGCCCGATTTTATAAATCATTGGACGAACAACTCCCCGCCATCGTCCGGCCATAACAGGAGCTGTGCTCTCTGCGGTTCGGTAAAACAGGGAAAGAACGGGTGCATCGCCGCAACCGTCCTTTCCCTTCCCCCGGAGCATAATTGAAAATTGACCCCGGGCATCAGTTCTCATTTTTATTTGATATCATATACACTTCTCAGCCGGATCCCCTCCGTATTTCCTTCCAGAATCTTCACGGTCTTCGTTCCCGCATTCATGTCAAAGAAGTTATCCGAAAGCACCAGATTATCCTCTTCATTGCGGATTTCCACGCTCTTCGCATACGCCTGTGCCGTAATGGTGATTTCATCCCCTGTTATCTCACAGGACAGTTGCGGATTCTCATAGCAAAAATACTTGGGATATGAGAAATTAACCGTGCCGTCGGAAACGATCTGTCCGTCCATTTCCATCTCATAGCTCACGTAATTGGTGCGAAGCTCCGCTTGCGGATAAAGCACCTTATCCAGCCAAACGCTTGTAAGGGCAGGCACAGAAAGGTTTTCTTCGCCTCCCTCAAGGATTTCGGCTTTGGGATTACGCAAAGCCCACCTTACCGTGACCTGCGCCTCCTGCATCGTCTCGTTGGCCACGTTCAGGCGGATGGATTTCTCAAACTCAAAATGCTCCCGGTTCATGTTGGCTTCGACGCTCATCATGCCCTGTTCCTCACAGGAAAGGAGGACGGGGACGAAAAAGCGTCTGGCATAATAATGCAGCGCCTTCAGCCTTCCCGCATAGTCCACGCTGGACCAGGACACCACCGGCCAGCAGTCGTTGAGCTGCCAGTAAATCGCACCCATACAGCGGCCCGGTTGCGGCGGAAATGCTCCACGCCGTAACGGATGGCATCTGCCTGGAGAAGCTGTGAAGCATAAATAAAGGTGTCAAAATCCGAAGGATATTTATAGGTCTGCTGCATATAGCCCATGATTTTACCGTTGGCGCCATACTGCCGCTGGTGTTTTTCACAGATGTAGGAAAAAGCGTTGTAATCCTCAGGATCGTCCGTGAAGGTTTCGATGGTTTTCAGGGACGGGAACGCCTGGAAGCCAAACTCCGAAGCATAACGGAAGAAATATTTCCGGTACTCGGAAAACGGCCGGTTGCCGTGCCATACCGCCCAGTAATGCACATCCCCCCTGTTCGGATCGTTTGGCTCGTCCAGGCAGCCGCCGGAGGAAGGGCTGGCAGGCCAGTAAAAGGCCTGGGGATCATAGGTATGGACAATCTCCGGAATAATGCGCTCAAACATGAGGAAGTAGTCACGCACCTCGCTGGCCTTGGTCAGCCAGCTGTTTTTCTCAAACACGAACTGCTCCATTTCATTGTTTCCGCACCACAGCCCCAGGGAGGCATGATGGCGGATCCTTTTTACGTTTTCAATAAATTCCTGACGGATGTTGGCTTCAAAGGCGGGCGTCAGCTCATAAACGGCGCAGGCGAACATGAAATCCTGCCAGACCATCAGTCCCATTTCATCGCAGAGGTCGTAGAACCAGTCGCTGGGATAATAGCCGCCTCCCCATACACGGATGGCGTTGTAGTTGGCAAACCGGGCTTTTTTAAGCAGCTTCGCGGTGGTTTCCGGCGTCACCCTGCCTAACAGGTTATCCTCCGGAATATAATCGCCTCCCATGGCAAACACCGCCACGCCGTTCACCTCATGGGCAAAGCACTCGCCCCATTCGTCCTTCCTTCTGCGCATGGCCATGGTTCGCAGGCCGATGCGTTTTTCCCAGCTGTCGATTTCCCGGCCGTCGGAATACAGGATCACCTTTACGGTATACAGATCCTGCGCGCCGTAGCCGTTGGGCCACCACAGACGCGGATGTTCAATCCGGATTTCGGAGGGCGAATTTTCGATTACGCGTTTCGTCCCGTCAGGCGCCGTGATTTCCACCGTATAGCTCATATGCTGGCCGCAGCCGCAGAATAACCGGCCCCCGGTCACATCCATCAGCTTCGGCACCCCGTCGGTAATGCCCGCAGTTTCCTCCGTCACCTGAAGCTTCAGCACCACCCCGCTGACGGAGCGGTTGCCAAGCGCCGCGATGGCGGCATCGCTGTCCGCTTCCGGCACGCGCTCATGCCCCTGCAGGATCAGTACATTGTCAATCCTTCCCCTGTCTATGCCAAGCAGGGTGACAGGCCGGAAGATTCCCGCATCCGGCAGATGTGCGCCCCAGTCCCAGCCGAACATATAATGCGCCTTCCTGATATGGACAAAGCCCTCCAGCGTATCGTCATTTCCCAGGGTACGGCATTCCTGGAAGGCCTGGCGGATAAATTTTGTGGGGGAATGCAGGACCACCCTCAGCTCGTTGCCTGCGGGCCTGACTTTTCCCTTCACATCATATTCCCAGATACGGTGCATGCTGTACGCATTCCCCAGGTGTTCCCCGTTCAGGTATACATCGGCAATCGTGTCCAGGCCGTCAAAATGCAGAAGCACCCGGTCTGACTCCCGGATTTCTTCCGGGCAGTCAAACTGTGTGACATACTCATAATCATATTCCATCAGGGAAAGGGCCTTGTCCTCATTGTCCTTCCAGAACGGATCCTCCATCCTGCCGTTTGCCAGCAGGTCCCCATATACGCTTCCGGGCACGGAGGCAGGCAGCCATTCCTGTTCTCCCGCACGGCGCATAGTCCAGCCTGTATGTAATGTCTGTTCTAACATCCCAGCTTCTCCTTTCCGCGCAGATAATCCGCGTACCAGACGATAATCTCCTGAATGCGGGACAGCTCGGATTCCCGGCTTACGCTGCGGTAGATCTCCTTATAATGATACAGCCAGTTTTCCAGCTCCTCCGCCAGCTTCCATGCATCGGGAAGGCTGCCATAGTTTTTGCCATAAGCCCTGGACGCTACCACCCTGCCCAGCTCATTGAACAGCCGGATGGCGTCCATGGCAGTCAGATAGGGCTTTACCAGCCCTTTGGTACGGCTGTCCATGCGGGCAATGCTTTCATAGACCGCCCCCTTGATTTTCTCCAGGTTCCGGTTCTTTTCCTCCGCATTGTCAAGCAGATCCAGCTGCTGCGCAATATAGGCTTTGTGATCCTCTGCAAATTCAGCCACACCCAGCTCCCGGAAACGGATTGCCGTCTCCCAGCCAAAAGCGCTCTGGTTGGCGGCCGACGCGATAATGCCCACGAATTTTTCTTCCCGGTCACGGAATTCCAGCAGGGAAATCTGACGGTTGATCTGCTCAAATTCAGGGATCTGTGTATTCCAGGAAAAAGCCGCACCGTATATCATGCCCACAATGCCGAATTCCGGATGGTTCACATGCAGGAAATCGCCCCAGTCCGTATTCAGCAAGCCGATGGAATGGTATTTTACGGCATAGGTGCACATCCGCTTAATATTTTCATAGGAATTTTCAATCAGATATACAAACTGGTTCCAGCCGCAGGCTCCCGGACAGGAATACTGCACCGCTCCCGCATCAGCCAGCCATTTCGTTTCCTCCTCGCGCTGATACTTTGCATAGCCCCAGTTCAGGCACACGGTTTCTTCGGGAAGCTCCTTTATCATCTCAGGAAAACCGCAGATGACATCGCCCCAGAACATGGGACGCCTGCCGTTCTCCACCAGGAATTCGCAGAGCGCCTTTACGAAATCAATGTAAATCCGATCCACGCCCTTTTCCCGGGCCGCTTCCCTGCTCTTTCCTTTTCCCAGATCAAAGGTTTCGTCCGCACATATGTTAAACTGCTTTGAAGTAAAAAGAGGCATGAACTCCGCGATTTTGCCTTTGATAAATTCCAGGCTTTCCGGATCCGTCACATTAATGGTATGATGGTGCATCCTTCCCCGCAGGGAAAAAGGCATTTTCTCCGAATCCTCCAGCTCGCACAGATGGGAGTAGCCCTGGGAGCTGAGCACCTTGTAGAGATGGCCGAAGCAGGACAGGGAAGGCACCAGCTCTATCCCCCTCTCGGCGCAGTACCGATCCAGCTCCAGTATTTCAGCTGCGGTCAGCGGCGTATCATCCCGCCAGATTTCACTGAAATCACGGAACAGGAAGGTGTGCTCAATATACAGCTGAAGCTGGTTCATTTTATAATACGCCATTTTATCGGCCATTTTTTTCAGGAAGGACAGCTTTGGCACCCGTCCTCTGGTAATGTCATGGTAAAACCCTCTGTTGGGGATGTCCGGCTCGTCCTCAATGGTAACGGCAGGAAGCACGGCCCCGCACTGCGCCGCCATCTGCAGCAGGGTCTGGCAGCCGTACCATACGCCGGCCTCCCCGCCTGTAATACGCACGTTTTTTTCATCCACAGTGAGCCGGTAGCTTTGAGGCGCCATCTCCTCCGACTGCGACAAAATAACATCGCCCGGGCGGCCCGTCCCTCTGGTCAGCGCAGGGGCAAAGCCCAGCTCCTCCTTCAGCGCCTCCACAGCCAGCTTTGCCTGGGCGGTCAGCTTTTCGCCGCAGGACGGCTCCAGCACCACATAGCTTTCATAGGACAGCATAAAATGGCTGTCCGGTTCTCCAAATTCGATGTTTTTAGGTTGCGGTATCAGATACATGTTCCCTCTCCTTTTGCTCGTATAATTTTTGTATTGTTTTCGGAAAGCTTTGTAAACGCGGCCAAACCGCAGGGGCACAGCTCCTTATATTTTGTTACTGTTCACCCCGTGACCAGTAACTATATTTTTCCTTCAGCAAAGGAATGCCGTATTCCCTCGGCGTGCCTGCCAGACGGTCCAGATAAGCCTCCAGATGGCCCCGGCAGTGCTCCGGCCCTCCCTCGCGCATGACGGTCCACATGGGGTCCGCATCATAGGCTGAGGTTTTCATCATTTCATCATTCCAGTCCAGTATCATCCTGGCCCCGCGGGCACACAGCTCAGGACGCTCCTCTGCCAGGTTGTGCTGCTCATGGGGATCCGTCTCAAGATCAAAGAGCATTTCATCCGGAAGCAGATGATAGCCGCCATGTACCGTACGGATATAAATATAGTTGTCAAAGCGCACGCTTCTCTGGCACACATGGGCGCACTGGGTCAGCACCTCACAGGGCCTGGAGCAGTCCTTCCCCTCCCGCAGCGCGGCCGCAAAGGAAACGCCGTCATAACGGTAATTTCCAAAGGTCTGTGTCCCCAGAAGCTCCTGTACGGTAGGCAGCAGATCCACATTATCATGGAAGCCCGTCACCCGTTTTCCACCCTCCACGCCGGGCCAGCGGATGATCATGGGAATCCGGCATACCGGCTCGTCCGCCATGCCGTGTTCTCCGTATACGCCGAACTCGCCCAGATCCTCTCCGTGATCCGCCGTGATAATGATTGCCAGATTTTCATCATAAAGCCCATGGGACTTCAGATAATCCAGAACCATTCCGATATTGTCGTCCGTATAGCGAACCCCGTCGTCATACAGATCAATCAGATGCTTCGCCGCCTCCCTGTCCTCCAGCCTGCCCGGATGCTTGGGCCACTGAGGGAAGGTATCGTCATTCCACATATTGATTTCATTGGCGCAGTGAGGCCCGATATGAAGCAGGTGCTCCCTGAAAACATCATCGGTAATCCAGTCGTCCGGCAGCGGCGTCCCCTGGAAATGGCTCTCATAATCCGCAGGCGTGCGGTAAGGAGTATGGGGATCCCAGTAATGCACATGCAGCATCCAGTTATCCTCCTCCCCATTTCTTTCCAGCCAGTCCAGCACATGGGGCGTCACCATTTCCGCGGATTCCCCTCCCCGGTTCCCCACATTGAAGCATTCATGAAAACCAGCGTTGAACCACCAGGCCGAATGACGCTCCGCAAAGGTGGAAAAGGACACCGTATGAAAGCCTGCCCGCCGAAACTGCATGAACAGCCCGTTCTCCGACATCAGATCCGTAAAGCCCCTGCTTTCCCCCTGCAGACGCATATCCGCCGCTGTGCCGCCGTGTCCCACGATTCCGTTATGGATGCCGTACTGCCCGGAAATCAGCGATGCCCGGGAAGGCAGGCAGGGCGCATTGGGACAATAATAGCGGTCAAAGCAGACGCCCTCCTCCGCCACGCTGTCCATCACCGGCGTGGTATCCCTGCCGTACCCGTAACAGCCCATATGATCCGCCCTCAGGGTATCAATATCAAACATTATTACTCTCATTGCATTTTCTCCCTTTTCTCATTGTGTCTTCACATAATCAGGTTAATTTCCAGCTGTTTTTCCCTTCACAGTCCGGCCTACCGTTTCGCCCGCATATCCGAGGGCGTGGTATTATAATAGCTGTGAAAATGCTGGTAAAAATAATTCATATTGGAATAACCCACATCCGCCGCGATCACCGCGATTTTTTCATCAGAATTCAGGATTCTTTCCTTCGCCACATAGAGGCGGTAGCACATGAGATATTCCGAAAATTTCATCCCCGTTTCCTTAATGAAAATCTGCCCCAGATAAGTGGAATTCATCTTGAATTTGTCAGCAATGCTTTTCAGTGAAATGCGGCCGCCATATTCAACCCTCACCATCATGACAATTTTATGGATCAGCGGCGACATGGCGCCATAGTCCATATTCAGCACCGGATCACAGTTCTTTTTTTCATCCTCTTCCGGAAGCGTTCCGTGAAGCCTCTCCACGATTATTTTTTTCACAACCTCAAGAAGCTTCTTTTTTTCTACCGGCTTAAGCAGGTAGTCCAGCGCACCGCAGCGGATGGCCTCGCAGGCATAGCTGAATTCATCATAGCCGCTCATCATCACATAATTGGAATGCACCCCCAGGTTATTCAGGCAGTTGATCACCTCTATATCCCTTGTCGTTTCCGATACACACATCCATCAGGCAGATATCCGGCCTCCAGTCAAGGATGTGCGACATCACCTCCATGGAACTCCGGGCCGTCTCAATCCTGCCGAAGCCCAGGCTTTTCCAGTCCAGAAGACGCTTGATGCCTTCCAGAATATTCGGTTCATCATCCACAATCACTAATGTATACAACAGTTCCCCTCCTTTCCTGCCTGTGTCGGAATAAAGACGGAAATACGCGCCCCTCCCTCCGGGTTATTCCCGATTTCCATAGTAAAATTCTCTCCATAAAAATATTTCAGCCTCATATATACGTTCCGAAGCCCGATATCCGCATCCGGATCATCGCTTCCCTCATACATATTTTTCCTTGTGGCCTCCAGCCGTTCCGGGGCAATTCCCAGGCCGTTGTCCGCCATCAGCACCCTGACGCCCCCGCCCTCAGGCTTTATCTCCAGGATCAGCAGATTGAATTCCGAGTCCCTGTCAAAGCCGTGGGTAAAAAAATTCTCCGCCAGGGGCTGCAGCCAGAAGCTCAGCGTACGTACCTCTTCCGCCTCCTTTTCCACCTCCAGCTGGTAAACGAAATTCCCCGCAAACCGAAGCGACATAATCCGCAGATACATCTCCAGCAGCTCCACTTCCTCCTTCATGCTGATCACATCCGGACAGTGGACTATCATACGATAAAGCGTCCCCAGCTGGGTAATCGCCTCCGCAGTCTCCTCATCCCCCCACATCAGCGCCTTGGAGCGTATGCTTTCCAGCGTATTATACAAAAAATGCGGGTTGATCTGATGCTTCAGGGCGCGCATGGCCGCCTCCTGCTGCTTCAGCTTCAGTATGTATTCCGTCCGGATATAGCCCTCCAGCTTCTGGCTCACATCCTTAAGGGCAATCGCGATCCTCCCGTATTCATTTTTATTCTCCTCATGGATATCCAGATTCTTCGCCACAGAAAAATCACCATTTTCCATAGCCCCCAGCATCTGCATGATATTGGAAAGGAACCGGGCGTCATTGCGTATTCCCACAAAAGAAACCAACAACGCTCCCCCCGCCAGGATAATGAGGACAAGGCTTGTTGCAATCAGGGCCCTTCTGTTCAAATCCCAGATCGTATTACTGTTAATCACTGAAATATATGAAAAATCATACTGGCTGGAAGGAAACACCGTATAAAAAATACGCTCATACCTGTTCCCATAGAACCAGCCCTGGCTTTCCTCCATATTCGCCGCAGCCCTGAGCCACTTCATCTCCTTTTCCTGCCTGTAATCCGCATGAAGTACCTTGTCCCCCTGCATGACAGCCCAGGCCCCCGAAAGGCCCACTCCCCGAAGCAGCTCGTCCCGATCCACCCAGAAGGTAATAGAACCCAGCTGCCTGCTGATGGAATCCGGATCCCGTATTTCAAAAGAAGACAGCATCATATTACCGAATCCCGGAATTTTCATTGCCTCCTCTTCCGATTTCAGGCCAAAGGTAACATGGATATCCCCGGAAACCCGATCCAGCCATACCGCCTTCGTCCCCTCCCCGGAAACAAAGGTAACGCCTCTCACCTGAATCCTTCTGTTAACAAACAGCTTCTTCATATCCCCCGGCATATAGGCTATCTGCGCGGAAGAGGACTTACTGTTCCCCAGCCTCTTATGCACATATCCGGCCTCCGTCTCCGCCGTAAATAAAGCCCTCGCATCCTGCATCATCTTACGGCTGGCATAGCAGCTCTCAATATATTCATTGAGCTGATCCTTCACCGTGCCGATTTTCTTCTCAACCACGGAAAAGGCATCCTGCGCCTCCTGCCTCTGCTGCGCCGCCCAAATCGTGGTAAAAAAAACCGAAACGCCCAGAAAACACAACATGCACAATACCAGAATCGCCGCCGCATTTCCCAGAAACTTCCGCCTGTATACCTTTATCTTCAAAAAAGAAATACTATGCTTCCTCATCCCGGCTCCCTTTTCTTCCTGCTTTCCCCGTATGCAACTTTCCGCTTACAGTTCTTTTCTTTACCGCCACTACCATTATACTGTCAAAAACTTCCGCCCACAAGAAAAGGTTATACTTTCAAATGTTTTGTCAAAATTCCCCTGACAATCCCCCAATTTCGAAGCGCCAATACCACAATCTGCCCAACATCAGTGAAAATCCAATCTCTCCTCCGCAGGTTGGACAGAAACAAACCTCCCCGCCGTGAACGTTGGGAGTCCGAACTTCACGCCGGGGAGGCTTGTTTCTAAAGATCACCGCAAGTACACGATTTCACTTTATTTAAAGAACTCATTAATCTGCTTCTGTGCTTCTCCGATAATCGTATCCAGACCGGAATTCTTTAATTCTTCCAGACATTTCGGAACGGTCGTTTCCGGATCAGACGCACCTGTCAGCATATCATATTTATATTTATCCCAAACTGCCTGGCAGTTTGCAACTTCATTCTGGATGTTTGTGATATCCAGTGCAAAACCAAGACATACGGAGGAAGATGCTTCCTCGTTCTGTTTCCTTACCTGCTCCCACTGCTGAGGATCCGCATCCTCTGTAATGGACATATTGAAGAAGGTGCCCTGTGTGTATGCAGCCAGCGGCCAGTCGTCCCTGAGCTTCTTAATCACGCCGTCGCTCACATATTCGAAGGTATTGCCTTCCACGCCGTAAGCCAGCATGTCACGGAATTTGGAATCGCTGTTAACCAGTTCAAGAACCTTCAGACATTCCTCTTTGTATTTGGAGTTAACGGAAATAGCGTTCATGGAACCCTGGATGGTTTCTGTGGAATACATAGGTCCGAAAACCTTGAATACATCGTATTTCTCAACGCCGTTCAGCGTCTGCCAGGTAGCTGCCGCGCTCGGCCAGCCCTGTGCGGAGGAGAAAGGAAGCTTCTTGGGAATTTCCGTCAGGACGTTTGCATCGGGATTCACGATTCCGTCCATATACCACTGATGCAGCAGCTTCAGGTTATCCATGATATCCTGCTGTTCCAGCGTGCAGACTACGGTACGGGACTCATCATCGATTTTTACGCCGATAGGCTGAAGGCCTGCGGTAAGTCCGTCATATTCATTGAAAAATCCGTTGAACGGGCTGCCCTGCGCCATCTGCAGAGGATAGAAGCTCTTTCCTTCGCCTTCCTTCATCGCACGGAAGGGAGCGTCCAGATCCTTCATGGTCTTGATGGATTCCAGGTCGATATTGTATTTCTGTACATACTGGTCATCGAAATACCAGAACTGGGTAATGGAGGAATCCTTGTAGCTGGGCACTCCGTATACGTTTCCGCCGATTGTAACGCCGTTCCACAGTTCTTCCGGGATAAAGCTGTAAAGATCCGGGGTTGTGGTCTGCACCATATCGGTCAGGTTCTCAAATGCGCCCAGGTTGATAAACTTACTGTAGTTGGTGTTGTTGGTAAACATCATGTCGAAATACTCGCCGGAATTGACAATAGTATTCATCTTCTGATCGTAATCGCCCCAGCCTGCCACCTTGATATCAATTTTAACACCCAGCTTTTCCACCAGGTAATCATTGATATTTGCCAGACAGTCCGTATAGTCGCTGGGAGTGGTGCCGCCCACCGTCCACCAGATCAGGGTGGGGATATCGCCGCTTGCTTTATCTGTGGAAGCGCTTGTATCCGCAGTGCTCTCTGCCGCAGGTGTAGACTCAGCCCCGCCTGCTTCCCCCGTTGCCGCACCGGCGCCGGATTCTGTTTTGGAACCGCAGCCTGCCAGCATACCAACACTGAGTATACAGGAAAGACCGATAGCCAATAGTTTCTGAACCGTGTTCTTTTTCATAGTAACCTCCTTAAAGTTTGATTTATATCAACCGGCGGCCCATCCCGCCGGGATGATAACATAAAATTATCTGTGATCAGCCTTTTACCGCGCCGACCGTAAGACCGGAAATGAAATACTTCTGGAAGAACGGGTAGGCACATGCGATGGGCAATACGATAACCACCACAATAGCCATACGTGCCGCTTCCTTGGGCATGTTCGCCACCGTATCCGCCATGCTCGCCCCCATAGTTGCCGCATTCTGGGCCAGCATATTCACATTCGTCATGATGGCGTTCAGCAGAGCCTGCAGGGAATACAGACGCTGGTCATCGATATACAGCATGGACTGGTACCAGTCATTCCAGTATGCAAAGCAGAGGAACAGCCCGATTGTTGCAAGCACCGGCAGGGAAATGGGAAGGACAATTTTGAAAAATATCGTAAACTGCCTTGCCCCGTCCATCTTGGCCGATTCAATCAGCTCCTCAGGAACCGTGGTTTTGAAAAAGGTCCTGCAGATAACCACATTGAAGGAAGAGACGGCCAGCGGCAGTATCAGCGCCCACACCGTATCCTTCAGACCCAGCAGCTGGGAGGTGATAAAGTAGGTGGATACCAGGCCTCCGTTGAATACCATGGGGATAAACACCACCATTGTGAGGAAACCGTTCAGCTTATAGCCGGGACGGGAAAGCACATATCCCATCAGCGTGGTGAGCAGGATTCCCAGCACCGTACCGAATATGGTGACGAAAAGGGAAACGCTCAGCGCCCTGATGATCAGCGTGCTCTGTGTTGCCAGATAGGAATATCCTTCAAAGGATACGATCTTCGGAATAAGATGGTATCCGTAATCCGTAATGGAAGCCTCTGCGGACAGAGAGATGGCAATAACTAGCAAAACGGGAATAATACATACCAGCGCCATCAGGAGGAACATGAGATTCAGCAGAACATTGGCCTTATTGGACACCCTGTTGAAGCGGTCGAATCCGTCCGGCTCATTTTTTCTTTTCTTTTTGATAGTTTCAGCCATGAGGCACCTCCTTAAATCATAGCGCTTTCGCGGTCAACCTTACGCACAATGGCATTGGCTGTCAGAATGGTGATACAGCCCGCCACCGACTGCACAAACGCGGCTGCGGAGGCCATGCCCGTGGTGGATGATTTCAGCTGCTTGAATACGAATACATCCAATGTATAGGAAACATTATACAGAGAATTGGAATCACGGGGCACCTGATAGAACAGGCCGAAATCGGAGTAGAAAATACGTCCCACCGCCATGATGAACATCATGATAATAACTGTCTTCATCAGCGGAAGCGTCACATATCTCATCTGCTGCCACACGGTAGCGCCGTCTATGCCGGCCGCTTCATAATAGGTCTTGTCAATCCCCGTAATTGTGGCAAGATAAACCACCATGCTGTAGCCCAGATTCTTCCACATATACATGAAAATCAAAAACGGCGGCCACAGCTTCGGTTCCATATACCACTGATGCGGGTCCTTGCCCATTGACTCCAGAAGGCTGTTAAGCAGTCCCTTGTCAAAGCTTAAGAACGCCCAGACCAGCGCGGTTACAACAACCCAGGAAAGGAAATAGGGCATGAACATCGCAGTCTGATAAACCTTGGCCATTTTCTTGTTATGCAGCTGCCCGATGAGCAGCGCCATCGTTACGGGAACAACAATATTGAGTATGATAAACGCGATATTATACAGAATTGTGTTTCGAAGGATAATCCAGATGTCTCCTGCGGAAAACAGGAATTTAAAATTTTGAAAACCAATCCAGTCGCTCTGAATAATACTTTGCAGGAACCCTCCCTTAATCTTGTAATCCTTAAATGCAATAATAATACCGAACATCGGCATAAATGCGAACAGGAAATACCAGATAGTCGTGGGGAGCGCCAGAACGGTAAGCTCCGTATCATCACGTGTCCAACGTCTTTTCTTTTTTTTCGTTACGTCCTTTGCAGCCATGTGAAACCTCCCTTTCTATTTGCTTGACGGCGTTCAAAGGGGTCTGATCGAAAGTCCGCCGTCCTCCCGTTTCCCGTCAGCCGGCCTGCCGGAAAACAGCCGCCGGAAACGCGTACGCCTCATTCTTCTGCTGGGGAGCTATTAAGCTCCTTACTTCCGGCCGCTTTATGAATTAATTATAAACTATGCATTTCGCCATTACTATCTAACATTTCTTATATAGTAGTCTAAAAACAATATGTTAATTTTAAAATTTGCCTTCATATTTTTATACATATTGCACAACGATTATAGAATAATCCCCTATTTTCCTTATCTTTAATTTGTGTAACTTTTTTAGTACCCTATCTAACGTTTCTGATATAGACATTCTCCTCCCCGCCCGCCTATACTGATTATAAGAAACGCGGCCATCCCCGGGAATTTGTTGCTGCCCCGACTCCACTTGGATTCCGGGGGAGGCCGCCACAGAACAGGAGGGCTATCTATGCCGCAACCCAATATTTTGCTGATAACCACAGACCAACAGCGCTTTGACACTATCAACGCCTGGGGCAACACCCACATTTTTACGCCGCATCTGAATTATATGGCCGCCATGGGAACCAGCTACCGCAGCTGCTATGCCTGCTGCCCCATCTGCGTTCCTTCCCGCACCACCATCATGACCGGGCTGCACGGCTATGAAAGCGGCGTGGTCTCCAATGCCACCCACGAAACCGTAATGCGCGAGCAGACCCGCCTGCGCCGCACGCTCCCGGCGCTGCTCACGGATGCGGGCTATCAGACCTGCGCCAAAGGGAAAATGCATTTTGAACCGGCCCGCGCCTGCTATGGCTTCGAACAGATGACTCTTCCCTTAGACTACATGCGCCAGTATGACCGGAAAGCCGAAACCGCCCGCCCCAAAGCGCACGGCATCGGCGAGTGCGAGATGGAACCGGTCATTTCCACAGTGGAGGTAAAAGACAGCATCACCACCTGGATCGTTGACCAGTCCATCGATTTCCTGGAAACCAGGGATACCACCCGCCCTTTTTTCCTCTGGACCAGCTTTACCAAGCCCCATCCTCCCTTTGATCCCTGCCGGGACTTCTGGAGCCTTTATGAAAATATTCCCATGCCCGAGCCTGTTTACGGCGGCTGGTCCCGCGACCTTGCCGGGACGCCCCAGGGCTTCCTGGCAGGCGCTTATGAAAATACGAACATGCATCTGTTCGGTCCCAGGCAGCTGGAAGCATCAAGACGGGCCTATTATGCCTGCATCACCCAGATCGACTATGCCTTGGGGCCTTTTCGGCGCCATGCGGGAAAACGATCTGTTCCGGAACACCTGGATCATCTTCACCTCCGATCATGGGGAAATGCTGGGGATCACCACATGTCCCAGAAAAACCTGTTCTTTGAAGGCTCGGCCCATGTGCCGCTGCTCATTGTCCCGCCCTCAGGAAGCGGCATCCCCCACAACCTGACTGTGGACAGCCTGACGGAAATTGCCGATATATATCCCACCATCCTTGAGCTGGCGGGCGTCACGCCTCCGGAGGGCATCACCGGCCGCAGCCTCCTGGCGCCGGAAAAGCTGCCAAAGGACCGTGTTTTTTATGGAGACAGCCTGCACACCAACTTCTGCGTCATGAAGGACCGGGTCAAGCTGGTATACACCACCTGCGGAGACCATACCCTGCTCTTCGATCTGAATTCAGACCCTATGGAGCGCAACAACCTCTCCACAGATCCTGCATGGCAGGAAAAGAAGAATGAACTGTGGCGGCTCCTGCTGAAGCACACCGCCGAAACCGCCCCTGAAGTTCTGGAAAAAAATGAGGACAATGACTGCTGCGATCCGTCCGCCCTGCGCTTCCATACCACCCGGCCGCCCCGCTTCCCCGGTGATATGCCCGGACGCTGGTTCGGCTTCCACTACCATGATTACTCAGTGGATACCTTTCACTGAATTAGACCAGCCATCCGGCCGGCACGCTTCCGGCCTGCCGCCTTCTCCATTTTGCAGGCAGCTCCTGGACATTTCCGTTGTAAAAAAAGAAAAGCCTCCGACCCTTCCTCTGTCAGCAGGGGAAGCGGCCGGAGACTTTTTTTGTGCGTCCGGCGCACATTAAATACCGTCCCGGCGGGTACAAATACCTGCCGGACGGTTATATCTGCCTTACTTAGCTGTCGTTTTTTTCTGTCTGAAATTCAGTTGCATATATATCCGGGCTTATATCCGGCGGCTGCCGTCCGCCGCACTGCATCCGGTCTTTGATTCCGTCATCGCGCCGGCGGGTATTTCATCCATCCAGTAAGCGCTCGTGCCCGCGTACATACCCTTTCCATCACGGATCTCTACACGGATATAGCCTTCCTTTCCGGATAACTCAAATTCCGCCTCCGTAATGGTCTCGCCTTTGCCGGCCAGCTTCTTATAACAATTCCGCCCTTCCTGGATAACGAAGATTTTTTCCACAGGAGAGGTCTTTACCACCAGCTTCCTGTCACGGATATAAGCCTCCTTAATTTCCGGCCCCATGGAAAAATAGAAATCTCCCTTTTCCAGGGCTTCCATCACCGCGCCGTATTCCAGCTTCTCCGCCTTCACCATAGTAAAGCCGCCGAAGGAATCACACAGCGGCGAATCAAAAGGAAAGCTGTTATACATCAATGCTACTGTATAAATCCGCTGGCCTGTGCGCAGCATTTCATCATAGGACTGAGGGTTGAAGCCATACAGCCCGTCATGCTCACAGCCGTGGTTATAGATTTCCATCGCCCACAGCCCGCGCAGATCCTTATAATCCTCATAGGTCTGCAGCGACCAGTAAGGATGATTATAGCAGCAAAGGAAGCCCTCTGCCTTCATCAGCTCAATATAGCCGTTGATGTACTCCGTATCACTATAACGTTTTAAAGGAAGCGCAATTTTTTCTTTCTTCTCCCGCCGCTCCGGGTGCTTATCATAAAAATTAAAATGATACACCTTAAGCGTGGGCCAGGCATTCTCATGGGCGCTGAACTGATTGATATCCGCCTCAAAAGCAGCGATACTCAAAAACCTGTCATCATCCAGCTCCTCATGCTTACAGTACTGCCTGTGATCCGTAAAGGCCACAATGGAATACCCTTCCTTCTGATACGCCTCCTTCACCTGCTCTGGCGTCAGCGCCCCATCCGAAACCACCGTATGGCAATGCAGATTCGCTTTGTAAAAATTCCCCTTTTCAGGCAATAAATAAAATGTTCCCATGCCCTGCACTCCTTTTTCCCGCCCTTACCGGCTATTTTTTCACCCTGATCTGACAGTAATCCAGCACAAGCTCACAGAATACCGCATTGGCCCAGGAAAACCATTCTCTCGTATATTTGGAAGGATCGTCCACGTGGAAGCCCTCGTGCATCATTCCCTTGCCGCCGTCCGTATCACGCATCAGCTGCAGCAGACGCAGCTTTTCTTCCCTCGATGCCTCCGTCAGCCCCTGGATTGCCAGCCCTATATGCCAGATATAATAAGGAGGCACATGGGGACTGCCGATTCCGGCCGCCGCTTTTCCCTTGAAATAATAAGGATTTCCCTCACTCAGGATAAAACGCCTCGTGTTCTCCATCACTTCCCTGTCGCCCTCATAGCCCAGATACTCCATGGCAAGGAGACTCGGCACATTGGCATCATCCATCAGCAGATACTGCCCGTAGCCATCCGTTTCATACGCATAAATTCTTCCGTAATACTCATTTTTAATCACGGCGAGCGTCTCTATGGCATTCCTGACCTCCTGCCGGAAGCTCTCAGCCTCTGCCGCCAGCTCCTTATCCTTCAGGACCTCCCCGGCAATTTCCGCCAGATAACCAAGCACCACCGACGCAAACATATTGGAAGGAATCAGATAACCATATGTACAGGCGTCATCGCTGGGACGGAAGCCCGACCAGATCAGCCCGGTCCCGGACTTCACCAACGCGCCCTTCCCGTTCCTGGAAAGCGTGTCCGTAAAATAACAGCCCTTCCTCACAAAACTGTAAGGCGATTCCTCCTCATGATGCTGCTCCGTCCGCCACACCTTGAGGATCCTGCGCACCCCCTTTACAAACGTCTCGTCAAACTGATCCGTCCGCCCCATATTTTTCCATACCAGATAAGAAAGCTGGATAGGATAACACAGAGAATCCAGCTCATATTTCCTCTCCCAGATCCAGGGCCCCATATCCGTCTCATCATGCTCCCAGCAGTTCCCGTTGGCCTCCTGGTTAAACGCATTCGCATACGGATCCAGATTTACATAGAAAAACTGCTTTTTCACCAGCCCCACCAGCATATCCGCGATATCGCCGTCCTCGCCGGCAGCCATCAGATAAGGCCGTATCTGCGCCACGCTGTCACGCAGCCACATGGCCGGAATATCCCCCGTAATAATATATGTAGTTTTGTCAGGCAGCCTCTTCACCGTAGTATCCAGCGTATTGGTAAAACAGTTCACAAACAGCTGCACCATCTTCGGATCCTCCGGGAAATTCTCCTCCACCCTCTTAATCAGTTTAAGCAATGCTTCAGGCAGCATCTTCTCCATCCTGGCTTCCTCCTTCTCTGCGCCGGTCCCCCGGCCCTCTGCTCCAATACCGCCGCTCCTTCAGCTTCTCGCTTCTAAAGCCGGGCGCCGGCACAACACTGCCATATTACCACAAACCAAAATCTTATCCTATCACACAAACCTCATTTTACATATCAAAAATAATAGATTATCCCCTGTATTTTTACACCACAGCCGGACATACCACCCCGGCTTACCATTCCCCAATCAACGGCCTGGGATAAAGCCACCATTTTTCAAAGTCCATACCATACTGAGAACTGCATATATTATTATCTTTCGGGTAATCATAGCCCGTCCACTTATGATAGCTCTCCACGATCCTGTCCAGAAGCTCAGAATCCATAGTCTCACAGAACTCCCTGCAGTTCTCCACCAATCCCTCCGGCTTGTTCTCCACACCCGCCACCGTATCCTCCAGCCTGCGGTTAGACGGGAACAACACCCGGTTCTCCTGCAGCACCAGCCGATACAACGCATAAACAATCTCACTCGCCGTCCGGATCTTCATATACCCATCCGGTTTACAACACTTCCAGAAATAATTATAATTCAGCTGCAGATCACTGTAAAAAGAAAGCAGCTTCTCCTCCCGCTCCCTCTCCTGAAACACCGGAATCCTTGCCACAATCCCCTCAATCTCCGGATCACTGGAAAAAAGCACCCTCGACTTCACAAAAGAATTCCTCGTAGGCTCACTGCCCTTCTCCGCCGCCTGCATCAGGTACTCCTTCGTCATATACTTAATATCGAAATAACCGCCTTCATATGTACATTCAAAAATACACTCCGCCGTCCGGTTCTCCCTCATACGCTCCTCAAAATACTCCGGCGTCACAATAACCATGGCATCCAGATCCGAATCAACCCGTTCTACCCCCTTAGCCACAGAACCGCCGAATACCAGCGCAATCACCTCATCCCTCCCCCGGAACATATCCTCCAGTATCTTCAGTGACTCCTCATGATGCTTATACATACCCGTTCCTCTCCTCAATCCTTCTTATTTTTATTCATACATACGGTTAAAAAAATACCCGTCACCCCCACTATAAACGATACCCCACCCGCTTTCAATACCCCTCTTTTTAATTTTTCCATAATTTTCTCTTTCTAGTTTATCCACAACCTACGCCGCCTGCCGCTGTGGGTATTGCGCCCGGGGAGGGGCTGGTCCTGCGGCCCTCCCCTCAGAACGCAGGACCGGCCCTCTCGGGCGCAATACCCACAGCGGCAGGCCCACCCCATTACATAAATCAGAAATAGTAACAATTATCATTTCCCTATTGACATCTTCCTGAAAACATGTATAATGAAACATGTAAACAGCATATGCCAATTACACAAGCCGGAAACAAGAGGTGAAATTATGCCGCGTCCCATCAAGGAACGAAACGTCTGCTGCCTGCCCAAGTCATGTACCTTCGGGCCCCTGAACAGCACGGAAACAGAAGTCATATTTATGACTGTTGACGAATATGAATGTATCCGTCTGATAGATTTGAAGGGCTGTACCCAGGAGGAATGCGCGGAACGGATGACCATCGCCCGCTCCACCGTTCAGATGATTTATAATGAAGCACGCAGGAAGATGGCGGATTCCCTCGTGAACGGAAAGCTGCTCCATATCCAGGGAGGCACCTTCCGGCTCTGTGACGGAAACGGCTGCTGTCCCGCCGGTGAATGCCGGAGGCGCAAAGGCTGCAGCCAGAATTCCCCGAATAAAGATTCTCAGAAGCAAGTAACCAGTGCCGGTCAAATGCCGCCGCGTAAGCAAACCGACTGAATACCGTGGACATTTGACCCGCCCGGCCGGCGCCGGAACGATACACAGCCCGATGCCGGCATAACCAAAGGATTCCGTTGTATAACGGAGAAACAGGGAGAACATAATTATGAGTAATGTAAAATTTTTTATCTGCAGACACTGCGGCAACCAGGTGGAAATGATTCACGATGCGGGCGTTCCCGTTATCTGCTGCGGAGAACCCATGGAAGAGCTTAAGGCCAACACTGTTGACGCCAGCCTGGAAAAGCACGTTCCTGCCGTTACCGTTGAAGGCGACACCGTAAAAGTACAGGTAGGCAGCGCCGTTCACCCCATGCTGGAAGAGCATCACATTGAATGGATTTACCTGGAGCTGGAAAACGGCGGCAGCCGTAAGGCACTCTCTCCCGGCGAAGCTCCCGAAGCAGTCTTCCATACCGCCGGCGTTAAGCCCGTGGCCGTATATGCATACTGCAATCTGCACGGCCTGTGGAAAACCGAATTATAGCAGTCCCTTAAGCTTATACCTTAATCAGCCTTCTATTCATAAGCTCACAACGCTTTATGCTTTGTGAGCTTTATGGTGGTTTCCCATCCGATATCGTAAGCCGCTCAGGCTCATGGTAAAATAGACAAGTACATGTGAAAGGAATCATTAAAAATGAGTGAAAACTGCAATCACGATTGTTCGTCCTGCGGGGAATCCTGCAAGGACAGGGACCCGAAAAGCATGCTTCAGGCCCCTCATGAAATGTCCAGCATCAAAAATGTAATCGCCGTAGTCAGCGGCAAGGGCGGCGTGGGAAAATCCCTGGTGACTTCCCTGCTGGCTTCTTCCATGCAGAAGAAGGGATACCATTCCGCAGTCATTGATGCGGATATCACAGGCCCCTCCATCCCCAAAGCCTTCGGCATCCATGAAAAAGCATACGCCAACGAAATGGGGCTTATCCCCGTGAAATCCCGCGGTGGAATTGATGTCATGTCCATCAACCTGCTGCTGGACAATGATACCGGATCTGTGGGCATGTGGCGGCGGTTCCTATGTATTCCAGTCCACTCCTTAAAGGGCATCATCGTGGTGACCTCCCCTCAGGAGCTGGTTTCTGTCATCGTTGAAAAGGCTGTTAAAATGGCTGAAATGATGAACATCCCTGTTCTTGGCATTGTGGAAAACATGTCCTATTTTGAATGTCCCGACTGCAAGAGCAAACACAGTATTTTCGGCGAAAGCCATATCGATGAAATCGCCGCAATACACGGAATTGCCTCCGTATCCAAGCTGCCCATCGACCCTGCAATTGCCTCCGCCTGTGACAAAGGGGAAATCGAAGCGGTGGACGCGCCCTGGCTTGCAGAGCTTTCCGCTTCTTTTGAAAAAATCTGTAATTAAATAACAATGGCGTAACTATTCAGCCTGCGGCCGGACTGTTACGCCATTGACCGTCCCGCTTTTTAAGTATAAAAGATTCCAAATTGTCGCCTGCCTGTAAACATAATCAGGCTCTGCGCGGCCTGTAAAAATGACAGCTTACCAAAGATTATGGTAACTGTCATTTTTTTACCCATTTTACAAAACGTTACTGTCCGGCCCGCACATTTTCTCATCCTGGATGGACAGCGACAGGAAAAAAGCTTTTGCAGGAGGATCATGCCGGACTTTTCCACAAAGCAAAAAAGGCGCTTACACCACTCAATGGTATAAACGTCTTCATCTGAATTCCATGGATTATATGCCTGACACTGCAGCTATCAAAACCCGGCATGGAATACCGGAGGTATTTACTTATAAATCTTAAAGGGGGGGGTGCTGGTGCAGCCGAAGCCGCACCAGCGAATTTTGTGGGTTGATGACTTTTCAACTTAGGTATATCATAATACATATTTATAAATTTGTCAAATATTTTTTATAAATTTTTATATAAAATATAAATTATCTAAATTTAATTTACAAATTATACCCATATATCTTTATGATGCTTCACCTGCCGCCGCACCGGACGCAGGCCTTCCCATTATTTCCATGTCACCGGACACACGCTTTCCATTTCCACCAGCTCCGCGTTAATTTCCAGACGGACGGGAATATCCTCCATGGAACGGGCCTTCATATCGATTTTATTATGAAGCAGCATGATCAGGCTCCTGCCCAGCAGCCTGCGTGGAATCCGCATGGTGGTAAGCGTGGGTTCCATTATGCTGCATATGCTCCGCCCGTCAAAGCCGATGACCGACACATCCTCCGGCACCCGGTAGCCGGCGCTTTTCAGGGCGCGGTATACGGGAATCGCCAGCACATCATTTTCCACAAGCAGCGCTGTGGGCGGCTTCACCCCGCCCTTCCACAGCAGCTCCAGATACTCCTGCGCCTTCGCTCCCCGGCAGTTTGTGACAATATCATGCTCCCTGTTCAGCTGCAGTCCCAGATCCTCCATGGCATAATGAAAATAACGCCGTCTCTCCAGCAGCGAGCTGCGTGCAGTTCCAGTGGCCACATAGCCGATTTCCCGGTGGCCCTTCTCCTGAAGGTAGCGTACGGCGGTATAAATGCCCTGCTGGCTGTTTACCGTCACGGAGCTGGCTTTCACAAACGGATCATAGCAGTCCAGCATCACATAGGGAATATCCATGGCATCCAGCTCTTTCTTCAACTCCTGGCTCATCACGTCGGCATATACGAGCATTCCCGCATATTCTTCCCTTCTTATGCTGTCCCGGAGCCGGCTGCCCTTTTCATCATACATATGGATAATGGAAAAATGATAGCCCAGATGTCTCGCTTCCCTCTCCGCCCCCTCAATAACGGGAGGGAAAAAAGCCGCCTCGTCCCCCTCGTCCTGATAATCGGACATGACAAGATAAGCGATATTCTTCATAGGAGCCGGGCTTCCTTCCTGCAGCTCCTGCGGTTCCTCCTTGATCATATACCCGTATCCCATCTCCTGAATTCTCGCCAGAAGAGAGCTGCGCAGTTCATCACTGATTCCGGGCTTATGATTCAGTACCAGTGACATCGTCGCAGTGGAAACGCCAAGCATTCCGGCCAGTTCTTTAGATTTAATTGCCACGATTCTTCCCCTCACTAAATTTATAAATTTTATTTATAATAATATTGTACCGTATTTTTAAATATTTTCAAGCATTTACAGGAATACTAATTAACAAACTTCAGCGGCGGATTTTAGCCATTTCTGCCACCACGGCAGAGCGCCGGGGAGTTTTTTCAAATATACGCAGGCAAAACGTAATTGTGAGGCAGCAATACAGTTACAGCAAAACTATACCAGAGAAAAAGGAGGAAAGATATGCAGGAAGAAAAAAGACCTTATCACGACGGCTTATCCTTTCCCAGCGCCAATATCCCCGGCATCACACCGGAATCCGCTTTTACGGACGGGTATCTGACAGCGCTTCACACCATGGATGAAGCACATTCCCGTGTCCGGATCGGCGATGACGGCAAGGCCTCCGATATGAATCCGGAAACCGAAATGTCTCCGGACGGCTGCAATCCGGTCAGCAAAGACTCGGAAATGGAACGCGCCCATGACGGCGGGGATGACATGATTTTTCCCGGCGTACTTCCCGGTATGCCCGGTGTACTTCCGGGCGGCTACGCCGGTGCGGTACCACCCTTCTATTTTCCCGGCTCCGGATCTACCCCGGGGATGTAACCCGGAAGACGGCCGCGCCCGGACAAAAAAAGCCCTGTAAGGGAGCATATCTGCAATTTGGATATGCTTCCCTTACAGGGCTTTAATTTTTTTATCCGATCATGATATCCAGGATTTCCCGGTCGGTGTCACGCATGCCGTCACGGCCCAGGCGGGCAACATTGGCAATGGTGGATTCCACCCCTTTTTTCACGATACCGTCGCCGTCCACGAATTCCTGGCCGTTCCGGTACATATAGTATCCCAGGATACCGGCATCCACAGCGGAAGCTATTTTGGCCGCGCAGGATGCCTTGGCGCCGTCGCACACGATGCCTGATACATTGGCCAGGGTATTGACCACTGTATGGATGATTTCTTCATAGCCGCCGCCCAGCAGATAAGCGATTCCGGCGCCGGCCCCTGTTCCCGCGCTCACCGCGCCGCAGTAGGCGGAAAGCCGTCCGATGCCTTCCTTCAGATGAATCGCCGTCAGATTGGAAATCAGCAGGGCGCGGTAAAGCTGCTCTTCTCCCGATCTCAATTCCCTGGCGTATTCGATAACAGGCACGGATACGGTAATCCCCTGGTTGCCGCTTCCGGAATTGATGACCACGGGAAGCTCACAGCCGTTCATCCTGGCATCAGAACCCGCGGCCGCCTTGGCCCTTGCCCGGATTTTCACATCATCTCCGTAGGCCGCAAGCAGCACCTTTCCCACGTTTGCGCCGTAGGCATGCTTCATTCCCTCTTCGGCAATGGCCATATTGTATTCTATCTGCCGATCCAGGACCTGCTTTACATCATCCAGACGGGCGGTCAGGGCAAAATCCACGATTCCTTCCATGCTGAGAGAGGATTTTGCCTCCGCCTGGGAACCTTCCTCATCCGTTCCTGCCGTCCGCAGTATCTCACCGTTTTTTTCCACCAGCACCACATTGGTATGGGAATCCGCTATGCGCACGCGGGCTTCCCGGTTTCCGGCCCACACAGTCACCGTAAGGTCAAAGGTACGGCAGCCGCCCGCCTTCTGAATCCGGATATCCGCTGTCTGCAGATAGTCCCTGATTTCTCCTCGCTGCTCCTCCGTCAGGCCCTCAAGAAGCTCCAGCTTATCCTCCGGCCTGCCGGAAACAACCCCTGCGGCTGCCGCGGCCTGGATTCCTTTCATGCCGCCCGTGTTCGGTACGATGACGCTCTTTACATTTTTTATGATATTTCCGCTGGCCTCCACCAGAAGCCGATCCGGCCTTTCCCCCAGCGTCTGCGCCGCCAGCGCCGCTGCATAGGCAATGGCAATCGGCTCCGTACACCCGAAGGCGGGCACCAGCTCCTGCTCCAGAATCCGGAGATATTCCCGGTATATGCTGCTGTTATGTTCCATGTTCGCTCCCATCTGTTTGTGCCTGTTCACATGCGCCCTGCCCGTGATATATAAACCGCATGTGTAACTGTTCAGTACCCCTCACGGTTACCCGCAGATTTCATCTATTTTTTTGAGTTCCTCCGCCGTGAAAGAGGTTCTGTGGATAATTTCAATATTTTCCGTAATCTGGGCGGGCCTGGATGCGCCTATCAGCACACTCGTCACCTCTCCGTCCCTCAGGATCCAGGACAGCGCCATCTGCGCCAGGCTCTGCCCCCTGTTTTGTGCGATTTCATTCAGGGCGCTTATCTGATCCAGACGTTCCTGCGTCAGCGCGGATTCCTTCAGGAAACGGCCGTCCCTCTTAATCCTGCTGTCCTCCGGAATCCCGTGAAGGTATTTATCCGTGAGAAGTCCCTGCGCCAGCGGACTGAAAGCGATTATACCGCAGCCGTTGGCCGCTGCAAAGGATTTCAGGCCGTCCTCTTCTATACTGCGGTCAAATATGGAATATCTGCTCTGGTTGATGATAAAAGGACACTTAAGGTCAGACAGAATCTTCATTGCCTTTTCCGTATATTCCCTGGAATAATTGGAAATTCCCGCATACAGAGCCTTCCCGCTTTTCACGATCTGATCCAAAGCCATCATCGTTTCCTCCAGCGACGTCTCCGGATCCATACGGTGGTGGTAGAAAATATCCACATAATCCACCTTCATCCGCTTCAGGCTTTCATCCAGGCTGGAAATCAGGTATTTCCGGCTGCCGCCGTCCCCGTAAGGCCCCGGCCACATATCATAGCCCGCCTTGGTGCTGATCACCATCTGGTTGCGGTAAGGGCGCATTTCACTTTCCATGATCCTTCCGAAATTCTCCTCCGCACTTCCGTAAACAGGCCCATAATTATTCGCCAGATCAAAATGGGTAATCCCGTTATCGAAAGCCGTGAAAACCAGCTGCTTCATATTGTCATAATTGTCCTTGCTTCCGAAATTGTGCCACAGCCCCAGAGAAACCGCAGGCAGCTTCAGCCCGCTGTTTCCGCAGCGGAAATAATTCATATGTTCATAACGATCTTCTTTTGCCAAATACATTTTTTACCTCCTCTATACCGCAGGTCTGCCCGCGGTACTGCAACAACCATACGTTTAAAAGTTCCATTCAGGCCTTACCTCTGCCCGCGCCCTAAAGCGTTTTTTTCCACATTCCTATATGCTTCTGGCCTCTTCCAGCACCCAGCGGACATGTTCTGCGGGCAGATCCCCTGGAATGGTGCAGTCTGCGCCCAGCAGAAAGCCTTTTTTCCCGCAGGTTTCGATCAGTTCCCTTACCGCCTTCCTGATCTCTTCCTCATTTCCTGAGTACAGCACGCCCTCCTTCCGGTTATCCAAACCGCCCAGGGCAGGCTTTCCGCCGAAAAATTCTCTTCCCGAGGGAATATCCATCTCCTCCACATACACCGCCCAGTTAATGGCTGCGGCTTCATAGTCCTGCCATACCTCCACACGGTTCTTATCCCCGCCCCAGCCGCAGCAGTGCAGAATATTATGACTGCTCAGGCCATTGGCATAATCCAGTACCTCCTTGTCAAAGGGGGTAACCAGGCTGCGGTATTCCTCCGCAGTAAACCGGAAGGTTTCCGCATTCTGCACACAGTAATAAATACCATCGCAGCCAGCTTCCTCGATCAGCCCCTTCACCAGCGCCTTCGCATCCTCCGCAATTACGCCGCAGGCATATTTCACCGCTTCCGGGTCCGCCTTGATGCAGTCCATCATTGTTTCCCAGCTCGTCTGAAGACGGAAAAAGGAAAGAGGACAAAATACATTATAAAATACACAGCACTCCCCGTCCACCGCTTTTACAATGGCGCGCGCCCGCTCAACCTGCTCCCTGATGAACTTATGCCCGCTTCCCAAAGGCTTCATATCATAAAGCTGCGACACATTCTCCATTTTTTCCAGTGTTTCATTGGGGTATCCGAAATAACCGTCGCACATGATTTTGATAAAATCCTGGTCCGTATCCCTGTACCACTTAAGATGCGCATCCACACATGCCTGCCCCAACGCCTGCTCCTGCGGAAAATGAAACCAGAATGCGCCGGGAACGTGATCCGCCTCCCTGTTTTCCAATGCTGCCAGTACTCTTTCTTTCTTGTTCATTATAATTACCCTGCCTTTTCTTATTTTAAACTGACTGTCCAGTTCCTACACAGTTACCTTTCCCCAATGCCCGCTTTCAGCTCGCCTAACAGCCCGTTCAGGCTTCCTCTCCATTAAAATCACATTCATTCAAAGCCAGCATGGCCATAGTATAAATTTTCGCCGCAGAAAGCAGTTTTTCCAGATCCAGCCCTTCGTCCGGTTCATGGGCGCCGCCGTGTCCCTTCCTGAACAGAATGCCTGCCATATCCCCTTCCCGCTCAGGCATGGATCCGATGCCATAGCCAAACGCATTGGGCAGCTTCCTGGCATACGTGCCGCCTCCCATCACATAAGGTTCAGCTGTGCATCCTGTAATTTCGTTAAATAAATCCGTCAGAAGGCCAACCTCTTTTCTGTCCTCCGGGAAATAATTCGGCGCAGAATTCCTGATAAGCTCCCATTTATATCCTCCCCGGCCGCAGTACTCCTCCAGCCCGGCCTCCAGCTTTCCCGCATCCGCCGTAATGGAATAACGGATATTAAACTGCAGCCGCGCCCGATGACCCTGAAGCCTCAGCACAGTCCCCGCGCAGGTCAGACGCCCGGAAACCTCATCTGAATAAGAGATTCCAATATGCTCCCCATAATAATCCGACGTGGCATCGGCAATAAACTGAAGCAGCTTCCGATCCCCTTCCTCCAGAAGCTTGGCCCCACACATCGCGGCCGCCAGTTCATGGACAGCATTTACACTCGCTCAGGGAAAGCGCTGTGTCTGCTGGTTCCATACGCAGTCACCCTGATTTTCCCATCCCGGGCCTCCGCCTTCACACATTCCGGAAGCGATGCCTGCAAAGCAGCCAGCTGTCCTTCCGAAACTTCTGTCCTTTTACCAACCACCAGAACCGCCCTGTCAGGGATAATATTGCCTGCGCTTCCGCCATACAGCTCCAGCACCTCATCACTGAAGGCCCTGCCGGAAACTGCAGTCCCTTCCAATATCCCCTTTTCCCCATAACAAACCGGAAAACCACAGTCCGCGATCATAGACAACACCGGAAGCGGATATTTGGACGTGTAATACTCCAGATCCGACATCCCCTTCCCAATGCACCCAAAGCTCATGCGCAGCCGGAAGCCCCAGCTCCCTGATACAACGCATCACATAAAGCATGGCCACTGCCGGCCCCTTATTATCCTGCGCCCCTCTGCCGATAAGATACCCATCCTTCACCACCGGCTCAAACGGCTCATAATCCCAGCCCTGCCCCCAGCGGCACCACATCCAGATGATTCCACAGGCCAATCGTATTGCCCCAGTCCTGATTCTCCACACCGATGCTTCCCACATAATACTCCCGGTTCTCCGTATGGAACCCATATTTCCTTCCCATGGCAAGCATCTCATCCAGCGCATCCCTGCACCCCTGCCCAAACGGCCCCTGCTCCGCATCCGGATCCGAAATACTGGGAATC
>SCPN01000333.1_pt1 | contig 122787 bp, 109 predicted proteins | sample 6106831 | NCBI WGS metagenome assembly SCPN01 (sample SAMN10720447, study PRJNA508395) | human gut metagenome | isolation source: Participant 1, 0 month | reverse complement strand
AAAATCGTTCAAAGTGAGTATCCTCACTATTGATAATATCGACAGCAGGCAGAAGAAATACTCCGGAAACCAGTTCAGTCTGCCCATCAATAAAATAGAAACGGGACAGGTCGATTGAATGGATATGCTTCATCCCGTTTTCACGTTCATCCTTGAACTTGGGAAAGAAAACTTCACGTTTACAGACAATTGTCGCTTTCGTATTCAATTCCATAAAATAACGTAGCCCACCTGTATGATCACTATGCCCGTGAGATAATACCAGATAATCTACTTTCTGAAGATCGATATGTAACAAACGAGCGTTACGGATAAATAAATCGGAAGCTCCCGTATCAAAAAGTAATCTGTTTTCCGGTGTCTCAATATAGAGGGAAAGCCCATGTTCTGCCTGCAATTTACGTCCATAGACACAATTTTCTACAAGAGTCGTTATTTTATAGTTCATGTGGTTTGGTTCTTAATCAAATAATACGAAATAAAAAGTTCTGCTACAAAATTATAATAATTCTACGGCAGAACAAGTAATCAATCAATTTAAATCGACTGTAAGGGTAAAAGATTTTGTTTCAGGCTTCTATTGCCGAATTATTCATTTTGTAGTTTGAATACAAATAATTACTTTTACATCCATATCAAACCCTTTAAATAAAGAATCAAAATGGAGAAAGAAGCAAAAGGTAAAGCAAATACAGTTCAGATACAGTACTATCAATCTCCATGCGGGACATTGATACTCGGTTCTTTCGAGAACAAGCTCTGTATGTGTGACTGGGTGGTGAGTGAAGAACGCAGAGCAGCAATCGATAAACGAATACAAAAAGCGCTAAATGCTCAGTACGCAATAGAAAACTCTGAAGTGATAACGCAAACGATCAGTCAGCTAGATGAGTATTTTTCCCGTCAAAGGACTACGTTTGATATTCCTCTGCTTCTTATCGGGACAGAGTTTCAAAAGAGTGTATGGAATGAATTATTAAACATTCCCTACGGAACAACGATATCTTATGCTCAATTATCACAGAGACTGAATAATCCTAAAGCTATCCGTGCGGTAGCCTCTTCGAATGGAGCAAATTCGATTTCAATACTTATTCCTTGTCACAGGGTGATCGGCAGTGATCATAAACTGACCGGATATGCCGGTGGTCTTGTAGCTAAAAAGACTTTATTGGAGCTGGAATCGAACGAAAGAAGATTATTGTAACAGAATCATTAAACTAAACTTCTCTCATTAAATCCAGACAAAAAGATAGTGTCACTATCCCATTACTATAGTGTCACTATCATACTGCTTTAGTGTCACTATCCTACAGGTATAGCGTCACTATATACTCAGCATAGTGACACCATCCTGAAAGGTTGTTATATATGACGGGAAATGTTTACCTAAAGCGAACGTTTACACCATTTTTCCCATCTCATAGGCTTCCTGCATATAGGGAGTATCTTTTATTTCTCCTACCTTCCAGGCACCTATTCCATAAATCACTCCTTTTTCCTGCGGATTTTCCAGACAATCAAGGAAGCCACGGAAACCATCAATCGTACGTTCCATCATCCCCTTATCATTCTCCGCCGCTGCAATAATGAAATAAAATTCCTTATTCGTTATTTCCGTATAACGCGCACAACAACGGTCAATCATAATCTTCATCTGTCCGCACATCGTATAGAAATAAACAGGTGTTGCCATTACGATGACATCAGCAGCAATCATTTTCTCTACAATTCCTGCGGCATCATCTTTCTGGGGGCAGGGTTTGCCATACATGCTGCAAACACTACATCCCGTACAAGGATGAATTGCTTTCTCTTTCAGAAAAATCTTTTCTACTTCATTGCCTGTTTCGAGGACACCTTTCATAAATTCGTCACAAAGCATATCAGAATTACCGCCCTTTCGCGGACTGGACGAAATAATCAGAACTTTTTTAGCCATAACTTTATTACTTTTATTTTTTGAATTTCATTAATCAGCTTTTTCACTCTGCAAAAATAGACAATTTATCATATAGCAAATGTAGATAAATTACAGAGATGTGTACCCTAATTACTGATTCAAACATTTTCTGCCATTTTTACTTTTTATCGATATCCTTTTCATCTCATCCATAATCGGTCTTTCGGCGGCACAAACATAAAAAAAGATTTTCTCTGCCCATATATAATTCATATCTTTGCCTATGATACGAACAACATAATGCAATGAAAAAAATACAACTGACCAACGCACATAAAGAAAAATTATTTCAAATCCCTTTATTTCGGGATTTACCTCTGAACATCAAGGAATCTCTGTTGGACAAACTGGATTTCGTTATCTATGCAGCGGATAAAAAAGAAATAGTTGTTACGCAAGGTACACCTTGCAACAAACTATATGTGTTATTGGAAGGAAAACTACGCACGGATATCATTGACGGATTGGGGAACGAAGTGATGATTGAGTATATCATCGCACCACGTACCTTTGCCACCCCTCACCTTTTCAATTCAAACAATACGTTGCCAGCTACTTTTACTGCTTTGGAAGACAGCGTGGTACTCATGGCAACCAAAGATTCCACTTTTAAAGTCATCAGTCAGGACCCGCAGGTATTGCACAATTTTCTTTGCATCGCCGGAAATTGCAATATATGTACCGTATCACGTTTGAAACCTCTGTCGCGCAAGACTGTACGCGAAAGGTTTATTGTTTACTTATTCGAACATAAGAAAAAAGATTCTCTGACTGTAGAGATCATGCATACCCAGTCACAGCTTGCCGAGTACCTAAATGTATCACGTCCTGCTTTATCCAAAGAAATCAATAAGATAATCAAGGAAGGGCTGATCACAATGGAAGGAAAAAAGATCGAGATTCTGAATAAAATGGCGCTGGAGAAATACTTATAATAAAAAGAAAGTGGCACAGCCTAAATTTAATGCTGTGCCACTTTTTATATTCTATCAACGGTTTAATCTGAATCCTAGTTAGGTTTCAATTACCATTTTGTAAAAAACACTTTCGGGTTGATATTGACAGATACCCATCCCCAGTCTTGCCAACTCTTATGATTTCCGCCTTTCACAGCATCCATCGTCTTCGTTCCAAGCATAAAAGAATAACCGGCAGAGAGTTTCACATCTTTCATTACGGACCAATTGATCTGATAGTCAACTTCCGAACCGAGTGACTTCTTCAAATCTTCTTTAAAATCTACTTCAGTAGCAGTAGCAAAATAATGATAATTGAGTTCCATATCTACCTTGGCAGATGCACGAAAACGAGCCCCAAGACGACCATCTATTAATCCGGGAGCAAATCCTTTGTTGAATGCAGAAGCGTAGAAATAATCCATGCTGCCATAGAATTTATGATGCGTCCCATAAAGAGGGTCAAAAGCCTTAAATTTACTACTACCTTCTTCATTTCCGCTCAAATAATCAAAGCTTACAACTATTCCCCATGTTTTATTGAACGCATAAGCTGCCGTAGCACTTGCCATGAAAGCGGAAACACTCTCGGCATCCTTGTTCTTACCTGTTTGGTAGTAGAAAGCGCCATCCAAGTTCCATCCGCTATTTTTATATGTAAGATAAGTTCCCATCGTTTGCAAGTAGCGGGTATGAGAATCTTGAGTGAGCTGATTCCCTGTCTCTAACCCTAAATTCATAAACAGTAAAGAAGCCCCGAACGGAATCTTACCTGCTTTATAGTGATACCACACAGTCTGCATATTCTTGTAAGGCTGACCAATAGCAGAATTGTAATAAGTACCACCTGCTGTTTTTTCATCATTCTGGTTGAAAGCCAGAATAGCATGTATTTCATTATTCTTATTGGCATATCCCAGTTTCAACGCATCATGATAACGGCCTGCCACATTCCAGTCCAGTCCGCCCAAAATACGTTCATCATCATAAACTAACGTCTGACGACCTAACTGTGCAAAGAAGCCTTTTCCAAAATCCAGCTTTGCCCATGCCTCATTCAAGATAAAGCGACCATTCTTGTCAATCTGCGGATCTTGCCCCCATACTCCGACATGCTGTGCCGACATCTTGATTTCAAGGTCCGAGCGCTTGTAGTCCAGTGACAAACGGGCACGGTTGTTAATAAATGATGCAGCCTTCTGCCCTTCATTGCGAGGGACTAAAGCACCGTTTCGATACTCCGCACGAGGTCTGATTTGCATAGACATCGAAAATTCATTTTCCTTCTCCGTAGTTTGTGTGTATGCCATGCTTGGCAATAGCATAAGAACGAATGACCAATAAAATGTTTTCATTGATATTTCAATTTAAGTTATAAGTATGTACACTAACTCCTTGTGCCGATGGAAGATAATTGATTCCATACCAACACATTTGTAATAAGACAAATGATACTAACAGAATGATTAATGCCGGACGACTCTTCAACGGTCTGCCCAGTCTGAAATGGATATATACCAGATAGGAGAACCAAGTAGCTGCCGCCCATGTCTCTTTCGGGTCCCAAGCCCAGTAGTGCCCCCATGCTTCCTTCGCCCAGATAGCTCCCGTCAGCATTCCCAATGTCATAAATGCCAAGCCTACATAAGTCAGGTTATCGCATAAGTCCATCTCTTTCCGTTCAATATCCTTCTTTTTGAACCAAAGCAGATAAACAGCCATGACCACCGCAGCTCCCAACATCGCATAAGCAAACATATAGACTATGACATGAGGGCAAACCACGGACTTTGCAAAGCAGGCATCAGCGTTTTATTGTGAATCTCCGGTTTAAAGATATTGATACAGATAAATACCAGTGAGAGAATGCAACTGAAACTAAGTATCCATTTATATTTCCAACGCACGTACGTTATCAAACCCGCCAATGGAAGGAAGAAAGAATACCACAGACGTGTCTCCCATCGTCCGCATCGGAGGACGTTCCAGAGAAATCCACATACCGAAGATAAAACTGAAAAGATGACCAGCCCCAACAAGGTAAATCCATAGGTCCATACCGGCTTCTTTCCTTTCCAGGCAGCAAACGCGCCCAAGCTCCAGCAAATCAATGCAGCTATCGCAAACCATATAAAATGTTCCCAACTCATTCCTTGTCCTCCTCTTTCCTCTTTTGTGCATTGACAAACAGACAAATTGCTCGAGCATCATCATAATGATCCCTGCATATACTACAGGCAACCACGGGTCGCGAACCAGCTCAAAGACACTGATATCGCTCCAGCGACCTTTCGACTCATCATAGCTAAGCTGATAAATTTTCCATTCTGCTATCTCCATCGGACGATTTACTTCAATCGTACTTTCCATTATCGTTCCTTCCTGTGTGTAGACTTTTACTTCCGAAGCAAAACGTTGCGGTTCCCGTTCCGGCATCACCAGACTCGTCAGAGAGTCGAGACGCAATGCCTTATAAGGAAAGAGAAACTACCACAGCTCACCCAGCCTTCTTTCGCCTGTTGGTTCTTTCGGTTGACGGCCTTCAGATACACTGCATATGTCGCTCCCATCGAATGGAAATCTGTAAATTTCAGTGTGTCTTCTGTAGCTACGGAGGCAGCCATCGGAATAGATTGTTCGACAAACAAGTCCCAATCCAGCAGACTGCCCTCGGAAACTCCGTTTTCAAGCAGTAAATGCACAGGAGACTTTTCGGGGAGTACTCCCCGTTTCATTGTCAATCAGCATCAGTTTCGGAGGATATTCATCAATCGTAAAATCCTTCAGTTCGATAGCCAACGGAAGTTCTATCAATTTTCCTTTATCATCGGTAGCCCTCCATTCTGCGTTTCCCATTCGGGTAGTCATCCAAGCGTTGCATATCGGCATTTCCAGAGTAGCCGTAATCAATGCCACGAACAATCCTACGTGATTGAGAAGAAAGGATAGTCTGCCAATCCTGAATGGAAAGCTGGCACGGAATATGGTCAGTCCCAATGCAGTGACCATCCAAAAGTAAAGCAGGACGAAAGGCCAGGACGAAATCATCTGCGAAAATCCCAGTATATCATTGAAGCATGACCGGAAGGAGCCTGCCGGATAAGTCCCATGATCACCGTCATGCCGACTACCCATACCAGGGAAGAAACGGCAGCGGAATAATGACTCAACCATCCAAACAGATACACGTTTACGAAGAAGGTGCATGGCTACCAGCGCTATGATATAAACCACTAACACAATCGCATTGACCGGACAGGCAAACAGGCCCCAGTTGATGGCTCCCACTGCCATTTGCAGCAAAATACCTATCACCAGTAATCCCGCACCAATCACCAGCCCTTCTTTATAACTCCACGGTTTGCTCCACATATATCCCTATTTTACTTTTGTGCCAGACGCCCGTTTGCCTTTGCCTCTCCAGCCATGCCGGAACGGTCGTTTTCAGGAATTTCTCCTTAGCAGCTCTTTCAGCATCCATATCAAGACCAATATACTCCTGTGCTTTGGCCTTCGTTGAAATGTCCGGCATCGGAACGTCTTCCGTATACCCATGCTTCGCTAAAACTTTGATACAGCCAGACGAGCCTGCAAAGCACGGTCCAGACCATGAGAAAGAATTCTCTGAATCTCCTGCGGTGCATGGAAAGAACCTCCATGTGATGCCACACCGAAGTCCCAACGCCATTGTGCCTGACGAATCAATGCAAGCACATCTTTCATCTGATCTTCTGTAGCACCTTATCCCAGGCAAATTTTGCTTCGATATGCGCCTTTGCCAGTTCCTGTTCCAGACGGTTACGGATTTCATTTGCCTTGCGCTGACGCTCGTACACATTGTTACGTAAAGTTTCTTCACTCTCACGATGACAAGTCTGACAAGTGCGGTCAATCATTGCCAATGGGCTCTGAATGTGATGGTCACTGAATTTCACTCCCCTTCGCTCTTATAAGGCATATGACAATCGGCACAAGAAACGCCCTTTGTCCGTGAATACCCATCTGAGCAATTTCATAGTCGGGATGCTGGGCTTTCAAGATCGGAGTACGGCTTAACTTATGAATGTAATCATAGAAACCTGCCTCATCATAATATGCTTCCATGTCTTCTACAGTGAAACCTTTATCCCACGGGAAAGTCAATATTTACCGTCACCCTTAAAGTAATATTCTACGTGGCACTGCGCACAGACCAATGAACGCATTTCCTGTGGAGTAGCTTTTGTGATATCTTTTCCCTGACGCTGGAAAGCTTCAATCAATGCCGGACGGCTGATATGAAGATTCATTGTTTCCGGATCGTGGCAGTCGGAACAGCCGATCGGATTCACGATTTCATCACCAAAGGCAGCCCATTTGTTATTATAGAAAGAATCGACTCCCAATGCTTCCATCATGCGGGAACATCCGGACTCTTACAAGTCCAGCAAGTAGAAGGCTGAGGGCCATCGTGCGGACCTGCAGGAGAACCGGTACGAAGTGACGCCGTAATATCCTCGATAGCATGCATATGTCCGCGCGGAGTGGAATAGTCTTTGAAAATGCATATCCTGCCCACAGAATAACCATTTCCGGACGTTTTCCAAAGCATCAACAGCGACATTGCCATTAAACTCGCTTTCAAAATCAGTCTTTGCCGTTTCCGTCCAAGTCTGATATTCGCGGGGAAAATCATCTTTAAACAGTTCGTTGCGTGCTTCAATACCTTTAATGACAGTTTTGCGATTATTAAAGATACTGGCGACTTCCGCCCTCCTCTCCATCAACGCAGAAACACATAATCCTAAAACAAAACAACGACCATTGAACCTCCGAACAACAGCCATCCTTGCCATGATTTTAATTTCTTTTCCATTGTATATCGGTTTTATTATTTTATTACGTAGTTATGTATATGCTTATTCCTTATTATTAACCATCTTCCGGAGCCATTCCGGTACAGGCGATTCGGGAAGAGGGACGATAGCTGCCGGAGTAGCGGACAGCGAATTCTTACCACCATGAGGTACATCCCGATGACAGTCCCAGCAAACCTTTCCTTCTCCACCATAGACATCATATAATCTATCTTTCCTGTTTTTACAAACTCCGTATTCAGTTGTGTATGGCAACGAATACAATTGTTCATAATCACCTGCGAACTGGCCTCGTGGGCCTGTATCACTTGTGGCTCACTTTTGGTAAGGAAAGCCGCGACGTGCTTCATACCATCCATTCCTTTGAATGTCCATTTCTTTACAATGTTCTCGTGAGGAACATGACAATCGTTACAGGTGGCATCCCGTGCATGTGAACTGTGAAACCATGTGGCATAATAAGGAGACATGATGTGACAATCACACACGCTGCCGGATCATCGCCCAGATACGTATGTGCGAAGCATGTACATAAATAAAGCTCCTCCGCCTACAATAATACCGCCAATGATAACGGCTATTATCTTCGATCTGTACGAAGGAAAATTCGGTTTATAAATGGTAACTTCATCATAGTGAAAAGTATTTTCACAAAAGTAAAGCTTTGGAAACACAAAGGTGTAATAACTATTACACCTTTTAAAGAATTATACGAACACTGATTAATAAGAGAAAAGATACTCCATCCCGCCCCGTTTTGCATGGCAGGCTGGCTATTTTATTTATTCATCGTGATGATGATCGTCCCTTCGGCGGTAGTGCTCAGTACAATATTGCGCGCAATGTAGGTTTCGTTTCCTGCGGCATCCGTGCAATAAACCATCAGATGATAATCGCCCGGAGTAGCATTCGCCGGAATTATAATATCGTGGTGATGGATGTGCGCCGTTTTCTTTCCGGAGATATCATAAGACCTGTTGAAACTGAAATCGACAGTGGCTTCGCCCGTAGCAGCAGCCCTGCTCTTTCCATGCGAATGGTGGTCGAAATTACTATGTATTTCAATCATATATGACTTTAACATGACGTCGTCCGACAGATCCATTTCAAAATGTACTCCGTGCTCGTCGCCAATTTTCAGTTCTTGCCCTTCTTCCGGTTCACTTAGTTCAATCACCGGTTTGGTGGTATCGCTATCCGAATCGTCACAAGAAATAAATGCAAATACAGACATTGCCAGAAGGCTGATGATCGGGAGGTAAAGTTTGTTTTCATTACAGTAATTTTTAAATGGAATTTTGATTAATAATTGGAAGTTTCGTCCCGGTTCCGGAATTTCTACTTTCCTGTAAAACTAAGATGATTGTAATATCTGGTATTGAAGATATTACGGGCGGTCAGGGTTATTTCTATCTCGTTAGCCCTGCCAACCGGAATATTCAGCGAGCCACCCAAATGAAACAGGTTGGCCCCGGTGTGCGGTCCTCATTACGGTCTACACGGTTCTGACGGGCAATAAGTTGCCACTCCGCATAAAGCATGTTTCTTTGCCATGTCACCGTATTCCGCATACCAAACGGCGGAGAAAAACTTAACGGAATATGCTCGTCACAGTTGTAGGTGTAAACGTATTCTCCGGAGATACGGTAATTGAAGTGACGCAGAAAGTTAATGTCTATCGTAGCCTCCGTTCCGGCAAACAGTGCTTCGGCTCCCGTGTAGCGGTAAATCTGTCCGGCATGCGGCAGAACCGACCATTCGCCTGTGGGACGCAGAAAGATGTAGTTACTGAACCAACTGACAAAAGGAGACACGGAAACGGAAAATCCGTGATATCGCAGGTTGTAGGAAGCATCCATCTGCCATCCTTGCTCGGATTTCAGAGAAGCATCTCCCTGCTCGTGACGGAAAGTGCCGTGATGTACACCGTTAGCAGCCAGTTCATTGGCTCCGGGGAGGCGGAAGCTACGTCCGATGTTCACTTTCACCATGTGCTGAACGGAGGGTGTCCATACCAGTCCCAAAGAAAAGGAATAGTCACCGAAATGCTTTCGGACGGCATGACTGTTCCATTTATAGGACTCTACTTGTTCATCATCATATCCTTGCCTCCGAAGGTAATCCGCCAGATAAACATCCTCGTGCGGAGAGATGCCAATATAACCATAATCATATCGCACGCCTCCACTGACAGAGAGAATGTTATTAGGCTTATACGTCGTAAGCCAGAGCAATCCGGTAGTAGAACGATGGTACTCCGGCAACAAAAATGAATAGCCGGAAATGTCGTTCTGCTGATGTTGCCCATCCCACCCCAACGTATGCTCCCATGAAGAAGAGCCAATAAAGCGGGCTTTTACCGAAGCACTGTATGTGTTCAGATTGAAAGCCAGTTCTTTGTCCGGGTCCTTCTCCGGCGCAGGCTGGGAGCCGTAATGAGTATGAAAAGCACTCCATTCCTCCCGATGGTTATTCTGAAATCCCAAATCACCGGACAGGATCAGTTTCTCCCAAGCATATTGCTGATGTGTGGTTACTTTCAGATGATTTACCTTGCTGTAAGGCAGTTCGATATTCCGGCTGTCTCCGTCATCTTCTACGCGCGATGCGTCGGGGACACCGTGTGCGCCCGGAAAGAACCCCGTCTTCTGATAGACATTACTGATGGAATAGTCTGCTTTATAGCCTTTTCGCTGATATTGGGTGAAAAGGCCGATATTGCGTTCCACTCCTGCCGTATTTTTCAGTTTACGCCCATAGACGGGCATTTTCTGAGTCAGGTAGACAATGGTATCCGTAGGGATGCGGTAATCACCGAAGTGCTGTTCGGAATAACGGATTTGCGCATACCAGGCATTCTTTTTAAGTCCCAGCATCAGCGAACCTGCCAGTGTTCCGTTGACGGATTTGCCCAATAGGGTGACATCGCCGAAGAGCATATTCGCAGAAGGTATGGGAGGAGAGGCTATATCAATCACTCCGCCCATGGCATCACTGCCGTAAAGCAGTGAGGAAGGACCTTTCAAGACATTGACTGCTTCGATATTAAAGGCATCCAGTTCCAGTCCGTGGTCGGCTCCCCATTGCTGGCCTTCCTGCTTGATTCCGTTTTCCAATACGGCTATCCGGTTGAATCCCATCCCCCGAATCATCGGTTTGGAGAAGCCGGAGCCTATGTCCATAGCTTGTACTCCGGGAATATTCTCCATTGCCTGCATGAAGTTTCCCGTAAAATGTTTGCGCAGAAAATCCTGTTCTATCACTTCAACCGTAAGTGCAGACTTCTTGGCTTGACGCTGTTGGTACGACTCGGTCACAACAACATCAGGCAAAAGCATACTCTTGATTGAATCGGACTTCTGTGCGTGGACGGGTAAGGTTACAAACACCCCTATTACGCCCGAAATAATTCCGATACGCATCAATTACAATCTTTTATATAATGTGTAAAATGAATGTGAGGACAAGTTACAATGAACCTGTCTTCCTAGAAAATATGAATATGTAATTATGCGGCAGGAGGCGCGCGTAGGTGATGCGAATAAGTTCGTTTGCAGACAACCTTATCCTGGTAAGTAATCGTCTCGTAAGGAACGAGCGTCAATATACAATGAAATTCTACCGGCTGAGGTTCTGTAAAGAGAGAAAGGGAGTATTTACATATCGCACAATCCTCGGCATGACTCCGGGAATGGTCGGCATGAGAGCATGACGTTTCATCTTCACTTCCATGATAGTGAAAGGTTTTCACTACAAAGAAGGGAATGAATGTCATGAATAACATCCATGCTATGTATGCTCTTATTTTTCTCTTGTGATACATTCTCCCCTATCGTTTTAACAGAATAGTGAGGCAAAGATACTCGTATGAAACAGACGGCGCAAATTATCTGACTTAATATGTGTTATTAAAAGAATAGTAATAACCGATTCTAATCCAATATCTTTTCAGGTATATCGTTTGAGCCTGCCACAAAATACTGAATTATATTTGTTTCTGTATCTACCGCATTCATTGTCACAGGAGATGCTGACCTTGTTGATCTATTAATTAAATCAGCTTTCATATTCCAGTCAATACCTAACAATATTTCTATAAGAGTAAACATACGTTCTGATGTATTAGATATATTGTATTCATAGGTTCTTTTATCGTTCAGCTCCTTATCAAAATTCAATATCATATAACAAGTACTGTTTTTAATAAGAAACTGGTAATTTCCCGTACATTCTTTCTTTTCCATTTTTTCATCGAAAAGATAAAAATCCCTATCTGAATTATTTATAAAAAATAGATTTTCACCTCCGGTGTAGGGTACTTGTGCAGGATGTGCAACTTTCAGGTTCAAATAACTATCGACTATTTTTATTTTTAAATCAACCGTTTCGTTAGTTACATTATCCTTGACAGTAATGGTGGTTTCTCCTTTTTGTTTGGGTTTCACAACTAAATTACCCATATCTATCGGACTTGATAAATCAATATCTATGCTTAAAACATCTGTATTTTGAACGGTTACGGTATAGTCTCTATTACCACCTCTGACGGGGATATTTTTTGCTCCCAACAAAGGACGCTCATAATATCCTTTCTCAAATGACAGAGAATATATTTCTTGCTTTTCATCGTCTCCACAACTTACAAGGGTAATTGTGCAAAGGAATAGAAAAAATATTCCTAATAATTTCTTTGTTTTCATATTTGTATTTTAAGTGACTGCAATAGTTCATTACGTATTATTTCATTAGGAGAAGTATAGGAGCATTATAATCCTCTAATTTAGGAATATAATCTGTTTTATCCACATAATAAAAACCTCGTTCACGCAAATCTATGAAATCAGCTACTGCATAAGGTATTGTTATTCTTGCCATAATCTTACTATTTTCTCTATATACACACAAAGATACAAAATTGTTAACAAAAAGAAAGATGGTTTTCTGTTATAATATCATTCTTCCTGTTTCCACACATAAAAGACAGTTCGTCCTGCTCCCCTCTTGCGAAGAGTTCCCTCCTTAATGAAAGTATTCAAATCATCAATTGCTTTCAATCGGGGGAGTCCGGTCAGTCTGCTATATTCTATACGCGTGATTCCTCCGTTCTTCTTCAGAAATTCCTGCAACATTTGGAGACGGTCTTCAATGGATATTTTAGTATCGTGAGTTTTTTCATTGGAGTTCTCAACTCGTTCAAGTTCTATCTCCCGCTTTATTTTCTTTTTAAATTCTTTGGAAGTACGTAAATGAACATTGTCAAAACGGATAGACTCGGCGCGAATTTCTTTCTTAGTCATCACTTTATGGGTACACTTCAACGAAATGCTGAAATGTCCAAGTTCGCCCAATTCCACGATGTATCCATCCGCCAAGGCTTCGGCCAGTTCATCAACTACAGCGCCAAGTACTCCTTCAATTATATTGTGCGGAAAAGGTTGGTGACGGGATACGCGTTCTATAAAATCTTTTTTCGAATAAGTTCCACTCGGAACAATGCGGGCATGAAGGGGTTGTTTCTCCCCTGTATCATTAGGGTCCGGAGTCTCATACAAATCATAAAATGCACTCATTAGTATATTTTTTATTAGTTGTTTATGTGTCTATCAGTTTATTCGCTAACATTTCAGTCCTCTTATACTAAACCTTAACTTTAGTTTAGCATAAAAATAATCGTCTGACAACTGTTTCTTTTTCGTCTGACAGTTGTTAGACGAAAAGATAACAGTTGTCAGACGAAAGTTCAACAGCTGTCAGACGAATAGCTCATCGCATACAAAGGTACAGTTTTATGTAATGCGAACTGTAATTCTTAGCAAGAAAAAAATTATTCAATAGCAAAACGCGCCGTCATCTCATACCGCAATTTAATAACGCGATATTGCTCAGTGGCAGCTGTCCCCATACTGACATTACTCTGTGCCTGATAAAGAGAATAAGGACTTACATAGCTCGAAGCCGGTTCGACAATACGAATGACCTCACCCAGTTTTTGTCCCATAGCTTCCACAAGATAAGATGCCTTTTCACGTGCTGCTTTCAATGCTTCTATCTTACCTTGTTTCCGATAGTTCGGCAAATCCTTGTGCTTCAGCTCCCCGATACGCATGGACTCGATGCCTTTCGTATCAATCTTCTTAATAACAGCATTTATCTTTTCGAAGTCAGTAAACCGGATGTCCAGTTGCTTACCTATCAGAAATTCTTTTCCTTTCTGACGCCAATAGTCTCCAATTTCCTGCACACGAATAGCCTCATCCGAAATTCCTGCCCTACTTAGCACCCGACGCAAATCTTTTTCAATCCATTCCAACGGAACTTTCGTTTTATAATCTTCCGGCTTGGAATTCGGCACAAATTCCTCTTTCCAATATTCCTTTATCTGAATCAAAAGATGAATCTCATCCGGCACAACTTCTATTTCAGAAGAACCGGTTACCTCAATATATCTTCTCTCACTCTCCTGAGCATCGGCAACAACACTCCATACACATAAAACAATAGCTAATAAAAACAACTTTCTCATATCTCTGAATTTATAATAGTACTTAGTTTCTGAATTCCCTGTCCCATATCAGACAAATGTAGTAATAAAAAATCAATCAATGCCTGTTTTTACCATAAAGCTATCCACAAAGTCCATCATAACAAGCAAATGTTCTTTATCCATCAACAGGATATCTCCATCCTTTACTTTATATTTCTGCGGCTCTTTACCGGAAAGAAGCGAAATCACTCCCTGTTCAAACAGACGCCTTAGCTGAGTGCTGGAAAGAAGAAAATTCCTTTTTAATAAAGACGACAATTTCAGATTAAATTCAAACTCATATTTGATTTGAATCTTTATGGTTGCATCGGGCACACGGATTATATCTTCTTTCGAGAAGTTATCCGTAACCTCATATTCTACACTATCATAATCCGTTTTCAAATGATTCCTGCCGGCAAGTTCGGCAGAAAAAGCATATTTCCAGGCTGCTTTCCGATCGTTCATGGAAAAGCTATGAAACAGGACTTTATCTATCAAATCCGGTTTGGTACGTGACAGCAAAGTAATGTTGCATGTATTATCGCATTTCACACACCGATATATCAGCCAGACATCGATGTTCTTTTTCTGCGCATTCATTCTAAACTTATCACTACAGTAAAACCGGTCACTATCGCAATGACTGCATTTCTTAATTAATAAAGGAGAATTCTTTGCCTTTATCTCCCATGTAAATGTTGTATCCATAAAGCAAAGTTGGATATAAGCCATTTATAAAATTCACAAGATGTCACAAGATGGCGTGAAATTTATCCGTCGAGCTCCTCCATCATCTTCTGTATTTTATCCTTCAACTTATCAAGAAATTGTGTCCTGCTCTTCTTCCGATTCCTAATTTCCAAGAAGATACGATAAAAGTCCCCAATCTCGATATTGAAAAGTATCTCGCAACAAAAAGCGATGTCTTTCAGACTGGTATTTCCATTATTAAAGCATTTGCCCGCATAGATCGCATAGATGAATTCAACCAAGGCGACTTTACTATCCGTCCATTGCAGCAACTTACTGTCTACTATGGAGGTGAATTTAAGATGCAGTTTGTCTGACAGCGAATCGATCTCGTCTGATACATATTCTATCAAATGACTATTCGCCAGAATCATTGCAACGCTTGAATCGTGTAAGGTGGTAAAAGAAGAATCCCTGTCCAGCAAATGACAATGAACATCGGAAAGAATATCATAATTCTCACGGATAAAATATTGGTTATCAAGTTCGGTCTGACCGGCACGATAATAATCATAGAAGCTATTATTCAAAAATGACTTCTGTATATTTTCCAGCTCCATCTTTAAATATTTGCATTGAGCCGACAGGGATTTGCCGACACGGTTCTTTTCAATCTGATATAAACGGATATAAAACATCAGCAAGCCGGAAATCTGCGGTTTCCAGACTTTAAAGAACTGAATTTCTTCTTCAGGATTCTGAAATTGATATTCGGCAACTGCCCTTTTCAGCAAAGTAAGTGATGTCTGTATGACATCTATTATCTGCTTTATCCGCTCGAGAAGGGCAATCGGCTGTTGCTCAATCCTTTTAATTTCTTTTTCTATGTTCAGCTTACTATTTCTTACGAAATTTTCCATTCATTCTCAATGTACCCACAGCTTTCGAACCGTCAAAAGGAGTCTGACTAAAAGCCTGAATACCAAATTGCACTCGTCTTAAAAAACGATGCAGTGAATAATAAAATTGATAAAATGAAAAACCGGTTCAAGTAGAAGTACTCAAACGAAAGAAATTAGCCTGTGGTTTATGAGGCTAATATTAAGCTATAACAAATTTAAGAATGGTGCCCAAAATAGTTGCTTTTAGAATTCAGATGCAAATATAACTGATTTTTTATGATTATGTGAAGTTTATATGAAAATTTGAAAACAGCCTGCGGGAAGCTACAGAAAAATACTATCTTTGCCTTCGGTTCTTCACAAACACAGTGATGAAACCATTCTTTTTAATCACATAAATAATAAAAGAACTATGATCAGATTAAATCAGATTAAATTTGCTTGTTCGTTATACGTTGAAACCGCATGAAAGCGATGGCAACACGAAAAACCGCTCATTTTGCACAATACGTAGGTATCATTCAGGAATTAGCTGAAATGAAACTGGAAAAGTTTGAATTCTAAATGAATGCCAGATAGACGAAAAACACGTCTTCCAGCCTAAACATAAAAGAGAAAAACAGTCCTTACTTTGGGAATGTCTTTCTCTTTTTTCGTACACAAATGTACCGTTACCTGTCAATTTTATAATCGCTCTAAACCAAGATTAGTCAAGCTTTTTATGAATAAAAGTGCCTTCAATCCAGTAAGTTGCGTGATTGGCGGTAAACTTTAGCAATACATAACCCGGATCTGTAGGACCACCGGGAAAGTGTTCGATAAACCAGTCCTGCCAAAGTTCCTGCTTCAGTTTTTCGTCTGTCACTACTTCCACTTCTCCCATCAATGCCACACTGTCCCCCTTCTCCTGAAAACATAATCCTGCTTTCGGATTCGATAAAAAATCAATAGTCTTCAATGAATCCGCTCCGGTGGACATCCAGATAGTGGAAATTCCTTCTGCTGCGATTTTACTCATTGGCACAGGACGGGGATAGCCTTCCTTGTTCACAGAAGCAAGGGTGACAACTTCGCATTTCTGCAATAACTCCACCGCTTTTTCTTTCATAGTTTTTGTTGACATAATCTTATTGTATTTATTTTATTTCGCCACAAAGATAACGGCACAGATGTCCGTTCTATTGTAAAAAATCGACTTTTACTAATCCGGTGCTAAGGTTCGATATAAGTCAGCGTTATATCCTCCGGAACTGTAAGCGAAAGGAATGATGAAGGTGTATTGCCCGACAATGTTTTGATTTCTTTTGAGAAATGTGCCAGGTCATAATATCCTGCGTCGATGGCGGTAGTCAGCAGGTTGACAAAGGTCGTGTTTCTCAGTAATTCTACTGCATTCTTGAATTTAACAATGCGGCTATATTCTTTAGGGGTGAATCCGGTGTTATATTTAAACTTCCGTTCAAAATGACGCTGGCACAGGCATACCTCATCCATCAGACTACGAACAGAACGCTTCCCTGCGGACTGATTGATTATATTCACCGCTGCGGCAACTTGGGTATCAACAGGCTGATAGTTATGTGCAAGATACGCCAGGAGATATTCTTCAACGACCTGAATCCGTCCCCGGACATCATTCTGCTCACATAACCTCTCGATAAAGGTACTGTCAAAAACCGCCTGCATTTCATTCGTACTGACTCTGTAATTCGCAAACTCATGCAAAGGCAACTTTGTAAATCCAGATAACCCACAAGGCAGAAAACGAACGCCAAACTGATGAACGAATTCGGCATAAGTGACAAGCTCCGAATATTTCGTCATCGGACCCACAAAGTAAGAACGATAAGGCTGCATGACCAGCGTTTCTTCTTTTACCTTACTCACTGCTTCTCCCAACGTAAAAATAAAATCGGTACAACCATCCGGCAAAATATGGATACGCATGCCATATTCCGGAGTTCCCTTAAATTCCCAATAATTATCGATATAGGGAGCGAGTAGACGAGAGGGCTGATATTCTGTGTACATCGGTCTATTTTATACGCAAATATAAAGAGAATAAATGCTAATTCATGTATTTTGCAAAAAATATCATGTACATTTGTGTTTCAAAAAACAGCAAAACGCATGAAGGACTTTGCAGCTATCGACTTTGAAACAGCCAACGGAAAGCGCACCAGCGTATGCAGCGTAGGGGTTGTCATCGTGAGGAACGGAAAAATCGTTAAGAAAATCTATCGTCTGATCCGTCCTTGCCCCAACTATTATACGCAATGGACAACAGCTGTTCACGGACTGACTTACGCAGATACGGAAGAAGCGGAAGATTTTCCTGATGTATGGGCAGAAATAAAACCGCTTATAGACGGTCTTCCGCTTGTTGCCCACAACAGTCCTTTTGATGAGGGCTGTCTGAAAGCTGTTCACGAGCTATACGAAATGACTTATCCCAATTATAAGTTTTATTGTACTTGCCGCACTTCACGGAAAGTGTTTGGAAAAGAGTTGCCCAATCATCAGCTACATACGGTGGCAGCCCGATGCGGATATGATTTAACCAATCATCACCATGCTCTCGCCGATGCTGAGGCTTGTGCACAAATAGCCTTGCTCATCATCCCCGAGCCTAAAAAGCCAAAAGTTGATTTGCACACCGGAAGCTTATTTTAATACGAAAGCTCCGTAAATGAGCAATATAAAAGACACTACCACTATTATTACTGTCAATAATAGCCGTAGTGTCTTTAAAATAGATTGCTAATTATGAATTCTGCTTATAGAATAGACTTTGCAATACCCATTTCCAAACCGCGAAGTTCTGCCAATCCACGAAGGCGGCCTAAGCAGGAATATCCCGGATTTGTCTTCTTCTTCAGATCATCAATCATCTGATGACCGTGGTCCGGACGCATAGCGATAGAACATTTACGACGTTGTTGCAGAAGAATCAGGCTCTTCATTACGTTGTACATATCTACATTTCCTTCCAAGTGGTTAGCTTCATAGAAGTTTCCTTCTTCGTCACGCTGTGTACTACGCAAGTGTACAAAGTTGACACGATCGCCAAAACGCTCCATCATACCTGCAAGGTCATTGTCAGCACGTACACCGAAAGAACCTGTACACAAGCAAAGACCGTTAGATTCGTTAGGAACGGCTTCAATCAGTTTTTTAAAGTCTTCTTCCGTACTTAGAATACGCGGTAAACCTAAAATTGTATAAGGAGGATCGTCCGGATGAATCACCAGCTTCACTCCTACCTCATCAGCCACAGGCGCAATTTCTTTCAGGAAGAAGATCAAGTTAGCACGAAGTTTCTCAGCATCGATATCATTATAACGATCCAATGCTTCCTGGAACTGTTCTACGGTGAAACTTTCTTCCGATCCCGGAAGTCCGGCAATCATATTACGAACCAATAATTTCTTATCGTCTTCACTCATTTGTTCGAAACGGGCTTTTGCTTTAGCTATTTCTTCCGGAGTATAGTCTTTTTCAGCATTCGGACGTTTCAGAATAAAGAGGTCGAAAGCAAGGAAGGCCGCCCTCTCAAAGCGAAGAGCCTTAGAACCGTCAGGCATTGTATAGGCAAGGTCCGTACGTGTCCAGTCCAATACAGGCATAAAGTTATAGGTAACTACCATTACACCACATTTAGCCAGATTACGGATGCTTTCCTTATAGTTTTCAATATATTTCAAGAAATCACCGGTCTGTGTCTTAATATGTTCGTGCACAGGTACACTTTCTACAACAGACCAAGTCAGGCCCACTTCTTCAATCATTTGCTTACGCTTCATGATTTCTTCTACTGTCCACACTTCGCCGTTCGGAATGTGATGAAGTGCGTTTACTATACCGGTAGCGCCTGCCTGTTTGATATCCCACAAGCTTACTGGGTCATTTGGACCATACCAGCGCCAAGTTTGTTCACATAGATACATAATATGATAAGTATTAAGTAATAAGTAATAGGTATTAAATGGAGAATGCGTCGAAACCTCCGTCGATAACAGCTACTGTACCTGTTACGAAGTTAGAAGCATCACTGATCAGATAATGAATAGTTCCGTAAAGATCTTCCGGTTCACCGAAACGATTGAACGGAGTATGAGCAAGAATTGTCTTGGAACGGTCAGTCAGAGAACCATCAGGATTTGTCAACAGCGCACGGTTCTGGTCAGTCAGGAAGAATCCCGGAGCGATAGCATTTACACGCAGACCGTTACCGAATTTCAAAGCCAGTTCGCCAGCCATATATTTAGTGAAGTTAGCAATAGCAGCTTTTGCAGCTCCGTAACCAACCACACGTGTCAACGGACGAAGAGCCGATTCGGAACAGAAGTTTACGATAGAACCTTTCTTCTGTTCTACCATGATTTCAGCAAATACCATTGTAGGCAATACTGTACCAAACAGATTCAGATCCACTACTTTCTTAAAGGCATCAATCTGCAAGTCAAAGAAAGTTTTGTCCGGAGCAATTGTTGCGCCTGCCATATTACCTCCGGCAGCGTTCAACAATACGTCAATACGTCCATAGGCTTTCATGATCTCCACTTTGTTACCTTCCAGCACTTCTTTGTCCATTACGTCCGTATACAGGAACATAGCTTCATTTCCTTCAGCTTTGATACTTTCTACCAATGCCTTACCTGCTTCTTCGCTTCTATCGAGTACAACAACTTTAGCTCCTTCTTTAGCTAAGTATGCAGCGATACCCTTACCTAAGATTCCGGCTCCACCGGTGATAACAACAACTTTGTCCTTTACGTTAAATAATTCGTTCATAGTTCTTTTTTATTTATATGGTTTATAACTTATTGTTCAGATAATATTTCAGATTTTCTTTTAGAAGAATATCAATCGGCATCAGGTTCACCTTTTCGGGGGTCTGCTTGAACAGCAAATGATTACATAATGATTTGATGCCATCATATCCTTGTCGTTCGGGACGCTGTGCAACTAATGCAGTGATAACACCATCGGAGAGCAGTTGAGTATTCCTTTCAATAAGATCGTAGCCAACCAATTTTACTTTTTGCATTCCTCTTGCTTTCAGGTAGTTTCCTAAGATATAGCAAGTTGAATTAAAGATGATTCCTCCTTCTATAGTTGCATTCGCTTCAAAGATTTCGTCCAGCTTGATAAAATTGTAAACCGAATCATTGATTTTCAATTCTACTTCATGCAAATTTCCGGTAAATCCTGTTTCTTTCAGATAATGACAAAAGCCTTCTCTCCGGTTCTTTCCTTGATTTGAATCGTTTTTTCCACTATGAATAATTCGTGCCATCAGAATATCCGAAGTCGAAGAAATCTTGTCTGTCAATAATCGCGCAGCAATCACTCCGGCATCATAAGACTCCGTTCCGAAATATGCCAACTGATGTTGCCCTTCAATATTGGAGTCAACATAAACATAGGGAATTTCATTCCTGTCAAGCTCTTGCGAAAGCCGTATAACAGAGTCGGTAAACAGTGTTGCAATCAATACCCCATCTACTTTTTCATCCAACAGGTTGCGGACAATATCATCAAATGTCTTGTTATTGTATTGATCGAAAAAGAGTTTAGTGATCGTTATATTATAAGATTCCATCTCTGAAGCCGCCTTATCGATACCATCGGAAATAGCTTCCCAATATTCTCCGTGCGTAAAAGAAGGAGTAATTGCCACAAAATGATATTGTTTTTTAGATGCCAACGAACGCGCCATCAGATTCGGCTGATAATGAACCATCTCCAGAATAGTCTGAACTTTCTTCCTGTTCTCTTCAGATACCCGTCCACGATTGTGAATCACCCGGTCTACCGTACCGACAGAGACTCCCGCCATCTTGGCGATGTCTACAATACGAATATTTGAGAATTCTTTGTCCATTTACTGATAAGTATCTTGTTTTTCGACGACAAATGTAAAATGAATTATTGAATTAAGCAAAAGTGTGTGCGCACACACGCTCTACTATAAAAATACTATAAATATGATATTCAGACCTTTAATAAAGGAAGGCAAGTAATACGTATGTTGTTAAACATAAGAAAAATAATGGAAAAAGCCATCAAATATATGTTTGGGAGGTAATAAATACCATGTCAGAAAAGCTTTTTATCTGTGAAAAGAAACAAAAAGAGGGATATAAAAGGTAAAATGTGTACGGGCACACACTGATTTGTTTATGCATAAACAGATATGAGGGATAGTGACAGTATTTGGTTAAGGTAAATTTTCAAGAAGAAAGCTATTAGTATAAAAGAAAAGTGATAACCGGTTATTTTAAACCTGATTACCACTTTCAAGGATGATTATTTCTCCCATTTTTCTTTTGCTTTTCCAACTGCTTTATCAGCCTCTTCAGCTACTTTATCTGCGACTTTAGCTCCTGTTTCAACAGCTTTTAAGCCAAGATTCATCGCTTTTCTTTCAGCTTCGGCTGCTGCTATTTCAGCATCACGACCGATACGGTGAATAGCGTTATAAATATCACTTTCCAACTGTCTGGCTTTTGCTGTACGTGAAAGACGATAAGCTACTGCACCAAGGATTGAACCAATTCCAAGTCCAATCCAGAAATTCCCATGTCTACATTCCATAATTAAGTTCTGTTTTTAGATTAAAAATAAATTATATAAAATCTTTATTTAGATTTCGAGAATAAAGAAGCAATCCATAATACCAGAATAGCTCCTACGGTAGAAGTTATCAAACTTCCAATCAATCCCGAAGCCGCAAGTCCGAAAAGGGCAAACACCCAACCGCCCAGCACTCCTCCGAGAATACCAAGTAACAAATTTATAATAAGGCCAAAACCTCCGCCACGCATTATCTTACCTGCAAGAAAGCCGGCTATAATACCAATAATAATATACCAAATAAAGCCCATTTTATCCTCCTTTTTTATTTAACAACATCAGGTACCACGAATAGTTCAGTAAGTCAAAAATGAATTAACGACAATTTACACTCCAAACGCCACTATAAATTCACTAAAGAGATAATTTGAGCAACAGTCCGGCAAATATTTTTCTTAGCGACTTCCGGCTTCATGGCTGTTTCTAAAGACATGGGCGAAGGAATGATAGAAAAGAGACCTTGAAAACCTGCCTGATTCAGAATTTCCGTATCCTCTATGCTACCTGCCACAACAATGACCGGTATCCCTTGTCGTTTCGCCTCTTCTAATATTCCGGAAGGTACTTTTCCCATTAAAGATTGACGGTCTGTTCTCCCCTCACCGGTTATGATCAGATCAGCACCTTTTATTTTCTCACTAAATTTCAATGTTTGGAGCAGTAAATCAATGCCGGGCTTTAGTTCAGCATTCAGAAAAGCAAGAAAAGCACCTCCCAAGCCTCCGGCAGCTCCTGCTCCGGGAACGTGAGTGATTTCTCTTCCGGTAGTTGAATGGATCAATCGGGAAAAAGACTGCATACCCGCATCTAATTTCTCTATCATTGCATCATCCGCCCCCTTCTGCCGGGCAAAAACATGCGCAGCGCCTTCCGGACCACAAAAGGGATTTCGTACATCACAGGCTATCGTGAAACGAGTATCTTCAAGTGCAGGGTGAACGGAAGAAAAATCAATAGCGGCAATTCGATGCAGGATTTCGCCTCCTTCTCCCAAGACTGCTCCATCCTTATTGAGAAATCGGGCTCCTAATGCTTGTAACATACCTACTCCGGCATCATTCGTAGCACTTCCTCCGATACCAATGACAAATTCCCGATATCCCTGTTCAATAGCGTGTAATATCAATTCACCGGTTCCATAAGTAGTGGTCAGCATTGGATTTCGTTCAGTTTCTGATAATAGCGGCAGACCATTCACGGTGGCCATCTCAATAAAAGCAACGCGTTTATCACCCGAAACTCCATAAGTGGTTTCTATCGGGCGCATCAAAGGATCATTCGCTATGATCTTCTGATAAGTGCCTCGTGTTGCTTCTACCAAGACAGTCAATATTCCCTCACCTCCGTCGGCTATCGGAAAACGAATGACTTCACAATCCGGACAAACCAGCTTTATGCCTTCTTCCACCGCCTTTTCCGCCTCTGATGAGGAAAGACACCCTTTGAAAGAATCCATCGCTACTACTACTTTCTTCATTACTTATAGATTTAATAGTGACAAATATATTGAGAAACGGGAAGTTTACGTACCTTTGCAGTCATTTTTTCAGGAACATTTCAAAAGAATAGGTATTATGGTACAGAATCAGGAACAACCCGTAGGAAGAATTACGTTTTCTATCCTCATTGCATTAAGCCTTTCGCATTGTCTCAATGATCTTTTGCAGTCCGTTATATCGGCAGCCTATCCATTATTCAAAGACGATTTGGGACTCAACTTTGCACAGATCGGCCTTATCACACTGGTTTATCAACTCTCGGCTTCGGTATTCCAGCCAATCACCGGAATCATCTTCGATAAACATCCCGTTGCCTGGTCACTACCTATCGGAATGAGCTTTACAATGATAGGAATGATCAATCTGGCATTCTCCAACAATCTTTATTGGATGCTGATCTCTGTTTTTCTGATCGGAATCGGTTCTTCCATCTTGCATCCGGAGGCATCGCGTATTACTTTTCTTGCTTCGGGTGGGAAACGGGGACTGGCACAATCGTTATTTCAGGTAGGAGGCAATTTAGGAGGTTCACTAGGTCCTTTATTGGTAGCTTTGCTGGTGGCTCCTTATGGCAGAGAGCATCTGGCCGTTTTTGCGCTTTTTGCTTTGGCTGCTATCGGTGTCATGTACCCGATCTGCAAATGGTACAAATCTTATCTCAACCGAATGAAAGAGCAAAAGGCTACAGTGAAAAAGGCTGTACATTTGCCTTTACCGATGGATAAGACTGCTTTATCTATCGGCATCCTACTGATATTAATCTTCTCAAAGTATATTTATATGGCAAGCCTTACCAGTTATTATACATTCTACTTGATTCATAAATTCAATGTAACTGTACAGGAATCTCAATTATACTTATTTATTTTTCTGGTAGCTACTGCTATCGGAACATTGCTCGGCGGTCCTATCGGCGACCGTGTAGGACGTAAATATGTGATTTGGGCTTCTATCTTAGGAGCTGCACCTTTTAGCTTACTGATGCCGCATGCCACTTTAGCATGGACCATCATTTTAAGTTTTTGTGTAGGGCTGATGCTTTCGTCTGCTTTTCCGGCTATCCTGCTTTATGCGCAAGAGCTGCTCCCTACCAAGTTAGGGTTGATTTCCGGTCTTTTCTTTGGTTTTGCCTTTGGAGTAGCAGGTATCGCTTCGGCTGTACTTGGCAATATGGCTGATAAATTTGGAATTGAGTCGGTTTATAACGTTTGCGCTTATATGCCGTTATTGGGATTAGTCACGTTCTTTTTGCCCAATTTAAAGAAACAGAAGATACAGGTATAAAAAAACGACCGGTATGCATCGTCACGACGTATACCGGTCTACAAGTTAAGGTCAAAGTCAAAAAATTAAGAGAGCTATTTATAAGTTAGGGTTTGCATTAATCTCTTTTTCAGGGATAGCATACAGATAATAAGAACTGTTCGCTGAGAACGCTTTACCATCCGGAAAATTAAGGAACCAATGTCCTAACGGATTTCTTTTCGCAAAACTGCCGCCTTCCTGCCAGCAATCCACTTCCGTTTTCTGCATATCCTCAGATAAAGCCATACGTTCTACCGCCTTCTGATTACGGAGTACATCCGTTATACCGAATCCTTCTCCCCAAAGTTCGCGTCGGCGCTCCATCAGAATTTCGTCAATCACCTGCTCTTTTGTTTTCCCTGTCACATCATAATTACCTACGCCACGGGCAGTACGTAATGTATTCAATGGGGCAACAGCCTGATCCAGTGCTACTCCATCTCTGACCTTGGCTTCCGCTTCTATCAGATACATTTCTGCCGAACGCATCAGTACCAGATCTGCAGTATCATCCGAACGCATATGGAATTTCTTATAACCCAGATATCCTTCACGCATCCATTGGAAAAGAGGCAGACGGATGTCACCTTTAACAAAAGTATCCATCAAGTGCGGGTCGGCCATAAAGCTACTGTAAGCTCCGACATACGTTGCATCCAGATAGTAGAAATTATAACTTGCATCCGATTGCGAAAGTGTTTGAGGAGATCCCCAAATCCATTCCTTATTGGAAATATTATTAAAACCTTCGTACTCGGCAGTGGTAGTCATTAATGAATATCCTTTGCGTGCAGCTTCGGCAGCTTTGGCGGCCTCTCCCCATTGTCCTGTCAATAAGTAAGCACGTGCCATAAGACCGTTGACAACATCCGTATTCGGTTTGAATTTCTGCCCGTCTCCCTTGCGGACGTAGTTTGTCAGATAATCCTGTGCAAGATTCAAATCATCAAAGATCTGCTGATAAACTTGCGCCACTGTCGATTTGCCTTTCGGCTTGGTACCGCTTGTAGTCGGTTCCGTATATATAGGCACACAGGGAGCATCTTTATCTTTCAAATATGTAAACTGATAATGCTGTACCAAATGCAGATAACAAAAGGCACGCAAAGCCAATGCCTGTCCCTGTGCCTGCCGAAGTTCCTCGGAGTCACCCTTAATCAAAATGGCAGTGTTGCAGTTATCAATTGTCTTATAGATCAGATACCAGGCAAACGAAGTTCTTCCATCGGAAGGAATCGCCACATCATTAAACTGATAGGAAGAATTGAACCCATATTTCGGACGGGAGACAACATCGCTTGCCATCATATCATCCTGACATTGAAGTGCCCGATAACCAATATTGGCATACGTCGTGCCGTATTCAAACAGGTTATACCAAGCTCCGTTGAAGAGACGTTCTGCATTTCCGGCTACTGCTACCTGATCGGAGCTTACCGCATCCGTCGGTTCCGTATCCAAAAAGCTACTGCTACAACTCGTCGCCAGAAACAGTCCGGCAACAGCAGTAAGTATAGATTGAATTTTTATCTTTTTCATATATCGTGTAATTTTAGAAAGATAGATTGATACCTCCGGAAATAGTTCGCATAGCCGGATAACGGTAATAAGTGATACCCGTGATTCCCTGTTCAGGGTCAAGTCCCTGATTCCGGTGAATAGTGAACAGGTTATCGCCCTGCACAAACACCTGAACACTGCTCAATGCCAGTTTGCTGATCCACTGTTTCGGCAGATCGTAAGATAGCGTCAGGTTTTTCAGTCTCATATATGAATTGTTCTGCAAGAAACGGGTGGAAGCTGAGTTCCAGTTATTGGAAGTAGTGCTCAAAGCAGGCACGTCTGTATAACGGTTTTCCGGTGTCCATCTCTTCAATATCTCCGTAGACCAGTCACGGCCTTCCAAACTTCCGTTGTGCAGAATCATAGTAATATCACGGTTGTAGATATATCCGCCGATGCTATAAGCAAAGATGGCGGACAGATCGAACCCTTTCCATGAAAGCGATGTATTGAAACCACCATAAACTTTCGGGAGGGAAGATTTATTGACGTAATAATAACTTGCCGAAGCATAATCGCTTGTTGTGACACGTTTTCCGGTCAAATTATCATTGGCATCTTTCTCATCCATATACCACAGCGGATTACCGTTGTCAGGGTCTACTCCCGCCCATTCTTTCATATAGAAGTCATAGACTGACCGTCCTACCTGCAATTTATTTACGCCACTTTGCGGCATATCCTTCAGCGGAAGTTCCGTCACCTTATTCTTATAATGCGTCAGGTTCATTCCGAGTTTCCATACCCATCCATTCTGATTGATAATCGTTCCGTTCAGCACCATCTCGATACCCGTATTCTTCAATGCGCCTACATTCTCATCAATAGAACCATATCCTAAGGAAGGAGCGATCGGACGGGAATAAAGTAAGTCTTTGGAACGACGCGTAAAGAAGTCGAACGAACCGGAAAAACGGTTGTTAAACAGTGAGAAATCAACGCCGACGTTAAAGTTCAGGTTCGTCTCCCATTTCAGGTTCGGAGTAGCCATACGGTCGGAAACCAAGGCATTCTCTCCGAGATTGGAAACGATGGTATAAAGTCCCTTGCTTGCATAATAAGTACCCAGATTATCATTTCCCTGTGCACCGTAGCTCATCTTTAATGTCAGAGCAGAAAGCCAGTTGGCAGTGGAAGCCATAAAACTTTCACGGTCGATACGCCATGAAGTTCCCAAAGACCAGAAGTTCCCCCAGCGAGTCTCCGGTGCAAAACGGGAAGAACCGTCACGACGAAAGGAAGCGGAGAAAAAGTATTTATTCTGATAGTCATAAAGCGCCTGGGTGAGATATCCCACCAAAGCATAATCGATACGATAACCGGAACCGCCTGTCAACTGTGAGCCGACTACCAGTTCGGGCATATCGGGCTGTGCCATCTTCGTACGTGAAGCAGTCAGTTCATCATAACGGTACGAATAGGCTTCCATTCCGGCAAGCACATTAAAGTGATGATCACCAATGGTTTTATCATATGACGCGATGTTGTTCCATGTCCATGAAAAAGTACGTGAGTTCAAGCGGCTGGAACCACCTCCGTTTTCCAGAGCCGGACCGATTTTCGGATTCGTATAATCCAGCGTATTATAGTTGATCAGGTCGAAGTTGAAACTTGTCTTGAATTTCAGCCCTTCGATGATCGTAGCTTCGAGATAAGTACGACCGGAAAATTCATCTTTCATCCGTTCCGATTTATCCAAAGGCAAGGTAGCCGGCAAATTCCAGTTAGCCATAGAACCGGAAGGACGGTATGAGCCGAAATCGTAGATACGATCCCCATTATCATCCAGCTTGTAGCTGCCGTCCGTATTCATTTCATAAATAGGATAAAATCCGGGCATAGTACGTCCTGCCGTAATCACGTTGCTTGTTTTGGAATCCGAAGAAACCGGATAATTCTGCATGGAATGGGCAAAACTCAGGTTGATGCTTCCTTTCAGCCAGGAAGTCATTTCACTGGTCACGTTCGAACGAAGGTTGAAACGTTGGTAGCCGGATTCGAGTGCAATACCTTTATCGTTCAGGTAGCCGGCAGAAAAGAAGTATTGATTAGCCTTTCCACCACCGGAAACACTCAGATTCAGTTCGGTACGAAGCGCTTGCTGCTCCATCGCGTCACTCCAGTCGGAGTTCCATAACGGACGAGCACCTGCTGCCAGCTTTCCGTCTGTCCCCACAGGTTGCGGATATTGTGTGCCGTAAGGATTCGGACCGCCTCCCATCAATTTTGTAACCAAGTCTTTGGAAGCCTGCGCAGCTGCGGTGGCAGGGGTATAATCGGAGCTCTTGGCATACTGGTTGCGAAGCGCTTCCCAGTAAAGTTCGAAATACTGATTAGTATTGACGCGGTCATAATCACGTACCGCACGACTGGAACCACCCAGTGTAGCTTTCACCTTGACAGTAGCTTTCGAGTCCTGCTGTCCCTGCTTTGTGGTAATGATAATCACACCGTTTGCACCACGTGAACCGTACAAAGCAGCAGATGCAGCATCTTTCAGTACAGTCATGGAAGCGATGTCGTCAGGATTGATTGAGTTGACGCTGCCATCAAAAGGTACGCCATCAACCACATACAACGGGGCACTGGAAGCATTGATCGAACCGATACCACGAATACGGATTTCGGCATCCGTACCGGGTTGACCGCTGGAGGCACTGGCTTGCACACCGGATACCGTACCTTCAAGTACACGAGATACGCTGGAAGTCTGTAACTTCTCGATCTCTCCCGCCTTCATAGTCGAGGCAGCTCCGGTAAAACTATATTTCTTGGCAGTAGCATAAGCTACAACCATCACTTCTTCCAGTTCTTTGCTCTCCGATTCCATTGTGACATTGATCACATTCCGGTTGTTCACCGCTTGTTCCACTGTCCGCAATCCTACAAAGCGGAACACGATAGTCCCATTGGCAGGGGCTTCAATTGAATAGTTTCCATCGATATCGGTAATGGTGCCGGAAGAGGCCCCTTTCACTTGTACGGAAACACCGGGTAAAGGCTCTCCTTCAGAAGTCACAGTACCCGTTACGCGTTTCTCTTGTTGTGCTTCTGCATACACTACATTGCCGGCAGAAAGCAATAGAAACGCCACTAATAAACGTAAATAGATTCTCATAATTTTGTGGCTTAGGATTTATTTGCTTGTTCTAACTAACAGAATACATATCTCATTTGTTTAGGAAACGAAACATTTTTTTAGACGATTATTAGTATAAATCAACGAAAGGTAGTACATTCGTGAAACGAACAGCATCAATCATAACAACGAAAATCACAGGATGAAGCAAATGGTTCTATCTCTTTTCTGTTTCTGTCACTCTCCTTACAGGCCCAGGCTGAAAGGAGAGATACCCTTATGAGCGATAGTCTGCAAACTGATTCTGTGATACCGGCCAAACCAAGCGCTTTTAAGAGAGCGATCAGGAAGTTCATGAATTTCAGTGCCTTCGACACCCTTTACATCAGTCCCAACCGGTATAATTACGCATTGATGACTACCCATTTCAGCAACTTTGAATATTATTCCGTTACCAGCAATCTGCCCCAACCGCAGAAGCTGAGTTTCTCTCCCAATCCGCATAACAAGATAGGATTGTACTTCGGCTGGCGATGGATCTTCCTGGGATGGTCTGTAGACGTGGACGACATTTACCGGAAGACCAACCGAAGGAACAAGGGAACAGAGTTCGATTTAAGTCTATACAGTTCCAAGCTGGGAGTGGACATCTTCTACCGTCGCACAGGTAACAACTATAAGATTCATAAGATCAACGGTTTCCCGGAAGATGTCCCCGCCAATTACTCCGAAAAGTTCAATGGAATAAAAGTAGATATCAAGGGATTGAACCTATACTATATCTTCAACAACCGCAAATTCTCCTACCCTGCCGCTTTCAGCCAGTCAACCAATCAGCGCAGGAATGCAGGTTCGTTTATCGCAGGCTTTTCCATTTCAAAACATAATCTTGAGTTCGACTATGCAGAACTTCCGGCTTTCATACTGGAAGCGATGAATCCTGCCATGAAAGTCAACAACATCAAATACACCAATGCCAATATCAGTTTCGGTTATGCCTATAACTGGGTATTTGCCCGCAACTGTTTGGCATGCCTGTCTCTCACTCCCGCCATAGCCTACAAAGCTTCCGATGTAGATGCAGAAACCCATGAAGGGAAGACATGGTACGGCAATTTTAACCTGGATTTTCTGATCCGTGCGGGAGTTGTCTATAATAACGGAAAATATTTCGTCGGCACTTCATTTGTCGGAAAGAATTATAATTACCACCGGAACAATTTCTCACTGGACAACGGGTTCGGAACACTACAGGTATACGTCGGATTCAATTTCAATTTACGCAAGGAGTATAGAAGAAAAAATACAAGATAAAGGGTGTGTATAAACGATACAAGGTAAGGGTGTATATTTGCAGTATATTATTGTATCGCTTGCTTATCCAAAGAATCTTTGTACATTTGCCCCGTTCTTAACTTCAAAAAACAAGAACCTGATGAAGAAACAACGCCACATACAGACCACACGTTCCCTTCTTTCCCGCTTCCGCTACTGGGGCAGGAAGAACTATGCCGCCTTTGCGAGTATGGGACGTGAATTTCAGATTGGTCATCTGCATACCAATGTGGTAGATGTGGCTCTTCGCAAGCAGAATGCAAAAGTAACTATCCCTTATCATACATTTATGACACTTCAAGAAATCAAAGACCAAGTACTGGCAGGCTTCGACATATCGTCCGCCCAAGCCACTTGGCTGGCCAACATGGCCGACAGCGAGGCGCTTTATGCCGCCGCGCATGAGATTACCGTCACCTGTGCTTCGCACGAGTTCGATATGTGTTCCATCATCAACGCCAAGTCCGGCCGGTGTCCGGAGAACTGCAAATGGTGCGCACAATCCTCTCACTACAAGACTCAAGCCGAGATTTACGATCTCCTGCCCGCTGAAGAATGTCTCCGACAGGCAAAATACAACGAAAGTCAAGACGTCAACCGTTTCTCCCTTGTCACCAGCGGACGAAAACCTTCTCCCAAACAGATCAGTCAACTTTGCGATGCGGCCCGCCTTATGCGGAAACATTCGTCCATCCAACTTTGTGCATCCCTTGGATTACTCAACGAAGAAGAACTCCGCGCCTTGCACACAGCCGGAATCACCCGCTATCACTGCAACCTCGAAACAGCTCCTTCCTATTTCCCCACACTCTGCTCCACACATACACAAGAGCAGAAGCTGGCCACTCTCGACGCCGCCCGCCGGGTAGGAATGGATATCTGCTGCGGTGGCATCATCGGCATGGGAGAAACAATGGAACAACGTATTGAATTTGCTTTCACTTTGGCGGAATTGAATGTACAGTCCATCCCCATCAACCTGCTAAGTCCGATCCCCGGAACTCCACTGGAAAATGAAAAGGCATTGAGCGAAGAAGAAATCCTGCGAACCATCGCCCTGTTCCGCTTCATCAATCCTACCGCTTTCCTGCGTTTCGCAGGAGGACGTTCGCAGCTCACTCCCGAAGCCATGCGCAAAGCCTTGTTTGTCGGCATCAATTCCGCCATCGTGGGTGATTTGCTGACCACACTCGGTTCCAAGGTTTCCGACGACAAGAAGATGATTCTGGAAGAAGGTTACCACTTCGCCGACTCCCAGTTTGACCGCGAGCATTTGTGGCATCCTTATACTTCTACTACCGATCCATTGCCTGTCTACAAAGTAAAGCGGGCGGACGGAGCAACGATCACACTCGAAGACGGGCGGACACTCATCGAGGGAATGTCGTCCTGGTGGTGTGCTGTGCACGGATACAATCATCCAGTATTGAATCAGGCGGCAAAAGACCAGTTAGACAAGATGTCCCATGTCATGTTCGGAGGACTGACTCATGATCCGGCCATCGAGTTAGGCAAACTGCTGTTGCCCTTGGTTCCCCCATCCATGCAAAAGATATTTTATGCGGATTCCGGTTCGGTGGCGGTAGAAGTTGCCTTGAAGATGGCCGTGCAATATTGGTATGCAGCCGGAAAGCCCGACAAGAACAATTTCGTAACCATCCGTTCCGGTTATCACGGTGACACTTGGAATGCCATGTCCGTATGCGATCCCGTTACCGGGATGCACAGTCTTTTCGGTTCATCGCTTCCTGTCCGATATTTCGTTCCGGCTCCCTCTTCGCGATTTGACGGAGAATGGAATCCGGACGACATCATCCCCCTGCGGGAAACGATAGAGAAACACTCCAAAGAACTGGCGGCGCTCATCCTCGAACCCATTGTTCAGGGAGCAGGCGGTATGTGGTTTTATCACCCGCAGTATCTGCGTGAAGCGGAAAAACTCTGCAAAGAACACGATATCCTCCTGATCTTCGACGAAATAGCCACAGGATTCGGACGCACCGGCAAACTCTTTGCCTGGGAACACGCCGGAGTGGAACCGGACATCATGTGCATCGGAAAGGCACTGACCGGAGGATACATGACACTGTCTGCAGTATTGGCAAGCAATCAGATAGCAGATACTATCTCCAATCATGCCCCAAAGGCTTTTATGCACGGTCCTACCTTTATGGGGAATCCGCTCGCGTGTGCGGTGGCGTGTGCTTCTGTCCGGTTGCTGCTCGACTCCGGCTGGGCAGAGAATGTGAAACGAATCGAAGCTCAGTTAAAAGAAGAACTGGCTCCCGCCCGCAAGTTTCCGCAAGTAGCGGATGTACGGATATTAGGAGCCATAGGAGTCATCCAGACAGAACGTTCGGTGAGCATGGCATACATGCAACGCCGCTTCGTAGAAGAAGGTATCTGGGTACGTCCGTTCGGAAAGCTGGTCTACCTGATGCCCCCGTTCATCATCTCTCCGGAGCAATTAAGTAAACTGACTTCCGGAGTACTTAAAATAGTCAGAGAAATGTAACTTAACTATCTTCTCAAAAAATGAATAGATTATGATTTTAGACTCTATCAATCAAGAACTTCTGACTTTAAAAGAGAAGAAGAATTACCGTTCCCTCCCACAGTTGATTCATGATGGAAGAGACGTGACAGTAAACGGACGACGGATGCTGAACTTATCATCCAATGATTATCTGGGGTTAGCCAATGAGGTGTCTTTAAGAGAAGCGTTCTTAAAGACCATCACTCCGGAAACCTTTCTGCCCACTTCCTCTTCCTCCCGCCTGCTGACAGGCAACTTCACTGCCTATCAGGAACTTGAACAGCAACTGTCTACTATGTTCGGAGCAGAAAGCGCCCTTCTGTTCAATAGCGGATATCACGCCAACACAGGGATACTTCCTGCCGTCAGCGATGCCCGTACATTGATCCTTGCGGACAAACTCGTACATGCCAGCCTGATAGACGGAATCAGATTATCATCTGCCAAATGTATCCGGTACCGGCACAATGACTTAGCCCAGCTCCGGCGTCTTCTTGAAGAAAACCACGGTATGTATGAGAAGATAATCATCGTTACCGAGAGTATCTTCAGCATGGACGGAGACGAAGCCGACCTGCAAGCGCTGGTACGATTGAAACACGATTACGCTAACCTTCTTCTCTATGTAGACGAAGCCCACGCTTTCGGAGCACGGGGCGAGAAAGGCTTAGGATGTGCCGAAGAACAAAACTGCATCAACGACATCGACTTTCTGGTAGGAACTTTCGGGAAGGCGGCAGCATCCGCCGGCGCATATATCATCTGCCGACAGACCATCCGGGAATATCTGATCAATAAGATGCGTACCTTTATCTTCACAACGGCCCTTCCTCCTGTCAATATCCAGTGGACCGCATGGGTACTGAAACACTTCGCTGATTTCTGGAGCAAAAGGGAGCATCTGCTGCAAATCAGCAGGAAACTGAAAGAAGCACTGACCGAGAAAGGATATAACTGTCCTTCCGTCAGCCACATCGTGCCGATGGTGGTTGGAGCAAGCGAAGATACCATCAGGAAGGCAGAAGAATTGCAACGCAAGGGATTCTATGCCCTGCCGGTACGCCCGCCTACAGTACCCGAAGGGACTTCCCGTATCCGCTTCTCATTGACAGCGGACATCACAGAAAAAGAAATCGATACACTTATAGAAATCATTAACGGATGAAGCAGACTTTTATTATCAGGAACAATGGAAAGCACCTTCTACTATTCTTCGCAGGATGGGGAATGGACGAAACGCCTTTCCGACATATCCATCCGGCGGAATGTGACTGGATGATTTGTTACGATTATCGTTCGCTGGAATTCGATACGACTTTAATACAGGCATATTCCAAGATTTCGCTGATCGCATGGTCAATGGGAGTCTGGGCGGCTTCGCAGGTAATGAAGCAATATCCCTCCCTGCCTGTTTCCCAAAGTACCGCCATCAACGGAACACTTTATCCGATACACGAAACGAAAGGAATTACGCCATCCGTTTTTGAAGGCACCCTGCAAGAACTGAACGCACAAACCCTACTGAAATTTCAGCGAAGAATGTGTGGTTCTGCTGCTGATTACAAGGCTTTTCAGACAATAGCTCCCAAACGTCCGGTTGAAGAACTGAAAGAAGAGCTTGCCGCCATCCGGCAGCAATACTTGTCATCCCTCCCTTCGGAGTTTGTCTGGCAAACAGCCATCATCGGAGATAACGATCGGATTTTCCTTCCGGACCATCAAGAGCAGGCATGGAGAAACAAGGCAGTCTCCCTCCTGCACGTCGAAGCTGCCCATTATCAGCAGGAGCTTTTTAATGAGGTAATCATGAACATTAAATAATCATTGATCAATGAATAAGACAATTATTGCAGAACGTTTCTCAAAAGCCATCTCCACCTATCCCTGTGAGGCAAATGTACAACGGCAGATAGCAAATAAAATGATCCGCCTGCTCCAGAAACATATTCCCTCTCCCTGTCCGAAAGTGATTGAGTTCGGATGCGGAACGGGCATTTACTCCCGAATGTTGCTCCGCACCCTTCGTCCGGAAGAGTTGCTTCTGAATGACTTATGTCCGGAGATGAGGTATTGCTGCGAAGATTTATTAAGAGAGAAACAAGTCTCTTTTCTTTCCGGAGATGCGGAGACGATTTCTTTTCCGGATAAAAGTACGTTGATTACTTCCTGTTCCGCTTTGCAATGGTTCGACTCGCCGGAGGAGTTCTTCAAAAGGTGTAATACATTGCTTCACAGTCAGGGATACTTTGCTTTCAGTACTTTTGGGAAAAAGAATATGAAAGAGATACGTGAGCTTACCGGAAAGGGACTACCCTATCGTTCAAGGGAAGAGCTTGAAGCAGCCCTGTCTCTTCACTTTGATATACTGTACTCAGAAGAAGAGCTGATCCCCCTTTCTTTCGAGGATCCGATGAAAGTGCTGTATCATCTGAAGCAGACGGGGGTGAATGGTTTGTCAGCGCAATCATCCCTCTATCCGAAGCATGAGAAACAGACTTGGACCCGTCGTGATTTGCAGCATTTTTGCGAACGTTACACACAAGAATTTACACAGGGCACTTCAGTGTCCCTGACATATCACCCTATTTATATCATAGCAAAAAAGAAAAAAGTATGAAACAGAATGTATATTTTGTAAGCGGTATCGATACCGATGCCGGCAAAAGTTACGCGACCGGCTACCTGGCACGCGAATGGAATAAAAACGGCAAAAGAACCATTACGCAAAAGTTTATCCAAACAGGAAATGTGGGGCATTCCGAAGATATAGACCTGCATCGGCGCATTATGGAAATCCCTTTCACCCAGGAAGATCAGGAAGGGCTGACCATGCCGGAGATCTTTTCTTATCCCGCCTCCCCCCATCTGGCTTCCCGACTGGATCATCGTCCCATTGATTTCGACAAGATCAAGCATGCTACCGAAGTATTAAGCGAACGGTATGACTGTGTTCTGCTTGAAGGCGCGGGCGGTCTGATGGTTCCTCTGACTACGGAGCTCCTGACAATTGAATATATTGCACAGGAGAAATATCCGCTTATCTTCGTGACTTCCGGAAAGCTAGGCAGCATCAATCATACTCTTCTGAGTCTTGAAGCCATACAGAAACGGGACATTGTGCTGGATACAGTACTTTATAATCTCTATCCGACGGTAGAGGATAAAACAATTCAAGATGATACGATGGAGTTTATACGAGCTTGGCTCGAAAAGTACTTTCCGGAAACAAAGTTCTTATTAGTTCCCGAAATAGGAAAGTGAGTATAATATAATCACTTGTAGTTACTACCCGCAACACTTCCCCAACGCCTCTTCCAATGCTGCTTTTGAAACCGGCTTCGTGACAAAGTCATTGCAGCCGGCTTCCAAAGCCTGCTCCTTGTCCGCTTCGAAAGCATAGGCGGTCAAGGCTATGACAGGAATCTCCTTCGAATAGGAACGAATGATGCGGGTAGCCTCCAGTCCACCCATACGAGGCATCTTGATATCCATCAGAATCAAATCCGGCTGGAACTGTTTATACATCTCCACCGCCTCAAAGCCATCTTTCGCCCATAGCAGGGTGTAATCTTTGCCGATCATATTCTTGATCAGTACAAAGTTGCTGTCCACATCTTCAGCCACCAGAATCTTCTTGATCTTCTGCATCCTCTTGATGGTGTGGCTGATGTATTTCGTTTCCGAAACCTCGGAAAATGCAATACGGTCATCCGAGCGTTCTTTATAAGGTATCGTAAAGAAGAAAGTCGATCCTTTGCCTACTTCCGAAGTGGCTCCGATCTCCCCTCCTATCTTCTCTATGATCATCCGGCAGATGGCAAGTCCGAGACCTGTCCCCTGCGCAAACGAGTTCAACTTGACAAAACGGTCGAAAATATGTCCCACCTTGTCGGGAGCTATTCCGATGCCTGTATCCTTCACATAAAAACGGATACATTGATTATCGACTTTAAAGCCAAAGCGGATTTCACCGGAAAGCGTGAATTTACCGGCATTGGTGAGGAAGTTGGTGATAACCTGCGCAATGCGGTTCCGGTCTTCTTCAATAATCAGGTCATCGTCTTCATTGTCCAAGATAAGGGTCACTCCTTCCTGCACACGATCCTTATGAATCTGATAGATATTCCGGCATACTTCACTCAGGTTCATCGGCTGTCTGACGTATTCCAATGTACCGGCTTCTATCTTCGACAAGTCCAAGATGTCATTAATCAGCTGCAACAGGATCTCTGAGTTCTGATTGATAATGCTCGAATAGAGTTTTTCTTCTTCAAGGGTTTCGGCAGAAGGCAACAGATTGGAGAAACCGACAATCGCATTCAGCGGCGTCCGGATTTCATGGCTCATATTGGCAAGGAAGGCGGTTTTTAATCTGTCGGATTGCTCTGCCTTGATGCGTGCCTTGATCAGTTCCTGTTCGATATTCTGAAAGTTAGTGATATCCCAGGAGATGCCGATCAGAAGCGGTTCGCGCCCTTCCATCGGGACAAGCGCTTTCAGTGTCTGCACAATACGGGTCTCACCGGTGGCCGCCACGTAGGTCTCCTGCATATCGATCCGTTCATGCGTCCGGATCAATTCCAGATCATCCCTGCGGAACCTTTCGGCATCCGCACGCTCCGGAAAGATCTCAAAGTCCGTGCGGCCGATTGCCCGGGAGGCGGGAATCTTGGAATGTTCGGCAAATGCCTTGTTCCAATACAGGTATCTGAAATCGTCTTCGGGATCTTTCACATACAGATAGACGGGGACATTATTCAGAATGCCGTCCAGCAGGAGATTCAATTCACGAAGTTCATCCCGCTTCTTGATCACATCGGTAATGTCCTGCGTAAAAAACCAGATAAGCTCCGTATCATCTTCCTGTGTGAGGTAGGTAGAGACTTGGTGTACTCTGTTTTTCTCCTCACCTTTGCGCACATACGCTGCACGGTATGAAAAGCTGCCGCCATTATCGCGTATATCTTTCAGTTTGGCTTCCCATAACTCCGGTGTGCGCATAGAGACGGGCAGGTCGTATATTTTCTGGGTACCCATCTGCTGGGTGACACCGTACTCTTCCATAAATTGCTTGTTGGCATATACCAGCGTTCCGTCACTGGAAACGGCAAGAATGCTGTCACTGACTTTGTCGAGCACGCTTTTGAATATCTCCAGCTGTTGCTGGGTGGCCACTCTCTCCGTGATGTCACGACACATGATCAGAACGTATTCTTCATCCAACGGAAAAATCCGGTTCTCGTAGTAATGGTGAGAGCCGTTGAAATCCATGTCGTGATGCGCCGCCGAGACAGTCCGCGTGGCGATCACTTTCTGCATATTGGCATGGATGTTCTGATAGGCTTCGGGAGGCACCATCTGGCGCATGTGCATTCCTTCAAAATCTTTGTTGGATATCCCGACATGATTGGTTTCTTCATTGGATACGACTTCAATCCCCACTTCGTTGTGGTTGAACACCGTCAGCATGTCCGGTAAGGAATTTAATATTTTAACGGCATACCTTTCCTGAAAGCTGGTGGAGCTTTCTTCAGGTTGTTTATTCTGTTCCAGAGATCGAAGTTGTCGCTTCAGTTGCTCATTTTCTTTTCTAAGCAACTCCAATTCCTCTTTCAGTGCTTCTTTTGTTTGTTCGTTGTTCATAAGACATCCGGATATAAATACGTACTTATCTGCCAAAAGTAAAGAAAACTTTTGAGATAAGTACGTAAAACACCTTTATTTTTTCAAGAATCATTCAATCACCATAATCCGGTCGTTCAAACCGACCTTCATACCGCCTTCGACAAAGACTTCTTTCACCACTCCGTCGGTAACAGAACGAATCTCGTTTTCCATTTTCATGGCCACCAATACGCAAAGCGGGTCTCCACGCTTGACTTCGTCTCCCTTCTTCACGTATATTTTCAGGATCACCCCCGGCATCGGCGCCTGTACCACCTGACGCCCTACGGCTTCCGTACCGACACGGGCATTGTGTATCTTTTCCATCTCTCCCTGTAGCTCTATCTGATAAAGCTCACCCTTATTCATGATGGTATAAGAATTATTGGAAGAAGGGGAAATCTGCACTCCATGCGAGTGATGATCGATGATGATCGAATGAATGGAGTCACCTCCCATATTGTAATCGACCTCATATATTTTACCGTTGACCGCTATCTTCTTGATCGGTCCGTCTTCCAGAATCTCTACCTTATATTCACTGTCCGGCATATCCAGAAGCTTGGCATAATAAGTCGCTAACGATGTACCCATATCTTTCTAATTTTAATAAATAACCAACTTAACTTTCAATTTTCAACTCTCAACTTATTCAATAATTATTGGCAGTCATCTGCAACTTGCCATAATACTTCCAGAGAGATTCGCCCACTACAGGGAGCGTGGTGGCACGGGATGCAGCTTCTTTCTCCCGCTCGTAATGCCTGACAGCGGCAGCGATCACGGCAACAGTCGGGTCGGTATTCTGCCGACGCTTCAAGTCTTCCTTGTCAAAACGGGTGTCGATGAAAGTCGTATCATATTTTCCTTCGAGGAAAGCGGCATTCTTCAACACACGCTGATGGAAAGGAATCGTCGTCTTGATGCCCAGAATCTTATACTCACGCAAGGCACGTGCCATGTTGGAGATGGCGGATTCGCGGGTACGCCCCCAGCAGCAGAGCTTGGCAATCATCGGGTCATAGTGCAGGGAAACTTCGAATCCGGCATAGGCGGCACTGTCCAGACGGAGGTTACGGCCTTCGGGAGCTTCACGAACGGTTATCACTCCGGGAGAAGGCATAAAGTTATTCTCCGGATCTTCGGCATAGATACGGCATTCGATGGCAGCTCCGCTGAATTTTATATCTTCCTGCTTATACGGCAACGGATTGCCCGCAGCCACCGTGATCATGTCACGCACCAGATCGACGCCGGTACATTCCTCCGTCACCGGATGCTCTACCTGCAAACGGGTATTCATTTCAAGGAAATAGAAGTTCTGGTCTTTATCCATCATGAACTCCAGCGTGCCGGCACTGTAATAACCGATCCGCTTGCAAGCCTCTACGGCTACTTTCAGCATCTTCTTACGGGTTTCGTCTTTCACAAACGGTGACGGAGACTCCTCGATCACCTTCTGATTACGTCGCTGAATGGAACATTCACGCTCGCCCAGATGAACCACATTGCCATATTTATCTCCCATAATCTGCACCTCGATATGGTGCGGATTCTCGATATATTTCTCTATATAGACCGCATCATTTCCGAAAGAAGTACCCGCCTCGGACTGAGACAGACGAAGAGCCGTCTCCGCTTCTTCTTCGGAACGGACCAGACGCATCCCCTTTCCGCCTCCTCCGGCAAGCGCTTTCAACATAATAGGATAACCTACTTCCTTAGCAACCTTCTTCACTTCTTCGATCCCCTGCACGGGAGTTTCCGTTCCGGGAACGATGGGCAGCCCCGCTTCACGCATGATTTTGCGTGCCTCAGTCTTGATCCCCATCTTAGCAATAATATCGGCACCGGGCCCGATAAAGATCACTCCTTCTTCTTCGCAACGACGGGCAAAGTCAGCGTTCTCCGACAAGAACCCATATCCCGGATGAATGGCGGCTCCGGTCTTTTTGGCAATGGCCAGTATCAACTCCGGCTTCAAATAAGAAGTATCCTCCGGCGAATTGGAGATGCAATAAGCCTCCTCCGCATAGCGAACATGCAAAGCCCCCCTGTCTACATGCGTGTAAACAGCCACCGTCGAAATATCCATCACCCGACAAGTACGGAAGATGCGCATGGCTATCTCTCCACGATTAGCAACTAATATTTTCTTTATCATAATCTGTTTCTTTTAATTTATCACTCTCCATTTTCAACTTTCAACTTTCCATTTTCCATTTATTAAAGTGGAATGTTCGAGTGTTTCTTAGGCGGATTGGACTGACGTTTGTTGGCCAGCATTTCGAAACTGCGTATCAGGCGCAAACGGGTAACGGCCGGATCGATCACTTCATCCACATAGCCCAGTTCCGCTGCGCGGTAAGGATTGGCAAACTTTTCACGATAATCGCTCTGAAGTTCCTTTCGCCTTTCTTCGGGAGTCTGTGACTTTTCGATCTCTTTCTTGAATAGGATATTTACGGCCCCGTCCGGTCCCATCACAGCGATTTCGGCAGTGGGGAAAGCCAGATTGACATCGCCACGGATATGCTTGGAACTCATCACATCATAAGCGCCTCCGTAAGCCTTACGGGTGATAACGGTCACTTTCGGCACGGTAGCTTCGCAGTAAGCATAAAGCAGTTTCGCACCATTACGGATGATTCCGCCATATTCCTGATCTACTCCCGGAAGGAATCCCGGAACATCGACCAGAGTCAGCAAAGGTATATTGAAAGCATCGCAGAAGCGAACGAAACGGGCAGCCTTTATAGAGGCATTGATGTCCAGTGTTCCTGCCAGCACCAGCGGCTGATTGGCTACCACCCCTATCGTCTTTCCGTTCAGACGGATATATCCGGTGACGATGTTCGCGGCAAATTCCGCCTGAAGTTCAAAGAAGTTATTATCGTCGGCCACCGCTTCTATCATCTCCTTTATATTATAAGGTTGATTCGGATTGGTAGGCACCAAGTCGGACAGTTCGGGTGTCAGGCGGGTCGGCGAGTCGTTGGTGACAACAAAAGGAGGCTCTTCCATATTGTTGCCCGGCAGATAAGAAATAAGTTCGCGGATGTAATTGATACATTCAATATCATTTTCGGCCGATAGATGCGCCACGCCGGACTTTGTCATGTGGATGCCCACTCCACCCAGATCTTCCTTGCTTACTTCTTCCTGTGTCACACTCTTGACTACGTCCGGTCCGGTGATAAACATATAGCCGGAGTTCTTGACCATCAGAATAAAATCGGTCAGTGCAGGAGAATAAACGGCACCACCGGCACACGGACCCATGATAGCACTGATCTGCGGAATGACTCCCGAAGCCATGGAATTGCGAAGGAAAATCTCCGCATATCCTGCCAAAGAACGGACACCTTCCTGAATGCGCGCACCACCGGAATCATTGAGTCCGATAATAGGCGCTCCCATCTGCATCGCCATGTCCATCACTTTGCAAATCTTCTTGGCGTGTGTCTCCGAAAGAGCCCCTCCGAATACGGTGAAGTCCTGTGCAAAAACATAGACCAGCCGTTTGCCAATCATTCCGTAACCAGTCACTACCCCGTCACCGGAGAATTTCTGTTTTTCCATACCAAAGTCAGTACACCGGTGGGTCACCAGTTTATCAAGTTCGATAAACGACCCTTTTTCCAGAAGTAAGTCAATGCGTTCACGGGCGGTCAGCTTGCCCACAGAGTGCTGTTTCTCAATACGGGCATCCCCGCCACCTTTTTCTGCTTTCCTGTTCAGTTCTTCCAGATTCTTGATAAGCTCTTTCATAGGCTGTTTGTATTAATGTTATGTGTAAAAATAGTCAGTAATAAATTAATTAGTTGTCATATTGATTACACAAAGGTATTTTTATATAGTAAACGTATCATTTGCCGAATTTGTTAGCATTTATGCCCTTAAACATCTTTATGGCGGATACGGGCAAGGAATCTTTTCTACGGGTTTACACAACAAAGTCACACAATCATGTGTTTATCGCATATCATTTTAATAAAACCTAGACCCTAACAAAAATGAGAACAATTAAACTTTTATTAGCAGCCGGTTTCCTGCTCGTATTGGGTACAAGTGCGTATGCGCAAGTACAACGGAATGAAACCTATTTACCCAAATTCGCCATCAAGACCAATGCCCTCTACTGGGCTACGAGCACTCCCAACCTGGGATTCGAAGTCGGACTGGCAAAGAAAATCACCCTCGATGTATCCGGCAACTACAATCCGTGGAAGTTTGGCAACGACCGCCAGATCAAGCACTGGCTCGTACAACCGGAATTGCGCTACTGGCTCTGCGAACGTTTCAACGGAAGTTTCTTCGGTCTGCACGGACACTACGGAGAAATGAATGTCAGCAACCTGAATATATTCGGAATGGGGCACGACCGCTATGACGGCAGTCTGTACGGAGCCGGCATCTCTTACGGATACCAGTGGATCATCAGCAAACGCTGGAGCATGGAAGCAACCGTCGGAGTCGGTTACGCCCGTCTGAAATATGATAAATATGCCCGCGGTGACGGAGGTGAAAAACTCGGGCACAACACCCGCAACTATTTCGGTCCGACCAAAATCGGCCTCAGCTTCATTTATGTCATCAAATAATCGAACTTTCTAAAACTTACAATGATGAAAAGAAAACTTATCTATCTATTTATAACTCTTGCAGCCACCATACTTCCGGCTCATGCACAGAAATTTCTGAATGATGCGCTCACGCTTTCGAATGTATCCTTATGGCAACAAGGAAACTCGCTTTATGTCGGCATGACGGTCGACATGGCAAACCTAACCATCGGCTCGGCACGTAGTCTCAGCCTGATCCCCCTGCTGACGGACGGACAACATAATGTCCCGCTACAGGAGATTATCGTCAACGGCAAAAGACGCGAGAAAGCCTATCTACGTGGACTGGCGATCAGCAAACAGGAACCCACGGCTATCATCGTACCTTATAATAAAAGAGAAACGTTTAATTATACGCAGGTCATTCCTTATCAGCCATGGATGGCAAACGCATCCCTGCAACTGGTAGAGAACCTGTGCGGATGCGGCAACTATCAGGAAATGAACGCGCAGGAACTGATAACGAACGACGTATCTACCGAAGCCAAACGACTGAGTGCCATGTCTCCTATCGTAGCCTACATCCAGCCTACGGTGGAAGTGGTGAAAAACCGCAGTGAGCAATACGAAGCTCATCTGGACTTCCCCGTCAACAAGTCTGTCATCCTTACCGACTTCATGAACAATCACTCCGAACTGGTGAATATTCATTCTATGTTTGATAAAATTCAGAATGACAAGAATCTGACCGTACAAAGCATCAGCATCGAAGGATTCGCTTCTCCCGAAGGGCCGCTGGCTTTCAACGAGCAACTCTCTAAAAAACGTGCGGAAGCTCTGAAAGATTATCTGGTCAAGAACGAAAAGGCATCTGCCAAACTGTATAAAGTGACTTTCGGTGGAGAGAACTGGGACGGACTGGTGAAAGCTCTCGAATCCTCTTCGATGAAGGATAAGGAAACCTTCCTGAATATCATCAAAAATACAACGAATGACGTGAAACGTAAACAGGAAATCATGAAAGTCGGCGGCGGCGCTCCTTATCGCACTATGCTGAAAGAGATTTATCCGGGACTGCGTAAAGTGAACTGCAAAATCGACTACACAGTGGTCAACTTCGATGTGGAACAAGGACGTATCATCATCCGTGAGAATCCGAAATATCTGAGTCTGAACGAGATGTATCAGGTAGCCAATAGTTATCCGAAAGGCAGCAAGGACTTTGTAGATGTATTTGATATTGCCGTACGTATGTATCCGACGGATGCTGTAGCCAATCTGAATGCAGCGGCTGTCGCCTTGTCACAGAAGGATATCAATACCGCATTGAAATATATGGAAAAAGCGGATCATACCACTGCCGAATTTCTGAATAATACAGGCGTGTATAACTTCTTAAACGGAGATATTCAACGTGCTACAGCAGCCTTTGAACAAGCTGCCAAATTAGGAAATGAAGCTGCTCAGGCAAACTTGAAACAGTTGCAACAGATCATGAATATGAAAATGAGCAAGTAATAGCAGAAGGGACGGAAGTCACTTAAAACGATTTTTCAGGCACGGATTACACGGATTTCACGGTTTGGGGTTACCTAACTCTTAAAACCGTGTTAATCTGTGAAATCCGTGCCTAAATATATTTTTGTCACATTCACAAAAAGAAGTTGGATAAAATTAGAGTCACATATCCATCAAAACTACCTTTTGTTTTGTTATATTAAGTATTCACCAAAAGTTGACTATTTAAAATTTAGAATTATGACACTAATCCTTGCTATTATTCCGGTATTGCTATTAATTGTATTGATGGCGTTTTTCAAGATGTCCGGCGACAAGAGCAGTATTATCTCGTTGATTGTAACCATGCTGATCGCTCTTTTCGGTTTTGCCTTTTCTGTAGACAATCTGTTTTATTCCTTTTTATATGGAGCGCTGAAAGCGGTCTCTCCTATTTTAATCATCATTCTGATGGCTATTTTCAGTTATAACGTATTGCTGAAAACGGAAAAGATGGAGATTATCAAACAACAGTTCGCTTCCATCTCTACGGATAAAAGTATTCAGGTATTGCTGCTGACTTGGGGATTCGGAGGATTACTGGAAGCGATGGCAGGATTCGGAACGGCGGTTGCTATTCCGGCGGCGATTCTTATCAGTCTAGGATTCAAGCCGATATTTTCGGCGACTGTCAGTCTGATAGCCAACAGTGTCGCTACGGCTTTCGGTGCTATCGGAACTCCGGTATTGGTGTTGGCAAAGGAAACGAATCTGGATGTGCTACAACTCAGTACGAACGTTGTATTGCAATTATCGGTACTCATGTTTCTGATTCCGCTGGTCTTGCTTTTCCTCACCAATCCTAAACTGAAAGCACTCCCGAAGAATATATTTCTGGCCCTGCTGGTCGGAGGTGTTTCTTTGGTCGGACAATATCTGGCTGCCAGATATATGGGGGCAGAATCGCCTGCCATTATCGGAAGTATTCTTTCTATCATTGTCATCGTTCTCTATGGAAAACTGACCGCATCGAAAGAAGAAAAGGCTCGGAAAAGTACGCTGAAAACCAAAGATATACTGAATGCGTGGAGCATCTATTTACTGATTTTGTTCCTGATCATCCTCACCAGTCCGCTTTTCCCGAGTTTGAGAAGTACACTGGAGAATAACTGGGTTACAAGAATCAGTCTGCCTGTCAATGCTACTACCGTAAACTATACAATCTCGTGGTTGACCCATGCAGGTGTACTACTCTTCCTCGGTACTTTTATCGGTGGGTTGATACAGGGTGCCAAAGTCGAAGAGCTGTTTATCGTTCTTTGGAATACGGTGAAGCAATTAAAGAAAACCTTTATTACCGTGATCTGTCTCGTGGGGTTATCCACCATTATGGATACTTCGGGAATGATTGCTGTCATCGCTACGGCACTGGCTACTGCTACCGGAAGCTTGTATCCGCTGTTTGCTCCGGTCATCGGCTGCCTGGGGACATTTATTACAGGAAGTGATACCTCCTCCAACATCCTTTTCGGAAAGTTACAGGCAAGTGTGGCAGGACAGATTCATGTCAGTCCGGACTGGCTGTCAGCAGCAAATACGGTAGGTGCGACAGGCGGTAAGATTATTTCTCCGCAAAGTATCGCCATTGCGACTTCTGCCGGAAACCAGCAGGGAAAGGAAGGGGAAATACTGAAAGCTGCTATCCCGTATGCACTGGCATATGTGGTGATTACAGGAATTATCGTTTATATTTTCAGTTAACCACCCGAAAGAATAATAACAGGATAATGACACTATCGCCTTGATATAGTGACATTATCCTGCATACATAAAGGCGAACTAAAAAGTCGGTAGTAACCTCAAACTCTCCTCCTTCGGGAAGGAGGAGTCCCGCAGGGGGAGGTGGTAGGTAAACATATAGCTTTGATTATCATCAATCTATGCATCCACCTACCACCCCGGCTTTCAGCCACCCTTCCTTCCCGAAGGGAGGGGAATGAGAGATAGAACCGACTTTTTAGTCACTTTATATATTTTTTATTACTCACAGCTAAATCAGCGGTTCCCGAATCACCTTCACGGGATTCCCCCGTTGAAGATGATTATGATTACTCCAGTTTTCCTGCGCCTGAATCATCGCCTGTTCCATCGTCCATGACGAAAGTTTCACCAACAGGCGTTCCGTTGCCAGCTTCTTGTTCTGCCATTGTGAACGTTGGTCGGAAGCTACCACACTCATCCCGGACGGGATGTGAACGGCACGGACCGCGGACTCTGTCTTGTTGACATGCTGCCCGCCCGGACCGGAAGCCCGTAAGGTTTCATAGCGGAAATCTCTTTCTGTAGCCTCCTGACTCTCCGACAACACAAACGAATGCACACCGACAAACCAGTTTTTCCGCTTGTGATAAATGCGATACGGGCTTTGGGCAATCCATTGCACCGTTCCCTCCCATTCATCCGCCAGTTCTCCGCTCGCTGCGCCTTGAAGAGCAATGGTAGCCGAAAGCAGTGTCCGGTTGACCGGTCCCACTTCACGTTCTATCATTTCCATTTTCAGTCCGCTTGCCTGCGCCTGTCTTACTATTCTTTCGAGTACCAATGCCACCACCCGGCAACATTCCGCAGGTCCCCTGCCGGAAGTTATCTGTAAATAGACTTTCTCCTTCATCGCCTTATTCTTTATTCATTCGTACGATGCGAGGCATAAATCTACCCTGCACTTCCACCAAAGTCTCCTGTGTGTACATCACGCGGTCGATGTCTTTATATGCCAGAGGTATTTCCTCGATACTTCCGCCTATCAATGTCACGTCTGCCTGCGACAGCATCTTTTTCAAAGCCGACTGAGTGAAACTCTCCTTTGCTTTTTGCCGGGACATCGCTCTTCCGGCTCCATGAGAAGCAGAGCACAAGGATTCTTCCACCCCTTTGCCACAAACCAGATAACCTGCCGTAGCCATACTTCCGGGAATCAGACCCGCCTGTCCCTTTTGTGCAGGAGTTGCCCCTTTGCGATGCACAATCGCCATACGTCCCGGAGCTATCTCCTCTTTCCACGCAAAGTTGTGATGGTTGTTGACATTCGCAACAGGTTTCAGTCCCAATGCTTTAGATAGATTCAAGTGAATACGCTCGTGACAGGCACGGGCATAGTCTCCTGCCAGATTCATACTCATCCAATACTCCTGCCCTTCTTCGGAGTCCAGACTCAGCCACGCAAAATGCTGCGCCTCCCGAGGAAGTTTGCAGACTTCACGGGCCAACAGACTGTAATGTTTGGCAATAGCAGCACCCAAGCCACGTGAACCGGAATGAGACAGCAAAGCAACATAACTCCCCTCCGGAAGATTCAGCACATTATCCGCCTGCAAAGCAATTTCGCCGAACTCCACAAAGTGATTCCCACCTCCGGAGCTTCCGAGTTGCCGCACGGCCTTTCCCTGCAAATCCTTTAATAAAGGAGTCAACCGAAATTCTTCCCGATCCAGCACTTCATGCTCCTGTTCAAAGCCCAGGCCGCCATCCATTCCGAAATGTGTAAAGTCTTTCAAAGCCTCCTTTATCTGATAAGAATATCGTTTCAGGAAGTCTGCTTTCGCATCAAATACCGTCAGACTCATCCGGCAACCGATATCAACCCCGACAGCATACGGTATCACGGCATTATCAGTAGCCAGTACCCCACCGATAGGCAATCCATAACCGGCGTGCGCATCGGGCATCAACGCTCCGCCGACCGTTACAGGCAGGCGCATAGCCAAATTCATCTGTTGTTTGGCAAGAGTCTCGATAAACTTACCTCCATAGGTTTTATACATCAACGGATCTTCCCGTAAGTCGTAAGCTACGAACTCTTTCGCAAGAACAGTAGGCGACAGGCGTTCCGCCAGCTTACTCCATATTTCATTGTTTTTATAAGATTCGGGATGTTCGAGTATATTGCTCAAAGTCATTGCAATCTGTTCCTTCGTGTCATGTTTGCAATATTTGCCTACAATGTCTACTACCAGACTACGGGCTACATTATCCCGATATCCCAGTTTACTTAAATCTTTTAATCGTATTCCCATACTTTTTTTCTGTTCGCATACCACACCCCGTCCGCCTCAACAGCGGAAAGTAAGGTTATACACGGTATGCCAATGCTTCGGATACGGATACAAAACATCCATCCACAACATTGAAGTGAATAATTCGAAAAATAAAAATGTGATTGCAGGACTAATCAACTATTACCGCCAGCAGCAGAGTTGCGGTAAACGTAAAAAACAAAATGTCGCAAAGCCCCGTCTTCCCGACGAGACAACTTAGTCCTAATTTGAAAATATTATAGCTCCAACATAATTAATACCCTTTCCATCATTTTAAAGGGTGAATACTCATTTTATCGCGACAAAAGTAGTGCATATTTTATTACTCCAAAGATAAAAGACATTTTTTAGCGTTAAAGGAGCAGTGATGGGAAATTTTGCCAAGTGTTCCAGTCAAATCGCTATTTCACGGGAAGCTATTTCGCCTTACCTTTGCAACATAGAAAACAAATAAACCGAAAAGATTTATGAAACTGATTAAAAGCATTATGAGCGCTTTCGCTATCGTACTGGCCACCACAGCTTGTGCGGGAAATGGCGGAGAAAATAAAAAGAGTAATGAACCAACAAAGGAGGACAATAAAATGGAAGTAGTATCATTAAATAAAGCAGAGTTTTTAAAGAAAGTATATGATTTTGAAGCCAATCCGAATGATTGGAAATTTGAAGGCAAACGTCCGGCAATCGTCGATTTCTATGCAACATGGTGCGGACCGTGTAAAGCGCTGCATCCTGTTCTGGAAGAACTGAGCAAAGAATACAGCGGTAAAGTGGACATCTATCAGATTGATGTGGACCAGGAAAAGGAACTGGCTGCCGCATTCGGTATCCGCAGTATCCCCACCCTGTTACTGATTCCGATGAAAGAAGAACCGAGAATCACGCAAGGGGCTTTGCCCAAAGACCAGTTGAAGAAAGCAATCGACGAATTTCTTTTGAAACAGAATAACGAAGCTAAATAAACTAATTTCGATTTTTTCTTGATATGCAACTACCCTCTATCAGCATTCTAATGACTGACAGAGGGCAGATTCTTTTATAAACTTTCCTTTATCTACCAATATTGCATCAGATTAAAGACTAACGGATATATATGACATAAAAAACATCGCAAGACCTGTCACCATCTTTGTTGTTTCATCACGAATCCTTCAAAGAAGTCATCCCGATAGCTATTCCCGATAGCAATCTCATACGACTTGATAAATATATCATTGTTGTCGAACGAATCGATATGGGCTGTATTAACTATATACGATTTATTGACCCGTAAAAAAGAGTCCTTCGGCAACAAGTCAAAGACCGCTTTCAGACTCATACGGGTGATGATGCGTTGTTCGCCCAACTGTAGAATTACATAATCTTTCAAGCCTTCTACAAAAAGGATATCAGAGAAGTTGACCTTGAAGTATCTGCGTTCCGCCTTTACAAAGAAATACTCGGCAGCCACAATCGTCTCAATGGCTTCCTTTTCTTCCTGTAATAATAAAGAATGATAAGACTGCGCCTTCTCAACCGCCTTCTGAAAGCGCTCCGCCTCCACCGGCTTTATCAGATAATCAATTGCGTCCACTTCGTAGCTATCCAGTGCATACTCCGTATAGGCAGTGGTAAAGATTACCAATGTCCGTTTGGAAATGGTACGGGCAAACTCAATTCCCGTAATGCCGGGCATTTGAATATCCAGAAAGACAAGGTCTACTACGTGCTGCTCCATAAAGTCGGAAGCCGTGGCGGCACTGTTAAAACTTCCCACCAGCTGAAGACATTCCGCCTCCTCTATCAGCAATTTCATAGCCTCCCGTGCCAATGGTTCATCGTCTACAATAATACAATTCATAACGTTATACATAAAGTTACCATATACCGATTTTCATTCTCTATCTGCTCCAATTCATAACGGTCGGGATATAACAATCCTAATCTACGCTGAATATTCGCAAGTCCGATTCCTCCTACCTTGTTGCTGACAGCAACCGCCGGCATCGTATTTTCACAACGGAACTCCAACCGGTTCTCTTCTACCTTAAAAGAAAGATGTACATACGAAGGATGCTCGCTATCAAAACTATGCTTCACCGCGTTCTCCACAAACGGGATAAACAATAACGGCTGAATCCAGATGGAGCCAATGTCCCCTTCCTGCTCCATTGTAAACTGAAAATGATCCCGGCGTATCTTTTCCAGATTCAGATAGTCGTTCAGAAAACGGATATCCGAGGCTAAAGCAACCCTTTCGCGCGAACTGTCATTAATCTGATACCGCAGCAAATCTTCCAGTTTGAAAAGAACTTTGGAAGCCTCTTCCGGATTCCGCTTTATCAGTACATTGGCGTTATTCAGCATATTGAACAGAAAGTGCGGGTTAATCTGGCTCTTAAGGAACTTCAACTCCGATTGCAAAGTGGTAGATTCCAGCTGATCAATGCGCAGATTATGACGCAGCCAATGAGTGAACAATGAAATAGCTGCCGAACCTGCGGTGACAAAACCCATAGTGAGTATCCCCGAAAAGGTGTTGATGAAAGTGGCAAATCCATCGGGATTCCTGACAGGCAAAATAACTTCAAAAAGCATTCCCTGCGTAACTGAAAGGAAAAGGATGACCACTAAGTTGGTAACTATCGCAGCCAGAACATAACCACCCAAACGGTTCTTTAGCAGAAAAGAAGGAACCAGGACGTACAGATTGGTATATATCACCGCATTCATAGACAAGAAATAGACCAGACAGCCTCCAAAGCGTTTCAAGAGAGAGACCACCTGCAAAGGCTCGTACCAAAAAACATTGATTGTAATCAGCAGAACAGCCACCTGCAAGAGGATATGTCTGTATATCCTGCAATGAGGACTCAGCAGAAAAGCGGTGACACTTTTGCCGTTCATGGTTCCGTCACCGGGATTCCTGTCGAGTGTATTTTTATCGTTTGTACTTATTCTCATTGTTCCCCTCCATTCAGTTCCAGTCTTATACATTCCGTAGTCAAAGATAGTCCGTAACGGTCGCCATACAATAAGTCCAGCCTTTGTCTGATCCGTTCCAGCCCCCTGTTTACGGAGAGATTAAGTTGCGGACACATACAAGTGAATACAATCGTAGCCTTCTCCGCTTTCAGATGAATGTCCAGAGAGACAGGAAGCAAGATTTGCTGTTCGTGCGTCAACTCCATGATATGCTGCACAAAAGGAATGAAGAGCAGAGGAGGAACCAGCATCCTGTTTACCTCCCCTTCCGAAGTAAACTGATAGCGGAATTGCGGAAGGGAGCTTTGCTCCAATGTCAGATAGTTGGTCAGGAAAGCGATTTCACTACTGAGCAATACTTTTTGCCGGCTGCAATCATATAACTGATAGCGCAGTAACTGACTCAGCTTCATCAACATCTTCGAGGCCTTTTCCGGCTCGGTCAATGTTAGTTCACCCGAATGATGCAACGTTTTGAAAAGAAGTTCGGGGCTGACCTGTTCTTTGAGTTGTTCCACTTCGGACAGTACGTGCGCCTTTTCCATCTGTGAAACACGCTGATTCTCAATCATCCATTCTTTCAGAAGCAAAGTCATCGTTCCTCCTATCATGCAAAGCGTTGACAGCATAAAAGAAGAAATGTAGTCCATCAGCATGGGAACCGAAAAATACGATCCCCGCGCATGAAGCTGCGGCCAATGGGAGTAAGCAAGGTATTCTATGACCATCTGTATCAGCAGCGCAATGACCATCGCCACAGACAGCACTGACAGATAAGTCATATAATGCCTTTTCAACAAATATTTCGGGAATAACCAGAAAAGGTTCAGGCAGGTAACGCCAATGTATGTGAGCATATATATAAATGTGAACACATAAATCCATCCGCCCAATATATCCCGATAGTCCATAAAAATGATGAATACCTGATTGAAGGAGATAGTGCCCAACACCATGACAAGTATCAGATACCGCATCCATCGGAATGCCGGACTTACGAGCAATCTATATAAAAAGGCCGATTCGTTGCCTGCTGCAGTTGTTTCAGTTGCCATATGCTTCATCGGGTACGAAGATAAAACATTTTCCGTTAAGGTCTCTATACCGGATATCTAAAATTCAAGCTTATAACTCACATTAGTCAGAACGGTAGAGCCGTCGGTTGCGTCTATCTTTCCGGTTTTCACGTTATACTCATGTCCGTAGTGCTCTTTCGTGCCCATAAAGTTCAAGCCCTTCACAGCAAATTCGTGAGATACTTTTTTCTTGTTGATGCGATAGCTGACGGTATAATTGCCGATAAACATGGGCGAATACTGTTTGGAGAATGCCTTCCTTTCGTCGTACTGCACTTCCTTGTCCGGATGCTTCATGGTTGCTTCCATATCAATCGGGGAATAGCGGTCGCCGCCCTGCAAGGTCAGTTTCAGGTTGATGCTAAGAATATTCTGTTTGTTGCGTCCCAGCATCCATTCTTTGCCGATCAGTCCGTTGATGACATAGTTGCGGTTGAACTTCGTGTTGTACCATACACCGTCTCCGCCACGGTAACGGGAGTCGAACAACGAACCGGAGATCATGTAATAAAGTCCTTTTTCCAGGAAGCGTTCGAGGGTTATGTCAATCCCGATATTCCGGCCTCTTCCTTTGTTGACAAGCGCATCTTCTACATAAAAGTCGGAGCGGTTGAGTACGGAATAGGAACTATCCGCCATTACCGGTACATCGTGCAGGAACTGTACATATGGTTCTATTTTCAGATTCATGCGGTCCGAAATCTTATAGCCGAAAGACAGCATGATGTGCTGCGCCTTGGTGAAGTCGAGGTTCTTGTTGACGGATTGATTTCCCGTACTCTTCGTTTTCACAAAGTAGACGTCCATTTTCTCCATCCGGCTGTATATGCCGTAAGCTAAAGCAAAGGTCGCTTTCGGGGTAGCCTGCCATTTCAGTCCGGCACGGGGTTCGACAGACCATTTATTATTCAGCGTCAGGTATTGTCCGTAGATACCGGCGTTGAGAGTCCAACGGTCACTCAGTCCGACAGAAGAGCTATTGTAAGCAGAAATCAGACTCGTATTGCCATCTCCCTTCGATACCGTTTCCAGCAGCTGAGCTTCGTATGGAGCTATGGCAAGGTTCATGTCATAAAACATGGCAGTATAAGTGAATCCTGTCTTATTGGTAAAGCGGTTGCTGAATTTACGGTTGAAGGTGCTGGTCAGTATCAGGTTGGTATGCCTTGATTCAAGGTCCATATAAGGAGTCGATTCCAACGCATGATTGAACATGGAAGCGCCTCCGTCCAACTGCGAGTAGGTAGCGGCAACGGTTGTTTTCAGCGATGCGTCACTATTGAAAAAGTAACGGTGACTGATACCTCCGGCGGCCATATACTGCTTGTCACGTGATTCGCTGCGGTCGCCCAGATATTCCCATTTCTCAGGGTTCCTCTCCATGTCACTCTTAAATTTGTCTATCAGACTGGTTCCCCATACCGAGAAAGTCCCGGCCATCTTTGTGGGAAAGTTTAGTTTGAAGTTCAGGTCCTGATAGTCCATCGTTCCGCCGTCAAGATTCAGTAGTCCTGTGGTAGAGTAACGATAATTGAAGATATACGAGGCTTTATGCTTCTTGCTCAAAGGACCTTCGGAAGCAACGTCAATTCCCATGATTCCCACTTGAATCGTGTTTTCGTTCTTTTGATTGTTACCGTTGCGCAGCTTCATGTCGAACACGCCGGACACTGCATTTCCATATTCAGCCGGAAAAGCTCCGGTGAAGAAATCGGAATTTCCGAGTACCTGTGAGCTAAGGGAAGAAAGGATTCCTCCACCCAATGTGGCAATATCCGCAAAGTGATTCGGATTCGGGATTTCTACATCCTCCAGCCTCCATTGCAACAGATGGGGTGCATTGCCATGAATCGAAATTCCATTCGAAGAGACGCTGGGCGCCACTCCGGCAAAAGCGGATACCAGACGTGCAGGGTCGTCGAATCCGCCTGCATAACGGCTCGCTTCCTCCACGCTCAGCATACGTGCTCCGGTAGTTGCCATCTTATTCATCGCTTCTTCTTTGTTCGTCCGCGCACGGACCACTACTTCACTCAGTTCGTTGACGCTTTCTTTCAAAGGTATTTCCAAATAGACTTCTTTGGCGGAAGTCACCAGTATTTCTCTGAAAATGCCGGGTTCATATCCCATGAACGCTGCCTCTACCGTATGTCTCCCGACGGGAACCTGCGGAATGGTGAAACGTCCCAAACTGTCGGTTGTCGTCCCCATCCCCTCTTTATCTGACAATCTAATTGTCGCATACGGTATAGGATATTTGGAATCTCCGTCAACAACCATCCCACGAATGGTCTGGACCGGACGCCCTTTCCGCTCCGATGTTTGCCCGAAAGCAAAAGCTGATACAAACAAACCGATCAACAGCAATATCCATCCTCCATAACGATACAGTTTCCGTGTGAGTTCTTCGCAAAGAACTCTTTCAAAAGTTTTAAGTACTACTCCGCATTCATCTGCCGGAATCGCCGAACGGTTTGCTACTTCCCCTAACAACATAGTTTTATTCATCTTCATGACTTATTCTGTTTTTTATTTCGACACGAAGATAAGGGATACTGCATTGCCGGTTTTTCAAATGAGACGAACACGCCTCATTTGTAGACAAGATGTGGAATTGGTAAGATAAATATCCTTTCAGTCTAAATGTTCCAAATTTAATATTATATCAATAGGAATTTGCTCAAAAAGTCATGAACGACAGCATATCCTGCATAAATTAGTGCAATAATATGCAGGAATACGGGTTCATCCTGCATAATACTGCGTGAAATATGCATCTTTTTTTAGTCATTCAGTACTCTTTGGTTTTAAAGGAACGGGGTGTTCCTTTAAAACCAAAGCCGTTCCTACTGATGAACTTGTTTTCATCAGTGAGGAAGTTATAAAAGGATGTTTTTGCTCGTTTTTTCTCTAGTTCATCATAAATACCGAGAAAATAGAAAATGACAGAACGGAGAATCTTTCTTAATTAACCCATCTAAATGATAAGTATTAATAGGAAATGATTACCATTTTACTCCAAGAACACTTCCAATTACATAAAGATAGAATTTCGTATTTACAAATGACGGAGATATTCTGTTCTCCTTGATAAGTGATATGTAATTACGGTCTTTAGTGCCTGTGTAAATATCCTCTTTTTAAGAAAAAGTCATTTTTTCAGTGAATGGCTAATATATACATATTATCACGATGTCCGTCATGTAAACAAAATAAAATGGACTCTAGATTGTTTTTCATTAATAGTTTCATAACTTTGTCAGTAGCATATATAGAATTAGAAAATAGAATTCAGTAAACGCACCTTATAGGTATCGGTTACCAGAATTACCACTACTCGTTGAGTGTGGTGATTTATTCATTATCAACAAAAGCAAAATGTTATGTTTGATTATAAAGAAATAGAACGAACAATCAAAGATAATCATCTTCCATTTCAGAAAATAGAAGATGCCGATAAAGAGATTTTGACGCAAAAGCTATATGATACTTTTGTATTTGGTAATCCTCGTGCATTATGGCTAAGCTTTAAATATGTGCCATATAGTATAGATTGTAACATGGAAGACCCTTATTTTCATCTATTAGATATAATTGACAAAAATATCGTTCTCTATTTCTTTATTGATTATTGGAACAAAGATTTCGTCATTTATAAAGCAAGAATGTCTGATATACATAAATTTATCGGCGATTGTGAAGGGCTTGATGAATATTACTTAGTAACAGAGAATTTTATGGAACTGTATAGTATAACAGATCATGATGATTTGCTTTATATTGACGTGAGGAAAAATGAAATGAAGAAGTTGATAACAAACGAATAAACTGCCCTAACGGTCAGTTATTCGCCAGCCCCATTACCGACACTCGAAAAGTAGTGGAGTGACTATGACCTTCATCATTATCCTCCCATTTATCTTGTTCTTTTTTGAATTATGGCTATTCGACAAACTGGAATGGATAGATTGCAAATTATGGTAATCAGCATTAAACAAAAGGAATATAGTTAGGACAAAATCAAGGAAACTTGTGGACGTCTTTGCTAAACTCTAGCATCAAGATTACATAAAAGTATTCGTCTGACTATAGTTGAACTTTCGTCTGACAGTTGTTTCTTTTTCGTCTAACAACTGTCAGACGAAAGTTCAACAGTTGTCAGACGAATAATCTTTCGCATATTGCGGGACAAAGAATTGCGTAGCGATCCTTAAATTTCAGTAAGTAGCGAGCTAGTTCATCCGTAGAATACTAAAGTCGAAAACCGGTCTTGTCTTCATCGGTTATTTCCCGAATAACTTTACAGGGAACACCTGCGGCAATTACATTCTCCGGAATGCTCTTTGTCACCACACTGCCCGCACCGATTACTGAATTTCTCCCGACAGTGACACCACCCATTATATGAACGCCGGCACCTACCCATACATTATCTTCAATGACAATCGGATGGGCATAACACCCGCCCATAAGACGTTCCTGCGGATCGAGCGCATGGTTGGCCGTATATAAACCGACACGGGGCCCTAATAATACATTGTCACCTATCGTAATGAGATTTCCGTCCAACATGATGCAATCAAAATTGGCGAAGAAATTATTGCCGATACTGATATTGAATCCAAACTCACACCGGAAATTCGGTTCAAAATGAACACTACTGCCAATACGCCTCAATAGTTTACGTAACAATGCCTCCCGAACTTCTTTAGGCTTTCCATAAGTGGAATTATAATCATTGGTCAGGAAAACAGCCTGTTCTCTTCTTTGAACCAGTTCTACAGACAAGTCATTATACATTTTTCCCGAAAGCATTCTTTCACGCAATTCTTTATTCTCCATATATATTATGATATTATTTAATAAGCAGGACATACTTGCAAATATACAGAATTAGTCAGATAAAACAGGCAACCTATTGGTTTTCAAAAATACTTTTATAACTTTGGCAATATTAAATATAAACAATACAATAAACGTATGAATCTAGTTTCACTCAGAGACTCACCTCAGTATCTGGAAAGAGCTATCGCCTATTTCCAAAGCAAGTGGGGTAACGAGAACACGAAAATGGTGTATGACAATTGTTTCAGACATTCTCTGAATGCCGAAAATCCCATTCCTCAATGGTACCTTTTAATGAATGGTGATGAAATAATAGGATGTGCGGGACTTACCAGCAACGATTTTAACTCTCGTGCGGATTTATATCCTTGGTTGGTTGCCTTATTCATTGAAGAAAAGTATAGGGGAAATCATTACGCCAATCTTTTAATAGAACAAGCCAAGAAGGATACACTGAAATTCGGATTCTCGAAATTATATTTAAGTACCAGTCATACTTCGTATTATGAACGCTTGGGCTTCACATATATCGGAGATTGCTGGCATCCTTGGGGAGAAAGTTCCCGTGTATATGAGATTATTTTAAAATTCTGACTTGTACATTCCCGATAAGTATTTGTTTGGGCAAATGACGATATTGCCGCAACAGAGAGTAACAGAGTTAACAAGATTGTTCTCATAATATTCATTCTGGTTATATGTCCCTCAAATATACGAAAAAAAGGGCATAAAAAAAGGCTATCTATCCCAGACAGCCAATCTTTTTGTTAACCTTAAATCTAATACTATGAAAAACACACCACAAAGATACGGACTTTCTGCATATCTCCAAATTTCCGGAGCAAAGCGGAGCATCTTATAACATGGTTTAATAGAAGTAGCAGACTCGTTAACATTTAACATAATTCCTCCGGATATTAACGAATACCCGAAGGAGTGATCTAAAAACTATTCATATCTTAACGAACGAGCAGGTTTGCTCATTATTATTTTCATTGTCTGAAAGGCCACCGTCACGAATGAAATGAACAACATCAACAATACGGGCACAATAAAGAACCAGGCTTCTAAATCCGTCCGGAAAGCATAATGACTCAACCAGGCGTTCATACTGAACCAGGCTACCGGAAGAGCAATCACAACCGCTATCAGAATCAGCAGGAAAAATCCTTTGACCAACTGATAGAAAAGATTCCAGCGGGAAGCTCCCAAGACTTTACGTATACCCATCTCTTTCGTACGGGTGGAACAGGAAAACATCACCAATACCCAAAGTCCCAGACAGGATATGAATATCGCTAATCCGGTGAAAGAACCTATCATCACCCCGAATACTTCATCCTGACGATACTGATGGTCGAAGAACTGATCGAGGAAAAAATAATCGAAACTGGAATCAGCAAAGTACCGATTCCATATTTCCTGTACCTGCGATACCAGTTCGCGGGGATTGCCGGAAGTCATTACGATAGAAATATAGCGTTGTGGCAACCAGTCTATCTTATCTTTATGAATCAGCATAATAGGAGTATAATTCTTACTCAACGCCTGCTGATGATAATCTTTGACCACTCCGATAATCTGCATCGGAGCATCGGTACATTCTACTGTTACCAACTCTCCTATCGCCTCATCATTGGAAGCAAAGCCCAGATTGCGTACGGCCGTCTCATTAATCACCAGTTTATCTACATCGTCTCCGTACTCTTCTGAAAAGCCCCGTCCGGCTATCACTTGCAAACCATATGCCTCTATATAATCCGGATCGCAGGCCAGCATCTCATAAAGCCGATTCTGCTTCAAAGCGTCATTGGTACGGCGATTGGAAAGGAAAGTAGCCACCTCCTCGCCCGGCACAGCACCGGAAGCTGCGACACTATGCACCAGTGGCAACCGCATTATCGCTTTCTTCATCGCTTCCAGCTTCACATTCAGCCCGTCTGTACGTCCGGGAAATTTAATGACTAATGTCTGGTCGGTTTTCACCCCTAATGATTGGCTGCGCATAAAATTCAGCTGTGCAAACACGATCAATGTTCCACAAAGCAGTATCATAGAGGCCGTATATTGAATGATAACCAACACCTGACGAGTCCGTTCTCCGGACTTGCTATGCAAAAACTTTCCTTTCAACAGGGTAATCGGTTTACGGTTCAGCAAAGCCAATGCCGGATAATATCCGGAAAGGAATATCCCTGCGATAAAAACAAGAACCAGCAGCATCCACCAATAATCCATCAGCCAAACGGAGAAAGTGACCGTACGTCCCACCAGTTGATTAAAGTACGGAAGAATCAGCTCTATCAGTCCTACCGCCAATATAAAAGCAATCAGATTCATAACCAGCGCTTCGAACAGGAACTGATGAATCAACTGCTTGCGGAAAGCACCCACTACCCGACGCACTCCGACTTCCCTGGCACGCTCCATCGAACGGGCTACTGTCAGATTGATATAGTTTATCCAGGCAATAGCCAGAATGGCAATGGCTGCAAAGACAAGTGCAATCATGGCAGAACGATTTCCTTTTGTCTCCATTTCATAACCCAATTGCGGAGTGAGATGTATATCTGCCAGAGGAACCAAATCGACTCCCCATGTTTTGTTTTTCAACGCTTCCTCCGTCTTGTACTTTTCCGCCATGACGGGAAACTCTCTTTCTATTTCCGCTTCCCTCTCCGGCGAATCGAGCAGAACATACGTATATGCTTCATGCTTATACCAGTATTCATGTATAAACTTGGGCAGAGATGTATACGAAATCAGGAAGTTATAATGTATATGGGAATTGGAAGGCATTTCCTCCATGACTCCGGTCACTTCACACGATATCTTATAATAGGGACCGGTAAAGATAAGAATCTTTCCGATAGGGTCTTCCTCTTTGAAATATTTGCGGGCAATGCGCTCGGTGATTACGACTTGTCCCGGCATCGAAAGGCTGGTCTTTTTATCACCTTTCAAAAGCTCGAAATCGAAAAGACGGAAAAAGCCCGGATCGGCATAAGCTATCTGGTTTTCCCGCAGTGTCAACTCACCATACTTCACAATCTGTTCAGGTTGGAGCAGAGAGCCGATTCGGGTATAATCTTCAATTCCCGCAAGATTCTCTTTCATTGCCGAGCCGTATCCGAAAGAGCTGCTTGCCCAGTTATCGGTCAGCACCTCCCCTTCGCGGAATGTACTTTGCACACGGTAAATATGGGGATATTTCGTGTGCATCTTGTCAAAACTGAACTCAAAAGTTACATACGTCAGAATCAGTAACGCCGATGCCATGCCGATCGCCAGTCCAAACACATTAATGAAGCTGAACTTCTTCCGCTTCATCAGATTCCGATAGGCACTATTCCAATAATTTCCTATCATACAGCTTCGTTTTTAGAGGACGTACTTTTTTCTAACGGACGGTTGATGTTTTCGGATACAATCTGTCCGTCCAACAACCGGATAATCCGATGCGCATACGTCGCATCCCTTTGAGAGTGGGTGACAATGATAATCGTAGTCCCCTGGCGGTTCAGTTCGCTCAACAGCTCCATCACTTCCACGCCATTCACCGAATCCAGATTTCCGGTCGGTTCGTCAGCCAGCAACAACTTACAGTCCGTCACTACCGCACGGGCAATGGCCACACGTTGCTGTTGTCCGCCCGACAACTGTTGAGGATAATGGTTGGCACGATGTAGCAGATTTACTTTCTCCAGCACTTTGTTCACTTTCTCTTTGCGTTGGGCAGTCTTAATCCCCATATAGACAAGCGGGAGTTCCACATTTTCGTATACCGTCAGTTCGTCAATCAGGTTGAAACTCTGGAAGATAAAGCCCAGATTATTCTTCCGAAGGGCAGTCAGCTGGTTCTCGTTCATTTTATCCACCTGTTTCCCTTCAAAGAAATAAGAGCCGGAAGTGGGAGAATCCAACGTGCCCAGAATATTCAGCAACGTTGACTTGCCGCATCCGGAAGGTCCCATTATAGCAACAAATTCTCCTTGTTCTACGTGTAAGGTGACTTCGTTCAATGCTTTCGTCTGCACCTCTTCCGTAGTGAAAAGCATAGACAGTTTTTCTGTTTTAATCATGGTGATTCTTTTTATTTATTTTAGTATTAGTTTCTCATTGTCTCCGAACAACTCATAACCGGATATGATTACTTTCTCACCCGAAGACAAACCTTCCGTCACCTCATAATACTGTGGATTCTGGCGCCCGATCTTCACAGGACGCCGCGTGGCAAATTTACCACTTTCATCGACAATATACATCCACCGCCCTCCGGTAATTTGAAAGAATCCGCCACGGGGAACAAGGATCGCTTGTGCCGGGTCTCCTAACTGAAGGTTGATATGATAAGTTTGTCCGGCACGTATATTCTCCGGCCGCTCCGAAATGAAAGCCAGGTCAGTACGGAACTGCCCTTCTTTCACTTCCGGATAAGGTTTGGTTACTTCCAGTTTATAGGTTCCTCCGTCACGGGTAAAGTCGGCAGGAAGTCCGGGAAGTACACGCTCCACATAATGCTCGTCTATCTGTGCCTGTACTTTGAGGTCCGGAGTAATAATCTGGCCGATATGTTCTCCTGCGGAAATGGACTGTCCGACCTGCGCATTCAAGTTTCCTACCTGTCCGTCAATCGGAGCTTTAATCTTCAGGTTTTCCAAGCGCTCACGGACCAACGTAAGACTGCGTTTCATGTTGCGTATGTTCTCGTCCAGACTGCTGATCTGGCTTTCACGGAAAATATTATCCTGACGGATACGTTCGTCAATGACCGCCAGTTGTTCTTTGGCAGCTTCATACTCCTCCTCTGCCTGACGAAAATCCTCGCGGGCAATCAGTTGCTCCTCCACCAAACGTCTGTATTGTTCATAACGGCGTTTTTTCAATGTAAGTTCTTTATTCAAGCCTATGCGTTCCTGTTTCAGTTGCAGACGCTCCTGCTCCATACTGATGCGGGTATTGCGCAATTCATTTTCCTGATAGGCAAGGTCTGCCTCACTCTGCATGATTCCGATATTCAGCAACGGGTTGCTGAGACGCAGAATCACATCGCCCGCTTTCACCATAGCTCCTTCTTCTTTCAAACGTTCTTCCACACGACCGCCTTCTATGGCATCCATATAGATAATCCGGCTGGGCATCACTTGCCCGATCACACGGATATAATCATTGAACTCCGCTTGCTTGACGGTAGCAATCGTGAGACGGTCTTTCTCAACTGTCATGGAGGAAGCCGTATCTCTAAAAATAAAATATAAAATGACAGCGATTCCCAGCGCCACACCACCGATCGTATAAAGGTGTTTGCGATTTATGCCGGGTTTGCGTTCAACAGGTGTATCCATAAAGGTATATTCAAAATAGGGTTGTTATTAAATGATTGTTCCGATGGCACAGACTCCGTTTTACAGGAAAGTCCCCTCCCGATAGTATTTCTCCAGTTTCCTCATCATTTCCACTTGCAGGCGTACACGAACCAGTTCTGCCTTGGCGGAGATAAAACGGTTACGGGCTTCCATCAGCTGAAAGACGGAAATGAGCCCTTCCTCCCATTTACGTTCAGACTCTTTCAGTACGAGAGCTTCTGCTTCAAGCTGTTGCAATGCCTGTTGATGTTCACTAAATCCGGCATGTAGGGAAAGAAGTGTTTGCTCTATATCGGTATATAGCTGTTGCTTTTCCAGTTCTTCTTCATTCTTCAAGCGATACAGGTTTAGTTTCTGCTTCCGTTGATGAGTCAGACGTTCCAATCCGCTCAGCAAAGGAAACGAAATACCGATGCCGACATATTTTCCTATATTGTCCCGCAACTGTCTGGCAGAAAAAACTGTATTGTAAAAATTGGAACCAACCGTAAAGCGGGCATAGACAGAAGGAGAAAAAGTTCCGCCAGCCATCGCATACTCTTTACGGGCAGCCTTTCGTTTCAAATCAATCATACGCATGACGGGAAGTATTTCCAGTGATTGGGCATAAAGTGTTTCCGTAGACGGAACAGAAAGCAAGGGCAACTGATTCGCTTCCACAATAGTATCCTGAATAACGAGTGTATCACCGGGTTGGAAATTCATTAGCTGTTCCAGATGCAATAAGGCCAACCGGCAAGTATTCTCACGAGATTTATAACGATAGATATCCCCTTCTCTGCGGGCCTTGACTTCCTGCAAATCGGAAGCGGATTTCAATCCCAACTCAACAAAGGCTTCGGTTTGTTTCAGATACCGCTCACTCAACCGGCTTTGTTCTAAAGCAAGATTCAGCAGTTTTCTCTCCAGAATCAGTTTATAATAAGCATCCGTCACTTGATATGCCAGTTCATTCTGCCTATTTTTCAATGCCCATTCGCTACGTTCCTTATTCATCTTCCGGAAGCGTACCTGATGAATGCGTGAAAAGCCTTCAAAAAGAGAAAGAGTCATATCAAGCCCCACAGTCCCTTCTTCAAAAGTTTCGTTGGTATATCCGTTCGTATCCGGATCGATAGAACGCCCAAAGCGTTTCCCTGTTTCTGCATTAACCGCTGCACGGGGAAGAAAAGCACCGACAGCAGCCATATAATCTGCCCGTGCCTCCTTTATATCTATCACACTGTTCCGCACAGAAGGATTCTGCTTCCATGCCAGACGAATGCACTCATCCAAAGTCATGCCGGACTGGGCCTGCACAAAATGCGGTAATAAGAATAAGGACAAAAAGAAAAGGTTTTTCATTCTTTATAATATATGCGATTGTGTGTTACGATGATTAGAAGGCAAATAGGATGCCACAATTTTTAAGTAATTGATTATTAGCCAAATGACCAATACGATTGCATTGCATCCGTCCAATTATTACACACCGCAACGTCCAACTTTTGGACGTTATCCATTATTTCATATTCTTCGGGAGCAATTTTCGGGCATTTAAGTAAGCCTTGCAGTAAATATGCCCGAAAACGTCTAATTATTGGACACTCGCTTGCAGAGGAAAGCAAAAACGAATATCTTTACCCCCAAACTTAAAGCATGGTTCAACCTGATAGATACCCCCAATCTTAGATATGGAAAACGGAACTATTTTAATAGTAGATGATAATAAAAGCGTGTTAGCTTCACTGGAGTTACTGCTCGAAAATGAGTTCGGTACAGTTCGCACCGCCGCCAATCCCAATCAAATCACCACGTTACTGACTACCACCTCTATCGACGTCGTTATCCTTGACATGAATTTCTCTGCCGGCATAAACAATGGCAATGAAGGACTGTACTGGTTAAAACAAATCCACGAAATCCGCCCATCTTTACCGGTGGTTATGCTGACTGCTTACGGAGACGTTGAATTGGCGGTAAAAGCACTAAAAAACGGGGCTACTGATTTTTTACTCAAACCTTGGGATAATCAGATTCTGATTCGGAAGATAAAGGAGGCTTATAAAAGTAACAACAGCAAAGCCAAAAGCGCTTCAAAGGCAACCGGCAAACAGGGGGATACCGAGAAACCGAGCAAACCGGAAATGTTGATCGGCCACTCTCCCGCAATGCTCCAGTTGATTAAAGTGGTCACGAAAGTAGCCAAAACCGACGCCAACATCCTGATCACAGGAGAGAACGGAACAGGAAAAGAGATGTTAGCCAAAGAGATACATCGTTTATCTCCCCGAAATTCCCGTCAAATGCTTGGCATTGATATGGGCGCTATCAGTGAATCACTCTTCGAAAGTGAACTGTTCGGACACGAACGCGGAGCGTTTACCGACGCATACGAAAGTCGCCCGGGAAAATTCGAAGCGGCCAACGGCAGTTCCCTCTTTATGGACGAAATCGGAAACCTTTCCATTGCACTGCAAGCCAAACTATTGACTGTACTACAGAACCGGAATGTCACCCGAATCGGAAGTAACAAAGTGATTCCCGTTGATATCCGGCTGATCTCTGCTACCAATAAAGATATTCCGGAAATGGTAAAGCAAGGACTGTTTCGGGAAGATTTGTTCTACCGTATCAACACCATTCATCTGGAAATCCCTCCTTTAAGGGAACGGGGAGACGATATCCTATTATTCATAGATACTTTCCTCCGTCGTTTTACTTCCAAATATCAACGGCCGGACATACGGATGCACGAGCAAACGATTGAGAAACTACGCTCCTATCACTGGCCGGGCAATATCCGCGAACTGCAACACGCCATCGAAAAAGCGGTGATCTTATGCGAAGGCAACGTGATACGCCCCAAAGATATTCTGGTAAAGCAAAGCTGGAAACCTCAGACGGCAAGTGTCGTCCCCAACCTGGAGGAAGTAGAACGGCAAGCCATCGAAACAGCAATCCTCCAAAACAATGGAAATCTGACAGCCGCCGCCGAACAATTAGGCATCAGCCGACAAACTCTCTATAATAAACTGAAACGATTCAAACCCTGAACAAGATGATATTCAGCCGACATATCTATTGGACCATATTGCTTCGTATCCTGCTCATCCTCGCAACTTCGGGAACAGGGCTGTGGCTCATCATCTCCCAACGTGGCATCATCATCGGTACGTTACTAATCATCTGCTCCTTGTTTCAAATCGGCGGAATAGTCACTTATCTCAATAACATCAACCGGAAACTCCGGCTTTTCTTTGATGCCATCGAGGACAGAGATAATACATTCAGCTACCCCGAGCAAGGAATAAACGAAGAGCAACAACAGCTGAACCGTTCACTGAACCGGATCAACGCCCTATTGGCACAAACCAAAATGGACTACCAGAAACAGGAACATTTCTACCGGTCTCTGCTGGAGAAAGTACCCAACGGAATCATAGCCTGGAACAACTCCAAGAAAATAATCTTCGTCAACAACACAGCGTTGACCTTACTAAACATCGAATCACTGACTCTATATTCCCAACTGGAAAATATCCTGCAGAATGAGAAGAACAGAAAAAGGCTCAGCCTCTCCCAAAGTCAGATGAAACTACAAGACGAAACAATCACCTTGCTTTCCATACAAGACATTGACGACCGGCTCAACGAAAACGAAAGTGAATCATGGAGCAAACTCAGTCATGTCCTGACTCATGAGATCATGAACACGATCGCTCCCATTATCTCACTGTCTCAGACACTGGCTTCCTATCCGGAAATCAGCGAGAAAGGAATCCGCGGGCTTCACATTATTCAGGCGCAAAGCGAACGGCTGATGGAATTTACCGAATCTTTCCGGCATCTGTCCTATCTTCCGCAGCCCGAAAAGCGTCTCTTTTCCCTATCCGACTTATTACACAATCTGGAGGAACTGCTTCAAACCAATTTTCAAGAAAACAATATCTCCTTTACACTCCGGTGCTCCCCCGAACCGATGATGACCGAAGGAGACGAAAAGCAACTGTCACAAGTGTTTCTCAATCTGTTGAAAAACGCCATGCAGGCATTGGAGGGGCATCCGCATGGAGAGCTTTCCCTGCAAGCAGAACAAGACGAACATATAGTCATAGACATCACCGACAATGGTCCCGGTATTCCTCCCGAAATTATGGACAAAGTATTCATCCCCTTTTTTACGACTAAATCAGAAGGTACAGGCATCGGACTAAGCCTGTGCAAAGAAATTATCCGCCGCCACGAAGGGCATTTGGCTATCAAAGAAAGCAGAGCCGGAAAAACGGTTTTTCATATTGAGCTCCCTTAAAAACAACATACGTAAACCTCATACCGGACATTCAAACTTTTTCCACTGTTCTTTTGTTTATAAAGCAGAATATCTAAATACATAATATGAGCATCAAAGAACAATACTGGAAATATTCCCTCATCGTCATCATACTATTTATGGGAATCATCATCTTCCGTCAGATCACTCCTTTTTTGGGAGGATTGCTGGGAGCACTCACTATTTATATTCTGGTACGCACACAAATGGCGCACCTGACGGAAAGATGGAAGTTGAAACGCAGCGTTGCCGCACTGCTGATTACGGCAGAAACGGTTATGGTGTTTCTGGTTCCGCTCGGACTGACAGTCTGGCTATTGGTCAGCAAACTTCAGGACATCAATCTGGACCCGCAAACATTCATTGCCCCTATGCAGCAGGTAGCAGAGTTTATCAAAGAAAAAACGGGGTATGACGTGCTGGGAAAAGATACTTTGTCATTCATTGTCTCCATCCTTCCCCGCATCGGACAGATAATAATGGAAAGCATCAGCAGCCTTGCCATCAACCTGTTTGTCATGGTATTCGTACTGTACTTTATGCTGATAGGAGGAAAAAAGATGGAGGCTTATGTAAATGACATTCTCCCGTTCAATGAGGCGAATACACAGGAAGTTATTCACGAAATCAATATGATTGTACGTTCCAATGCCATCGGCATACCTCTGTTAGCCATTATTCAAGGAGGGGTCGCCATGATAGGGTATCTTATCTTCGGAGCACCTAATATACTGGTATTGGGATTTCTGACCTGCTTTGCCACCATCATTCCAATGGTGGGAACTGCCTTGATATGGTTTCCCGTAGCTGCCTATCTTGCTGCAACCGGAGACTGGTTCAACGCTATCGGACTTGCCGCATACGGTGGCATAGTTATATCTCAGTCCGATAACCTGATCCGATTCATCCTGCAGAAGAAAATGGCGGATACCCATCCGCTGATTACGATATTCGGAGTCGTTATCGGTTTGCCGTTATTCGGATTTATGGGAGTCATCTTCGGTCCGTTGCTGCTTTCATTATTCTTTCTATTCGTCGATATGTTCAAGAAAGAATATCTGGATTTACGAAATAACCTTCCTGCGAGATGACGGAGCTACCAAAAAAATGCGTACTTTTGCAGTCGTAAAAACGACACTTATATCCAATGGAAGCATTTACATTCAATACTGTCGAACTGATTCTTTTATCGGCGGCAGGTATTCTTTTTATCATTCAGCTCATTTATTATTTCGGCTTGTACAATCGGATACATACCCGCAATAAGGCTGTACGCAAAGAAGCAGTGCATTTCACACAAGAGATGCCTCCGCTTTCCGTGATTCTTTGTGCACGCAACGAAGCTGATAACCTACGTAAAATCTTACCTGCCATTCTCGAACAGAACTATCCGCAGTTCGAAGTGATTGTTATCAACGATGCTTCTACGGATGAGACAGAAGATGTACTGGGATTTATGGAAGAGAAATATCCTCACCTCTATCACAGCTTCACTCCCGACAGCGCACGCTACATCAGTCATAAGAAACTTGCCCTGACATTGGGCATCAAGGCCAGCAAACACGACTGGCTGGTATTTACAGAAACAAACTGTATGCCTGCAAGCAAGGATTGGCTCAGACTAATGGCACGTAACTTCACTTCACAGACTCAGGTAGTGCTGGGATACAGCGGTTACGACCGGACCAAAGGATGGCTGCACAAACGGGTAGCCTTTGACACGTTATTCCAGTCTCTGCGTTATTTATGCTTTGCACTGGCAGGAAAGCCATACATGGGCATCGGACGTAACATGGCTTACCGGAAAGAATTATTCTTCCAGAGAAAAGGCTACTCCACTTATCTGAACCTGCAACGCGGGGAAGATGATTTATTCATCAACCAGATAGCCACCCCATCCAACACACGTGTAGAAACGGATATCAATGCAACTATGCGGATACAACCGGTATACAGCTACAAAGAATGGAAAGAAGAAAAGATAAGCTATATGGCTACCGCACGCTTTTATCACGGTGTACAGCGCTATTTGTTAGGATTCGAGACTTTCTCCCGTCTGCTGTTTTACGCTGCCTGCATCGCGGGTCTTGTATTCGGCATCCTCAACAACCATTGGCTGGCTGCCGGAATTGCATTACTGATCTGGCTGTTCCGCTATACCGTACAGGCAATCATCATTAATCGGACAGCCAAAGAAATGGGCGGAGACAGGAAATATTATTTCTCCCTGCCGGTTTTCGATCTCCTCCAGCCCATCCAGTCGCTCAAATTCAAACTTTACCGTTCTTTCCGCAGGAAAGGGGACTTTATGAGAAGATAGGCAACTGCTAATTACATGGGCCGCTGCATATAGATCGCATCCGAACCATCATGATAATAGTTTGGCTTTACTCCCACGGGAATAAAGCCATTTTTCATATATAGCTTGATGGCAGGCGTATTCGACTCTTTTACTTCGAGCGTAATCTTTGCCGCCTTACATTCAAGAGCTGTCTCAATCGTCCGCTCCATGAGCAACTGTCCCAGCTTCCTTCCTCTGCAATCCGGATGAACAGCTATCGAATATATCCGCAGATAACGGGTTCCCGCATGAAACAATAATGAGACATAGGCGATCACCCGCTCCTGCTCCACCACCACATAAAAGGTACCCTTGGAACGGCAGATCAGATAAACAAACTGTTCTCTCGAAAAACTATCTTCCTGAAAACATTCCTGCTCTATCTCCAGAATGGCAGGAATGTCTCCCGCTTTTGCCTGGCGGAGGTGCATCGTCGGTTCCATCACTAATAATGTTTCATTTCCAGCGCCTGCTCAAAGTGATTCAACAGACGGTAATACATTTCGTCACCGATAATCGCATCTTCCAGTTCATGATCAATACTCGGATTATCGTTGATTTCGATCACGTAAGCCTTATCATCGACCATCTTCAAATCCACTCCATACAAGCCTTTTCCGATGAGATTGGCAGCCTTTATCGCCGTATCCAGTACCACACGCGGCACTTGATAGATAGGAATCGTATCCACCAGTCCGCAGCGGCTCCTGCCCGAATCATAATGGCAGTAAATCTGCCAATGACCTTTTGCCATATAATACTTGCAGGCATACAAAGGTACTCCGTTCAGCAGACCGACACGCCAGTCAAACTCCGTAGGCGTAAATGCCTGCGCCAACAAGATAGCCGACTTCTCGAAAAGAAGTTCAAGACTTGTTTTCAGTTCTTCTTCATTGGACACCTTTTTCATGCCAATGGAATAGGAACCGTCCGGTATCTTCAAGATAAAAGGAGCACCAACCTGCTCACTGATCTGCTCGAACGAGTTCTCATTGGACTGAAAAATCAACGTAGACTTCGGTGCCGGAATCTTTTCTTTCTCAAAAAGTTCTTTCAGATAAACCTTATTGGTACACCGGATGATAGACAACGGATCATCAATAACGACCATCCCATTCTGGGCGGCCAACTGTGACAAATGGAATGTATAATGATTCAGCGAGGTCGTTGTCCGGATAAACAGCGCATCAAATTCCAACAGACGCATCGCATCATCCTCTGTAATCATTTCAACGTGGATATTCATCTTCTTGGCCACCTCGGAGAGTTTATGCAAAGCGCCTTTGTTGCTGGGCGGAAATTTCTCTTTCGGATCGATCAGTACCGCCAAGCTATATCTCGGAGCTTTTGCCGACTTAGGCGCACGCCATATTTTCTTATTAAAGTTATCCAGCGTATTGGCAAAGAAGTCCTGTTCCTCATCATCCAACCGGTTCAAAGGCAAGAACTGAATACTTTCAATCTGATTCTTGGGATGAGTGTTCAGAGCGACTCTCAACAAAGGGCAGGGATAGTTCTCGAAAATGAAGCGGGCCACTCTTTCCAGCCCTTTCTCACGGCATTTCCCGAAATAGATATTCAGATACCAGATATCACTTTTGACCCCGTTCTTCTGAATCCATTGATAACACAACGCCTGCAGACTTCGGTCCATGCGGATTCCTGTCCCCGTCTCCAGTTTGTTGATGATGTCAACATCGGGAATCACCCGTTGTCCTCTCGTCTGGGCAAGCAACGAACAGTAATACCCTTCGGAGTTATAGCTGTAATCATTGCTAAGATTAATAACTAACTTCCGGTCTTTTTCAACCGGCTTGTTCTTCAGATAGTCGGAAACAGTCAGGATACTTTTCGTCTCACAATACGGCTTCCAGTCATCCGGATTATCCAACAGAATTAACACATTATTCATAATGGTTAAAAATTAAACCTACAAGAGGATATTAAGTAAATCGGGCGCAAATATAGACATATTATTCACTCTACATCACGCTACGGTCTAAATTATTTTTGCAGCAAAAAAAGAAAAGAAAAAGAGAAGATTACTCGTACCGCATGGAGCTTGCAGGATTGATCTTCGTTATCAAGTAAGAAGGTCCGATCAGCATCAGAACCGATGCCAGCAACGTACCTGCATTGATCAAAAGGAAGAACCAGACATTGAAAGAAACCGATACCGTATCAACATAATAATTCTCCGGATCGAGCTTAAATATTCCGAATTGGGACTGGATAAAACAGAATGCCAGTCCAATCGCATTGCCCCAAAGCATCCCCTTGCCGATGAGAAAGACGGCAAACCAAAGGAAAGTCTTGCGAATCGTAAAATTATCGGCTCCCAGCGCTTTCAGTATTCCGATCATATTGGTGCGTTCTATGATAATAATCAGCAAACCGGAAATCATGGTAAAGCCGGCAACTCCTATCATCAGGAAAAGGATTACCCATACATTCAGATCAAGCAGATTGAGCCATTCAAATATCTGGGGATTCAGTTGCTCGATGTTGCGTACAAAATACACGCCTCCAAACTTATCGCGCTGACTATCCGTATCAACGGCTATCTCGTAAGTGATATCTTCCAGTTTATCATAGTCGCGCACCTGCAGTTCCACACCGCTCACCTGCTCCGGTTCCCAGCCATTCAGGCGGTTCACCAAATAAAGGTCAGTCAGCAGAAACAGATTATCATACTCCGAGAAATTGGTCTGATAGATGCCTGCAATCGTCAAGCGCCGGGCACGGATATTATCCTGAATATAATAGGTATATATCTTATCTCCCAGCTTCAGCTTCATTTTGGTAGCCAGCGCCTTGGAGATAAGTACCTGATTACTCGAAGCCGAATCGCTGAACGCAGGAATCTCCCCTTCCACCAGATACTCCTGCATAAAACTCGGATCAAACTCCGGTCCGACACCTTTCAGTACCATTCCCTGAAAAGCATCATCCGTTTTTATCATCCCCGGCTTGGTAGAATAACGTTGCACATGGCTTACTTGGGGATAACCGGAAAGAGCAGTCATCATACTGTCCCCCACCGCAATCGGATGAGTCTCATAAGAATTGACCGCATCCAGATTCGCTATCTGAATGTGCGACCCGAACCCGATGACTTTATTCCTTACCTCACTTTTAAACCCTATGACTACCGCCACCGCAATAATCATAACAGCCAACCCTATGGCAATACCAGCCATAGCAATGAGGACCGCAGGACGTGAAACCTGCTTTCCACCATCGCTCTCGCGATAAATACGACGGGCTATAAAAAGAGATAATGACAATTCTTTTAAGTATTAAGTAATAGGTATTAAGTATTAGCCGTAGCTTATTTAGAGATTAAGTATTAAGTGTTATATTAAGTATTAAGTCATTACCTTATGATATATTATCAATCTTATAATATCTCATACGCCAACCAGCGTCTACGGTTAATACTTAATACCTATTACTTAATACTTATTTCCTATTCCGTTCTTCCCGGATACACCTCCAACGCCTTTTGCAGGATGAAAAGCGCACGGGTCAAATCTTCTTTCTTCAATACGTAGGCGATACGCACTTCATTGATGCCGGAGCCCGGAGTAGTATAGAAACCGGAAGCCGGTGCCATAAATACGGTCTGGCCTTCGTATTCAAAGTCAGAAAGACACCATGCACAGAACTTGTCCGAGTCGTCTACGGGGAGTTTGGCTACGGTATAGAAAGCCCCCATCGGAATCGGAGAATAAACGCCCGGAATACGGTTCAATCCATCAATTAAGCATTTACGCCGTTCTACGTATTCATCATACGTCTCACGTGAATATTCTTCCGGAGCATCCAAAGAAGCCTCAGCGGCAATCTGTCCGATCAAAGGAGGACTCAGACGAGCCTGACAGAATTTCATAACAGCGTCACGTATCTCTTTGTTCTTGGTAATCAATGCACCGATACGGATTCCGCACTCCGAATAACGCTTGGAAACTGAATCGATCAGCACTACATTATTCTCGATACCTTCCAGATGACAGGCAGAGATATAAGGAGAGCCGGTATAAATAAATTCACGATATACTTCGTCAGAGAAGAGGAAGAGGTCGTACTTCTTCACCAGGTCACGGATCTGATTCATTTCCCGACGTGTATACAGATAACCGGTCGGGTTGTTCGGATTACAAATCAGGATAGCCTTGGTACGTTCATTGATCAGTTCTTCGAATTTCTCTACTTTCGGCAGGGAGAAACCTTCTTCAATGGTCGTTGCAATCGTACGGATCTTTGCTCCGGCAGAGATGGCAAATGCCATGTAGTTGGCGTATGCAGGTTCCGGAACAATGATTTCATCTCCCGGATTCAGGCAGGAAAGGAAGGAAAAAAGTACCGCTTCCGAACCTCCCGATGTAATGATTATATCGTCAGCCGTCAGGTTGATGTTGAACTTTGCATAATATCCCACAAGTTTCTCGCGATAGCTTCGGTTTCCGGCACTGGGGCTATATTCCAGCACTTTACGGTCGATGTTGCGTATCGCGTCAATCGCGGCCTGAGGAGTGGGCAGATCAGGCTGTCCGATGTTCAGGTGAAACACATGGACTCCCCGTTGCTTGGCAGCGTCTGCCAAAGGAGCCAGTTTTCTGATAGGAGATGCAGGCATCTCGTTTCCGCGAATGGATATGGTTGGCATAATTTTAACTACAAATTACTAATTACTATTTACTTTTTTAATTTGGAACTGCAAATGTACGCAATAATTTGAATACAGAGACATAAAAACTTTAAAATCCTTATCAAGGGTAAAAACGTAGTGGAAAAATGAAAAGAAAGCTATACATTTGTAATACGGAAAACTTAAAACAATATCATAATGACCATACACCTTATCTCATTTGCTTCAATACTTCACAAACAAGCCTCGCTGCGCAATTCGCACGAAGCAATTCTAAGTGAACTTGAAAAATATTACACTGTCAAACTCATCGATTATCAAGATATGGATAAGTTGGGCAGTGATGATTTCAAAATCATTTTTATCGCTACCGGAGGTGTGGAAAGACTGGTCATCCAGCACTTCGAACGTCTTCCCCGCCCCGCCATTTTATTGGCCGATGGCATGCAGAACTCACTTGCTGCGGCATTGGAAATATCTACATGGCTCCGTGGAAGGGGAATGAAGAGTGAAATTCTTCATGGAGAATTACCGTCTATTATTCAACGTGTACATATACTATATAATAATTTCCGCGCGCAGCGTTCTTTGTTCGGCAAGCGTATCGGAGTCATCGGTACTCCTTCTTCGTGGCTGGTTGCCAGCAATGTGGATTATCTTCTGGCAAAACGCCGTTGGGGAATCGAATATATAGATATTCCGCTGGAAAGGGTTTATGAACATTTTAAACAAATCACAGATGATCAGGTAGGCGCGTCCTGCGCCGCCGTTGCTTCGCAGGCGCTTGCCTGCCGCGAGGGAACTCCCGAGGATTTAATCAAAGCAATGCGATTATACAGGGCCATCAAGAGAATTTGCGAAGAAGAGAAGCTGGAAGCGCTGACATTAAGCTGCTTCAAACTGATCGATCAAATTGATACGACCGGCTGTCTGGCATTGTCATTGCTGAATGATGACGGTATCATGGCAGGCTGTGAGGGAGATCTCCAGTCTATCTTCACTCTTCTGGCAGTTAAGGCGCTGACAGGAAAAGAAGGATTCATGGCAAATCCATCCACCATCAATACGCGAACCAATGAATTAATACTGGCACATTGCACTATAGGACTCAAACAGACGGAAAGATATATTATCCGCAATCATTTTGAGACAGAGAAAGGTATCGCCATTCAAGGACTGCTGCCGACAGGTGACGTGACTATCGTAAAATGTGGAGGCGAATGTCTGGATGAGTATTACCTGTCTACCGGAACTCTAACCGAGAATACGAATTATATCAATATGTGCCGCACGCAGGTGCGTATCCGCATGAATACTCCGGCGGATTATTTCCTGAAAAACCCGCTAGGCAATCATCATATTATGATTCATGGGAATTATGAAGAAGCTTTGAATGAGTTCCTGTTATCGAATGCCTGCAAAAGGACGGAATAGGGGATCGAAACAGAGGCTCTGTTATAGATAAATGCAGGCTCTGTCAGCAGTTGACGGAGCCTGCATTTATTATAAACAGAAGCTCTGTTTTATTGTAACAGAGGCATATCTTTCCACTGTCCGCCGTGCCACTCCACCACTGTGTCAAAACCGACTTTCTTCAAGGTTGCCAATGCTTCGGCACGACTGTTATTAATCCGTTCCGGATAATGGGCATCACTATTCACCTGTACCCGAATACCCAATTCTCTCAATAAAGGGAAATAGCGTTCGTTCGGATAGAAAGTTCCCAAATCATGATAAGACTTGGTATTAATTTCAACGATATATCCATGACGGGCTATTTCTGCAAAATAATCGCGAACCAACGCATCATACCACGGTTCGTCCAATAATCCCGGACGATAGCAAGAGGCATTATAGTGCATCTTATCTGCATGACCAAGGATATCAAAACCTCCCAGCTCGACCATACGGAGCAGATTCTTATAATAAAGGTGGACAACGTAATCGAGATCACCTTCAAAATGCGCATCTATCAATTGACGGAATATATCGGCAGGGGTATCGATATCCACGACTTTGCCCTGCGGAGAATAGAGCATATGCACAGAACCAATCCGATAATCGAGCGGCAATTCCTGAAAACGAGGGATAGCGGGATGGCTCTCTTCATTCAGATAGTCTATTTCGAGTCCGATGGCAAGCTCTATTTTATCGGCATATTTCTCCTTCAGACGAGCAAATTCGGAAAGGTAATCATCCATCCGGTCCCACTCCATCGTCCATGCTGTAGAAAATGGCAGAGGAGCGTGAGAAGAAATGCCATAAGAAGAAAAGCCTTCACTAATGGCAAAACGGATAAAATCTTCCATATTAGCTCGTCCGTCACAATATAAGCAGTGACTATGGTAATTGGTCAGGTTTGTCATATCGGTCTATGTTATTTCGGTTATTATCAGGTTGTTTCAGTTATTACAGTTTCTTTCCGTTCAGATTCATGTCAGCCTTCTATCTCGCTCAGTTCCAGCCAGCGCATGGTCTTTTCGTCAATCAGATCATTCACTTCGGGCAGACGTTTCGACTTTTCAGTCAGTTCGTCTACAGAAAGCATTCCGCTGCAAAGCAGTTCTTCAATCTGTGCCTTCTCCGCTTCCAGTTCCGCTATTTCTTTTTCCAGTTGTTCGAACTCACGCTTTTCCTTGAAGCTCATTTTCCGCTTATCGTTCAGACGGACACGGGCGGTCTTCTCTTCCTGCGGCTTTTCCGCTTCCTTTTCTTTCTGTGCCTTGGCTTCTTTCCAGTCACGGTAATCGCTATAGTTTCCGGGGAAGTCACGGATATCTCCCTGTCCGTTGAATACCATCAGATGGTCTACTACCTTATCCATAAAGTAGCGGTCGTGGGAAACGACTATGACACAGCCCTTGAAGTTCTGCAGATACTCTTCGAGCACATTCAGAGTGATGATGTCCAGGTCGTTGGTAGGCTCATCGAGCACGAGGAAGTTGGGATTACGCATCAGCACCGTGCACAGGTAAAGGCGGCGGCGCTCTCCCCCACTCAGTTTATAGACATAGCTATGCTGCATTTCGGGAGTAAACAGGAAATGCTGCAGGAATTGCGAAGCCGTCAGCTTCTTTCCATTCCCCAGTTCGATCACTTCGGCTATATCCTGCACGACATCAATCACCTTCATTTGTTCGTCGAACTGGAGACCGTCCTGCGAGTAATAGCCGAAACGGACAGTTTCGCCCACATCCACCGTTCCGCTGTCGGGTTTGACCTGTCCCATCAATATTTTGATAAAAGTAGATTTACCCGTTCCGTTATTTCCTACAATTCCCATCTTCTCGTAACGGGCAAAGATATAGGAAAAATCATCCAGAATCTTCAGGTCGCCGTAGCTCTTGAACAGATGATCGGCTTCGAATATCTTGCTTCCGATATAAGAGGCCTTTACTTCCAGTTTTACGTTGTCATTGTTGAAACGTTGCTTGGCAACCTTCTCCAGTTCATAGAAGGCATCTTCACGGTATCGGGCTTTGTGTCCGCGTGCCTGCGGCATCCGGCGCATCCAGTCGAGTTCCGTACGATAGAGGTTATTGGCACGTTCTATTTCCACGCTTTTAGCCTCGATGCGTTCCTGACGTTTCTCCAGATAATAGCTGTAGTTACCTTTATATTGATAAATCTGCTGATTGTCAATTTCGATAATCTCCGAGCAGACACGATCGAGGAAATAACGGTCGTGCGTCACCATCAGCAGGCTCAGGTTGGTGCGACGCAGGTAGTCCTCCAGCCATTCGGTCATGTCCAGGTCCAGATGGTTGGTAGGCTCATCGAGAATCAGCAAATCCGGTTCGGTGATCAGGGCGTTGGCTAAGGCTACACGTTTCAGCTGTCCGCCGGAAAGCTGCTTCACCTGCTGGTCAAAGTTACGGATTTTCAGTTGGGACAGAATTTGCTTGGCTTTCTGCTCATATTCCCATGCTTTCTCCTGGTCCATGCGTGCCAAGAGGTCTTCCAGTCCCGGATGCCCTTCGGTTTCCATACATCGTTCGTACTCTTTAATCAGTTCGACGGTGCTGTTGCCGTGATGGAAACAGGCTTCGAGAACGGTCAGTTCTTCGGGATACTGCGGGTCTTGTTCCAGATAATCCACACGAAGGTCACGGCGGAAGACGATGTTTCCGCTGTCATACCCTTCTTTTCCGGCGATGATATTCAGTAAGGTTGTTTTTCCGCTGCCGTTCTTGGCGATTAATCCGACGCGTTGCCCCTCGGCAATGCCAAAAGATATATTTTCAAAAAGAACCAAGTCGCCGAAGGACTTGGTCAGGTTGTCTACTTGTAAATAAGGTACTGCCACGTAATTTAGTGATTAGCTGGTTCGTGATTTAGTGATGATCGATTGCCGATTGATATGCTTCGGCAATGTTGCAGGGTTGGCCGGCCTTAACTTTGCTCCATGCGATTTTCATCGGGTCGATGGTCCGGCCTTGGTATTCGAGTACGGGGACTTCCCGATTGCCGTCAATCAAGGTTTTCCACTCCATGCCTTCCACTTCGTTAGTCAGAATCGCGCATACCGTTATACCGATGGCGAGCCATTCATCTTTCTTCTTGGGGCTGATCTTACCGCTGTCTATCACTTGCTGAATCTTCTCCAAGTCCTCTTCCACTCCCTGAAAGTCTTTTTTGAGTTCCTGTTTGACGGTAGATACTACCCACTCGTAGCCTTCATTGATCTGATAGATTTCCGATAGGCGGACGGGAATCAGTTCTGCGGGATATTTCTCGCCTTCCTTGCGGGCTTCCAGTGTAGCGATGACCTCTTCCGCTTCCTTGGTGCTTCCGCCTTTGGGTACGGTGAAAGAACATTCAAAAGCGATATTGCCGGTTCCTGTTATCCACAGGTGAGAAGTATAATAAGTGCCCTCTTCCTGAAACATTTCTTTACTGTAGGCACAGTCCCATGTACCGATTTTCACCAATGAAGCCGAATCGTTTTCTTTCAGTTCCTGACGGATGGCATCTTTACCGTATGAGGCGTTGCCTTTAAAAGCTGATATACGAAAGTTGCCCGTCCATACATCGGGGTTATAGAAAAGAAAAGAGCCTTCGCCATCTTCAAACTCGTTCCAGTCCGACGGATAATTCATCGAAAACCATGCTCCGGGGGAGATAAATTTCTTGCCTTGCATCCTTTTTCATTAAATGATTACTTGGGCAAAAATACGAATTAAAAATGAATTTCACTTTCCTATCGGCTGTATTTTCCTCCGTACTTCTTTGGAAATCTCCAGAAACATATAGTTCAGCTTTCCGGAATGGATGCCTGCTTCATTGTCTTTGTACTTTTTGTTGGCGTACTGTTTGGATTTCTCGAAAGTGAGCAGTGACATTTCGTTCTGCGATTTGCCGACCATGGTAGAGTCCAGTTGTTCATCCGGGAAGAAGTCGTCGAGGTCTACATCACCAATCATCGTCGTTTCGAGGAAGTTCATGTCCTTATGGGAGTTGTCGGTGTAATATCCTACGAACATATGCCCCGGTGTACGTACCAGTATCGGTTCGATATTGATAGCCCGAAGGAGCGAAGCGAACAGTACGCTGCCGTCCACACAGTTGATCTGCGACGATTCCAGCGCATCGTCAAAGGTGCGGACACGTTGCGAGAAAACGACATTGCTCGAAAGGCTCGTATTGGATACGGAACTGTAGCGGAACTTACGTTTCTGTAAGATGTTCCAAAGTGCGTACACCTGCTTGTCTACCGCACCTTTGGCCGTGCTCTGGTAGCCCAGGAAACGATTCACGATGCGGGTATTCAGCGCTTCACGAAGCAGCTGGTCGATCATCGGATTCTCTTCGTTGACGTATGCGGCAAAAAAGATACTGGTATCGTAAAACTTCGTCCCGTTCGCCACATAACCCAACAGGCATTCATTGACGCTACGCACCGAAAACGTACGTACCCGTTGTCCCAAGTCTTTCCCGTTCATCTCCACTTTTACGGCTACGCTCACCGGTTCCGCCTGTGCGTTATTCTTCAGTGCCTCGTAATTCCAGATGATATCGGGATAAATAGTATATTCCGTCCTCGGCTTGTTCAGCACAAATTCCGACACGGAACGGGAGAAAGGGGTCTCGGCAACCTCTATCCGCACCCGGCTATAAGCAGTCCTTGACTTCACCCGAACGGCGATGCACGATTTCGGATTCGAGACAGGTAGAATCCGAAGGAGTAATCACCTGCGCGTCCGTAGTGGCTACCGACAGGATGGCCGACGGAAAGATATTTCCTCCCAGATCGTCTACGATCTCAAAGCCGGAATTAAAAGAAGTATATTTAAAGACGGAGATTCCCCCGATAAGAAGAAGCAGTACAATCACCCCTCCTACCACTTCGCGTCTATATCGTTTCAAGTCTATTTTTATCATGATCTGCAAACTGTGTATTTATTATCCTATCGCTACACAAAGATAACAAATAACAGACGGTTTTTCCTCGCATATCCCATAAAAACTTTCAAATATCATCCCGATGCCCGCATTCAGCGGAATGTAATACGATTGTAATATTTGTTTCATCCGCCCGTAACAAAGTCTTCTCATCTTTGTCCCGAAATAAAAAAAAGCTTAACTTTGTCATATCACATTAATACATATATCATATGAACGATTACCGTATTTTAGTTGTCGACGATGAAGAAGACCTCTGTGAGATTCTGAAATTCAATCTTGAAAACGAAGGTTATGAAGTGGATACCGCCAACTCCGCCGAAGAGGCTCTGAAGATGGATATCAGCAGTTACCACCTGATTCTTCTGGACGTGATGATGGGGGAAATCTCCGGTTTCAAGATGGCAAACATGCTGAAGAAAGACAAGAAAACAGCCAGAGTGCCCATCATCTTCATCACAGCCAAAGATACCGAAAACGATACTGTAACAGGCTTCAATCTGGGAGCGGACGATTATATCTCCAAGCCTTTCTCCCTGCGCGAAGTGATCGCCCGTGTGAAAGCCGTACTGAGGCGTACCGCCACGATGGAGACGGAAAAGGCGCCCGAACGCCTGACTTACCAGTCACTCGTGATCGACATCACCAAGAAGAAGGTAAGCATAGATGACGAAGAAGTGCAGTTGACGAAGAAAGAATTTGAAATACTGCTTCTGCTGGTGCGGAACAAAGGACGCGTCTTCTCCCGTGAAGACATTCTGGCACGCATCTGGAGCGACGAAGTATACGTACTCGATCGTACCATTGATGTGAATATCACCCGTTTACGGAAGAAAATTGGCGAATATGGCAAGTGCATCGTTACCCGCCTGGGATACGGATACTGCTTTGAAGCCGAATAATCAAGAAGTATGAATCTACCTGTCAAGCAAAAACATTTCCTCTCTTTCAGCCGGAAGTTATTCCTTTCGGTGATCTCGCTGTTTCTGGTATTTGCCTTTTGTTTCATCGCCTACCAGTATCAACGCGAAAGAGAATATAAAGTCGAGTTACTCAACACACAGCTCCAGAACTATAACAGCCGCTTGTACGAACGGCTGAACAGTAATCCCGCCATCGAAGAAACGACTGAAAAGTATATCCGCGACCACGCATTGGAGGACTTGCGCGTCACACTGATCGACTTGCAGGGAAATGTGATCTATGACAGTTATCAGACTACCGACCAGCAACTGGAGAACCATCTCAACCGCCCCGAAGTTCAGAAAGCCTTGAAAGACGGAACCGGTTTTGACGTACGCCGCACCTCGGAGACCACCGGGCTACCGTATTTCTATTCGGCAACCCGCTACGGAGATTATATCATCCGCTCGGCACTGCCATATAATGTAAGCCTCATCAATAATCTGCAGGCAGACCCGCATTACTTATGGTTTACGGTCATTGTGTCGCTGTTGCTCATGGTGATCTTCTACAAATTCACCAACAAACTGGGAACTTCTATCAGCCAGCTCCGCGAGTTTGCCATGCGTGCAGACCGTAACGAACCGATAGAGATGGCGATGCAGTCCGCTTTTCCGCATAATGAGCTGGGAGAGATTTCGCAGCACATCATCCAGATATACAAGCGTCTGCACGAAACGAAAGAGGCACTCTACATCGAACGCGAGAAACTGATTACCCATCTTCAGATTTCGCATGAAGGGCTGGGCATATTCACCAAAGACAAAAAAGAGATTCTGGTCAACAACCTCTTTACTCAATACAGTAACCTGATTTCGGACTCTAACCTGGAAACGACAGAGGAAGTATTCGCCATCAGCGAACTGAAAGACATCATTCATTTCATCAACAAGAACCAGCAGCAACGCTCGCGGGGAAAAGACGAAAAGCGTATGTCCGTCACAATCAACAAAAACGGACGCACCTTTATCGTGGAATGTATCATCTTTCAGGACGCCAGCTTCGAGATTTCGATCAATGACGTCACGCAGGAAGAAGAGCAGGTACGTCTGAAGCGCCAATTAACCCAGAACATTGCCCATGAACTGAAAACTCCCGTAAGCAGTATCCAAGGTTATCTGGAAACGATTGTCAACAACGAGAATATCTCACGTGACAAGATAAATACGTTCCTCGAACGGTGTTACGCACAGAGCAACCGCCTCAGCCGGCTGCTACGCGACATATCCGTACTGACCCGCATGGACGAAGCCGCCAACATGATAGACATGGAACGGGTAGACATCAGCGTACTGGTAGGAAACATCATCAATGAAGTTTCTCTGGAACTGGAAGAAAAGCACATCAGCATCGTGGATTCACTAAAGAAGGGTATCCAGATCAAAGGCAATTACTCCCTGCTCTACTCCATCTTCCGCAACCTGATGGACAATGCCATCGCATACGCCGGAACCAATATTCAGATAAACATCAACTGTTTCCGTGAAGATGAGAATTACTATTATTTCAGCTTCGCAGATACGGGTATCGGTGTCTCTCCGGAACATCTGAACCGCCTTTTCGAACGTTTCTACCGGGTGGACAAAGGGCGTTCACGCAAACTCGGCGGAACCGGTTTAGGGCTTGCCATCGTAAAGAATGCTGTGATCATACACGGAGGAAACATTTCTGCCAAGAATAATCAAGGCGGCGGACTGGAATTTGTCTTCACGCTGGCGAAAGAGAAATAAACAGCTTGGTTTTTCTTTATTCACAGTGCAGTCAAACAATCAGCCAATCTCCCAGATTCCGTTTCCCGGCATCAAAGGACACACCGACTTTCACCAGTCGTCTGCCATCCACAGTGTAGGGCAAAAGGTAACCTTTTTCATCAATCTGCTTCAGAGCGTCTTCGGCGGTGCCGGTGAGTTTAAATTCGAACACATAGATGTAGTCCGCAGTCTTTACTACCGCATCGGCACGGCCGATAGCGGTACGGACTTCCGCTTGCGTGAATTGCCCCATGAGTTTGAAGACGAGATAGAATACAACTTGATAATGACGTTCCGTTTTCTCGTTCAGTTCGTAAGGAAAATCGGCGAAGAAACAGGACAGACGAGTGAGGAAAGCTTCCGTTTCGCCCGTTTCCAGTTCATGCACAAATTTCCCGATATAAAAGGTAGTATCGGTGGATGCGACAGGGGTATAGAAAGGAGCGACAAAATTGAGGAAACCATATTTCACCTCTTCGTTAGGAAACCCCAGCGTATATGTACGAAAACGTTGGTCGAACGACTTTATAGTCAGGTATCCGCTTTGATAAATCATCGGAACAGGATTGGAGATATTCGCCCTGTCGTCACTCAATGAAGCAGAAGAGACTTCAATACCGTCCAATTCGCGAAGGTCAAAATTTGTCTTCTTTAGGATCTCTACCAGAAAAGTAGGCGTTCCGCTGGCAAACCAATAGTCACCGAAACGCGACTTAGCAAGGGCATTGAGCACACTGAAAGGATTGAGCATGGGAGTAAATCCTTTCTCAGGAGTGAAGCGGTAACCGTCATACTGGCGGGTGAGTTGCTCTATAGCTTCGTCATAATTGGTTTCAGCCTGGAGAGCTAGTTCTTGCAATTCAGGTACAAAAACGGTTTCGATTTCCGTACGTGTCATGCCGCAAAGGGTGTTGTACTCAAGGTCGAAGCTGATATCATTCAACTGGTTAAGCGTGCTGAAAATGCCCATCTGCGCAAACTTCGTTACTCCGGTGATAAAGACAAACTGAAGATAAGGGTCAGCATCTTTGAGTACAGTATAGAAAGCGGTCAGCGTTTTACGGAAGTCTTCTTGCAAATCAGGTTTATCGAATGTCTGAAGCATGGGTTTGTCATATTCGTCTACGAGTACGACCACACGGCGTCCGGTCTGTTCGTATGCACGTCGGATAATGGTAATGAAGCGTCCGGAGTAGGTCATTGTGCCTTTATCTACTCCATACATCTCTTCCCAACTTTCCAGTTGCAGTTCAAGCATTCTTTCCAATCGTTCCCTACTGTCATATTTCTCAGCATTCAAGCTTAGGTGCAACACCGGGTATTCGAACCAGTTCTGCTCCAATTTCTCGATAGCGAGTCCTTCGAAAAGTTCTTTCTTCCCCTTGAAATAAGCTTCAAGCGTGGAAAGCAACAGGCTCTTCCCGAAACGCCGGGGACGACTGAGGAAATAAGGCTTCCCTTTCGTTACGAGACGATAGACCAGTTCTGTTTTATCGACATAAAGATATCCTTCCGAGCGAAGAAATTCGAAACTTTGTATCCCTATCGGGAGCTTACGGAGCGTTTTAACAGGTGCGTTCATATCAGCTTTTATTAAAAAATAACCAATGCTACGGGCAAAGATAACAAATTCGATGCAGATTCCACCCGAAGGGAAGAGATTATTTAGCCCTATTCACACAAAGTCGGCTGTATCGATAAAAAATACGAAGCCGCATATCCAGTTTTCAAAACTTACCGGAATATCGGTATGTTTTTTCACATAGTTTTCATACCTTTGCTTTCGAAAGTAAGTTTAAACCAACCAATTGTCATGAAAACAAACATAAGCCTTATACTCATTCTGTGCCTTCTTCTTGGCGCCTGTAAAAACGGGAATGCTTCAAGTCAAAGCAAAAGCGAAACACCGCAAGATACCATTAAGGCTATTAAGATGCCCGCCATCCCGCAAATGATGACAGCACCGGAACAACGGGCCGACTTTCTGGCCAAGCATTATTGGGACAATGTAAACTTTGCCGACACCAACTATATCCACCATCCGGAAGTAACGGAACAAGCGTGGGCAGATTATTGCGACTTGCTGAACCACGTACCGCTTGAAACAGCCCAACAAGCCATGCGCAATGTAATCGACCGGACCAATGTGGACAAGAAGGTGTTTACATATATCACCGACCTGGCAGACAAGTATCTGTATGATCCCAACTCCCCCATGCGTAACGAAGAATTTTATATACCGGTATTGGAAGCAATGATAGCCTCTCCTGTATTGAACGAAACAGAGAAGATACGTCCCCAGGCCCGTCTTAAGCTGGCTCAGAAAAACCGTATCGGAACCAAAGCGCTCAACTTTACTTATACCCTGGCCTCCGGAGCACAAGGTTCATTATATCAGTTGAAAGCGGAATATCTTCTGTTATTTATCAATAACCCCGGCTGTCAGGCATGCACAGAAACCATAGAAGGTCTGAAAAACGCTCCCATCATCAACCAGCTTTTACAGGAAAAGAAGTTGGTACTTCTCTCCATCTACCCCGATGAGGAACTGGACGAGTGGAAAAAGCATCTGAGCGAATTTCCCAATGAATGGATTAACGGATATGACAAGAAGTTCACTATCAAAGAAGAACAGGTCTATGACTTAAAGGCTATCCCGACTCTATATCTGTTGGATAAAGACAAGACTGTATTGCTTAAAGATGCCACCGCACCAGCCATTGAAGCATATCTAATGCAGCATCAATAGTTAACATGTAGTTCCAATATCAGTTCCAACCGTTGAAACAAAATGTTTCTGCCGCTCGGAACTAAAGTTTCATCCGCTTGAAACCAAAGTTTCTTCAGTTTGAAACTAAAGTTTCCTCTGCTTGAAACTAGAGTTTCATCCGCTTGAAACCGTTGGTTTCAACGCTTTGGAACTTTCTAAAGCAACTATCAATTAGAGTAACTTGACTGCATGACCGGAGTAACCCAACCGCATTAGTTGCTCCAATTCACCCGTTCTTTCAAGAAGCATTAACTCATTTATTGGCTACTAATAGATGAGTTATCAGCCTTTAATACCTGATTTCTCAATTATTAATAGTTGATATGCCAATCTTTAATAGTTGACGTATCAGACGTTAACATCCTACAAATCAACCTATAACACTACAAAACGTCACGTCATCCGATGCACCGGAGTGAGAGCAACCATTTGCTCTCATACCTGCCACCACACTTGCTACCACGCTTGAAACAGCGATGAATAAAGGGATACGCAGGAATTGTTAGAGCATGAGAGCAAAACTGCTGTTATTTTCTTTTTGGTAGAAACAAATAAACTATATATCTTTGTCCCCGCATTGGTTTGCGACTCTCATCACGAGGGAAGCGATTAAAAGGGAATCAGGTGTAAATCCTGAACAGTCCCGCTGCTGTAAGTTCCATAGATATGTTGCGAGCAATCTACTCAAAGCCACTGGAAAGAAAATTCCGGGAAGGCGCCCGCAACAGGAATAAGTCAGAAGACCTGCCATGTAAAATCCGTTTCACTGCTTTCGAGGAAAAAGCGTTGAATCTAATGACCCGGACATCCGTCTATCATTTCATTCATCACTCTGATTCAGAGAAAGTATGTACAAACTAATAGACTCTGCCAAGTTTATTATGTGTGTCCGGTCGAAGCGATTTCGCCCGGACACTTTGATGGACATATTTTATTTACTTAATATACAAAACATGAATTGTAAAAAGCTATTCAAAACGTTATTATTTATAATAACAACGCTTGTTATTGTGTCTTGCTCGAAAGACGATTGTGACCTGGACCACATTGACAAACTACAAGGATTACCAGCTCTGAAAGCCGGCACTTTCCCCGAAGAGGATTTGACACTCAATGTCGGAGAACAATATGTATATGCCCCTAAGGCAAGTAGTCCGCTGGATATATACTATCAATGGTATCAGAATGGAGAAGATATGTCGACCGCCCCTTCATTCACATTCAACGCCGAACATCCCGGCCGTTCCAAAGTTATTTTAGAACTCAGCAATGACTTGGGAAAAGTGACATTAGAAAATAAAGTGATGGTTCCGGGAGCGGATTACTCCAAAGGATGTCTGATTATCAATGAGGGATGGTTCGGACACGGATCCGGAAGTATTTCATTCTATAATTATGAGAAGAACAGCATTGAACACTGGTGCTATAAGAATCAGAATTTCGGAGATGTGCTGGGAGTTACCTCACAATCGGCTACTTTGTGGAATGGGAAGTTGTATGTCTGTTCAAAAGAAGATAATCAGTTGGTGGTGATGGATCCTAAAACTCTGTATGCTGAAAATAGCTGTGGCAAACTAGCTAATTATCAAGCTTATGAGTTTATCGGTTTGAATGACGATTATGGAATAATTACTCATGGAGGATATTTCAGCCGTATCAATTTAAAAACGTTTGAAACAATTACACTGGTATCGGTAGGAAATACGTATACCGGAACAGGTAGCGGAATCGCTTATAACGGAAAACTCATATTAAATGTGAACTCCTCCGGGTGGGGAAGTCCTAAAGTGTATACCATAGACATTGCAGAATTATGCTCACCCGATCTCAAGCCTACAGACAAAGTCGCATTCCAGGAATTAGATATTACAACCTATGGTGGTACTCGCTTTGTACAATGTAAAGATGGAAATATCTATACTGTAGAAACGACCAAAGACGGTAAAAACAATCTGGTAAGAATCAATGCTGATTTTTCTCTGGAAAAGGTTGCAATGCGTGACGATTATTCTCCCTCCTCGTTCGGTGCTTACAGAGAAGCCAGTTTCTGCGGCACTCCTGAAGGAATATTCTACTACATCGCAGGAGGAAAGATATACAAAGCCACTTTTGACGATCCCGCCCCTGAGGAGACACTGACCGAATACACCAAAGAAGGTTACGGATTCTATGGCGCAGGCATCCGCGTCAATCCAAAGACCAACGAATTACTGGCCATGTACCTGACCGGAGACTATCAGAAAAATCTTCTGGTAAGATTCAACGCCGCCACAGGAGAAAAGATATCAGAAATAGCATACGATGGCTATTATTTCCCGGCTACATTCATTTTTAACTAATAACAAGACTCTGAAACAAGATGAATAAACTATATACCACTTTATTAATAGCCTGCCTTGCAGCAGGTTTTACCGCCTGTAACGACGACGATTGCGAAGATTTGCACCTCGGCAATCTGGCACATTATCCGAACGTACTGAAAGGAACTTTCCCGACAGAAAGCCAAGTGTTGGAATTAGGAGAAACGTTGGAGATTACTCCGGAACTGCTTAATCCGGAAGGAGCCACCTATTCATGGCTGGTCAATGGAAAAGAGTATTCTACCGAACCGACCTTTAGTTACAAAATAGACAATCCATGTCGCGCGGACCTGTCATGTATCATCAAGAATAAATACGGAAAAGTAGAAATGAGCACAAGTTTCAGCTCTAACCACAACTTTTCCAAAGGATTCTTCTACGTAGCAGACGGAACATTCAATTTCTATGATACCGAAAAGAAAACTGCTTATCAAGATTGTTATGCTTCTTTAAATGCAGGAAAAACTTTGGGAATTGGTAACTACGACTCTGCAAATATCATTCACAGCAACGGAAAGTTCTATCTGCTTGTGGGCACCAGCACATCGAACCGAGATCATTTCTACATTGTCGACGCCAAGACTCTTTATTACGAAAACTCCGCTGTAGTAGGCGCAAACCTAAGCGGTCTGACCATTCTGAACGAACAATATGGATTAGTGACAGGAGATGGCATACGTCGTATTGACCTAAAATCACTTAACAATGTCAGGATCAAGAATGAGCGTCTGCTTTGTTTCTATAATAGCATAATCTACAATGGCAAAGTGCTGAGCAATGACACTTATAAAGATGAGTCCAAAGTGAAGTATTACGATGTAAACGAGCTAATCGCAGCTAAAGAAGGAGAAGCTCCTGCCGTTACAGAGCTAGATATCATTCAAAAACAGAAAATCAATTTTGTACTGGCTAAAGACGGTAATGTTTATACTCTTGAATCGGCTGATAACGGATGTAATATCGTAAAAATAAAGAATGACTTTACTTTAGAAAAAGTCTTTGCAAACTTCCAGCCGGCCAAGGGACCGTATCATTCAAGTCCGACCATAGGCATGGTAGCATCCGAAACAGAGAATATTATTTATCTGGTATCGACCGACGGAGCTATATATAAATATATTTTAGGCGATTCAGACTCTCTCAAAGCACCTTTCATTGCCGCAGAATCAGGAGTTTCAATTACTGCTCCATTGCAGCTGAACCAACAAAGCGGAGAACTCTATGTAACTTATACCGAAGAACGGAAAGATGAATCTAAAATCGTCGTTTACAGCAAAGACGGAAAAGTTCTCCACACAGTAGACTGTGGTGAGAGCGTTCCTTCACAAATATTATTCAATAACTAAACTAACATAGAAAAATGAAAAGATATTGGTATCTGATGGCTATAGCAGCCACTCTTTTGGCTTCCTGCAACAAAGATGAGGAAGAAACGGAAATTCAAGGATTCAAAGTGCTGGAATATCGTCCGGCACCAGGGCAGTTTATCAATGAAGGCTTCGACTGCCAGACAATGGAAGAAGCAAACGCTTATGCAGAAGAGCGCTTCAACAAGAAACTCTACGTCTCACTGGGATCTTTCGGCGGATACATCACCATTAAAATGCCGAAAGAAATAAAGAACCGCAAAGGATACGACTTCGGTATTATCGGCAATCCCTTCTCCGGAAGTTCCGAACCGGGCATCGTATGGGTATCCGAAGACGCTAATGGCAACGGAAAAGCAGACGACGTATGGTACGAGCTGAAAGGAAGTGACGAACCGGAACGCGACTATTCCGTCACTTACCACAGACCGGATGCAGCCGGAGATATCCCTTGGGAAGACAGTAAAGGAGAAAGCGGAGTCATCAAGTATCTCCCTCAATATCACGATCAGATGTATTATCCGAACTGGATTAAAGAGGACTCCTATACATTGAAAGGAAGTATGCTCGAAGCACGGACAGAGCAAGAAGGCGGAATATGGAAAAACAAGGATTTCGGAAAAGGATATGCCGACAACTGGGGAAGCGACATGGCAAAGGATGACAACGGCAACTACCGGTATAATCAGTTTGACCTGGATGACGCCGTTGACCAGAATGGCAATCCTGTAACGCTGGAACGTATTCATTTTGTGAAAGTACAGAGTGCCATTTTGAAGAATGTCGAGTCGATAGGTGAAGTGTCAACCGAGGTGGTTGGATTCAAAGCTTTTTAAAAAGCTGTTCAAAGTCATGGATTTACCTTCGCTCCTCTCTTGCAAAAGACAAATAAACTATCTATCTTTGTCGCGCATTGGTTTGCAACTCTCATGCACGAGGGAAGCAATTAAAAGGGAATCAGGTGAAAGTCCTGAACAGTCCCGCTGCTGTAAGTTCATTTTTTGGTTGCGAGCAATCGACTTTATAGCCACTGGAAGGGTATTCCGGGAAGGCGTTCGCAACAGGAACAAGTCAGAAGACCTACCATGCAAACTCGTTTCACTGCTTTCGAGGAAAAAGCGATGAGTCTAATGAACCGGACAATCCGTCCATCATTTCATTCACCATTCTGATTCAGAGAAAGTGTGTACTAATTAATAAACTCTGCCAAGTTTATTATGATGTCCGGTCGAAGTGAGTTCGCCCGGACATCTTTTTACATTATGAACAGACTGAAAGAAAACAATGAGAAGGAATACTTTTATTAAAAAGATGAGCGTACTACTCTGCTGTCAGGCTTTGTCCTTATCCCTTTTTGCCCAACAACAAAAAGTGGATACAGCACATATCTACTCCATCCCCGAAATCATGGTATCCGACCCTTATCAGACGCGTGAAGTCCGTTCAGCCTCTCCTCTGCAGGTTTTCAATAAGGACGAATTAAAGAATCTGCAGGCCCTGCAGGTATCGGATGCGGTAAAACATTTCGCAGGAGTTACCGTGAAGGACTATGGAGGTATCGGAGGATTAAAAACCGTCTCCATCCGAAGTCTCGGAGCACAGCACACCGCTGTTTCCTATGATGGCATCACCGTCAGCGACTGCCAGACCGGACAAGTAGACATCGGACGTTTCTCCCTAAACAACGTTGACCGCCTTTCGCTCAACAACGGACAAAGCGACAACATCTTCCAGCCTGCCCGTTTTTTTGCTTCTGCCGGCATACTGAACATACAGACACTGACTCCGCACTTCAAAGAAGACAAGCCGACTAATATAGCCGCCGAATTTAAGACCGGTTCATGGGGATTAGTAAATCCTTCCCTTTTTCTGGAACAACAACTCAACAAGAAATGGAGCATGACCGCCAACGGCGAATGGATGTCTTCGGACGGACATTATCCATTTACCCTGCGTTACGGGAATGATGCCGATGTTCAGGTCAGTAAAGAGAAGCGCCGGAATACGGATGTAGAAAACCTTCGGGCTGAGATAAGCGCTTTCGCCAATCTCTCCGACAAAGAGCAATGGAGACTGAAAGCCTATTATTACCAGTCCTCACGGGGGCTGCCCAATGCCACTACCTTATATTATGACTTCTCCCGACAAAATCTGCAGGATAAGAACACCTTTATCCAAAGCCAGTACAAGAAAGAGTTTAGCAGAAAATGGGTATTCCAGACCTCTGCCAAGTGGAACTGGAGTTATCAGAACTATCAGGACCCGGATGCTCTTACCTCCGTCGGAGGAACTGACAACAGCTATTACCAGCAAGAATATTACCTGTCCGCTTCCGCTCTATACCGGATATGGAACAATCTTTCTTTCTCCTTGTCCACCGACGGAAGCATCAATACGATGAATGCCAATTTGCAGAACTTCGTCTCCCCCACCCGCTATTCATGGCTGACAGCCTTTGCCGGGAAATACGTCAATGAATGGGTGACGCTGTCCGCTTCTGCTCTGGCAACTGTCATCAACGAGAAAGCTAAAAACGGAGGTAGTGCCGGCAACCACCGGAAGCTGTCTCCCAATGTCAGCATCTCGCTAAAGCCGTTTCATAATGAAGAACTGCGGTTCCGTTTCTTCTACAAAGATATCTTCCGTCTGCCCAGCTTCAATGATTTATATTACGACAAGGCCGGAAACATCAATCTGAAGCCGGAAAGTGCTACTCAATATAATATAGGTATTACTTATAGTAAAGCCATCAACAACTTTATACCTTATCTTTCGGCCACCGTAGACGCCTACCATAATAAAGTGACCGACAAGATTGTAGCCACTCCTACCAAGAACTTATTCATCTGGAGTATGGTCAATCTGGGCAAAGTGGATATCAAGGGGATAGATGCAACTGCCAGCCTCAGCCTCCAGCCTCTGGATAAACTACGGATCAACCTTTCCGGAAACTATACTTACCAACGGGCACTGGACGTTACCAACTCCAATCCCAACTCACCGGAAGGTAAAGTGTACAAGCATCAGATAGCCTATACCCCGCGCGTCTCCGCTTCCGGACAAGCCGGAATAGAAACTCCATGGCTCAATCTTTCCTATTCATTCCTTTTCTCCGGAAAACGGTATATGTTAGGACAAAACATCAGCGACAACCGCCTGGACAGCTACAGTGATCACAGCATCTCTGCCTACAGAGATTTCAAAATACAGAAAGTTACAGCATCACTCAACCTGGAAGTGCTGAATCTGATGAACAGGAATTATGAGATCGTAAAGAATTTCCCCATGCCGGGAAGATCGGTAAGAGTGACGATAGGAGTCAGGTATTAGGTAATAGGTATTAAGTAATAAGTATTAGGTATGCAGAAAGGTCTTTTATATAATATGTTGCTACGGTTGGGGAAGTGTTTTTTTCTTTTCCCACTCTTCTTTATCGCTTGCGATGATCTGGAAGATAAGCCAAGTATTGTACCCGAAAGCAATGGGGATGTATTCGAAACCGGAACAGCAGAGATGTACATATTAAGCGAAGGACTGTTCAATCAGAATAATAGTTCGCTCGCTCGTTATTCTTTCAATCGGCAAAGATGTACGAACAACTACTTTAGTGCAAACAATCAGCGGGGACTGGGAGATACAGCCAATGACATAGCGATCTATGGAAATAAGATTTATGTAGTAGTCAATGTGTCGAGCACCGTAGAGGTGATTGACTTCCCTACGGGCAAATCCATCCGGCAGATCAGTATGTTGCGCGACAACGGCAGTTCACGTCAGCCGCGCGCGATAGCGTTTGATAAGGATAAGGCATATGTATGTTCCTATGACGGAACAGTCGCAAGGATTGACACCACTTCTCTGGAAATCGAAGAGATTGTCACAGTCGGAAGAAATGCGGAAGATATCTGCGTACAAAACGGGAAATTGTATGTATCCAATTCCGGCGGACTGGATTATTCGGGACCGGGCGTAGACACTACAGTATCAGTGATTGACATAACGACTTTCAAGGAGACCAAGAAAATAGAAGTCGGACCGAATCCGGGAAAGATACTTCCGGGGCTGGAAGAAGCCGTGTATGTAGTCACACGAGGAACTGACATTGAAGCCGGAGACTATCATCTGGTCAAAATCGACAGCCGAACGGATGCGGTCGCCAGTACGTATGATGAAAAAGTACTGAGCTTGCCATCGACGGCCCCATCGCTTATCTATATACTTACGACGTAAAGATTCCGCCATCAAAGTATTTGACCTGAATGCAGGAACCGTCATACGGGATAACTTTATCACAGACGGAACGGCTATACAAACGCCTTTCAGCATTCAACTGAATCCTTTCAGCGGGAATGTATATATCACGGAGGCTTACAATTATACAGTCAAAGGAGATGTCCTTTGCTTCACCCAACCAACAAGGGCAACTTCAATATCGTCTGAATGATATCGGTTTAAATCCTAATACAGTAGTATTTAGCGACAAGGCTTCACAGAACGAGGCAGGCGATACACCGGAAGATCCGAATGCGCCTTCCGCCTTTGCCAACAAAGTATTCGAATACATCCCTGCCCCCGGACAGTTCATTAATACAACAACCTCCGCCTACGAAGACGGCTTCTCTGCCGGACAGGTTCTGGAACGTGCAACGGAGAAATTAAAGAAGAAGTCTGTTATTTCTTTAGGTGGATTCGGAGGAACGATTACAGTCGGATTCCATCAGTCAATCCGTAATAGTAAAGGCGAATATGACTTCAGAATTTTAGGCAATGCCTCATACAATCAGAATACCGGTACGGGAGCTTTGGGAGGAAGTGCCGAACCGGGCATTGTCTTAGTCTCAAAAGATGAAAATGGCAATGGATTGCCGGACGATGAATGGTATGAACTGGCAGGAAGCGAATATGGGAAAGATACGGAAACCCGTAATTACGAAATAACCTATTATCGTCCTCAACCTGCCAATGGTGATGTCCGCTGGACCGACAATCAAGGAGGAGAAGGGTTCGTCTATCGCAACAGTTACCATCAACAGGGTTCCTACTATCCCAATTGGATAGAAGAAGATGAAATTACTTTTCGCGGAACACGCTTGAAAGACAATGCAATAAATGAAGGAGGTACTTGGGTAGGGTACTGTTATCCTTGGGGATATGCGGATAATCATCCCAACAGATCGGAGTTCAGCCAATTCAAAATAGACTGGGCTGTTGATCAAAACGGGAATCACGTAGAATTAGACAAAATTGATTTTGTGAAAATATATACAGCTGTCAATCAAAACGTAGGTTGGATGGGAGAAATTTCCACGGAAGTAATGACAGTAGAGGATTTACATTTCGAGAACTAATCAATAAAACAATTAATAATTTAAATGAAAGCAAAAATGAAAAAGTTATCTTTATTCTTACTGGTATCAGTATTCGCTTTTTGTGGATGTAGTGATGATGATGAGAAAATGGAAGTAGTTATCAGTTTCGAAAACCAATTAACTGAAGCAGAGAGTGAATTTAAAACAGATTTAGGAGAGAAAGGAGAAGTTTATTTCAAATATGAAATCAGCGATCCGCAAAAGATGATACAGCTATCTCATTATTATGGAGACTGGGGATTTGGTGGAGGTTTCACCTACACCAACAAGACTGATGTAAAGACTCCCGGCTATAGCAACCTCAGTGCTATCACAGGAAAAGGTAAAAATGGGAAAGTATATCTGACATCAAATACCAATAGTTTCACCCCTGCTCAAATCACGAATCTTAATACTAGCAAATACAACTTCAAAGGTGCATGGGTAACAAATACGACTTATGATTACTTAGCCATCAAGGATGGTAATGATGGAGCAGGTGATTACTCAATAATCAAAGGCCCATTCAGCAATAAAGACAATGACTGGTTAAAACTAACAGCAACAGGATATAAAGCTGATGGTAGTAAAATCGGCAGTATCGATTTCTATCTGGCAGATTTCGAAATAACAAGCGAAATAGTTAATACATGGCAATGGTTTGATTGGAGCGGTATTAAAGAAGCAGATTATATCACATTCGAAATGAGTTCTACTGATAACAATGACAATGGTCAAATGAATACTCCTTCTTATTTCTGTCTTGACGGTATCACCCTCATCGAAAAATAAATAGCACCGTTCACCTGAATAAAATGACCATATATTTGTGCTTAATCAACCTGTCAATTGTAACAGATTGACCATATAATCTTATCCAATTGACCGTATGATTACAAATAAATGACCACATAATTATTATCAAGTAACTAAAGAGCCAGATTTCATTTCCTGAGATCTGACTCTTTTTATATTAATACAATAAGGATATTCATACATATACAAGCGTCACTTTTCATTCTTATTAAAATTTATTGTCCTATCTCCGTCTTTACAAAAAGTCATCAAAAACTTGTCTATCTCATCTATATTCAGTATTTTAGTCGGATAAAAATCTAAAATCGAAGACAATGGAATTACCTTTTGCTGAATCATGGAAAATCAAGATGGTAGAACCCATCAGAAAAAGTACCCGCGAAGAACGCGAGCAATGGATTAAAGAAGCACATTATAACGTCTTTCAACTCAAATCAGAGCAAGTTTATATTGATCTTATCACCGACTCCGGAACGGGAGCCATGAGCGACCGCCAATGGGCAGGCATGATGCTGGGTGATGAAAGTTATGCCGGTGCCACCTCCTTCTTCAAACTAAAAGATACCATTACAAGAATAACAGGATTCGAATACATCATTCCTACCCATCAAGGACGGGCAGCAGAAAATGTTCTTTTCTCTTATCTGGTACATGAAGGTAATATAGTGCCCGGCAACTCGCATTTCGATACCACCAAAGGACATATCGAAGGACGGCACGCCATCGCACTGGACTGTACGATTGACGAAGCAAAGAATACTCAACTGGAAATTCCCTTCAAAGGAAATGTAGACCCTGCCAAATTAGAGAAAGCACTAAGCGAATATGCCGACCGCATTCCTTTTATCATTGTTACCATTACCAACAATACCGCAGGAGGTCAACCTGTATCCATGCAAAACCTGCGTGAAGTACGTGCTATCGCCGATAAATACAACAAACCTGTACTTTTCGACTCCGCCCGCTTTGCTGAGAATGCCTACTTCATCAAGATGCGTGAAGAAGGTTATCAAGACAAATCAATCAAAGAAATCACCCGTGAAATGTTCGATCTTGCTGACGGTATGACAATGAGTGCCAAGAAAGACGGCATAGTCAACATGGGCGGTTTCATTGCCACCCGACGCAAAGAATGGTATGAAGGTGCCAAAGGTTTCTGCGTGCAATACGAAGGGTACTTAACCTACGGCGGCATGAACGGACGGGACATGAACGCCCTCGCTATCGGTCTTGACGAAAACACAGAATTTGATAATCTGGAAACACGTATCAAACAGGTAGAATACCTCGCCCAGAAACTGGACGAATACGAAATCCCCTATCAACGACCTGCCGGCGGCCATGCTATTTTCGTCGATGCTTCCAAAGTACTGACACATGTCCCGAAAGAAGAATTTCCCGCACAGACATTAACCGTCGAACTTTATCTGGAGGCAGGCATACGCGGCTGCGAGATTGGTTACATCCTTGCCGACCGTGACCCTATTACTCACGAAAATCGCTTTAACGGCCTTGATTTACTTCGCCTTGCCATCCCTCGCAGGGTATATACGGACAATCACATGAACGTAATAGCTGCCGCCCTCAGAAACGTATTCGAACGGAGAGAAACGATCACCCGTGGTGTGCGCATCGCTTGGGAAGCCCCCTTGATGCGGCATTTTACCGTTCAGTTAGAACGATTGTCTGTATAGCAGGTAGACAAGACAAATGGCAATGACCTTGTAAGCAAGCAGAAAATTCTTTATAAACAAAATCAATCCTCAAGTGTTTATATTATAATCAAACTTAATACGTAAAGTTATGGCAGAAGATTATAAATTAATCGATAATGAGGAGAAACATCGGTATGAATTTCAGATCGATGACAAGATAGCCAAGATAGACTATATCAAATCAAATAATGGAGAAATCTATCTTGTACATACCGAAGTACCCGCTTCCCTTGGAGGAAGAGGAGTCGGTTCACAGCTTGCAGAAAAGACATTGGCGGATATCGAACGACAAGGTTTACGCTTAGTTCCACTTTGTCCGTTTGTAGCCGGATACATTCATAAACATCCGGAATGGAAGAGAATTGTAATGCGTGGCATTCATATTAAATAAGTATAGATATGGGAAAAAAAGTTGAATATACCAATGGCGAACTAACCATTGTATGGCAGCCGGAAATGTGCCAGCATGCAGGAATCTGCGTAAAAATGTTACCCAATGTTTACCACCCGAAAGAGAGGCCGTGGGTACAAATCGAGAATGCGACAACGGAAGAGCTAATTGCACAAATCAGTAAATGTCCGTCAGGAGCATTAAGTTACAGACTGAACAAGAAAGATAAGTAACCAAAGATAAGCGGTGAATAATTGGTGGACTATTCCACTCATTATTCACCGCTTATCAATATGCAAATATGCTTCAAATAGTGACAGTCCACGTCAAAACAAAGTCCGGACAAATACGATAACCGACGGTGAACAATTGCTGCCGTTCCGTTGCATACTCCCGCACCTGGAATCCCCCTTCGCTCTGAGGAATGAAATGTGATAAACAAAGTTTCCGAAGATCAGCGTCAGCATTTTCCATTGATTTGAAGATTGTCTCCTTTGCCGACCAATGCAACAGCATACTCCAAGTCTCATCTCCCTGATAAGGTTCTACTCGCTCGTCGGAACGGATAAAACGATCGTACACTCTTTTCACACGCTGTCCATATTGCTCAATATCAATGCCTACAGGAGCTACGGAACTAAGTATCACAGCTACATACCCCTTTGTATGAGAAATACTGATAAAAGAAGAATTGTCTGTCAAATGCGGCTTTCCTTCCGATGAATATCCTATCTCTTTATCTTCCTGCAACATAGAATATAGCAGCACACGGACAGACAACCATTCCAGTTTCCTTCGGTCCGAAGTAAAACGCTGCATTTCCTGCTCACAAGAAACTCTTCGGGCATCGGGCAGAAGACTAAACAGTGTATCCAAAGATTCCTCCATCTTCCAGACAGCCCACTGCATATCAACCGTCTTATGTTGCAGAAATAATCCCATCGTTTTTGGTTTATAATTTCTTCTCCGATTATAGTTTCTCCGCCCGAACAGGCCTTATCTACTCATCACTCCTTACTCTCCGACTCATCCATCTCCTTCGGAAGAATCGTGAACTTAACCTTCAGAATACGGCGGCTATCCATCTCCAGCACCTCAAACTCATAATTGTGATAAGTCACCTTCTCATGCAATGCCGGAAACTCACCTTTTATTTCGAGCAGCATGCCTGCCAGCGTATCAGCGTCACCTACTACCTTTTCAAATTCATCTTCATCGACTTTCGCAATCTTATAGAAGTCAGTCAACTGTGTCTTTGCTTCAAATATCCATGTATGATCGTTCAGCACAACATATGTGCGCTCTTCATCGTCATATTCATCATGAATCTCGCCTACGATTTCTTCGATAATATCCTCCATTGTCACCAGTCCGGAAGTACCTCCAAACTCATCCACCACAATGGCAATATGTATCTTATTCGCTTGAAAATCACGAAGCAGATCATCAATCATCTTCGTCTCCGGCACAAAATAAGCAGGGCGGATCAATGATTGCCAACGGAAATTATCTCCCTTATTGACATGTGGCAGAAGGTCCTTGATATATAGCACACCCTTGATATTATCCCGCGAACCGGAATAAATAGGGATACGTGAATAAGCATTTTCAATGATACACCTCTGCATCACGCCAATGTCTTTTGTGCTGAATAAATCTTCGGCATGATCTCTCCAAACAACAATAACAGGAGTCAGGATACAGCAGTATAAGTAATGAACTCCGCCAAGGGAGAATGAAACACGAATACATTCATGAAGAAGAAGTTGCAGAGCATGATAATGGTCACATTCAAATTAGAGATCAGTATCAGCCAGGAAGCTGTGCCTCGGAATCTCCAAGGAGTGCGCTGATCTTTTCGTCAGCAGGATGATTGTGTTCGTCAATATCATTCAAGTCCGAAGGAGAGAGTGAGAAAAAAGCTATTTCAGAAGCCGAAGCAAAGCCGGAAGCAAGCAGGAGCACACCTGCCAGTACTATGGCGATAATAGCAGAGATTGAAGGAGTGTTTACGGTAATACCGTTGAAAATTTCAGCCAATTGGCTTAAATAACCATCTGAGTCCAAAGAGTATGTATTTTAGTTAAACAAAAGATAATGTGCCGCCATCAGCCTATTGACACATTATCACACATATCTAAAACGGCAAGTCATCTGCTTACTTGTATCGGCTGTGCCTGTGACGGCTGCGCCTGTTGTTGCGGCTGTTGCATCTGCTGCGGCTGCTGAGCCTGTGTTGCAGATGGTTGAGGAGCTCCCGCACCTGTATTAGCCCCTTTCGGAGACAACATTTCCATATTGTCCACAAAAATCTCAGTGATATAACGCATAGCGCCCGACTGATCACTATATGAACGGGTTCTTATTTTCCCCTCCAGATACAGTTTGTCACCTTTGTGCACATATTTGTCCACAATCTCAGCCAAACGGTTGGATGCAACAATATTATGCCATTCCGTTCTTTCGGGAATCTGGGTTCCATTGGCCAATGTATAGCCACGATCAGTAGTAGCCAAAGGGAAAGTTGCCACTGCCGAACCTGTATCGAAATATTTCACCCTAGGATCTTGTCCTACGTTTCCTATCAATATCACTTTATTTACTGACATACATGTATCAAGTTTATGATTCTATTATTTAAATCTGCTGCCAAAATTAAACAGAATAACAATAGTATGCAAGTATTTTAAGTAATAAGTAAAAAGTAGGTAATAAGTAATAGGTAATAGGTATTAAGTATTAAGTATTAAGTATTAGTATTAACCATTCGGTTTATAGCGCAGCTTATTACCTATTACTTATTACCTATTACTTATTACCTATTACTTATTACCTGAATTAAAGTCTGCACCAACTTGGAAATCGTACTGTCCCACCTCCAATCGTACCAAGCTAGCGAAGGATTCGTGTTCGGGCAAAGCCACTTCATACAGGTTGGCATAGATGACCCGATGTGACAACACGTGCTTCACACCCCGGCAGATAAGCGTATCACCGGATTCTCACCGATGCTATTAATGACCTGAATTCCGGCAAATGCAAGAAACTCCTCTTCGGAAAGCAACCGGAGTTTCTATCAGTGGCAGTTCAAACAAGTTCTTCCATATATCGTTTGCCGTCCGCTTATTTATATAGGTATGCGCGCCCGCACGTACATAGATATAATTAAAGTAACGGTTCGTCGTCTTTGTCTTGTGTTGTTTCACCGGAAGCTGAGTCACCCTTCCTGTTGAAAGTGCCGAACAACTATCCGCCAACGGGCAAAACAAACAATCGGGTGACTGTGGAGTACACTGTATCGCTCCGAAGTCCATAATACCCTGATTATAAAGAGCCGGCTGTTTCTCATCCAGCATTTCATCCGCCAGAGCAGCAAACAGTTTCTTTCCTTCCGTCGAGTCAATCGGAGTATCAATGCCGAAATAACGGGAAAGTACCCGATACACATTTCCGTCTACCACCGCATAAGGCATACCGTAGGCAAAAGAACAGATAGCTGCCGCCGTATACTCCCCTACTCCTTTCAGCGCCAGCACTTCGGGGTATGTTTCCGGAAAAACTCCATTCATACTTTTGGCCGCAGCATGCAGGTTGCGGGCACGAGAATAATATCCCAGTCCCTGCCAGTATTTCATCACCTCATCCTCGTCAGCGTCTGCCAATGCCTTCACATCAGGAAAACGTTTGATAAACCGGAGAAAGTAATCATATCCCTGCGCCACCCGTGTCTGCTGGAGAATAATCTCCGATATCCAGATCCGATACGGGTCCGACGATTCTCTCCAAGGCAAATCACGCTTGTATTCTTTATACCATTCAACTATAGCCTCACTAAAAATATTCATTCCTGATTTCGATCTATCATCTAACATTTATCTCGTATATACTATCCAAAAGCAGTACAAAAGTAACTCTTTTGTCTCTAAGAAAACTTAATGCCTCCACTTTTTTAGAAAAATGTGCAGAATATATTTTTTTAGGAGACCAAAAAGCTATATATTTGCAGTCCAAAAAATTAGCAAGAACCTAGTAATAATATTTTTTTTAAGGAAAAATGACTAAAGCAGATATTGTAAACGAGATTACAAAGAAAACCGGTATTGATAAGACAACAGTTCTTACAACAGTTGAAGCATTTATGGAAGCTGTTAAAGACTCATTGTCTAACGATGAGAATGTATACCTTCGCGGGTTTGGTAGCTTCGTAGTTAAGAAAAGAGCTCAAAAGACAGCTCGTAATATTTCTAAGAATACTACTATCATCATTCCAGAGCACAACATTCCGGCCTTCAAACCGGCTAAGACATTTACAATTTCAGTAAAGAAATAATAAACAAGAGTATTAACCCATAAAATGTGAAGCTATGCCAAGCGGAAAAAAGAAAAAAAGACATAAAATGTCTACGCACAAGCGTAAAAAAAGACTAAGAAAGAACAGACATAAAAGCAAAAAATAATTTTTAAGTCTGATCAAACAGAATAAAGAACAAACTTGCGAAGCTACATGTCTTTCAAGTTTGTTCTTTGTTTAAGTAGCTAACCCTAAATGAACATTTTGTCAAAAAAGTTGTTCATATAAATGAGATTCAATCAATAATAAGAAAGCAAAACAGTGACAAGTGAAATTGTAATAGACGTACAGCCCAAAGAGGTCTCCATCGCCCTTCTCGAAGACAAGAGTCTGGTGGAACTTCAAAGCGAAGGAAGAAACATTTCTTTCTCAGTGGGCAATATGTATTTGGGACGTATCAAGAAATTGATGCCCGGACTGAATGCATGCTTTGTAGACGTCGGTTACGAGAAAGACGCTTTTCTTCATTATCTTGACCTGGGTCCTCAATTTAACTCACTCGAAAAGTTTGTAAAGCAGACTTTAAGCGACAAAAAGAAGCTGAACTCCATCAGTAAAGCAACCCTACTTCCTGACCTGGACAAGGATGGCACAGTGGCCAATACATTAAAGGTCGGACAAGAAGTGGTGGTGCAAATCGTTAAGGAGCCTATCTCTACCAAGGGACCACGACTGACATCCGAAATTTCGTTTGCCGGACGCTATCTGGTACTGATCCCTTTTAATGATAAGGTTTCCGTTTCGCAAAAGATTAAATCGAGCGAAGAACGTGCCCGCCTGAAACAACTGTTGATGAGCATCAAACCGAAAAACTTCGGTGTGATTGTCCGCACAGTGGCCGAAGGCAAACGCGTGGCCGAACTCGACGGAGAGCTTAAAGTCCTGATCAAGCATTGGGAAGATGCAATGGCGAAAGTACAGAAAGCCACCAAGTATCCGACGTTGATTTATGAAGAGACCAGCCGCGCCGTAGGTTTGTTGCGCGACCTCTTCAACCCTTCTTTGAGAATATTCACGTCGAACAATGAAATCAAAGACTACGTGACACTGATCGCACCCGACCGGGCAAACATCGTGAAACTGTACAAAGCCAGTACGACAATTTCATCTGATTATTGGTTATCTATTATTGAGCACACTGAGGCGCTTCACGTAGTAGACGTGAACAGCGGTAACCGCACCAAGAATGCCAACGGGCAGGAAGGTAACGCACTCGAAGTAAATCTGGGAGCCGCCGACGAACTGGCTCGCCAACTACGATTAAGAGATATGGGTGGTATCATCGTCGTGGACTTCATCGATATGAATGAAGCCGAAAACCGTCAGAAGCTTTATGAACGAATGTGTGCCAACATGCAGAAAGACAGGGCACGGCATAATATTCTGCCGCTCAGCAAATTCGGGCTGATGCAGATTACACGCCAACGTGTGCGTCCGGCAATGGACGTCAACACGACCGAAATCTGCCCTACCTGCTTCGGAAAAGGTACCATCAAATCGTCCATTCTCTTTACGGACACTTTAGAGAGTAAAATTGATTATCTAGTCAACAAACTGAAGGTAAAGAAATTCTCGTTACACGTCCATCCGTATGTCGCCGCCTTCATCAATCAGGGACTCGTTTCCCTCAGGCGAAAGTGGCAGATGAAATACGGATTCGGTATCAAGATCATTCCAAGTCAGAAACTCGCTTTCCTGCAATATGTGTTCTACGATACACATGGAGAGGAAATCGATATGAAGGAGGAAATCGAGATTAAATAACAGAAAAGGCGGCCCATTCAGTATGAGTCGCCTTTTTGTATAAAAGAGGATGTCCGTGGGAAAAAGGGAGACATCCTCTATAAGGGAAACAGCGAAAGAGTACTTTCTCAAGCACTATCTGACACTGTCGCTCCCCAGTATAATTCTTCACATTTTAGTGAAGAAGGGGTTCATTGCAGAAGCCCGGATTTTCACAAGTGCGGACTTCTTGAATTATTTCTCTATGAGAAGTGTCCGTATATACATTGCTGCATAAGGGGACAGTGGGGAAAGCCTTCTCCAGAGAAATGGGGAATATTTTATTCTGCAATACAGATACTTACACGGTTCTCTTCAGGAGTAGCATATGGCTGCACGGTATCTCCTTTGAAATCAATCTTAATTCTATCTGCAGCGATACCTTTGGCTTTCAAAGCCTCAGCAACATTGCCGGCACGCTTTTCCGATAGTTTATTGTTGATGTTAGGGTTACCTGTTCCTTTGTCTGCATAGCCTGTCACACTTACTTTGGCAGTAGAGTGTTTCTCCAGATAGTCTACCAAAGAATTAATCTTAGATTGCTGATCGTCCTGGATCTTTGCCGAATTCAAGGCAAAGAAGATATTCTGCTTCATAGATTCGATCACCACTTCCTTCTTGGGTTGCGGTTGTTCTATCACAGGAGCCGGCTTGGGCTGTTCCACCACTACCGGTTCTGCTTCGTAATAAACCGGAGCCGTTTTTGTGTAACTCTTGCCCAATTTGATACTTACACCTACAAGAGCATTCAGTTGCCAGTCACAGTTACCGGCCTTCTTGGAGTTGAATTTATCAGATAAGGCGTTGGCATTCGCTTCGATGTTAATAGACAGACGGTCATTCAAACGAAGGTCGCAACCAAGACCGAAACGTCCGGCAATGAGGAACTTGCCTTCCTGCCAGAGATATTCCATCTCATAAGTACGGGTATCGAGTGCATTTGCTTCATCGTTGTCAAAACCACGATTCAGCCCTGCTCCGGCAAAAAGATAGCCATTGAACACACGCTTAGGATTGAAACCACAGAACAAAGTACTGAGATCCGCCATGATGTCTACATTGCCTTGCAGATATTTATACTGGTAGGTCTGTTGCGGATTCACCCATCCGCCCTTTGCCTGCCAGCCACTTACGCCAACACGCGCACCGAATGCGGGAGCGAACTTATAACCGACATTAAGAGCTGCTGCCGGAGAAATAAGATCAGTGAACTTTGCCTCACCTACGGTATGGGCTGCTCCTATTTGAGCTTGAATGAACCAATGAGGTTTGAAAGTTATCTTTTCGGGTTCCTTGATACGTTGTTCTTGATTCTGCCCAAACATCATTACAGCATACAAAGCAGCTCCCATTATTAATATACTTCTTTTCATATAACTCTTATTTAATTGATAAAAAGAGAATATGCTAAAGCATACTCTCTTTTTACATACATTATAATCTTAGTGATTATTTATTATACTTAGCATCATAGTCAGCCGGGTTCAACACATTTACAGTAAATATAGTTGTCAACTTACCACCACCGAGAACAGGTGTAGCACCCTTGCCAGTTTCTATATTTTCAGGTGTTACTTTACCATAAGTAACAGTAATACCAACCTTACATGTAGCAGTCTTACCCTGAGCCAAAGTATTCTGTCCATCAAGTAACCATGACACATAATTATCTCCAGTACCAGGAGTCCAAGTGAATTTATCAAACCATTCAGCAGGTACTACACCATCCTTTTCTTTTCCCAACTCAACAGAAGGATTATTTCCAAGAACTACTTTACCAGCTTCAGTCACTGCACCTTTTTGATATAGAACAGAACCATCTTTAGAAGATTTAATTACAATATAACTCTTGATATTACCTGTTTTAACAGAAGTAATCGCATCTCTCAAATCTTCAAATTCTGTAGTCAAAGAAATGCTAGCAGGATTTTGGAACTTGACATAAACCTTATCAGAGAAAATCTTATCATTGTTACAAAGTACCTTGTAAACATTTACAGGAACTTCAATAGCTGCATCATTTACCAATTGCTTCTTAAGAACAATCCAGTTGCTATTGCCACCAGTATACCAATTATCGCCAGTTACAGCAGCACCCTTATTTGCAGCGATCTTCAACCATTCAGGATCGATTTCCAATGCATAGTCTCCATATTTTGTAAAGTTGATAGCTTCAGCCATATCCAGATACATGGCAACTCCATTGACTGTCTGTTTGCTACCCTTACAAACTACATAATCTGTATCTCCAATCCAAGCTTGACCAATACGGAATGCTTTTGTAGTTCCTACTGATTGTGTAGTCGGATAGTTCTGAACCTTTACTATATAAGGAATAGCTACTACATTAGGATATTGACGATACTTAGAAGAAGCAACTGCATATTCACTATTCTTCTGATAGATAGCATAGAATTTATATTCACCATCTTTAGCAGTCTGCATTGCAGCTTCATCAATATCAAATTTAATCTGACGATTATCAGCATTATTTTCAGCACCTACGATTTCCTCAAGAGCAGTCAAAGGTCTAGACTGGAATGCTTTCGGATAACGAGCAAAATCAGGACTAAATGTATAAACTGTAGCAAATTCTTTCTTAGACAATGCGTCCAAACCAAGTTCTGTACCAACCATCGGATATACTTTCGTACTCATATACTGTACAGTAGTAGTGAAATCCAAAGCACCGTCTTTGAAACAAGTCCAATCGACAGTCTTAGTTTCCGCAACATCAGCCGTATAATCTTCACAAACATCCCACTTATTGCCAACATACAATAATTTAATATATGATACAGCTATTACAACATTGTCATTATTAGTGTCTTTTACAGTAATTTTCACAACCGGAGTTTTACCTATACAAGACAGATTGACATCTTCATAGTTTACTGCAGTCAATATAGAACCGTTCAATTTAGCATAGTGAATTTGATCTGTTCCGTCTACATCATATTTACACAATGTATATTCAACAGCTAATTTGTTTGCAGCCCAATCAAAATCTACAGCAGCTTTTCCTTTTTTCGTCATAGCTACTTTAAACAAAGTATTCAAATCTACACCTGCTATAGCATCGTCATACTGAATAGCTTGAACCAAGTGACTATTAGTAGCTTCCGGCATATTGTCAGCATCAATAATTGCAGATTGAGCTTTGAGAAGACTCCATTTGGTTGCAAACTTGTGATTCGTCATATCCGTATTTTCTCCAACAAATGCATCCTTATCAACCAATGAGAATGAAACGTCTTCTTTTTTATTGTATACTGCGAAATAACCTGTTGTGAATGTGTTACCAGCAGTTGTTGTCAACTGTAATGCCAACATATCCAATTCATCAGCAGTTGTTGTAGCCTTATTCATATCACCGGCAATAGTAGCAGCTAAAACACCTTTATCTATATCAATAGTTGCTGTTGCACCAATATTTCCTCTCGTTGTATGATTTACAGCCGATTTATATAAAACCTGTGCACCTTCAGCTTCACCCTTAATTTGCTTAATTGTTGCAGAAGCCGGATTAACATGAAAATATGCTACACCAGGGAATGTAGATAAAGTAGCAGTAGCACCTACATAAGTTGTATCAGCAGATGCACCAGCTTTAACAATATTATATGCAAAAGTCGGGAATTCTACAGCTTCAATGCCATTATAATATACTTCTGGCATCCATTCAAAACCTGTAATAGGCAATACATCCTGGATATTCAAGTGAGAAACTTTATCATTAACTTTAATATCCCATCCCAATGTTGCCCCGTCTTTAACATAATCTGTAATAAGAACAGTCGTTTCGTTATATTTCGGAATTGTAACACCAGTTTGAGTACACTCATCCTTCTTATCCTTCGGACCGTACCAAATCTCACCAGTCGTCTCATCCATCCAGAACAGAGTAGGATCCAAAGTTGTATCTGTGATAACTGTATCTTTGTCAGTCAAAGTAAATATCTTTGTAGAAGTACTACCATCAGATCCTTTCAGCGTAATAGTAACCGCTGTTGAATTACCCTCAGTTTTTGTTCCTACTTCAACTGTATACGTAGTATTAGTGTCCGTATCAGGAATGGTATAAGTAGAAGGAGTTCCATTCTGGTCCGTTACTGTTAATACGCCATTAGCAAAAGACACCGATTTCACATAAGCCAACGCTCCAAATTTTGTATTGAGCTCGGCTAATGTTTTTTCGACTGCATCTACACGTTCGCTAAGACCATTGATGTCGTCATCATAGTCTTTACAAGATGTAAATGTTCCCGTAGTAGACGCTAATAATGCTCCAAACAGGACTGCACTTAAATACTTTTTGTTCATAATAAAAAAAACTTTTAATTTATAAATTAAATAATAAAAATATAGTCTCTTGATTTTGATTCAATAATCCCATGTGTTGTCCCCATTCATTTTCAGTGTAACCTCCTTTTCTTTTTTTGTTTTACCTGTGTTCATGCTCCATAGGGGATGAACAAGAAACTTACTCCCAATACTTTTACCCGTTACTTCATAGGTAACGGGAAAACCTTTGTGCCTGCCCTAGAATGGTAGTCTATGCTGGAAAATGGCTGAATTAGTAATGAAACATCTTTACCCCTGTTTCTGAGAAGAGACAGAGGGGAGGAAATTCTTTTATGTAAATTAGAGGGGTGAAACGGTCTAATACTAAGAAAATCGCTGTTTTATTGTGTTATTTGTCTTTTTTTAGTAGTTTATCAGAAAAAATATCTTTTTTGTTTGCATGTTTTCCAAAATATCTCCATCTTTGCAACGCTGTTCAGCTCCGTTACCTATGAAGTAACGGGCTTAAATTCAGCACATTGCTACTGATATTGAACGCTTTATAAAATCCACCACTTTTCTATTGGCTTCATCTATTTTCTTGTTCCGGAAGGGTTTGAGATACGTCTCGGTCACTGTGATCGAAGAGTGTCCCATAGCTTCAGAAATAACGCCCGGATGAATTTCGCAATAATAAGCTGTCGTTGCCCATGTATGGCGCGCTGTATATGAACTAAGTTTATCTCCCAGTCCCAACATTTCACCAAGCAACATCAACTGTCTATTGAAATTGCGGAGAGCCAACTGGTATTCATGATATGCCTCCTTCGTTCCTTCCCGACTATTTAATAAAGGAAATAAATAAGGAGAAGACGCATCACGATTCATATACCTTTTTAATATAGCCATCGCTTCCGGAGTTAAAGTCACTGACAAAGGGCGACCGGTCTTCCGCCTGCGGTAAGTAATCACATTGTCGTGCAAATCACTTTTACGCAAATAGGCTAGATCGACAAAAGGCAGACCACGGAGCAGGAACATCAAGACGAACAGTCCCTGCGTACGACGCATGTCGGATGTCACAGCAGACGACTGCGGCAATTGAGTGAATACCTTTTGCATATCCTCAGTATCCAAAGCACGCTTACGGTCCGCACGTGTGCCTGTATACACCGAGCGAAACAAGTGCGGTACATAAACAGCCCTCCCACTATCGACTGCACGATTATAGACCGCACGAAACGTGCGTAAATAGGTGGAAACCGTGTTCCAACTACATCCCCGGCTACGAAGATGAATCTCGAAGCCCTTTAACCATTCTGGGGTCACTTCATTAAATGTAAAATCCCCTTTCCCACGATAAGCAATGATGGCATTGAGACTGCTACGGTAGACGTGCGCAGTACCAAAGTTTCCCTCCATCTGTAGCCCATCGGCTACCTGCTTCATAAATGCTACTACTTTCGACATTTTACTCACTATTAAATAAATTACGCGATAAATATAAGAATAACAAAAAAGAGAGTAGGCATGTTTCAGAAGAATTCTCCACTAAATACGGTTACAGGCAGATAAAATCATCGTTATCGGAACAAACAAACAGAAGATTCACTATCTTTGTGAAGTCACAGACAACTAATAAACTGAAATAATGGCGAAATTCATTAATCCATTTACCGATATTGGATTTAAGAAAATCTTCGGACAGGAAGTAACCAAAGACCTGCTGATCGATTTCTTGAATGACTTATTAGTGGATGAAAAGCATATAATAGACATAACCTTTCTCGATAAGGAGATTCTACCCGAATTTATGGGCGACAGGGGAGTCATTTACGATATATACTGTACCACCGAAAATGGCGAGCAGTTTATCGTAGAAATGCAGAACAAGCAACATGTACACTTCCGTGAACGTGCCCTGTATTACCTTTCAAAGACGGTTGCCCGACAGGGAGAGAAAGGAGCCGAATGGAAGTTTGACCTGAAAGCCGTATATGGTGTGTTCTTTATGAACTTCCGGTTAGACAATTTGCCGCATAAGCTTCGTACGGATATTGTGCTTACAGATCGTGACACGCACGAACAATTTTCCGACAAGCTTCGTTTTATTTTTATAGAGTTGCCTGCTTTTTCGAAGGAGGAGCAAGAATGTGAGACTGACTTTGAACGATGGATTTATGTACTGAAGAATATGGAAACTTTAAAACGCCTGCCATTCAAAGCCCGTAAATCGGTTTTTGAGAAATTAGAGAAGATTGTAGATATCGCTTCGCTTTCAAAAGAGGAGCGGATGAAGTATGATGAAAGCATTAAAGTATACCGGGATAATCTCGTGACGCTGGAATTTGCAGAACAGAAGGGACGGAAAGAGGGACGAGAAGAGGGACGAGAAGAAGGTAAGGAAGAAACTGCCCGAAACCTGAAACAGATGGGAGTTTCACTGGAGATCATCTCCAAAGCTACCGGATTGAGCATAGAGCAAATAGAAGCATTATAGTTTTCACCGTCTACCCTTAGAGGACTGCTCGGTAAATATCTCATATTGTAAGATGAAGATCAAAGGTTAACTTTAAGTTTGCTTTGATCTTCATCTTTCTTATTTAATGTAAGTTTGATATAAGCCTCCTCTTTATTTATCGGAAACGAAATTGTATAGTAAAACAAAAAAGAGGATGCCACTAGGGAAAAAGGGCGGGCATCCTCTTTGGGGGACAGAATAAGATACACTTTCACAAGTACAGTCTTATGCTGCTACTCTCCCCAATACAATTTCTTCACATTTCAGTGAAGAAAGGGGTCTATTGCGGAAATACAGACTTTCACAAGCACGTATTTCCTAATATTCTCATACGGGGGTTCTCGTACGAATACGAAAAAATGTGGGGAACAAACACCCCGCATGGGAATAGGGAATATCTTTTTTTGAAAAAGGGAGTCTTATTTTAATTTTATTCCGCTATACAGATACATACTCGGTTTTCTTCAGCCTTCTGATATGGCTGTACCGTATCTCCTTTATAACTGGTAATAATTCTATCTGCTGCTATCCCTTTTGCTTTCAAAGCGTCTGCAACATTCTTCGCACGTTTCTCCGACAAAGTCATGTTGATTTTCGGGTTACCGGTTTCCTTGTCGGCATATCCGGTGACAGCAACTTTACTGGTTGGGTTTTTCTCCATATATTTAATCATAGCATCAATCTTGGGCAACTGATCATTTTGCAGAAGTGCAGAGTTCAATGCAAAGAATATATCCTGCTTCATCGGTTCCACAGCTACTACAGGTGCCGGTTCCGGCTCTTTCACAACAACTGGTTCCGGTTTGGGCTGTTCTACTACCGCAGGTTCCGGTTCGTAATATACCGGAGCTGTTTTGGTATAGCTTTTACCCAGTTTGATAGTCAAGCCAACGAGTGCGTTCAGCTGCCAGTCACAGTTACCGGCTTTCTTTGAGTTGAACTTATCGGATAAAGCGTTAGCGTTAGCTTCGATATTGATGGCCAAGCGGTCGTTCAGGCGAAGGTCACAACCCAAGCCGAAACGTCCGGCCACAAGAAACTTGCCATCCTGCCAGAGATATTCCAGTTCATAGGTGCGGGTGTCGAGTGCATTCGCCTCATCATTATCAAAACCACGGTTGAGCCCTACACCACCAAAAAGGTAGCCATTGAAAACACGTTTGGGGTTGAAGCCACAGAACAAAGTGCTAAGGTCGGCCATGATATCAAGGTTTCCCTGAAGATATTTGTACTGGTAGGTTTGTTCCGGAGTTACCCATCCACCCTTTGCCTGCCATCCGCTACCACCGATACGTGCTCCGAATGCAGGAGCAAACTTATATCCGATATTGATGGCAGCAGCGGGAGACATCAGATCGGTAAACTTTGCTTCACCTACGGTATGCGCGGTTCCTACCTGCGCTTGGATAAACCAGTGAGGTTTGAATACGGTTTTACCTTCTTCTTTGATTTGGCGTTGTTCTTGAGCAAATGCTACCGTACTGCTGACAGCAAGCATAGCTATTAGTAAATTTCTTATTTTCATAATGTTATGTATTTAATGTATTATTGCTGAATTATTCACATTACATTCTTCATATCATCAGGAAGATCACAGAATATAGTATCAACAATAAAAATAACAATGAAAAGTTATGAAAAGGGTGCTCTGTTGAGCAGAGCACCCTTCTTATTTTTGGTCTGTCTAAGAATTACTTCAAAGACATTCACACATTATCAATTACTTTTAACAGGTTTCACTGTAATAGTCAACTGAGAAGTAGCGGTTCCCCAACCATAAGTTACAATAGCTGGGATGAAGATCTTATATTCAGATCCTACCGGTGAATTAACATTGACATACTTAACAGTATTACCTTCCTGAACCAAAGTAGCACCGTTAGGCAACTCACCGTTAGGCAGATTGGTAGTAGCTTCAGTTACATCCAATGTAACCTCACCGAATGGTCCGTAGAAATACCAGAAGTTTCCAGCAACCCATTGAGGCTTCGTTTCTGTATATGTCGTCCATACATAGCATCCGCATCCTGCTGTTTGTCCGTCAGTTGTTCCATCAAAATTAGGCCATTCAGAATGTACATGCTTAACTTCTTTCCAAGTACCATCTACCCACTTATACTTAGCCGGAACATAGTTTATGTCTGCTACATAGAAGTATATTTAAGAGTTCACCTTTCAAGATAATTCTATCAGTATATATAGTTTCTCCTTGTTGTTCTACGTTAGTATAATCAGCATCAACTGACCAATTATAAGCAAGGTACTGAGCTCGAATAGCCTTATCCGCATCAGCCTTAGTTTCTGCCTCAGCAGTGAAAGTCGCTGTCTCACTACCAGCTTCCGCTAATTGACCACCTTCATTATTATATCCAGTACATTTATACGTTGCACTTGCAGTATACATAGTCACTGGCGTAGTAGCAGTGAAGAGCTTCCTTAGTAACCACCCTCTAAACTTAGCTTCTTGTTCCAGTTCGTAGTGACCATCAACTTTTTTCGTATTTCGGGTGTACTTGAAGTCCCAATATGATACACTTCCTGTAACTAGGTGATAAGGGCTAGTAATTGCTTCACCTCTCCAGTCTGTCAACAGTTTATTGTGCTGGAAGTTAGCAATATCACCACCAGTCTTAGCATCCTGCAAAGTAATTTCACCTGGCATATTCAGATTAACAGGACGGATGAAGTTAACCACGAAGCTATGACATGAAAGTTCATCACCGCTCCCTAATCTATGAACGTGTTTAACTACAGCCTGCAAACCACCTTCACTGTTCAAAGCAGTCTTAACATCAGCATCGTTCTTATCCAAAATGATCTCATGTCCGCTAATCTTAACACCTAACAATATAGTTGCAGTTGCCTTGCCGTTAGATTTAGTTTCGATTATCTTATAATAGTCATTTACATCACATTCAGGAAGTCCAATTGGTGTATGCTCAGAATAAGCTACTTCCAGATCTTGTCTGAACTGACATTTTTCAGGAACCTCATCTTTATCCGATGGAACAGCTACATTCACATCAAAGTCGTCAGGTGAAGTACCAGCTAAAGTCCAATAAGTTTCATTTTTAGTCAATTTTTCTTCCAAAGTCGGCAACTTCACGTCAATTGTGAATTGGAATGTCACAGCAGCAGGATATTCAGAAGAAGCCAGTTTATTCTTCACTGTAATGCTTGCTACGAAAGTAGAAGTAGAACCGATCATGCCAAGTTCACCATGTGTGAATGACCAAACAATTTTCTTAGTTGCAACTCCGGCTGAGGTATCGCCATCTACAATTTGAGGAATCGACATTCCATGAACGACACCATTCTTAGTTACAGTAGCTGTAACAGAAGAAGCGTCATACAAGTTCCAGAATTCTTCGTGGCTCATACCAACTTGACCAAGACTGTTTTCAATCTTACGGTAAAGGTTCCTACGGATGTAGTCTTCGTCCATTTTATAAGTAGCAACAGTGTTTTTGCAGTTGTAAGTCAGTTCTTTCAGAATAGAAGGCACGAGCATATCCTCTTTCTTAGTAACTCCGATTTCTACTTTTACAAATCCACGACGTACCACGTTGCCATTAGCATCTACCAATTCAACTTTCAAGATCGGAGTGCGACCAATAGCTTCTTTACTGAAATCATCAGCTTGGTACAAACCTGCTTCAGCATCATTACACGTGATCCATTTCTGCTGCTCAGTAGTAGTAGAACCAGTTGTGATATTATATTTAGAACTTGCTACAGCAAATCTATATGACAATTTGTAGTCTTCGATCGGGAATTTACGATGAATATGAGTCGGATTTTCAGGTTCATTACCAAAACAAGTCGCAACCAGTTCTTTCAAATTGAATACTTTGTTATAAACCATCTTGTATCGAGGTTTTTCTTTTTTACAAGCATCGAATGTCTCTGCGTAATGAGCTTCATCACCGAACTCTACCAAAGTAGCGTCGTCAGCGATACGTACATCATCTGCATCCAAGATTTCATCATAAACAGCTTGATAAGTAGAGCGAACAACAGCGTTAGTTTCACCTTTGTCTACAGCTTCGTCACCTGTCATAGCAGCCTGCAAACTTACTGTATTTACTTTACCATTTTCTGCCTGAGTTTTATGAGCATCCAAACGACGAAGTGTGAACTCTACAGTTCCAGCCGGAGTATTTTTTACCGGATCTTTATCAATTTCAACCCAATTGCTCTTAGCAACTTCTCCTGCAGCTCTTGTACCAAGAAGTTCTGCTGTACGATCAATATACTGATAAACAGCATTTTCCAATTTGAAAGATGCCGGATTGAAGTGGTAGCTTGCAACTACCGGAGCACCTATAGATGTGTCATATGCTTCAGGTATTTTAGCATTTTCATCCGCTTTCATTCCTTTATAAATCAAAGAGCTGAACTTGATTGCAGGAATACCACCTACATAAGCATCAGGAGCCGGTGAAATGCTAGTCAAACGAGCAGTGACCAATATATGCAATTGATCCAATTCAGGTTGGATTTCATCTCTAATCTTGTCTTGAATAGCAGTAATAGCCGGCTTAATATTATCTTTGATATCATTTCTGATATCATTCAACTCACCATCTATACGATTTTCCAAAGCCTCTATAGCCTGACCGGTAGTAGTTCCTAAATTCGTAATGGCATCTGCATTCCCTTTGATCAAGCCTTTCAGGCCACTTTCACCATCTTCACCAACAAGTTCAAGCCAGAGGTCTTCTATTTTGCCCTTAGCTTCGTCGATATCACCCTGAGCTGTCTCGATAGCTTCCTTATTCTCAGAGATATCGTCTAAAGCATCCTTATATTCTTGTAAAACATTTGACTGGAGCTTCAAGTTCTCGTAAGCTGCCATCAATGTTGCGATAGCTTCCTGAGCAGTCTTAATATCAGCAGCATTCTGAGCTACCTGACCAGTAGTCAGAGTCAGGGTATTCAAGTCCTCCCGAATACCTTTAATTTGACTAGCCACTGCTTCCATCGCTAGATCGTATACACTCTGATCAACTTTACCGTCAATTGATGCTTGCAATAGTCCTTGCAGTTCTGTTACTTTTTCAATTGCTGCCCTAATTGCTTTATCCTCAGCTGCTTTTGCAACAGCTTCCGCTTCTTTTGCTTTTGCTAAAGCTTCAGCGGCTTCAGCAGCGGCAGTATCACCGGCAGCTTTGGCAGCAGCGGCAGTAGTTTTAGCTTCAGCTGCAGCAGTTTTCGCAGCATCGGCAGCAGCCTGAGCAGCTTCAGCAGCAGCTTTCAATGTAGCCAGCTGAGTCTGAAGGTCGCCAACAGTGCTTCCGTTCTTGTCAATTTGTTCCTGTAATCCCTTGATGTCATCATCGTAGTCTTTACAAGAAGTAAATGTACCCGCTGAAGCCGCTAATAGCGCTCCGAACAGGACGACACTTAAATACTTTTTGTTCATGATAAAAAAACTTTTAATTTATAAATTAAAAAAATAATAAAAATATTGTTTCTCGTTTTGGATTATGAATTCCCTTACTACATCCCATGTTTTATTCCTTTCATTTCTTGTGCAAACCTCCTTTTCTTAATTTGTTTTCCACTTTCAATTACCTTACACAATATACTTTGAAGCATATAGACTATACTAGCCTTTCCCGTTACTCTGTAGGTAACGGGAAAACCTTTGTGCCTGCCCCGGAGGGGTAGTCAATACTGAAAAATCATTTATGGAATACAGAAACATCTTTACCCCTGCTTCTAAGAGGCGGCAGAGGGGAGGGAAATCTATTATCTAAAAATTAAAGGCTACAAAGTCTAACGCTAAGAAATCCGCTGTTTTATTGTGTTATTTGTCTTTTTTTAGTTGTTTATCAGAAAAAATATCATTTTTGTTTGCATGTTTTCCAAAATATATCCATCTTTGCAACGCTATTTAGCTCCGTTACCTACAGAGTAACGGGCTTACATACAGAACATTACGTTCTCAACAGAGCGCTTTACAAAATCAACTATCCGCATATTAGCTTCATCAATTTTCCGATTACGGAAAGGTTTGAGATAAGTCTCAGTCACCGTAATGGATGAATGCCCCATCGCTTCCGAGATAATTCCGGGATGAACCTCACAATAATAAGCCGTCGTAGCCCATGTATGCCGTGCCGTATAAGAGCTCAGCTTATCATTAAGGCCCAAAACTTCACCCAGCAACAATAGCTGACGGTTAAAATTGCGCAAAGCCAGTTGGTATTCATGATAGGCTTCCTTCGTTCCTTCACTGCTCTTAAGTAAAGGGAACAAGTAAGGAGAAGAACTATCAACATCCATCTGTCTCTTCAAAAGCAACATTGCCTCAGGAGTCAGTGTCACCGACAACGGACGCCCCGTCTTGCGCCTGCGATAAGTGATCACGTTATCACGCAAATCACTCTTGCGCAAATAGGCAAGGTCGACAAAAGGCAGGCCGCGGAGCAAGAACATCAGTATAAACAACTCCTGCGCACGACGCATAGCGGGAGTCACCGCGGAATATCGGGGCAGACGAGCGAAGACTTTACCCATATCGTCATCACACAACGCCCGCTTGCGGTCCGCACGCGTGCCGGTATACACCGAGCGAAATAAGTGCGGTATATAACGGACCTCTCCCGAATCCACCGCACGATTATACACCGCACGGAAAGTACGTAAATAAGTAGATACAGTATTCCAACTGCATCCCCGGCCACGAAGGTGAACTTCGAAGCTCTTTAACCACTCAGGGGTTACCTCATTAAATGTAAAATCCCCTTTCCCACGAAAAGCAATGATGGCATTGAGACTGCTACGATAAACGTGTGCAGTTCCAAAGTTTCCCTCCATCTGTAGCCCCACTGCTACTTGCTTCATAAATGCTACTACTTTCAACATTACTCCTAGTATTTTATAATTCACACTATAAATATACAAGTATTTTCGCAACCTCAGCCCTAAAATACTCATATAATTATTCACTTATTCTCCTTGTTGGTCTCCGGAAAGACAAACATCATCAAAGGCAAACAAACAACAAATAAAATAGAATAAATGATCATATCTACCTATTTTCAGCTTTCACAATAAAGTATTTTTATCCAACATATTCCCCAAATATATAATTAGAAATAGTAATAAATTAAATATATAATTACGTTCAACAATAAAAAGAACAAAAAACAAAATAGTTAGCACAATATAACCAATAAAATTACGTACATTTGCAGCACTTTAAATATTAAATAAAATCAGTTGCATATTAATTAAACGAATAACATGAAAGAAGAAAAAGTAGTGACAAAAGAATACGTTATTAATGGTTTTAAGCATTTCTCTCAGTTAGCCATGGAATATTTTCCGGCACATTCCGGCTACAGTGCAGCCAGAAAGAGCATGCGTGATAAAATAGACGAGAACTTGCAGCTTAAGTCGGAACTGGAAGCAGCAAACTACACTGATCACACGATCACCCTGAGCCCAAAGATGCAGCAAATCATTTGGGCATATTGGGGACCACCCTCCATTTCACTACCGGAAAGCTGCCCGAATATACCGAACTGCACACATACCGACCGCCTCTAAAAAGAGAAAATCGAACTATATATTTTTAAATATATAATTATTCTTTATATTATTATGGTTCCACGATGCGTTCAGGCATGTTCTTTTCGACGGAGATAACATTCGGCATATCAATGCATTATATCACATCCGAGGGTGTTCCACAGTGCGTTCCACCGAAAAGAGTTTTTCCGCCCTCCGAATAGAGGCTCTGTCTTATCAAACGGAGCTTCTATTCGGTCAAAACAGAGCCTCTGTTCGGAAGATTCAGAGCCTCTGTTTTTATTCGTTCCTCTTCCCGCATTGCCCGTAACAAAACATCTATAATGCAATATCAAAAGGTTATTTACGTCCCGACACGTCCGCACAGGTCCATCCGTTTGGGATTCTTCCAGCAAGCGAACTAATTTTGAGCAAAATTTTAAAACTGAATATATATGCAAGAAATGAATCCTCATATCACCGGGCATGGATACATTGTTATTCCCAAAGCTCTACTGATAGAACAGTTTGCAAGTTGCGAGAACCGTGAAGGAGAAATAGAAGCTTTCTTGAAACTTCTTATAAAAGTCAACTATACGGAAACAAAACACACCGACTACTGGCACAACACTATTATGTGCAAAAGAGGCGAAAGCCTGCACAGTTATCGTAGCTGGAGCGTCATTTTCCACTGGTCGACAGGCAAGACCTACCGTTTCATACAGCAATTGAATGCTAAAGGAATCATCGAAATCATTCCTCACGACGCCGCCACCTTCCTGCACATCCGCGTCGTCAACTACGAGAGCTGGACGAATGCCCTCGCATTCAACCCCGGCAAACAACAGAAAAAAAAAGCCAGCGACGAAAGTTCCGCCTCTTCTGGGACGACTACCACAACATCATGCAGCTCCCCAAAGAGAACATCGCCAAGGCGCAGCGTATCTGGAAAAAGCTGAGCGAAAAAGAACAGCAGCTCGCCATCGACAATATCGAAGAGTATTATTATCATCAGACAAACGTGAAATTCACGTTACATGCCTGCAGTTATTTATCCAATAAAGCCTTTCTGAATGAATATGAATACTGACAACAGAGTTTCTCCGCAGGCTCCGGAGATAGAAGAAGCCATACTGGGCGCCTGCCTGATAGAACAGGAAGCCATGCCGCTCGTAGCCGACACGCTGCGTCCGGAAATGTTCTACAGCATGCGTCACCAAGTGATCTACGCCGCCCTGCTGGCCATGTACCAGGCGGGAATGAAGATCGACATCCTCACCGTAAAAGAAGAACTTGCCCACCGGGGCAAGCTCGAAGAAGCCGGCGGAGCATTCGGTATCACGCAACTGAGCAGCAAAGTAGCCACCTCGGCACACATCGAATATCACATGCAGATCGTACACGAGAAATACCTGCGGCGGGAAATGATACTGGGACTCAACAAACTCCTCGCCTGCTCCCTGGACGAAACAATGGACATAGCCGACACGCTGATAGATGCGCACAACCTGCTCGACCGCCTGGAAGGTGAATTCGGCCACAACGACCACATACGCGACATGGACGCACTGATGACCGACACAATGGAAGAAGCCGAACAGCGTATCGCCAAAAGCGTAAACGGAATTACCGGCATCCCCACCGGCCTGACGGACCTGAACCGCATGACGTCCGGACTGCAAAACGGAGAACTCATTGCCATCGCCGCACGCCCCTCGGTCGGAAAGACCGCCTTCGCCCTCCATCTGGCGCGGCAGGCTGCCATGCAAGGATTTGCCGTCGCCGTCTACAGAGATGCAAGGAGAACGACTTGCCGACCGCTGGCTGTTGTCCGCCAGCGACATCAACCCTTACCGCTGGCGCACAGGCATCCCTAACCCGCACGAAGTAGCGGAAGCGCACACCACCGCCGCAGAACTGGCACGGCTACCGATACACGTAGACGACAGCACATCGATCAGTATGGACCATGTACGTTCCAGCGCACGGCTCCTTAAAAGCAAGAGTGCATGCGATCTGATCATCATCGACTACCTGCAACTTTGCGACATGAGCACCGGACAGAAGAACCGCAACCGTGAACAGGAAGTGGCTCAAGCCAGCCGTAAAGCCAAATTGCTCGCCAAGGAACTGAACGTTCCCGTCGTATTGCTTTGCCAGCTAAACCGCGAGTCGGAAGGCCGTCCCGGTGGCCGGCCGGAACTATTCCATCTACGCGAAAGCGGCGCCATCGAGCAAGACGCGGATGTAGTAATGCTGCTCTACCGCCCTGCACTGGCACGGCTCACTACCGACCGGGAAAGTGGTTATCCGACCGAAGGACTGGGGGTAGTCATCGTAGCCAAACAACGCAATGGAGAGACAGGGAACGCATACTTCAGCCACAATCCTTCTCTAACGAAAATTACGGACTATATACCACCATTGGAAGTATTACTGAAACAAGCAAAATAAAAACAGAATCAAAACAATATTATATTACATAATATTATTTCTAATATTTTCCGATTTTATTTCATATTTGCAATGAAATAAATGGCATAATGCTTGACTTCGCCTCTTATATTTCGTATATTTGTAATGTCATAGAGAAACAAAATAATTATTACTTAAACCTTAACTTTTTAAATTTATGAATGTTTCAGTAGAACGCTATCAGCGAAGAAAGTACGTAAGTCAGGAGAATTCCCCGATGCTGTATTACGTACGTCAGAAATCGGGTACAGTAAGAGTGATGGACGTCGAAAAACTGGCAGATGCCATCGAAGCCAACTCTTCACTCACAGCAGGAGATGTAAAACATGCTATCGAAGCTTTTGTAGAGCAACTCCGCCTGTCACTCACCCAAGGTGACAAAGTGAAGATCGACGGTCTGGGTACGTTTCACATCACACTGTGCAGCGAGGGGACAGAGAAGGAAAAAGATTGCACGGTCCGAAGCATCCGCAAGGTGAATGTCCGGTTTGTAGCGGATAAAGCACTGCATCTGGTGAACGCAAGTCACACCAGCACACGAAGCGAAAACAACGTGGAATTCGTACTGGCAAGCAAAGGTGACACGGAAGGCGGAAATGCCGGCGGAGGAAACACCGGAGGCGGAGGAAATAGCGGAGGCGATGAAGAAGCTCCGGACCCGACAGTTTAACAGGACTTTTTTGGGAAAGAGCAGTACAAAACACTGGAGCAGCCCTCCCAATTGAAACTGACTAAGAAGTCAATAA